>Ga0315279_10000030_pt1 | contig 314719 bp, 266 predicted proteins | sample YL17G06_20_MG_FD_203694 | JGI IMG/M metagenome (GOLD analysis project Ga0315279, IMG submission 203694) | Sediment microbial communities from Yellowstone Lake, YNP, Wyoming, USA - YL17G06_20 | ecosystem: Environmental > Aquatic > Freshwater > Lake > Sediment | place: USA: Wyoming | collected...
CCGATGATCTCTTCGGGACGGTACTGCTTCTGCGCCATCTCTGACCTCCCAGAAAGGGGTTTCCCCATCTCGATCCAGGCTAAAATTGTAACACACTACCTGGACCAGTTCTAGGGGGCCGGGTCAGTTGTAGTCCGGGGAGGTGTCCGGGGAGCCTGTCCCGGACTACGATCCGGGAATGGATGAGAAAACGGTTTTCTCCTCCCGGCGCGGGAAGCCGGAGAATGCAATCTCAACATTTAGTGCTTTTTGCTTAGGCGCTATCGTTATAGGATTCAGTATCTATGGCTGTGGGGGTCGCCGGGCCATACCCCTAAAAGAGATAGATACAAAGAATGCTGAAACCCATTACCAAGCGGGTTATCAGTTAAGGAGTAAAGGGAAGTTTCAAGCTGCTAAGGTTGAATATCGTGAGGCGATACGGCTGAATCCCAACCATGTTGATGCCCTCAATAGTTTGGGTTGGGCCTCGTTTTATACCGATAGTCTTGAAGAAGCCACCCGCGAATTCAAGAAAGCCATATATATTAAATCTTCTCTGTACAGCCCGCACCTGGGTCTGGGGTTGATCTACAAGAATACGAAGAAGTGGAGAGAATCGGAAAAAGAACTGCGTTTGGCCATTTCCCTTTGGCCATATTATTATTTACCGGACTGTTCTGGGGATTTTAAACGGGCTCTAAGTTATACTCAAACGAATCCGGTTTACCGGCAAACCGCCAGTGATCTTTCTGCCGTTCTTGCAAAGCAGGGCGAACAGGCAGAAAGCAAGGTTTGGAGCGACAGCGCAGATGCAATGCAGAGAAGGCAACACCATCCTAGGGGTGATGGCGTAGGTGAACGTCAGGTTTCTCTATATCAGGGGCATGTGAGTGTTAGAGTCGTCGGATTTAGTAAGGATGGTCTGCTCTTTCGGAGCCTCCCTCAGATAAAAGATACTGCAAAAATTGAATATCCTCCGATTGGCAGAACGGCTGGCATAGCTGGGACTACTAGGCTGATTCTTTCATTAGACAGAAAAGGGGAGGTTGTAAAAACTCAAATCGCACATTCAAGTGGCAACGAAGCACTGGATGTAGCGGCTAAAGGGGTTTCAAAAACGAAGTTTTCTCCTCCCCGTCTAAAAAAGAAGGCGAAAAATAAGACAATATCTACCTGTGACCTGATTGTGGATGTTGAGTTTATATTAGAAAAGAAGAAGTAAGTAACGGAGATTTAAATGCCTAAGCACCGTTTTCCATTGCAGTCCGGACAGGTGTCGGGGAAGATGGATGAGAACCGGGTGTTCTCGACTCTCCGGGGGCAGACGTATTCCAAGCGCTACGTGGTGCCGAAGCAGCCGAATACGAAGGCGCAGAAGCAGGCTCAGGACCGGATGGCTTGGGCGGTGAGCTTGTGGCAGCGGTGGCTTTCCGAAGACGAAAGGGAAGTTTGGCGGGGGTATTCTGTGAAAGGGAGGAAGCGGAGCCCGGTGACCCTGGAAGGTACCCGTCCGCCGGGGAATACGCTTTTCATTCGTGCCGCGATTCAGTGCAAAAGGGCGGGGTTTGCTCCCCCGCGTCTACCGCCCAGGGACCCTGAGCCTCAGCCTGTGGAGCTGTCTCTTATACTGAAGGGGAAAGGTGTGCTGGTAGAGTGGGATTCGGACTTATCCTGGGTCCTGGGGCCGAGCATGAAGGCTCGGTCCAAAGGACCTCTTCCGAAGGTGGAGCTTTCCCTGGCTGTGACGCCTCCCTGGAAAAAGACTTACCTCTCCCTTTTCCGTGCTCTTACTATCGTTCTTCTGTCTCAGGGCAAGTATCTCCTCAGCCCGATCTCGAAAGCTAAGCGTTACTCCTTCCTCTCCCGTATCATAACACCGGACGGCCAGATTTCCCGTCCCTCCCGGGTGGCCTTCGTCCTGACCGGGTGAGCCCCTATAGGGGCGGTAGAGGAGGGGTCGCGTAGAGCTACTGCAAGGCTCGTGCATCCTGGGTTGCACCCGGCTTGCACCTGGCTTGTTCCTGGCTTGCACCTGGCTTGCTAAGGCCTATTTTTGGTCCCTACCCTCCCCCTTCGGGGGAGGGTAGCTTTTGAGAGCAGGGGCTGGTTTTAAGGCCGGGATGGGGAATGACCCTATCCTTCCGGGATTGATGACGGGATGGGGCCTTTTAAACGCTTTTAGAGGGGTTGACCGGTGCTTCCCGCGATTCGGTCGGTGATCCTCCTCCCTTCCTGATGACTCGCGCCGCGCCCTTTACGACATTTTGCATCTTTTCTCTTGAAATATTACATCAAATCACTTATAATTTTAAGGTTATGGATAAGAGGAAAATCATCGCCATGGGCGCGGACCACCGGGGGTTCAAGCTCAAAGAGACCCTGAAGGCCCTGCTGGAAGCGAAGGGCTACGGGGTCCGTGACTTCGGAACGGACGACACGGAGTCCTGCGACTACCCGGACTACGGGATCCCGGCGGCAAAGTCGGTGGCCAAGGGCCAGGCCTCCCAGGGGGTCCTGATGTGCGCCACGGGGAACGGCATGGCCATCTCGGCCAACAAGGTGAAGGGCATCCGGGCGGCCCTGTGCCTCAATCCGGCCATGGCGCGCCTGGCCCGGGCCCACAACGACGCCAACGTGCTGGTCCTGGCCGCGGACTTCGTGTCCCAGGAAGCGGCCAAGCAGATCCTCAAGACCTGGCTTTTGACCCGGTTCGAGGGCGGGAGGCACGAGAGACGGGTGAAGAAGTTCATGAAATTAGAGGGCAGGGGGAGATCATGAATCTTTTGCCGCTGAAGCAGTACGACCCGGAGATCTACGAGGCCATCCGGAACGAGACCCTGCGCCAGGCCGAGGGCCTGGAGCTCATCGCTTCGGAGAACTTCGTCTCGGGCGCGGTCCTGGAGGCCCTGGGCTCGGTGATGACCAACAAGTACGCCGAGGGGCTCCCCGGGAAGCGCTACTACGGGGGCTGCGAGTTCGTGGACGTGGCCGAGAACGTGGCCCGGGACCGGGCCAAGAAGCTCTTCGGGTGCGACCACGCCAATGTCCAGCCCCACGCCGGGGCCCAGGCCAACATGGCCGCCTACATGACTCTCCTCAAGCTGGGCGACACCTTCTTCGGCCTGGACCTGTCCCACGGCGGGCACCTGACCCACGGGTACAAGGCGAATTTCTCGGGCCAGTTCTACAAATGCATCTCCTACGGTGTGTCCCAGCGCACCGAGACCATCGACTACGACGAGCTGGCCAAGATGGCCCAGGTCCACAAGCCCAAGATGATTCTGGCCGGGGCCAGCGCCTATCCCCGGATCCTGGACTTCGGCAAGTTCCGGGAGATCGCGGACGGGGTCGGGGCCACTCTCGTGGCGGACATCGCCCACATCGCGGGCCTGGTCGCCGCGGGCCTGCACCCATCTCCCGTCCCCTACGCCGACATTGTGACCACGACCACGCACAAGACCCTGCGCGGCCCCCGGGGCGGGATGATCATGTGCAAGGCGAAGTACGCCAAGGACGTGGACCGAGTGGTGATGCCCGGGATGCAGGGCGGACCCCTGATGCACGTCATCGCGGCCAAGGCCGTGGCCCTGAAGGAGGCCCTGGAGCCGGAGTTCAAGACCTACCAGGCCCAGGTGGTGAAGAACGCCCGGGCCCTGAGCGAGGAGCTGAAGCGGTTAGGCTATCACCTCGTGTCCGGAGGAACGGACACCCACCTCTTGCTCGTCAACCTCACCACCAAGGGGATGACCGGGAAGCAGGCCGAGGACACCCTGGGTCTGGCCGGGATCACGGTGAACAAGAACACCGTGCCCTTTGAGACCCAGAAGCCCATGGTGACAAGCGGGATCCGGCTGGGCACCCCGGCCCTGACCACGCGGGGAATGAAGGAGGACGAGATGGTCGCCATCGCCGGGCTGATCGATAAGGTGCTTTCCCACCCCGGAGAAGAAGGCGTCGCCTCCGCGGTGAAGGGCGAGGTGGGTTCGCTATGCAAGCAGTTTCCTCTGTACGCCCATCGCATTTCTTAGAGGGAGACGGTTATGGAAAAGAAGTTCGGACCGATGACGTTCAACGAGGTGGTCGCCAAGGCCAAAACCGAGCGCTGGAACGGGGTCCTGACCATCGAGAACCCGGAGCTCTGCGAGCACGTGGTCTTTGCGCACGGCGAGGTGGTGAGCTTCTCCTCGGATGAGCGCAGGAAGCTCATCGGGGACATCCTGACCGAGGCCGGAAAGATCGACCGCGAGCAGCTCAAGCTGGCCCTGGCCAAGCAACGGGAGGCCGCGGGAAAGATGCGGTTGGGGGATATTCTGGTGGACATGGGCCTCATCGCCCGCCAGGCTCTGGAGGAGACCATCGCCCTGCACCAGATGAACGTCCTCTCGGAGTGCATGACCGAGATCCGCGGCGAGCTTACCTTCCAGGACGGGGCCAGCCTACCGTCGAGATGACGACCGGCAAAATCCGAAATAAAAAGCCGGACGGCCGTCCGTCCTGGGACGAATACTTCTTGGGCATCACGGACCTGGTGTCCCGCCGCTCCACCTGCCTGCGCCGTTCCGTGGGAGCCCTGCTGGTCAAGGACAAACGCATCCTGGCCACGGGCTACAACGGCCCCCCGGCCGGGCTGCCCCACTGCGACGAGCTGGGGGGATGTCTGCGCGATAAGCTGGGCGTTCCTCCCGGGGAGCGGCACGAGATCTCGCGGGCCATCCATGCCGAGCAGAATGCGATCATCCAGGCCGCGACCTCGGGCGTGAACATCCAGGGCGCCACGCTCTACTCCACCCACTCCCCCTGCGTCCTGTGCACCAAGATGGTCATCAATGCCGGAATCAAGCGGATCCTGGTCCGGGACGGGTACCCCGACGCGCTCTCCCGCGAAATGCTCAAAGAGGCGAAGCTCAAGGTGGAACTGTTCAAGCCCCGGAGGGCATAGATGCGCTGTCCGGCCTGCGGATTCCAGAAGGACCGGGTGATAGACTCCCGCCTCTCCCGGGACGGGGACGCCATCCGCCGCCGCCGGGAATGCCTGTCCTGCAAGCGACGCTTCACGACCTACGAGTACGTGGAGCCTCCCCTGGTGGTGGTCAAGAAAGACGGAAGGCGCGAGCCCTTCGACCGGGAGAAGCTCCTGCGCGGGATGCGCAAGGCCTGCGAGAAGCGGCCGATCGGGATCGACTCCCTGGAGAAGATCGTGGAGGGCGTGGAGGGCGAGCTGGCGGCCACCGGCAAGAGCGAGGTCACGAGCCAGGAGGTGGGGGCGCTGGTCATGGAGCACCTGAAAAAGCTCGACGGGGTGGCCTATGTGCGATTCGCCTCGGTCTACCGCTCGTTCAAGGACAGCAAGGAGTTCATGGAGGAACTGCGCCGGTTGCTGGAGAAGCAAAAGTAAGCGTGGGACGCTGCCTTCGTCCCCTCCCTGCCCTCTGGAACGCCTGCTTCCAGGGGGCTTCATCGGTTTCCTCTAAACGATGACCAGGATCAGGAAAGGGCGGGGTTTCCGCGGGGGGATCGCGCTGGACAAGGAGCCGGCCTGGCAGGCTCCGATAGAGACCCTGCCCATCCCGGACCGGGTCGTGGTCCCGCTCCTGGACAGCGAGGGCCGAGAGCTTAAACCGGGCGTGCGGAGGGGAGACCGGGTCAAAGCCGGAGACCGTCTGGCGGAAGGCAGGGTCCCTCTGCTCTCGCCGATCAGCGGGACGGTGGCGGGCATCGAGCCCCTGGCCCATCTCTCGGGGTTCCGGGTGAACGCGCTCAAAATCGAGCGTCTGGACGGGGAGGAGGCCTTTGAGCCGCCCCCGGATTTTCGACGGCTCGGTCAGCAAGAGCTTCTCGAGAAAGCCTGGGGCCTGGGCCTGAACCTGCCGTTCCTCCCGGAGAAAGAAGTGGAAGCCCTGGTGGTGGCCGGGCTCCATGATGACCCTCATTCGGCAGGGGCCCAGAGGCTGATCATAGAGTCCTCGGCGAGCATCCGTCAGGGCCTGGAAATCCTACAGCGGATCTATGCCTGCCAGAGGGTCTTTGTGGCCCTGGAGCCAAGGCCAGCCCAGGCCTTGGCCGCCTGGAAGCAGATGGGTAAGGCCCTGGAGAATATGGTGCTGGTCAAGGTCTCGGGCCGTTATCCCCACCTGGAGGAAGACCTATTGCTCTCCGCGGTCCTGCCCCGCAAGGTCTTGCGGGAGCTGGACTCCGATGCCGGAAGCGCTTTCATCGTGGAGGTCGAAGAGATCTATCTTCTGGCCGAGGCCTTGAGCCGGGGGCGTCCTTTCCTTGAGAAGCTGGTCACGGTGGCCGGCAGCGGGATTCCCTCCCCCCGGAACCTGAGGGTGCGCATCGGGACTCCGATCTCCACGCTCCTGGCCTCCTGCGGGGTGGACCCCGGGGGCCTTGGAAAGGTCGTGGCCGGAGATGCGATGCGCGGATGGGCGCAGTTCGATGACCGGGCCGGGATCGGGAGGGATACCCACAGCCTCATCCTCATCAGCCGAGAGGAGGCCGAGGCCCAGAAGGAAGAGACCTGTCTCCGCTGCGGGTGGTGCCTGGAAGTGTGCCCTCACGATTTGAATCCCGCCCGGCTGTTTGAGGCCTGCCGGTCAGAGGACTGGGAAGCGGCCCGGAGCTTTGGGCTCTTGGAGTGCAGCGAGTGCGGGGCCTGCGCCTGGGCCTGCCCCTCGCACCTCAAGCTGGTCCATTGGTTCCGGCTCGGGAAAGGAGAATTCCTCAAACGTGGCCAAGACTCCCGACGAATCCGGGCGGCTTGAAGCCGCGCTCCCCGTACGGCTCACAGGGGTCATCGTCTCCAGCCCCCCGCATGAGCTTTCCGGCGCGTCCCTGGCCTCCTATCATCTCACCTGGGGTTTAGCCCTGCTTCCCGCTGTCGCCGGAGCCCTCTTCCTCTGGCGCTTGGAAAGCTTCGCGCTCATCGTCACCGGCATCCTGGCGGCGGTCCTGACCGAGGGCCTGTGCTGCTGGATTCGCGGCCTTCCCTTGAGCATCACGAACGGCCATGCCGGGCTCATGGGGTGTCTTCTGGCCTTGACGCTTCCTCCCGGAGCTCCGCTCTGGCTTGCGGCTTGTGGGGCGGGCTTCGGCATCCTTTTTGCCCAGGAGGCCTTGGGAGGGATCGGGTTCTACGTTCTGCATCCGGCACTGACCGGAAGGCTGTTCGTGTACCTCTCTTGGCCGAAGTACTTCTACCGCCTCCCTTTGGCCTCCGGGTTTCCCCTGAGCCTTCCCGAAACCTGGCACGGCATCGGACTCTCTTCCCTGAACGATTTCCTGTTTCGCCCCGGGCATCTGACCGGGGAAGCCTCTGCGGTGCTCCTGGTCCTGGGAGCGGCCTTTCTTCTGACTCAGGGGATGAAATGGCGCATCGCTCTGGGGGCTCTCGCCCTCCTTGTCCTCGGAACACGGATCGGAGATGGATTCCATCCCTGGCTTCATGGAGACCTTCGTCAGGTTCTGTGCCTCCCGCATCTTTACCTCCTGATTGGTTACCTGGCCTTGGAGCCCGTAACGACCCCCCTGACGCATGGAGGGCAGTGGGTCTTCGGTCTCTCCCTGGGGGCCCTGATGGTCTGCCTGAGGGGGATGGGAGGAGATCCGGAAGGGCTTTTCGTCCTGCCTCTGGTGGTCAGCTTGGCCACCCCGCTCCTGGATCAAATCGGAGACCGCAGGCGATGAAGCTCACCTCGGGCGAAATCTTCGCCAAAGGGCTTTTCTCCGAGAATCCCCTGATCCGTGGTGCGGCAGGGCTCTGCCCGCTGTTGGCCCTCTCCGCTTCCCTCCGGGAATCGGTGCTAATCTCCGCGGCCCTCGCCGTCGTCCTCCTGGCCACGAACCTCACGGTCTCCCTTCTGCGGTCGCTGATCTCAGCCCGTCGCCGGTTAGCGGTGTTCCTCGTCATCGCCACCCTCTACACGGCACTCGCTCAGGCCGCGATCCATGCCCTCTGGCACGACATGGAGATGCGCCTAGGCATCTTTCTTCCCCTCTTGGCCTTGAACGAGATTGTTCTGGGCCGGGCCGGAGCCTTCGCCAGGCAACAGACCGCGGGGCATTCCGCGATGGATGCCCTCGGAACGGGCCTGGGGTTCGCCGGGATGATCATCGCGGTGAGCATCTTTCGTGAGCTCTTGGGCCAGGGGACTCTCTGGGGGTTCCCTCTCCTGGGGGAGAAGTGGCATTCCCATGCCGCTACAGGGTTCGCCCTTCCGTTCGGGGCTTTCCTTTTAGTCGGTTTTGGAATCGGGCTGTTGGGAAGGATTAGACGTCATGCGTGAGATGGGATTTGCCCTTCTCTCCGCCGGCCTGGCCTGGAACGTGCTCACGGACAGGCTGGTCGTCCCGGGCGCGGCCTTGGGGTTCACCCGAGAACACCGAACCGCGCGAGGCCACCTGATCGCCTTCTTCCTCGCCCTCCTGCCGACCCTCTGGATCTGCTGGACGATTGCCGCCTACGTACCCTTCCCTGTCAGCCTGAAGTGGGTCCTGTATCTGGGGGTTGCAGGCCTGGTCGTCTGGGTGGAGAGGATGATGGTCGCTCGCTGGCTTCACGAAGGAGAGGTTACGGCCCAGTTGGGTCTGCTTCCTGCGAATTGCGCGTTCTTCGGCGCGATCCTCTTAGCCCTGTCCGAGCCCCAGGGGTTCGTGATGACGACCGCAAGGGGACTGGGGACCACTCTGGGCTATGGACTGGTCCTTTATCTTCTGGCGGCCTTTCGGATTCGGCTTGCGGGAGCGCCGATCCCGAAAGCATTAACCGGCTTTCCCTCGGTCCTCATCCTGCTCGGCCTTATCTCGATGGTCCTGCTTGGCTTTACTCAGGCCTTTCATCTCTATCCCTAAAGAAGATCATTCATGGATACGGAATTATCGCCGAGTAACTCTTCCGTAAGGATGGAGAGGATCGTAAACCTCCTTCCGGGGAGCGACTGCGGCCTGTGCGGCGAGGAGAGAGGGTGCGCAGGATTCGCCGCCTCCCTCGTGGAGCATAAGGTCAAGCCCAAGGCCTGTCCATTTTTAGGAGAGGTCTTCAAGCGGGAGTTGGAGCGGGTCTTCTTGGACGACTTCGTGGCCGAGGAAGAGCAGGAGATCGCGGTCCTGGCGTGCCAGGGAGGGAAAGCAGATTGCCACGACCGCTATCGCTACGATGGCGTCTGGGATTGCCGGGCTGCAATGCTTCTCGGAGGGGGCCAGAGGGCTTGCCTGTTCGGATGCCTCCAGATGGCGACCTGCGAGGCAGTCTGCCCCGAGGAGGCCATCCGCATGGACGGACGTCATTTGCCCCAGATCGATGAGCCCGCCTGCACCGGATGCGGGCTGTGCGTGGCGGTCTGTCCAAACGATGTCCTGGAGATGATTCCTCGTCCTCAGAAGGTGTATGTCGCCTGCCGGATCGAGGAGGCCGGCAGCCTGGTCACGCAGAAATGCTCCCGGGGGTGCGATACGTGCCGGGAATGCGCTCCCCTCTGTCCGGATAAAGCGATTTCATTTGTGAAGAACCTCCCGGTGATCGATTTCCAGGCCTGTCGCTCCTGCGGGATCTGCGCCCATCTCTGCCCCCCTCAGGCTTTCGTGGACCGGGTTCCGGTGCGGCCCACGGCGTTCATCGGGACGGCCTGCAACGGATGCGGGGACTGCGTGAAGATATGCCCCACGCACTGCATCGCGGGGGAGCCGGAAAAACAGCACAAGATCGCCCGGGAGGCCTGCATCGGGTGCGGGCTGTGCTTCGAGATCTGCAAGCCCAGGGCCGTGACCATCTTCGGAGCCCTGGGACATCTCGAGCCCAGGCTTTAAAGGCATGCCTGACGAACGCGAGATGCCTTTCCTCGACCACCTCGAGGAGCTGCGCATGCGGCTGATCGTCTGCCTCGCAACCTTGGGCGCGACGACGATCGCCGGGTTTTTCCTTTCCCCCCCGGTCCTGGACTGGCTGGTCATCCCCCTGAAAGCCTTTCAGGCCAACACCAAGCTGTATTTCTTCGGCGTCGCCGGGGGATTCCTGGTGCGGTTCAAGGTGGGATTGGCCCTGGGCTTTCTCATCGCCCTGCCGATTCTGTTCTACGAGTTCTGGGCGTTCGTGTCCCCGGCCCTGACCCGGAAGGAAAAAAGCAATATCCTTCCCGCGGTCGTTGCCTCCACGATCCTTTTCCTGTCGGGGATCCTGTTCTGCTATTACGCCATCCTTCCGCTGGGAATCAAGATGCTCCTTGTCTTCGGGACCCAACAGGTGGAGCCCCTCTTGGAGGCCAATGGTTATCTCTCTTTCGTATTCTGGTTCATGGTGGCCTGCGGCTTTATTTTTGAGGTTCCGGTGGTCATCTTCTTCCTGGTGCGCCTGGGGGTCGTGACGCCGCAGTTCCTCCGCAAGCAACGCCGGTACGCGATCGTCATCGCTTTCATCGTCGCGGCCCTGACCCCGACCCAGGACATCCTCTCCCTCTTCATCCAGGCGGGAATCCTGATCATCCTTTACGAGGTGGGCATCTGGACCTCGTACCTGGCGGTGAAAAGGAAGGAGAGGGCCGTCGTCCAAGCTGGGGAGGTGCGGGCAGGATGAAGAACGCGAGGCGCAAGGCGTCCGGCGCAAGAAGAGGCGAGCTCCTCTTTTTGATCGCCTGCCTTGTCATCGTCCCCGGTTTCTCCCGGGCCGAGAGCTTGGACAGCCGGTGGTATCACCAGATCCATGACCGCTGGCACTCCTCGACCCTGGACCCCGTGATGAAGGGGGCTACCAAGGCCGGAGATGCGTCGGTGGGGATGGCGCTCTGCTTGGCCGGGGAGACCTTTGGGAAGAAGCGGGAGAAGGAAAGCGCGAAACTGGCGGTCGTCGCCCTGGGCGGGAGCGGTTTAGTGGTAGAAGGTCTTAAAGGGATGGTAAATCGTCCCCGCCCGGATGGCGAACAGTCGGGGCGATGGGACTCTTCATTTCCCTCGGGGCATGCGACCGGAGCCTTTGCCTTTGCCACAGTGATTTCGGCGAGGTACAGGAAATTAGCTATACCCGCCTATTTGGGGGCAACGGTCATCGGGCTTTCCCGCATCTACTTAGGGAGACACTACCCCTCGGATGTGGCCACTGGGGCGGCGCTGGGGGTCGCTTCGGGAATCCTGGTCATCAAGTTTCAAAAACCGATCTTGAAGTTCGAGCTGTAGGTCAAAGGAGGTACGAGATAAGTAGGTGGGGGTTTGCCCGCCTACTTTACGGACAACAGACGCCCCTTGCACGAGTACTTCCCTCCCCCTTTCCTCCCTGTTATCTCCCTCAGTTCTGAGGCAGGTTGCGGATTCGTCATCCCACCCCTACGGGTGGGATGACTGGCGTGAAGGGAGGTCAGAGAAATGGCAAGGGTATTCCTGCCTAACGCATTAGAAATCAATCGATTGTATTAAACGACGCCGACGCGAGTTACAAGAGAGCTCTTAGGCTATTGACTTTAAAGGCCCTTTCGTTTATAATAACTATCTTGTGTCTGAAAGGTTGTGATGAATAAAACTTGGTTGTTCGCCCTGCTATTAATCCCCGGGCTGGCATGGGGCTCTGCCCCGGGAACCACGGCGCTTTCGTTCCTCAAAATCGGAGTAGGGGCGCGGAGCGCAGCCATGGGGGACTGCGGAGTTGTCCTGACTCAGGATGCTTCAGCGACCTACTGGAATCCGGCCCGGTTGGTAGCCTTCAGAGGACAAAACATCGTCCTGGGGCATAACGAATGGATGCAGGGGGTGCGCTACGAGCAGGCCTCCTGGGCAGCAAGCACCGGCGGGGTCGCCTTGGGCCTCGCAGCCAGCGGGCTCTATGTGACCGATTTAGAACTCCGGGATGGTGCCACGGAGCTGCCCTTAGAGACTTTTTCGGCCTATGATTTCGCGTTCGGCGCCAGCCTGGCAATGCGGTTCGGTAAGAACCTGGAGACAGGCTTCACCTATAAGCGGCTTTACGAGCGCATCTATGTGGACCATGGCACGGGCTGGGCCTGGGACCTGGGAGCGACCTATGAGACGCCCCTCAAGGGGCTCAGGGCCGCGGGGGTCATCGCCAATCTCGGGCCGAAGTTCAAGCTGATCCAGGAGGGCTACCGGCTTCCCACGACGTTCAAGCTGGGCCTGGGGTATGAGCCCCAATGCGCGATCTGGAGAGGACGAGGGAGGGCAGAGCTGGATCTGGTGAAAGCCGTGGACGACAACCTTAAAGCCCAGATCGGCGGAGAATACTGGTACCGCGAAAGGCTGGCCTTGAGGGCGGGCTACAAATTTCGTTCCGATACGGAAGGCCTGACAACCGGCGCAGGGTTCCGGCTGAGCCGGATCCTCCTGGATTACGCCTTCGTCCCCAACCGGTTAGGGTCAACGCACCGGGTGAACTTAGGATATTGCTGGTAGCCCGTGAAGGCTCGGGCCTGCCTCGCCGCGGGTCTGATCGCCTGGGGAGCCCTGACCGGCGGAGGAGCGACGCAGAATACTCCCCCAAAGCCCAAGGACCCCTGGTTTGCGCGGGACAAGCTTAAGCATTTCGTGGTTTCCTTAGCTTTGGCCGGAGCGGGATACTATGCCGCGCACTCTAAGTTGAAAATGCGAAAAGAGAACGCCCGAGTAATCTCGACCGGGATGACCCTGTCTATCGGGCTGGGCAAGGAGCTTTACGACCGCAAACATTCGCCGACCGGATTCTCGAAGAAAGACCTGACTGCGGATGCCTTGGGTTGCGGGGCAGGCATCGTGGCGTTCACAACCCGGTAGGAAGGGCGAATGCCAGGATATTATCTCGAATTCGAGAAGCCGCTCGCGGACTTAGAGCGGAAGATCCAGGAGCTCAAGGCCGTTGCTTCGACGGGAAACCTGGATGCGCAGGAAGAGATCGCCAGGCTGGAGGAGAAGGCCCTCCGCCTCAAGCGGGATATTTTCACAAATCTAAACCGCTGGCAGCGTGTCCTTCTGGCCCGACATCCTCAGCGACCCTATTCTCTGGACTACATCGGACGGATGGCCGAGGAGTGGTTGGAGCTTCACGGCGACCGACTGTTCCGCGATGACCAGGCGATCATCGGGGGCTTGGCCAAAATGGGGGATAAGCGGATGGTGATCGTGGGGCAACAGAAGGGCCGGGATACGAAGGAGAAGATCAGAAGGAACTTCGGCCAGGCCCATCCTGAGGGCTACCGCAAGGCCTGCCGGCTGTTCCATCTGGCCGCAAAGCTCAACCTTCCGATCCTCACCCTGGTGGATACTCAAGGGGCGTTTCCCGGGGACAAGGCCGAGGAGCGTGGGATTGCAGAAGCCATCGCGAGAAGCCAGTTCATTATGGCCCGGCTTCCGGTGCCGATCGTGGTGGTGGTTCTGGGAGAGGGAGGGTCAGGCGGGGCTATCGGGATCGGGGTCGGAGACCGAGTGATGATGCTGGAACACGCGTATTACTCGGTCATCACCCCCGAAGGGTGCGCCTCCATCCTCTGGCGCGATGCGACCAAGGCCTCGCAGGCCGCGGAAGCCTTGAAGATTTCCTCGGCGGACTGTTTAGAACTGGGCATCGTGGACCGAGTGATCCCTGAACCCTGGGGAGGCGCACATCGGGACCGCGATGCGATGGCTGAGACTCTGAAGCAAGAAATTCTTTCCGCCTTCGAGGAGTTGGAAAAAATTCCTACGGATGCACTGCTGAAGCAGCGCAGCGCAAAATTCGTTCGCATGGGCCGCTATGCGGCGGCCACACCATAAAATTCGATGAGGTAGAATAACCCCAGGTTAGGAGCAAGCCATGGCCTTAGAGGGAAATCTTCAAGATTTTGTTCTCACAGATGTGATCCAGCTGGTTCACATGGGAAAGAAAAACGGTGCCCTGAAAGTCACCGCGGAAGACGCCGACGGCGTCATTTACTTCCAGGACGGTATCGCGGTACACGCCACGTCCTCGACGCTGGTGGGGGATAAGGCGATCTGCCGCGTTCTGCAGTGGCACTCCGGACGGTTCGTGTTCGAGCCCGATGTCAAGGCCGGTCTGAAGAGCGTGGAGTCTTCGATCCAGCAGCTTGTCTTAGAGGTCGCGCGGCAGACCGACGAATGGACCGAGATCAAGAAGATCGTTCCGCACATTGATCTAGTAGTCTCCATCGTGCCCGAGCCCAGCCCCGAGCTGGAACACATCAAGTTAGAGCCCCACGAGTGGAAGGTCTTGGCGTTAGTGGAGGGGACCCGGACGATCCGCCAGATCTGCGAGGAGTGCGCCATGACCGAGTTCGAGGTCTGCAAGGTGGTCTATGAGCTCGTGGCACTGGGACTTCTGAAGGTTTCGGAGAAGCCCAAGGCCGAACCCATTCCGGCCTATGCAGCTCCGAGCTCAGCAGCAGCTGTAACCGAGGAAAAGGCCAAGACCGGAGGATTCAAACTGTTCGGGGGCAAAGGAAGGAAATAGAATCACTTGGAGGTATAGAGGCCCGGCAGGTTCAACCGCAAGGGAGATTCCGAGGTTGAACCGTAGGCCGACTCAAAGAGTACGACGAAAGAACAAAGGGGAGGACGACCATCAAACGTAGTTTGCTCTGGATTACCATAAATTTCATTTTTGTTATGGCGATAGCATCTTCGGGGGCAGGGGGGAGCTTTTACATGTCCCCCTCCGTTCCAAAGTGTTCTCCCAAATGGAAGGCCCAACTGGCTTCGAACCCGGATTCCGCGGTTCGGGTCTGGGTCTTCTTCACGGACAAGGGCTTCACCGACGAAGCAACCTTCCAGGAGAAAAAGGAATCTTTTAGAAGAAGGCTGGATCCCCATGCCTTGAGGCGACGGCTCAAGGTACGAACGCGCGAAAACGTCGTCTCCTTCTTAGACCTTCCGGTGGCACCGGCCTACGTGAAGGAGTTGGAAGTTAAGGGGGCCAGGGTTCTCGCCCTGACGGAGTGGCTGAACGGAGCATGCCTTGAAGCTCCCGGGAGGGCGATCTTAGAGATGGAAACCCTCCCCTTTGTGAGAGAGATGCGACCGGAGGCGATCTATATCCGAAGGCAGGAGCCCGTGGTTTCGAAGGCCAGTGAAAGGAAAGGGGAAGGGATCCCTGAGGCCCTGGACTACGGCCCTTCTGACTTTCAACTGAGACAGGTGAACGTGACCGGGCTTCAGGATATGGGCTACAGCGGGGCCGGGGTGAGGCTGGCGATCTTCGACACCGGGTTCGATCGCTGGCACGAATCGCTGAAGCGGGTGCGAGTATTTAAGGAATGGGATTTCATCTACGGCGACAGCATCACAAGCTTTGATCCGGATCAGGATACGGTCTGGAATGACCCCAGCTCCCGGATACAGACCGAGCACGGGACCGCGATGTTATCGGTCTTGGGCGGGTATTATTACGGCCAGCTCATCGGCTCAGCCTACGGCGCAGATTTCCTCCTGGCCAAGACCGAGCACAACAAGGCAACGCAGGAGCCGGATACCAAGGTCGAGGAGCACCACTGGGTTCAAGCTATGCGCTGGGCGGATACCTTGGGAGCAGATGTGGTTTCAAGTTCCCTGGGATACGACACGTTTGCAGATTCCGGTCAGCAGTACACCCGGGACAGCATGAACGGCCAGACGGCGGTGACGAGCAAAATCGCCTCGATTGCGGCAGACAGCTTCGGAATCCTGGTCGTGAACGCCATCGGGAACGTTCATTATAGCCAGAACTGGCTCCTGGCTCCCTCGGATGCCTTCAATATCATTGCTGTCGGCGGAGATTCCATGGATGGAAGCTGGTGGTCCAAGTCCTGTGTAGGACCGACGGCTGATGGAAGAACCAAGCCCGAGGTAACAGCCTTGGGCTGGGGAACCTACATGGCGAGCAATCGCCAGGACCCGAGCACCGGCAAATACGACAGCTTAGAATACCGCACCGGGACCTCAGGGGCCACAGCGGTGATAGCGGGCTTGGCTGCCTTACTCCTGGAAGCGCACACAGATACGCTCAATCCTTCCCACACCAACGAGTGGGGCCCCCTCCAGGTAAGAGAGGCTCTGATGAATACGGCCAGCCAAGCGAATGCTCCCGATAATAAGATGGGATGGGGCATTCCAGATGGCGTGAAGGCACTTCATTATGTTCCCCTGGGATACCCAGACTGGACCAAATCCACCTTCGACCAAGACGGTCTTTTTGACCCGTTCCCGAATCCTTACCAGCCTGCCAAGGGCACCCTCAGTCTGCCTTTTCACCTGACCAAGGGAGGGGATGTCTGGATTTATATTTACACCGCAACCGGTGACCTGGTGCGGATGATCAAGGTGGGAGACAATCTGCTTCCCGGGCGTTATACCGAAGGCAGCCTCATCCCGCTGTGGGACGGGAAGAACGAGTCCGGAAAGCTTGTGGCCAGCGGAACCTACCTCTGTCTCCTGAAGAGCGGGTTCGGACACGGGATGAAGAAAGTTTCCATCGTCCGGTAGAAACCTCATCAATGCTGAAAGGAAAGCAACGCTCATGGTCAGACGCGTAACGATTTCGTTGTCGCTTCTCCTCATTCTGGCCTTAAGCCCGGGGGCCTGGGCTATCTCCGAGGGGGGGGCGATTTTCCTGATGATTCGCCCCGGGGCCCGGGCCGCGGGCATGGGCAGCGCCTTCGCGGCGGTTGCGGATGATGCTACGGCCACCTACTTCAATCCCGCGGGATTGGCTTTCCTGGACCACCGGGAGCTGTCCTTGATGCACTCCCCCTGGCTATCCAGCATCTGGCGCGACGTCGGTGACCTGTACTACGAGTTCGCGGCCTACGTCCAGCCGGTCAAAGGTTGGGGAACCTTGGGCGGCAACCTCATCTTCCTTTCCGAGGGGAGGAGCCAGCAGACCGATGAGAGCGGGAACGTCCTGGGCGAGTTCTCGAGCTACGAAATGGCCCCCTACCTCTCCTATGGAACCAAAGTAGGGGGAAACTTGGGGCTGGGCGGAAACTTCAAACTCATCTACAGCCACCTCTTTCCCGGCTCCCTGCCGGGGAGCCAGGGACGGGGCGTGGCCACGACCTGGGCCTTCGACTTCGGCCTGCTTTACAAAGGACCGATCAAGCGCATGAGCTGGGGCGCCACGGTTCAAAACATTGGACCCAAATTGGTCTACTTAGAAGCCGAGAACGCTGACCCCCTATCCCGGAACCTAAGGGTGGGGATGGCCTACCGGCTGATGGACAACCGGGTGAACAAATGGGTCATTTCAGCCGATGCGACCAAGATGCTCCTGAATTTGGGGGACCCGTTGAGAAGCCAGCTCTACGAGGTCGTGACCTACGTAGGGACGGAGTTCGTGTATTCAGACCTTCTGGCCCTGCGCACGGGGTATGTGACCGACGAAGCCGGACAAATCAAGGGTCCGACCTTTGGGGGAGGCATCATCGTCAAGCGCTTCAGCTTTGACTACGGTATGGAGCCCGGCGGGGAACTCCAAAAGTACAATCAAAAGTTCTCCCTGGCGATAAAATTCTAACACCAGGTTTAAAAGGAACCCCCCAGCAGAGACGACGGGTTCCTTTTTTCTATTCCGAACGGACGAGAGGATTGCGTGTGAAAGCCAAACAAATTGAGTTATTATTTCTGCTAAGTTTGCTTGTCATGGGAAACGCCTGGGGAGAGGACAGGGTCAAGGTCAGCTTAGGCCCTCCCGCACACCCTCGAATCCCCAAGATCCCAATGACCACGTGGGCCAAGTTTCCCAAAGACCAGGTGCGGGGCATGAACCTTCTGGAGCTAAAGCGGAAGCGGCGCCGGCAGTTGCTGGGACCATCCACTGATGCACTTGTTGACACGCTTCGGGTCCTGGTCCTCAAGGTAGAATTCCAGCCGGATGCGGACACGAACTCCTATGGGGATGGACGGTTCGAGCAGTCGGCCTACCGGGAATCCCTTGATGTTTCCAGAAAGAAAGACATCCTTTACGATCCGCCGCACAGCACCCGCTACTTCAACCGCCAGATGGAGTTTATGAGGAACTACTATCTGGCCAATGCGGGGGGTTATTTGAAGGACGATTCCACGGGCTACGAGGGCGGCAAGGTAGAGATCCTCTGGGACATCTATCCCAAGGACGTGGACAGCCTGGACAGCTGGGCGGCGTACACGATGCCACATCAGATGGGCTACTACAGCGATTATGGAAGCTGGTACACGCAGGGGACAAACAAGCTGGGCTGGGGCCTAGGGCAGCTTTTCGTGGACGCGATCCATGCCGCGGAAGGGGACGTTCCAAGATTTCAGAATTATGATGGCTTGTTCGTGTTCCATGCCGGGGTGAACCTACAGGTCTCGGCAGGTTTTGCGATCCAGTCGGGCTACGCCCCCTACGATATCCCGGCAGCGAACCTGGCGTTCGACCTGCTGTCCGCCCCTTTTGTGGTCCATAACGGCACGGACACCGTTCCGGGAGGCTCCGTAATCGGCGAAACCAACCGCTATCAAGACGCGGTCGTGGGACTGCAGGGAACCGTGGTTCATGAGTTCGGGCATCAATTGGGGCTTCCGGACCTTTACGACGTAAGCTACAACTCCGCAGGCTTAGGGAACTGGGAGATCATGGCCGGGGGAGGGTACAACGGCGATCCCTCCGGATTCTTCCCCTGCCAGCTCACGGCCTGGCCCAAAAAGTTTCTGGGCTTCGTCAATCCTGGGATCATCCAGAAGAACGACCTCTATCGTCTGAGAGCCGTGGAAAATCTACCCCAGACCATCTATCAGATCCCGATTAACTCGCACGAGTACTTTCTCCTGGAGAACAAGCAGACAGATCTCCTGAAGAACAACACCGTAGGCGCGACGATCCGCAACGGGGTGGTGGTCAGCGTAGACCAGTTCGACTCCTTCCTGCCGGGCTCTGGGATTTTGATTTACCATGTGGACGAGGACCTCATCCGTCAGCGTTGGGGGGAAAACGAACTGGAGGTGGGGATCCCCCCGGCCATCGCCCTGATGGAGGCCGACGGGATCATGGACTTGCAGCACTGGACGGACTCTCCTTACTGGAACGGAGATTCCTCGGATGCCTTCAAGGCCGGAAACAACGCCTCGTTCGCGGACGGCACCACGCCCAGCTCCAAGGCCAACAACGGGACGTTCAGCCACATCACCATCAGCGACATCAGCGCCTTGGACACGGCGATGACCATGGCCATCTCCCTGGACTGGGCCCAGCCGGGGTTTCCCCAGCTTACCGGAAACGCCGTGGACTGGAATTCGCCGATGGTGGCGGACCTTAAAGGGGACGGGCAGAAAGAAATCGTGCTCACGTCCACGGACGGAAGGGCCTATGCCTGGCATCTGGACGGGAGCAAGCTCATCTCCAACCCCGATTCCTTTTATTGGTACGAAAAGCAGGGAAAGGACAGCGTCATCGTCCTGGCCCCTGCTGCGATCATCGCCGAGACCGACAGCGAGGTCTTTTCCACCCCGGCGATCGGGGACATCGATGGCGATGGAATTCCAGAGATCGTTTTCGGCTCGGATGACGGCTTTTTATATGCCCTGAAGCCTAAGCCCCGATGGGACCCTGTCCGAAGAGATACCCTGGCCGAGCCGGTGAGAGGATTCCCGAAAAAGGTGGGGGACATGATCGAGTCCTCCCCGCTCTTAGTGGACCTAAACGGAGACGGGAGACTGGACATCGTGTTCGGGGCCTACGATCGCAAACTCCATGCCTGGACGGAAACTGTCGGAGACACCGCGTTTAATGAAATGACGGGATTTCCTGTGGATCTGGGCCTGGAGGTGTACAGTTCCCCGGCAGCGGCCGATCTCTTCGGGAACGGCAAACAGGAGATCATCGTGATGGGGGGGGACGGACGCCTCTTCGTTATCGGACCGGACGGAAAGGTCTTCCCGGGCTGGCCTCAGATCGTGCCGCACCTGGGCTCAGCGTCCTCCTCTCCAGCGATCGGAGACATCGATCGCGACGGAACACAAGAAATCGTGGTAGCTTCGCCGGCATACTCCCTTGAGAAGAAGCTTTATGCCTTCAAGCCGGACGGCTCTTTAGTCCCGGGTTGGCCGGTGAGCCTGGATGACGACCCCTTTGCGACCCCGGCTCTGGGGGATATTGATCAGGACGGCTACTTGGAGACCGTGGTCAGCGCAGGGCGTTACCTTTACGCCTTCAACTATAACGGGTCGATTTGCACGAACTTTCCGATCAAGATATCCGACTCCACCGCGGTGCAGTCCTCCCCGGCGCTTGGGGACGTGGACGGAGATGGAAAGCTGGACATCGTGGTGGGTTCCCCGGATGCAAAGATCTATGCCTTCAGTGGAAAAGGGAAACCTGTGGATGGCTTTCCCCTGACCGTAGGGGACTCGGTGCTTTCGTCGCCCACGATCTTCAATATCGCGGGGGACGTGGGTTTGGCGGTCGGGTGCGACGACGGCTATCTTTACGTCTATCACCTGCCTTATCACGTGGACGTTTCGCAGGCCCCTTGGGCCATGATCCATCAAAACGTCCTGCACACGGGATTTTATCCTTCTGCGCTCTATCCTCCGGCACCTGTGGCCGCGGGAGAACTTTTACCCAATTCCAGCGTGTACGCCTATCCCAATCCCGTTCGGTCGAGCACCAGAATCCGTTACTCGTTAGGCCAGGCGGCCCAGGTGAAAGTTGAAATTTATACTCTGGCCGGTGAGCTAGTAAGCAAAATGGATGGACCAGGCTTCCCCGGCACCGAGAACGAGGTGGCCTGGGATGCCGGATCCTTTGCCAGCGGGGTCTACTTCTGCAGGGTGGAAGCCAAGGCGGGGGGGAAGTCCGAGGTCCGGATCAAGAAGATCGCGGTGGTGAAATAGGAGGGATGATGCCGTCGATAAAACCTTTATTTTTACTCGTTGCGCTCTCGCTGTTCAGCGTCAGCGTGGCACAGGCAACATCGCTCTCCTTTGGGCACAGACCCGTCTTCTTAGCTCAAAAGGAAGATACTTTGAAGGATAGGGGGCCTCTTCTGCCGACCTCTCCCCTAGGCTGGAAGTCACCCCGAAGGGCCATGCTCTACTCCCTGATCCTGCCGGGGATGGGTCAATGGTATTCCGAATCCAAGGGGGCGGCCAAGCTTTATTTTAGCATCGAGGCCGGACTCTGGACGTATTTCCTGGTGAGCAAAGCCCAGGAGGGGATCCTTAGGAAAGGGTATGTGGCCTTCGCCGCAGGCAATGCGAACACGAATCCCTCCAAGGCACCGAATCAGTATTTCAAGGACCTGGGACAGTTCTTCTCCAGCGACTCGGCCAACGAATGGATCCGCCGCCAGGCCCGGGAACAGTATCCCAATGACAAAGCCAAACAAGAGGAATACATCAGCGCCCGGCTCTACACCGGGGACCACACCTGGGTCTGGAACGATCAGGCGTCATGGTTGAGCTACCGGGATCAGAGGCTCAGGAGCCTGGAGGCTAGGCACCGGGCGAGCTATGCCGTGGGATGGGCGATCGTGCACCGCATCCTCTCGGGGCTGGATGCGGCCCGGGTGGCCAGCCGGCACAACCGCGATCTCAGCGCAACTCCGGAGCAATGGCAGTGGAAGTTAGGCATGACTCCGGGCTTTGAGCCTGGAGTGTCTCTATCCGTGGGAAGAGGCTTTTAAGAAGGAGGAGGGGAGATGCGAACCATCTTGTGGGTTATCCTCATCATCGCCTTTGCGGGCACTGCTTTTGCCGGGGGGTACAACAACTTCACGATCTGGAACACCCGGCCTTTCCTTCGAGGGGTAAATGGAGAATTCAAGCAAAGCACCGGAAACTTCTTCTGGGACGGGTTCGACCCCAACCGACACGTCTGGGATCTGTGCGCGGATACTTTAAACTGGCCGGGACAGGCCCGGGTCCCGGTCTACCTGAAACGCCGGACCGACGGCCTTCCCCCGGCTCCGGATTCCTTCCCCAATGCCCAACTGGTGGAGCTGGATACCCTCTCCGGCGTGGAGGTCTGGGTCTACGAGCGCCGGGATACGTTCGCGACCTGGGACATGGGCTTCGATAACACCCAATCCGGGTATCGCTTCCTGATGGTCTACCAACCGTATCCTGGGGTTAACATGTACAGCTTTCCGATGCGGCCCGGAGACAGCTGGCAAGGCATCGTCACCGCCTACTACATGATCGAGGACCCCATCTACTATGAGCTCACCGAAGGGCACCGCAAACGGATCGTAGGACACGGAAAGGTCAAGGTCCCGTTCAGCGGGGACAAATTCTGGCCGTGCGTAGTCTTGCGTGACCACTATACGTACACCGATAACTTCAGCACCAATGATGACCATTTCGTCTACGAATGGGATACGCCGGGACGGTTCTGCGGGGGAAACGGCGTGGCTGCGGTGATGGGTGCGAACGGGGCGGATTCCAACTTTGCGGTGGTAAACCAGATGTTTCTCCAGCGCACGATCCGTGCCGCGGACACGGTTTCGGGCCGGCCCTGGAACTTCTACCTCCCAGATTTTGCCAATACGACGGTCTGGCCAGACACCACCTTTTCGGGTCCGTTCCCTGTAGCGAGCACCATCACGGATACCGCGACTTACTCCGGTGGGGTAGGGAGGGATTCGCTTTTCTACAATGTCAAGCCGGGAGATCCGGATACCTTGTACCACGGGGTTGGCGCAGACAGCGTGAACGGGAGCCAGTATTACTTCACCATTCCCAGCGTGGCCCAGGCCTGCACCATCCGTTATTTCCTTTGGGCAGTGGACAGCTTCAGCGTGGCCAACGGGATCAACATCTGGAACACGGACCCGATTGCTGCGCCCGAGAGCATCACCTACCGCTTCGTGGGCGGGCCCAGAACCGGCATAGCTACGGGTCCGAGCCGGCCTATTCCTACGCAGTACGGCCTTGACATCCAGCCCAACCCCATGAAGGGAAAGACAGAGGTCCTCTTTCAAGTTCCGCATGAGGCCTGGGTTTCGATCTGGGTTTACAACAACCTGGGACAGAGGGTCCGCAGGCTGATCGAGGAGGAGCGATCCCCGGGAAGCGAGCGCGTCGTGTGGGATGGTCGGGATCGAGAAGGGCGCGCCGTGTCCAACGGGGTGTATTTCTGTCGCCTCGAGGCTAGGGAGCGGGGCGAGCCAGCCTTCCACGCGACGCGCCGAATTACAGTTTTCAGATAGCTCCTGAAAGGTTACACCATGCAAGGGCCGCCCCGAATATCGATCGGGGCGGCCCTTTGACCGAAACGAAATGATAGAGATTCTCTTAAGCATTCATCTCCTTCTCCTCCAGGCAGGCCCTGCCGTATCCGGAGCGTCGGTTTCGCCAAAGCTGTTAGCTACGATCGGCAAAAAGGGGACCGACCCCGCCGAGTTCTACTCTCCCGAAGCATTGGCCCTTGATGAGCGCGGGACGCTTTATGCGTCCGATGCCGGGACCAATCGCATTCAGGTCTTCGATTCCATGGGCGTTTACCTGCGGGAGATCTCTGGGGAGGACGTTTTTAAGGGAATCGCTGGGCTCGCGCTTTCCGGAACCACGGGTCTTCTGGTGGCCGACCTGCCGGGGAGAGAACTCCTGCGCGTAGACCGTTACGGGTCTCCTTTGGGAGAGTTCTATAAACCGGAGGGAACCCTGTTTCTCCCCCAGGGCCTGGTCGTTGCCAGAAGCGGGGATGTGTTGGTCTGCGAAGGGGGCAGCCACCGCATCCTTGTATTGTCGGCAGTCGGGGACTTGCTTCGTTCCTTCGGAGGCTTCGGGACCGGATCCGGAAACCTCTCCGACCCCATAGGGGCGGTCGTGAGAGAACCGGATAAGACCATCTGGGTTGTGGAGCGTGGAAACAGCCGGATTCAGTCCTTCAGTTATTGGGGAGAGCCCCAGGGCATCCTTGGGAAAGGGAAGCTCAAAAGCCCGGAGAGCGTGACCCTGGATGGCAAAGGACGGATCTGGATCGCGGACACCGGGCATGACCGGGTGGTGGCCTTTTCTGAAGCGGGCGAGGAGATTGGGGAGATCAAAGGCCTCGCTCGTCCCGGGTTCGTGCTCTGCTCAGGGACGAGGCTATATATCTCGGACACCGGAAATCACAGGGTCCTGGTCTATGGATTGGAAGGACATTAAGGTTTCCTGGGTGCTCTTAACTCTTCTGGCCCTTGCCCCTTCTGCGCGGGGAGAGGGGAGGGTTGACACGCTCAAAGGCAGGGGGGATGCAGGTCCCTATTTGCTTTCTTCCGGCTCCATCTTGATTGGCACCGAAAGCGTTCGCATCGGTGACAGGCTGCTTGTCCGGGACAAGGACTACATCCTGGACTTCGAGCGGGGAGAGATTTATTTTGCCGGGAGCGTGGATTCGGGGCAAAGAGCGTTGATCTCCTATCAAGTTCTCCTCTTTTCTTTTGAAAAGGTCTACACTCATGTCCGGACCAAGAAGGACACCCTCGGGCCTCCGACAGGGGCTGTGGACAGCGTCATCCCACATCCCCGGGCTCCAGGAGCAGAAAACCCTGCGGAGTTTCGGTTCGGGGGGAGCAAGACCTTCGGTCTCTCCGTGGGAACCCAGCAGGACCTCTCCCTGGAGCAGTCCCTCCGACTCTCCCTTTCGGGCCAGGTGCTGCCCGGCATGGAGATGGAGGGGCTCCTCTCGGATGAGAATCTTCCGATCCAGCCCGAGGGAACGACCGAGCGGCTGGAGGAGATAGACAAAGTCTCGCTCGCGATCCGGGGGAACCGGGGACAGGCCCTGGTAGGGGACTATGACCTTGCTCTGAAAGACGGGGTCTGGACCGCTCTCGAGCGCCGCCTGACGGGTGCGAGGACGGACCTAAATTTCAAGCCCGGGACCCTGACCCTGGCCTATGCCGTGCCCAAGGGGAGGTTCGCTGAGAACCGCTTCTTCGGCGTGGAGGGAAAGCAGGGACCCTATTCCCTCCTCTCTGAGACTGGAACGAGGGAGATCGTGATTTTAGGCGGGACAGAGAAAGTCTGGCTGGACGGAGAGCTCCTGCGCCGGGGGGAGAACAACGACTACAGCATCGACTACGCCAATGGAGAGATCTTCTTTACGCCAAAGAGGCTCATCACGGACCAGTCCCGGGTGGTCGTGGACTTCGAGTACACCAATGACCTCTACCGCAGGGACTTCATCGGGGGAAGGCAAACCCTTTCCGGATTCAAAGACCGGCTCAGCTTAGTCCTGACCGGGCTCAGGGAGGAAGACGAGAGGGAGAGGCCCTTGAGCTTCGCCTTGAGCGATTCCACGCGAGAAGTGCTCCGCGCAGCGGGGAACGATCTCCAGCAGGCAGTCCTTTCGGGTGCGAGCTATGTAGGAGCCGGGAACGGGGATTATACCAAGACGGATTCCGTGTACACCTACGTGGGCAGGGCGAGAGGGGAATACCAAGTTAACTTCACAAGGGTGGGGCCCGGAAAGGGGGAGTACCGCTATGACGGCACCCTCGGAGGGTATGCCTTCCTGGGAAATGGCCTCGGAGAATACACGCCCAAGATCTTCCTCCCCCTGCCCGAGCGCCAGGAACTTTTAGGCGCCAGCCTGGGATACAAGGCGAAGGATGCCGGGGGGGTAAGCCTTGAGTTTGCGGCGTCGCAACGGGACCGAAACACGTTCACCGACCTTCCGGGACACCTTTCGAAAGGCGAGGCCCTGAGAGGGGACTGGGAATGGACGCCGAAGGGGATCCGCATCTCGGGAAAGAGGCTGGGGGATTTAGAGTTCAAGGGCAACGCCAACTGGGTGACTCCGGATTTTGTGCCCTTTTACCGCCAGAGGTCCCTGGACCACGGCTATCAGTGGAACCTGGACCAGGGCCTCGGGCTGGGACAAAAGGATGCGGAAGCGAGCTTGGCTTGGAAGCCGAGAACGTATTTGTCCCTGGTGGGCGAGGCCGGCAGGCTCTCCCGGACGGACGGACGCTGGGCGCTCCGGAGGAGCGGGGGATTTGAGCTCTCCGGGAGCACGATGGCCAAGGCCCAGGCCGAGCTGGTCCGATCCGCGGATACGCTCTCCTATTCCGCGGATTCATTGAGCGAGAGGAGAAGGGAGAGGCAGTTCTTGTCTCTGGGGCAGAAGGTCCGGTGGCTCACGCCCAAAGCGAGCTATACCCACGAGCGGTGGAGCGGTTTCGGATCCGGGTTGTTGCGCTCAGGCTACGAATACGAGGAGCCGGGAGCGGGGCTGGGATACCGGCTGGGGCCGAAAACAGGGGGGGGGATAAGCGGGGAGTTCACGGCGGGCCTGAGGAAAGACAGGGTCTACGAGCCGGGGGGATGGATCCTGGACTCCAAAACGAGGACCTACGGAGGCACGGCGGGGTATTCCTCCGCGGAAGGATTTTCAACCAACCTGTCCTATACCCGCAGGCGGAAGGTCATGGAGCCGGGAAGGGCGGGGAGCGGGATCACCACGGAGTTAGGGAAACTCCTGTTGGACTATTCCCCGAGCAAGGGCGCGCTCATCTCCAACACGAGCTACGAGTTCACGAACACCGCGATGGCGCTTAAGAGCGAGCAGTTCTATCCGGTGGCCGAGGGTCAGGGAGATTACCGGAGGGATCCGGTTACGGGGAGATACTACCCCTCTCCGGGAGGGGACTTTAGGCGGGTGCTCCTGGACCAGGGAGGGGAGAGTCCGGTGACCACGCTCAAGGCCTCGCAGAGGCTCGTCCTGCTGGGAAAGGGCTCGGGGCTCTCGGCCATCTCCTCGGACGTGTTCGCCTCGGTGGAGGAGGAGAGCAAGGAGACGGACCGGCTGAAGATCTATCTCCTGGACCCGAACGCGTTCCAGCGGGATGAGAGCACGGTGTTCGGGACGACCTTCCTGGAGGCCAACGTGACCTATGACCAGAAGAAGCCCCAGGGGCAGGGGGAGTGGATCTACCGCATCCAGAGAAGCGACCAGGAGGACAACCGGGTGGAAGGGAATCACGCCGAGCGGTTCGAGCTCGTGCACGAGGGGACCTATCGCGTGGCCGCGAGCGAGCGAACGACCTATGAGTTCGTGGGAAACCAGAGCCTTTCCCGAAACGGCAGCACGGAGACGGGGATCGAGAACAAGACCCTGGACCGCTCGGTCCGGATAGGCTGGATCGTCCGCCCGTCTCTTTCCTGGGAGCTTCGGCTTTCCCCGGAAGCGGTCTGGACCTGGGTGGAGGAGCCGGCCTTCTATTCCTCCTTAGGGAAGATGAGCCTGTTCGCCCTGCAGGTGAGGCCGGGGATCAGGCGGACCTTCAAGACCAAGGGGCAGTTTGAACTCAGCGGGGTCCTCACCAGACGGACGACCAGGACCCCCAAAGAGCTTCTGCCCGCAGATATCCTCACCGAGAGACCGGTAGGATACTCGAGCAATTTCAGCGTAACGACCGAGATGAAGCTCTCCGAGTACATCACCGGGGCCGTGTCCTACTCCGGGACAGCCCGGGAGGGAGCCCGGCCCCTGGTCCTGGCCAAGGCCGAAGTGCGGGCGTATTTTTGACGTGAGGCGTTAGGCGTAAGGAGTAAGGAGAAAAGGCAAAAGACTACCCACCAACCCTGCTTTAAAACCCTCAGAAACGAATTTAAAGCCTCGCCATTCGATTCCGGGTCCCGAATCCGGCCCCAGACCCCATTCCAGGTTCAAAACACCCCCTTCTACCTAAAAGCTACCCTCCCCCGAAGGGGGAGGGTAGAAGGGTTTTCGAAGGACCACCAACCCCGTAACAATCCAGAACCAAGCCAGAACCAAGTCAGAACCAAGTCGGTTTACACGAGCCTTGCAGGAGCTTTCCGGTAGCCCTGCTCTGCCACCCCCATAGGTGTTCCCCTGAACTGCAGAATGGATTGGGAATATGATTTAATTCCCCGCCCACCCGCCCCATAAGAAAGAAAAAAGAATATTTTTAGATAGTTCAACCTCACCCCCTACCCCAAATTGCCTGACGGCAATTTCCGCTAGGGGGGCAGGCCCCCCTTCGGCGCTCGCCAAGGAAAAGCCCCAGGCTCGCTGAGCACCCCCCAGACATAAACGATACTTCAAAATTAACTCCACGAACGCTCCTGAGTCTTCAGGAGAGGGGAGAAGATCTGGGGATTACCTATTCCTTAAAAGAGTTCTTGACTTTCCAGGTCATCTGCTATATGATATAGGCGACCCTGAAAGGGCCATCTCAAGTCGTAAACCAGAAAAGTACGGAAAGTAGGAAGCGATGAAATTATTCAAATTCATCTTGATCCCGGCCGTGCTATTTTTATTGCCCGGATTCGGGCAAGCCGGTTGGTTCTGGCAGAACCCCCTGCCACAGGGACAAGACCTCTATGCTGTCTACTTTATCGATAGTAATACTGGATATGCTGATGGCGGCGGCGGGAACGTCATAAAGACAACAAATGGGGGAACAAGCTGGGGAATTTATAGCACCGGTGCTACCGTCAATCTTCGAGCCCTTCAATTTCCCGGAAACGGATCGATTGGCTATGGGGTAGGAGATTACGGAACCATTGTGAAAACAACAACTTCAGGTCTTAGCTGGGTCAGTCTACCCTCGGGCACGAATGGCTACCTTTTTGACGTTTATTTCCCAATAGTCACAACAGTAGGATTTGTCGTCGGAGACAGCGGTAGAATCCTTAAAACCACAGATGGGGGAACATCTTGGAATGGACAAATTTCAGGCACCTTAAATACTTTGTTTAGAGTAAACTTCCCCTTGCAGGCCGATACAGGGTATGCAGTTGGATCGGGAGGAGTAATCCTGAAAACCAGCGATGGCGGAACAACATGGGTAAACCAGAATTCGGGAACGAGCCTAGATTTGTGGTCGGTTCAGTTCCCAGAAAATACCTCGACAGGTTTCGCGATTGGAGGATCATGGACTCCCCGAAGCAACATCATCTTAAAAACCACAGATGGCGGAACCACTTGGGTGGCGAAGAATACAGGGTGCGATAATTTCCTTTATGCAATACACTTCCCTGTGAGCAATATGACTGGTTACACGGTAGGCGCGGATTCGACCATTTTAAAGACTACGGACGAAGGAGAATCCTGGATTAGACAACTATGTCCAACACAATCATACCTTTACAGTGTTTATTTTTCGAATCCAACTACAGGCTATGCGGTCGGCAACGGTGGTACTGTCATCAAGACCGTAAACGGAGGGACTACATGGACCAGCCTCACGACCTCTGTTACAAACAACACCATGAGATGCATTCATTTTCCCAATGATAATTTTGGGGGTTACGCCGTAGGAGCTTCAGGGAATATCATAAAGACCACAGATGGGGCGACATGGAAACAACTCAATACGGTAATCCCCGTACAACTTCAGGGTGTCCATTTTCCAGTCGATACAACTATCGGTTATGTTGTAGGTTTACAAGGCTATATCTACAAAACAACCGACGCGGGCCAGACTTGGAACATGCAAACTTCAGGCACAAGTAATTGGCTTATGGCCGTATTCTTTCCAGTTGACGCGATAACCGGTTACGCAGTAGGATGGTCAGGAACCATCATTAAAACCACGAACGGAGGAAGCACCTGGTTCCCTTTAAGCTCACGAACAACTGGTTCGATCTGGGCCATTCATTTTCCTTCGGACGCCATGACGGGATATGCTGTAGGACAGCGTGGGGTCATTATGAAGACCACCAATGGAGGCGTCTCATGGGATAGCACGGGATCGGGTCTAGATGACTATCTTTACTCTGTCCATTTTCCAGTCAACCCTACTACTGGCTATGCAGTCGGCGGGGGAGGTGGGATTTTTAAAACAACCAACGGAGGAACGACCTGGGCCACTCAAACCTCGGGAACAACAAGAACCCTCTATTCCGTCCATTTCCCTGTCGATGTTATGACAGGATATGCTGTTGGAGAATATGGAACCATCTTAAAGACTTGGAATGGCGGAGCTACATGGATGAGCGAGACTTCGGGTACAACGAGAACCCTTTTTTCGGTGTGCTTCCCTGTAGATGCTTCCGTTGGTTATGCTGTAGGTGAATTGGGAATCATTCTGAAAACTACGGACGGCGGTGGTTTATGGGTAGAAGGTAGCAGGAATCAAAGGGTCAATGGGCCAGGGGGCCAACCAACAAAAGCCGTACCAAACCCGTTCGTCTCGTTTGCAAAGATCCCTGGGCACGAGGCAGAGCACTTCGCACTATACGACATCACGGGGCGGAGAGTGGGGACCTGCAAGGGCGACCGGGTCGGAGAGGGACTGGCGGCAGGGGTGTATTTCCTGAGGCCGGAAGGCGGAGACACAAGGCCACTGCGGATTGTGAAAGTGAGATAAACGGCAGGGGTTAGGGACCAGGGATTAGAGATTAGGGTAACGGCAAAACAAAGAAAGAGGACTGGATTCTCGCCCCCGGCCTACTACCTGCCGGGGCAGGCTCCGCGGGAATGACGACCCATTCAATAAAATGAAAAGAGGGCGGCCATTTGGCCGCCCTCTTTAAAATTATCGTTTGCTCAGGAGGACGCGGGCTTGCTGCCGGCCAAACTCTGGAGCTCCTCCATGGCTTCGGTCTTCTTCATGGCCTCCTCCAGGGTGACCTGGCCGCGCTTGACGAGGTCGGCTAGGGCGGCGTTCATCGTGCTCATGCCCAGCCGGGCCCCGGTCTGAATCGCCGAGGGAAGCTGGGCGGTCTTGCCCTCGCGGATCAGGGAGCGGACCGCAGCGTTCACTAGCAGGATCTCATAGGCCGGGAGTCGGCCCCGGCCATCGGCCCGGGTGAGAAGCTGCTGGCAGATGATCCCGCCCAGGTTCACCGAGATCTGCAGACGCACCTGGCTCTCCTGGTGGGCCGGGAAGATGCCGACCATGCGGTCAATGGTCTCCACGGCCGAGGAGGTGTGCATGGTGGAGAGGACCAAATGTCCGGTCTCGGCCGCGGTCAGGGCCATGCCCAGGGTCTCGCGGTCCCTGAGCTCCCCCACCATGATCACGTCCGGGTCCTGGCGCAGGACGCTGCGCAGGGCATCGCTGTAGGAATGGGTGTCCACGCCGATCTCGCGCTGGTTCACCATGGCCTTCTTCCCCTGATACACGAACTCGATGGGGTCCTCGATGGTCATGATGTGACAGGGGAGGGTCTGGTTGCGGAACTCCAGGAGCGCGGCCAGGGTCGTGGACTTGCCGCAACCCGCGGGGCCGGTCACGAGGACGAGGCCCCGGGACTTGAGGGCCAGGGCCTTGGCCGCGAGCGGCAGGCCCAGGTCGTCCAGGCTGGGGATCTTGCTGCGCACAACCCGGGCTACCAGGGCCAGGGTTCCCTGCTGGTGGAACACGTTCACCCGGAACCTGGCGAGGTTGGCCAGACTGGTGGCGATGTCGAGCTCCAAATCCTTTTCCAGGCGCTCCACCTGGTCCCGGGTGAGGATGGAGAGCACCAAGGCCCGTGTCTCGTCCGCGGTGAGCGGGGGATAGGCCAGGGGGATGAGTTCGCCCTGGATGCGGACCAGAGGCGGGCTGCCGGCCTTCAAGACGAGGTCGGAGGCGTTCTTGGTGAAGGTCGCGTAAAGCAGATCCAGCATCTGCATGGCTTACCCTCCCGTCCCCCCCGGCCCCTTGGGCGGCTGGAGAGAAGCGATGGCCCCTTCGAACTCCTGGGGATTGGCTGAGCGGGCCAGGGCGTCCTCGGCCGACACGACGCCCTTGAACAAAAGGTCTTTCAGGGATTGATCCAGGGTCTGCATCCCGTAGCGGCTTCCGGTCTGGATCAGGGAATAAATCTGGGGGGTCTTGCCCTCCCGGATCAGGCTCTTGATCGCCGGGGTGCAGGTCATGATCTCGAAGGCAGCCACCAGGCCCGGGCTGTCGGTGCGACGCAGGAGGGTCTGGGAGACCACGCCCTGAAGCACGGTGGAGAGCTGGAGTCTCACTTGGGACTGTTCCTCAGGGGAGAAGGCGTCGATGATCCGGCCCACGGTCTGGGAGGCGTCCATGGTGTGCAGGGTGGAGAGGACCAATTGTCCGGTCTCGGCCGCGGACATGGCCAGGGACATGGTTTCGGAATCGCGGAGTTCGCCGACCATGATGACGTCCGGGTTCTGGCGCATCACGTGGTTCAAGGCGCTGGCGAAGGAGCGGGTGTCCACCCCGAGCTCACGCTGCTCGACCACCGACTGCTTGTCCTGATGGACGTACTCCAGGGGGTCCTCGATCGTGATGATATGGCTGCGCCGCGTCTCGTTCACGTGGTCCATCATTGCAGCCAGGGTAGTGGACTTGCCCGAGCCGGTGGGCCCGGTGACCAGGATGAGCCCGCGGGGCAGGGTGGAGAACTGCTTCAAAACCGGGGGCAGGCCCCACTCATCCATGGATTTGATCTTGAGGGGGATGACGCGGAGGACCGCGCCGATCTCCCCGCGCTGGCGGAAGGCCGAGATCCGAAACCGGGCCACGCCCTGGATGGAATAGGACATGTCCAGCTCCCAGTTCTTCTCGAAGCGCTCCCGGCGCTCCTCGTTCATCACGCTGTAAAGGAGCTTCTTCAGCTCCTCGCTCGTGAGGGGAGGCATCTCGGAACGGGTGAGCTCCCCGTAGACCCGGTAGGCCGGGGGCTCGCCCACCCGGAGGTGGATGTCCGAGGCGTTGTGCAGGACCAGGTCCTCGAGGAGCTGGTCGATGGGCAGGGCCTCGAGCGAGACGAGAGGCGCTTCGCCGTAATCGTGGGTGAATTCGTTTTCGGGCATGGCTAAAAGTGTATCAGATTAAGGAAAAAAGTTCAAGAGGTTAGGCCATCCCCACGGGGATCGGGAAAGGCCAAATGTTAATGCGTGACGCTCTGTAAAATGGCGGTGTCTATTCATTTCTTCCTTACGGCGCCGGGGAGCCGCGGAACTCGTATCCAGTGTCGGGTTCCTGCCCCGGGCTCTCCGAGGCCTGCTTGAGGGCCAGGGTTTCGTACGAGAAGACCCGGTTTTTGCCGGCACGCTTGGCGGCGTAGAGGGCGATGTCCGCGGCCCGGACGAAGTCGCGGTGGCTGGCGGCGTCGTAGGGGAAGGTGGCGACGCCCAGGCTGATGGTCATCCGGCCCCGGGGGAGCTCCGGGACATCGGGAAAGACAAAGGTTTCCACTTTGGCCCGGATGCGCTCGGCCGTGGCCAGGGCGTGCTCCCGGCTGGTCTCAGGAAGCAGAATGGCGAACTCCTCCCCCCCGTAGCGGGCGATGAAGTCCGTCTTGCGGGTCAGGCCGTTAAGGATCTGGGCGAGCTCTCGAAGAAGGTGGTCGCCCATCTGATGCCCCAGGGTGTCGTTGACCTTCTTGAAGTCGTCGATATCGAACAGGATCAGGGATGCCGGCTTCGTGTAGCGCTCGGCACGCTCAACTTCCTTCTTGAGCTCGCTGTAGAAGTGGCGGCTGTTATAGAGGCCGGTGAGCCCGTCCAGGATGGCCAGCCGCTGGGTCTCATCGAACAGCCGGCCCTTGTGAATGGCGATGGCGGCATCGTCGGCCAGGATCGAGAGCAGCCGGAGGTCGCTCTCGGTGAAGCGCCTTTCCCCTAACTTGGACAAAGCCAAAACTCCAATGGTCTGCTTTTCCACAATCAGAGGCACGGCAAGAAGCGAAAGCTCGGGAGGGGTTTCTGGAAAGTCCAAGTGGCGGGGGTCCTTCTTGACGTTGGGGCAATTTAAGGCCTCGCCTTCTTTCGCGACCAAGCCCACCAAACCCTTGCCGATAGGAATCGGTTGGGTTAGGGCCTTTTCGAGATAGGCTTGGGGAAAAGACTCTTCCGAGATCACGCGGACCAGCTGGGGGTGAAGCCGTCCCGCTCCGCCGGGAGAGGAATCGGAGTTGGCGAAATACAGCCGGGCCATTTCGTAGGGGATGACCTTATGAACCTCGTCCATAATGGTCTCCAGGGTCTCCTGAAGGGATACTCCTGCATTAATCCGGCTGGTGATGAGGGAGAGGAGGTCCAGCTCCTTGACCCGCTCGGCGAGGTTCTTGTAAAGCCGGGCGTTCTCGATGGCGATGGCGGCCTGGGCTGCAAAGGAGGTGAGCATGCGGATGTCCTTTTCGTCGAAGGCGTCCGGCTCCCGGCTTTCCACGTCCAGGACCCCGACGACTTCGTTTCCGATACGCAGGGGCACGGCCAGCTCGGAGCGAGTGGAGGCCACCCCCTCGACGTAGCGTCCGTTCTGGGTGACATCCGGAACGTACAAGGGCTCGCCCTTCTGGGCCACCCAGCCGGTGATCCCCTCCTCCTCCACCCTGACCCGGGTGTTGCGAATGACCTCGTCGGGGTACCCCCGGGCGGCCTTGATGTAGAGCTCGTTTTTCTCCTTATCCAAAAGAAGGATGGCGCAGTTGAGGTAGCCGAAGGACTCTTGCATGGCGCCCAGGATCTGATCCAGAAGGCTGTCCAGGTCTAAGTTCAAGGTGAGGTTACGGCCGATCTCATAAAGGATCGCCAGCTCCTTGGCACGCTCCGAGGTGGATTCGTAAAGCCGGGCATTCTCGATGGCGATGGCCACCTGGGCGGCGAGAGAGGTAAGGAGGCGGAGGTCGCGCTCGCCGAAGGCTCCGGGTCGCGGGTCCTCGATGTCCAGGACCCCGATGACCTCACCTCCCATCTTCAAAGGGACGGAGATCTCGGAGCGGGCTTTGATCAACCCCGGGGAATAGCGCGAGTCCCGGGTGACGTCGTCAAGGACGAGAGGCTCGCCGGTCTGGGCCACGTGCCCGGAGATCGCTTGGGCGCCGATCTTGAAGCGAACCTTCTCCCGGACGTCCCCGGGGTAGTCCGAAGGACAGGCTCGGACGAAGAGCTCGTTCTTTTCCTTGTCCACCAAAAGAAGGATGGCCCAGCGGTACCCCAACTCATGATTCAGGACGTCCAGGAAATTCACGAGCAGGCTGTCCAGGTCCAGAGAGGTGGAGAGACTCTGGGCTATGCGGTAGAGGATTCCGATCTCCTTCATCCGCTGGCTGGTGGACTCGTAGAGCCGGGCGTTCTCCACCGCGATGGCCGCCTGGTGTGCGATCGTGGCCAAAAGCTCCTGGTCGTCAGGGCCGTAAGCCTCCTCGCGGGCATAGCTCTGGACCGCCATGACCCCGATCACGTTCTCCCCGAGGATCAGCGGCACCCCGAGGTAGGACCGGGACATCTGACCCTGGGGCTCGACCCCGATGTCGCGGCAGGCCGCGGCGATGTCGCGCAACAAGAGGAGCGACTTCCGGGTGCGCAGGATGTGTTCGGTCAAGCCGTTGGCCAGCTCCCGACTGTGGGGCTCCATCCGTTTTTTATTCTCCACCTCATATTCGAAGGTCAGGAGATTCTTCTCGGGGTGGTAAAGGGAGATGTAGAAGTTGGAGGTATCCATGACCCGGCTGACCTGCCAGTAGATCAAGTCCAGGAGCTGGCCGAAACTCAAGGTGGCGCTGATCGCCTGGCTGATCTGGTTCAGGACCCCGAGCTGGGCGATGCGGCGCTCGCGCTCGGTGAGGAGCCGGGCGTTATCCAGGGCCACCGCGGCTTGGTCGGCGAAGATCGTGGCCAGCTCCACCTCCTCGGACTGGAACTCGCGCACCTTTTCCTTGCTGTAGATGTTCAGGACGCCGATGAGCCCGCCCCTGCGGCCGGCGGTCCGGGCCCCGGAAAGGGGAATGGCCAACAGGGAGCGGATGTCCTCTTCCTCGATGAGTTTCTTGTCCCCGAAGGGCTGGGACACGAGATCAGGACGGACGATCGGTGCAAACCGTCCATCGGGCAACATCTCCAATTTCAAGCTCTGCTCACGAGGAATACGCTGGCTGGCCCGATATTTCTCAGAAAGGCCCTGGCTGGCTCGGATCACGAGGAACTGTTCCTCCTCATCCCAGAGCATCAGACATGTGGCTTGGGCGTGCATGACCTCGGCGGCCCGGGAGGCGATCATCTTAAGCAGGGTGGCGAGATCGCGCTCGGTGGACAGGGCCCGGACGATCTCGGAGAGACCGGCGAGCTGGGCCCGCCGCCGGCGTTCGGACTCGTAAAGCCGGGCGTTCTCGATCGCCGAACCGATCTGATTCCCTATGGAGGCAAGAAGGTCTAGCTCCTCAGGCCGTAACTCTCTCGGGGCCTGGAACACCAGGTTCATGACTCCCAAGGTCCGGTCTTTGGATAAGAGCGGGACCGTGACATAGGGAATATCCTTTGCGCCCCCGAAGGATTCCTGGATCCGGCGAAAGATCTCCGGGTCTTGGGCATACAGGTCGCCCAGGTTTCCGACCCGGGGTGGCCCGCCTTCTTTGGCGCTCCGGCCAGCGATGCCCTTGCCGAAGGGCAGGGATCTGGCCATGGCGAGATACCACTCCGGAGCGTTGCGTTGGGCGCGGAGGATGAGATTTTCTTCTCGCTCGTCCACCAAATAAAGGGTCCCGGCCCAGGCCTGAATCAGCTCCATGACATTGTCCAGGGCATCGTGGAGGATCGCGTCCAGGTTCAGGGAACGGCTGATACTGGCGGCGATGGAGTTCAGGGCCAAGAGCTCCTGGTTTCGGCCCAGGAGATCCTCTTGGAGTTTGAGCCGCTTCAGGCCAACCCCAAGCGGAGTGGCCACCGAGGCCAGGAGGTCCAGATCCTCTTGGGTGAAGCGCCTCTCGCCCTTGGCAGCGACCTCGATCCCTCCGATGAACTCCCCGGCCACCAGGAGCGGCATGATCAGGAGGGAGGAGATGTGGAGTTGTTCAATGATTTGCAGAGAGTTCCCTACGGTGAAAGAATGATTGGAGATATCCGTGACCAGGATGGGCTGTTGGCTCGAGGCCACCTGATCTGCGATTCCCGACCCCATCTTAAGGGGAATCCGAGCATAGTGAATCGCCAGTTCCGGGGGAAGGCCAATGATTGCAGTCGCGAGCAGTTCTTTTTGATGGGGATCGTAGAGGGCCAGCCCGCCGATCTCCAGATGCAGGAGCTCCAGGATGGTTTCCATGGCGCGCTTGGCCAGGCTGGCTGCATCCTTGGCCTGGCTGACTGTGGCCACGATAGCCTGGATTGCGGCCAGCTCCCGGGCCCTGCGCTCGGCCAGCACGGCGCGGTAAAGCTCAGGGATCAGGCGCGCGGCCTGGGCCAGGTGATCCCTGGCGGCCACAACGAGGGGCTCGGGGAGATCCGGAACCTTTCGGGCCTTCTGGAGGACGGTCTCCTTAGGAAGAGAGAATATCTTGGCGATCGAGTCCACATGGGCTGGGTCCCTGGGAGGAGAAGAAAGCCGGAGCATCAGAACTCCCAGGGTGTGGCCGCCGAACAGGATGGGTTCGGTGCGCGTCAAGCATCCGCCCGGACAGGGACGTTCCAGGGCGGTCTGGGTCCGGGCGGTTTCCTGGGCCAGACCGGCATAGAACTCGCTGCAAACCGAAGAGCCGTCTTTGCCCCTCAAGACTTGGCAGTACTCGCAGGAAGTGAGCTCGACGAGGGGCTGACCCTGGGAATCGAAGAGGGCGGCCCTGGTCGGAAGATACCCCTGGATGGCTGAGAGGATGTCCTCCAGAACCCTCTGGCCGACCAGGGTGGCTAGGTCCTTTTCCTCGGCCGGAAGCTCGATGTTTTTCGTTTCGGAAGTCATGGAAATTTAATCTTATAAGCATACTACGGATAGGAGTTTTTGTCAAGGCCGGAAGAGGGTAAAGAGGGACCGTTTCGTTTTGAACTTGAGGGCCAATCCTTCAAATGGTCTGAGGCCATTACAATAAAAAATCTAGCCTTAAGTTCTCTTGACTTTTTGAGGGGAAAGGTGTTAAACTGATAAGTTTGAGAATGGTGAGAACTTAGGAGAATATCCCTCATGAAATGGAAGCTCGGCATCGCCTTTGTGGTAGTGTGCGCTCTGTTCGCTTTTTCCAAGGGCTCCACGCACCGCTGCCAGGCGATGGTGGTTGAGAGGCTCGAAGCCCGGATCGTGCACCTCACGACCAGCGAGCATATCGGGTCCGGAGACGCGCCGGTCAAGGCCATCATCACGACCCCGAGCCTATTGGCCTCGGGAAGCGTCCGGCTGTACTATAAAATCGGCAGGAAAGGAAACCTCTCCTGGGCCCCGATGACACGCGTGGCAACCAGCGACACATTCACCGGGGCCGTGCCGCATCAGGAGAAAGGACAACGGGCTTATTACTACCTGCAGGTGGAAACTCCACAGGGCCAAGTGGTTGCGCTTCCGGATGCAACTATGCCAGGAAGCAAATGGATTCTGCTGAAGTTCAAGGGGGTTGTCAATCCATTCGTGACCATCGGGCACGTGCTCTGCATGTTCGCGGCGGTGTTCATCCTTCTCGTGGCCTTCTTCTATGCCTTCGACATCCTCAGGGGCAAGCGGCCCGTGCATCAGGCTCTGCCGCCCATCCTCTGGGCGCTCCTGTTTCTGTTCATCGGGGGATTCCCTTTAGGATGGGTCATGGCCGCACAGACCTTCGGGACTCCTTGGAGCGGATTTCCCTTAGGCTGGGACATCACGGATAACAAAACCTTGCTGGCCTTTTGCTACTGGTTCGTCCTGCTCATCCTGGTCTATCGCTCGCTGTTCACGAAGGACTCCTCACAAGACCTTATTCCACCGAAGGCCTTTGCGTGGCTCGTCATCCTGGGTACGCTTTTAACCCTCTGGATTTACCTCATCCCGCACAGCGTGTCCCTTTCAGGATAACCATGGACCCCAAGGAACTCGTACTCTCGGCCTGCGACCTGGCGCGAAGCAAAGGGGCTTCCTACGCCGACTGCCGGTTCGTGGAGCTGGAGGACGAGTCCTTAGCCGTTTTCGGGACGATACCCGAAGGGATTTCGCGCTTCACCAACCGGGGGTACGGAGTTCGAATCCTTGCGGAAGGAGCCTGGGGCTATGCGGCCACTCCAGAAGCGGATAAGGATAACATCAAGGAAACGGTCGCGAAGGCGCTGACGATTGCCCGGGCCAGTGCAACAATGAGCAGAGATGAAGTCCGACTGGCTCCCCTGGTCAAAGTCGTTGGAAAGTTTACCACGTCCATTGAGCAAGATCCTTTTCAGGTGCCTCTCCCGGTCAAGGTCGCTTTTCTTGCCTATCTGAATGAGCTGATTCAGAAGGTCAAGGGGGTCACGAGGGCCACGGCCACTTGTGAGTTTCACCGCACTCGAACCTGGTTCGCCTCGACCGAGGGGAGCAAGTTCGAGCAGACGGTCTATCAAACCGGGGCCGGGATCGAGGCCGTAGCCATGACCTCCCGGAGGGGGATGGGCAAGAGGAGCTTTCCTCAGGCCGGAGGTCAGTTCGAGACCCGGGGCTATGAACTGCTTTCTCTGCTGGCGATGGAAAAAGAGTGCCAGCGGATCGGAGAGGAGGCGGTGGCCCTGACCACAGCCAAGGATGGTTTCCCGGATATTACAACGCTCATCCTGGACGGGCCAGCGGTTTCGCTCATCATCCACGAGTCCATCGGACATCCTCTGGAACTAGACCGCGTATTCGGGGCCGAGAGGAATTTCTCGGGGATAAGTTTTGCGACAACCGACAAGTTGGGCAAGCTTAAATACGCCTCGGACCTGGTCACAGTCACGGCGGATGCGATGTCTCATTTCGGCTTGGGGACCTTCGGGTACGATGACGAAGGCGTTCCAGCACAACGGGTGGAACTCATCAAGGACGGCCTCCTGGTCGGCTATCTCACCAGTCGGGAGTTGGCAATGAAGATCGGACGCCAAAGCACGGGAGCGATGCGGGCCCAGGGGTGGCAGAATCTTCCGCTCATCCGGATGACGAACACGAACCTCCTCCCCGGCAATTTCTCCCTGGAGAAGCTCATCACCGAGACGGATCACGGGATCTTGATGCTCGGAACCTCCTCCTGGAGCATCGACGACCGCAGGGAGAGTTTCCAGATGGGTTGTGAGATCGGATACGAGATCCATGGGGGCAAGCGTGGAGCGATGGTCAAGAACCCCACCTATTCCGGGAACACGGTGGGGTTCTGGAATTCACTGGACGGCATTGCGGGAGAAAAGGAATGGAAGGTGTGGGGGACTCCGAGCTGCGGCAAGGGCCAGCCCGGGCAAAACATGCGCACCGGGCAGGGCGCGGCCCCATGCCGGTTCAGAAATGTGAAAGTGGGGGAAGCGTAGATGGACGAGGAGAAAGCCCTCGAGACACTCCGACAGGCCTTGGCTCTTTCCAAGGCCGATCAAACTGAAGCAGTTCTGGAAGAGACCACGCGGGCGTTGACCCGGTTCGCAGAAAACACCATCCATCAGAACATCGAGCAGCACGACCATACCCTGACCGTACGAACAGTCCTGGGCAAGCGCATCGGGGTCGCCCAGACGAATCGGATGGAAAAAGATTCGTTGAAGAGAGCCGTGGAGCAGGCGAGCGCGATTGCCAAGGAGAGTCCCGAGGACCAGGAGTTCATGAACTTGGCCCGGCCCGTGGGACCTGAGCCGAAACCGCTTCAAGGCTATGTGGAAAGGACAGCAAAATTCTCTGCGGATGACCGGGCCAAGGTCGTGGGCCTAGCGGTCAAAGAGGCGGAGGCCTCCGCGTTTACAGCTTTTGGAGCGTTCGACCAGTTCACGACGCTTCTTGCCGTGGCGAATTCCTTGGGGGTGAACCGGAGTTTCCGGGATACGTCAGCCTCTTTCTCCCTGACCATCAGCGCGGATGACACGACTTCGGGCTGGGGCCAGGTAGTGGGGCGGAATGCCGGGATGCTCGATGGGGAAGCCTGCGCCCGGAGAGCGGCGGAAAAGACTCGGATGTCCAGAGACAAGGTGGAATTGCCCGAAGGACTTTACACCGTCATCTTGGAGGAGGGTGCGCTTGGTCACTTGTTGCTCCTATTAGGTTTTTTGGGATTCGGAGCAAAGACGCTTCTTTCCGGACGCAGCTTCATGGTCGGTAAGCTTGGACAAAAGATTGCCGGGGAGAACGTGACCCTGGTGGATGACGCCTATCATCCCTTACAAATCGGAAGGCCCTTTGATTACGAGGGCGTGCCAAAACAGCGGGTCGTTTTGATTGAGAAGGGCATTGCCAGGGGAGTGGTCTACGACAGCTATTATGCCTACAAGACTAAGGTGAGCTCAACAGGCCATGCCCTCCAACCCGGGAATACGTTCGGACCCTATCCCAAGAATCTGGTGATGATGCCGGGGGATAAAACCCGCGAAGAGATCATCGCCTCGACGGAAAGGGGCATCCTCATCACCCATTTCTGGTATGTGAACTACCTGGACCCCATGAAGACCGAGGTCACTGGCACGACCCGGGATGGCACATTTCTTATCGAAAAAGGGAAAGTCACCAAGGCGGTCCGGGACTTGCGCATCCAGCAAAGCATCCTGGAGATGCTGAACCACGTCGAGATGGTCGGCAGGGACCTGGTCCTTTACCAGCAATACGGTTCTTATCTATTGGTTCCACTCGTAAAGATCGGGGATTTCAAGCTGACCAAGAGGGATTGATGGTTAGGCGTGTTTTTATAAAGTCGACGGGCCTGGCCTTGCTGGGAGTCCTGCATTACGGCCTTGGAAAGGCAGCAGCAATTGGGGGGGGAAAGGATCAGGGGGATGCTGGAAGGGTAAAGTCCAAGGTCCAGCCTCCCAAATATTATATGAGCGGCTATCCGGGATGCTGCGCTCCATCATCGCCCACAGCATTCCTAAGGGAGGTCTAAAGATTCGCATTCACATCATCGATCTGAGCAAAACCCAGGAGAGCTTTCCCCGGTTCAAACGGGACTTCGGGCCAGAGCACGAGTGCATCTATATCAACGGCTTCAAGAATTCCTATCCCGATCCCCAGCCGGTCGATGCCCTGGTGCTTACGGGCTCGGAATATTCGGTCACCGAAGACCATCCCTGGCTGGAGTCCCTGATGGAATATGTCCGAACGTTTTTTGAGGCCGGCAAACCCATGCTGGGAGTGTGCTATAGTCACCAGCTCATTGCCCGCTCACTGGCCGGCCCACAGGCCGTGGGAAAGGCCGCGGTTCCCGAAGTGACCTATGCGCCGATTGAAATTCTGAAGGAGCACCCCATCTTCAAGGGACTGCCCAACCCCTTCCGGGTCATGTCCTCACACTATGACCAGGTCTGCCACCCTCCGGAAGGGTTTGAGGTTTTCGCTTGCTCCAAAAATTGTCCGATCCAGATGATGGTGCACCAGGATAAGCCAGTGGTGGGGATGCAGTTTCACCCCGAGATGGATATCGGTGAGGGAAAGAAAAGCCTGTTCGGGGAGTGGGAGAAATTGAAAGGATTTGGCTTGGATCCCAACGTACTTTTAGCCCAGTTTCCCAGCCACCGCACCGGGGCCGAGGTTGTGTTGACAAACTTCATTAAGTTCGTTAGCTGATGCTTCCTTACCCGCCCCGCATCCAATTGGCGCACCTGCCCACGCCCTTGCAGCGCATGAACAGGCTGTCCGGAAAGCTGGGGGTCGAGCTCTGGGTCAAGCGCGACGATATGACTGGGGCCGAGCTCTCCGGGAACAAGGTTCGCAAATTAGAGTTCCTCATCGCCGAAGCCTTGGCCCGAGAATGCGACATCATCCTCACCTGCGGCGGGGGCCAATCCAACCACTGCCGGGCTACGGCCTTCGCGGCCCGGCAGCGGGGAATGGATTCCCTCCTCTTCCTGCGAGTACCGGATCCCGCGAACCCGCCTCCCTTGGAGGGCAACATCCTCCTGGACCGTTTGGTCGGCTCTGAGATCCGCTGGATCACTCCTGAGGAGTACCGTAAGCGGGCCGAAATCATGAAGCAGGCTGCTGAGGAGCTGATAAAACAAGGACGACGACCTTATGTCATTCCGGAAGGGGGATCGAATGCCGTAGGGGCCTGGGGATATATTAAACAGATGGAGGAATTGGCCTCTCAGGCGCCTCCCGGAGAGATCACCATCCTCTATGCCTGTGGCTCTGGAGGAACGGGCGCAGGGTTGATCTTAGGGGTCAAGCTGTTTGGCCTTCCCTATCGGGTGGTGGGTGTGAACGTCTGCGACAACCGGGATTACTTCGTGAAGACCATCTCGGGCATCCTCGAAGGAGCCCGAGAGAGGTATCATCTGAGTTTCGACTTCCATCCTTCCGAGATCGAGATCGCGGATGGATACGTAGGGCGGGGCTATGCTCAGTCCCGTCCTGAAGAGCTGGCCCTGATCCGGGACGTCGCCCGGGCCGAGGGTTTAGTCCTGGACCCGGTTTATACCGGCAAGGCCTTTTACGGGATGACCCAAGAGCTATCCCGGGATAGTCTCCGATTCGGAAAGCGGATCGTTTTTCTACATACCGGGGGGATCTTCGGCCTGTTTCCCCAGGCTTCGGAGCTGGCCGGGATTATTTAAGGAACAGAAAAAATCTCATTGAAACCCCAAACCCATTAGGAGGAACTGACGATGCAGTGGTTCTGGTTCTGGCTGGTGCTCGGGGGCCTGGCCTGGGTTGTCTTAAGCGCAGTTCGGAGTGCCTCAGCCCAATCCGCAGTGGTCCGGGGCTTAGTGGATCCGGTCAAATTCCGCCGCTGGGGCCTGCGGATTTTCCTGGCCGCACTGGTGATCGGCCTCCCAGGGACCTTCGTGCGCTCGGTCCCGGCCGGACACGTGGGTGTAATGGACTTCTACGGGTGGGTCTCCGGTCCCAAGATGCCGGGGTTGAACTTCGTCATCCCCTTTTCTAAACTGGTGATGGTCCCCACCCGGACGACCCAGATCCAGGAGATAATGGATGTCCCTTCTTCGGAAGGGCTGAACATCCACCTGGACGTCTCCGTCCTTTACCACGTCTCCCCGGACCGCGCGGCTTCGGTCTACAAGGGAATCGGCAAGGATTACGACAACGTGTTCATCATCCCTCAGGCCCGCTCGGCCAGCCGGGGGGCGACCGTGCAGTACGAGGCCAAGGCCCTTTACACCTCGAGCCGCGAACTGGTGGCCTCGGAGATTCACAAGGAGCTCTCCGATTCCATGTTCGCCCGGGGCTTCATCCTGGAGCGGGTTCTCCTGCGTAGCATCACCCTGCCGGCGACCGTGGCTGACGCGATCAATGAGAAGATGGCTGCAGAGCAGCAGGCTGAGCGGATGAAGTTCGTCTTGGAGAAAGAGAAGCTGGAGGCCGAGCGCAAGCGCATCGAGGCCAGGGGTATCGCAGACTTCCAGGCCATCGTCTCGGCCGGGGTTACCCAGGGCCTCCTGGACTGGAAGGGGATCGAGGCCACGGAAAAGCTGGCGGCCTCCCCGAACACCAAGATCGTGGTCATCGGAAACCCCAAGAACGGCCTGCCGTTGATTCTGGGCGGGCAATGAATCATAAGAGGAAAAAACAAGGTTCAGGGAAGTCGTGGATCAACTCTTGAAGGATGAAGACGTTTCTCGGCATAAATCCGGGGCTGCCATCCTGGTCGTGGAGGATGAGGAATCCGTCCGCCAGGTGATCGAATATGCGCTCGAAGAAGCCGGGTTCAAGACGGTGGCTGCTGCGGAAGGGGTGGAGGGTTTGGCGAAGTTGAGAGATGCTTCGCTGTGGGGAGAGAAGGGGATGCCGGACCTGATCATCTCCGATGTGATGATGCCCAGGATGGATGGTTTTACCTTCTGCGAGAAGGTCAAGGAGGACCCTCAGACCAGGAAGATTCCGCTCATCTTTCTCACGGTCCGCTCCAGCGTATCCGACCGGGCTCACGGGCTCCTCTTGGGCTGTCAGCGTTATTTGGCCAAGCCCTTCCGCCGGATAGCACTGCTCCAAGTCATCGGTCAATGCTTAGTAGAAGCGGGCCAAACCCGGGTCCTTCTTGCCGAGCACTCCGGGAGGGTCGAAGGGGACTTGACCCAAGTCTCGATTCAGAGCTTGGTGGACCAGTTCCTGGTCGGAGGGAAAAGTGGAATTCTGTTTGTGACCCGGCGAGGGATCGAAGGCCGAGTGGAATTCAAGGAGGGGCAGATTTCCAAGGTCGTTTGGGGAAAGGTGGAAGGAGAGGAAGCATTGACGGCTATTCTCTGTTTGACCGAGGGCAGCTTTCGCGCCGAGCGCACTTAACCCAAGAATCCATGGTCTACAAGGAGTATCCCAGGGGGGCCTGTGGGTCCAACGATCTTAGTGGTTGAAGACGATGAGTTCACCCGCAATGTCTTGCTCCGGGAGCTTGGCGAGGCAGGCTATACGGTCGTGGGCGCTGAGAATGGCCAGCAGGGTTTGCTGCGGCTGTACACCGACCCCGCCTGGGGTCAGCAGGGTCTGCCGGATCTGATCATCTCCGATATCTTGATGCCCGTCCTGGATGGATTCGGCTTTTGCGAGAAGGTCAAAGCCAACCCGGTGACGAAAGGCATTCCGTTCCTGTTCCTGACCTCCAAGGGCGATGCCTTGAGCCGGGCCCGTGGGCTCCTCTTGGGTTGCCGGCATTATCTCGTCAAATCGGAGGTTCGCAAGCAGCTCATGAAGGCCGTGAGCGATTGCCTGTTCGAGACCGAATCCCTGCGCGCCCTTCTATCGGAACACGAGCCGGTGATGGAGGGAACCCTGAAGACGACCTCGATTCAGGAGCTTCTGGACCTGTTCATGGCCGGAGGCTGGACCGGACGCCTGGACCTGGCGCGACGGGGCAGCATCGGCGTCGTCCAATTCAAGAATGGAGCGATCACCAAGACCAAGTGGGGAAAAGAAGAGGGAGAGGCAGCCCTGGCCCTGATTTTGGAGCTCAAAGAGGGCAGCTTTAACCTGGAACGTAAGGATGTTTAGCGGAAGGGAGTCCCCAACCGGAATGGAGAAATCCCCATTGGCAATCAGGAAGTCCTGGGCAGAAATTGGGAAGAGGGCTGTTATAATTATAATAAACAAGTCTTTTTATTACAACAAGTTCAATCTTTTGGAGACAGTTTGATGACTGGCAGGCTCTTTCTTGTTTTGTTTTTCCTTCTGAGTGTTTTTACCCAATTTGCAATGGCTCTGGGCAACCCGGAGAGCGTCCGGCTCAAAAACGGGATGCAGGTCGTGCTCCAGGAGGATCGCTCGGCTCCCCTTGTGACCTGCGTGGTGGGGGTGAAGGTGGGTTCGGCCTATGAGAACGAGGTGACCAACGGGCTGACCCATTTCTTGGAGCATCTGTTATTCGACGGCACGGAGAAATTCTCCCGCGAGGCCTTGAAGGCGGAATACGATAAAAATGGCATCTATTTTAACGCCTTCACCCGCGAGGATTATACGGCTTACGAAATCGTCGCCCCCAAGGACTTCATCGGGGTTGGGATTCGGGCCCAGGCCCAGCAGCTTCTGCATTCCAACTTTCCCGATGCGGAGTTTCCCAAAGAGCGGAAGGTGGTCATCGAGGAGATCAAAAGGGATGAGGACGATCCCTCCTCGGCAGCCGGCGATTTCTTCAACGGGGTCTTTTACAAGGGCACGCCCTACGGAAGGCCGGTGATCGGATACGACACCCTGATCGAGCGCGTGCCCAAAGATTCCGTGCTCCGCTTCTACGGCGATCACTACGTACCTGGCAACATGATCGCGGCCGTGGTCGGGGACTTCGATAAAAAAGCCATCCTTGCGGAGATGGAGGAAGCCTACGGAGGGATTCCCCGCCATCCGGTGCCTCCTGCGCCGAGGGTTCAGCGTGCTCCCCTCTCCGGCGAGGTCCGGCAGGAGCGGGAGTTCGTGACCAGGAGCACCCTCGTGAACGTGGGTTTTCCAGGGCCTCTCGTTCAGACCAAGGACGGCGTGACGTTTGACCTTTTGTGTCAGATCCTGGTGGGCGGCGATGATTCCCGCATCGTGCGCGGCTTGACCGAGGGAAGCGATCCCTTTGCGAACAGCGTGGAGGGAGGTAACTCCAAGCTTCTCGGGGCGGGCGCTCTGACCTTATCCCTAGTGCTCTCCGATGGTTCCAAGATCGATCCGGCGATCGCCAGGATCAAGGAGGAGCTCGGCCGGATCGTTCGCGAGGGCGTCCCGGAAAGCGAACTGGCGCGCGCCAAAAGGGTCTATGTGACCGATGCCGTGTTCGCGAACGAACGCCTGGTGGCCAAAGGGAGGGACCTTGTGCAGTGGGCTGCCCTGGGGGATGTGAGCCTCCGAGACCGCTATCTCTCAGGCGTTCCCAGGGTCACTTCGCAGGAGGTCCAGGCCGTGGCCAAGAGATATTTTAGTCCCTTGAAGGATGTGGTGACGATCCTGAAACCCAAGGACGCCAAATCCGAGGGTCAGGGGATGGGGATGCCCAAAGGCATGGGGGGAATGCCTCCCCTGATCAAGGGGTCTTCCCCCACGGCATCGGCTGCCCTTCTTCCGCCTCCCCAATCCCATGCTCCGGGGGGGAGGCAGGTCGTGACCGAGAGGGCCGTCCTGCCCAACGGCTTGGTGATCATCGCTCAGCAAAACCCCTACACCGAGATCACCGCGACTAATGTCCTGATCGGCCATCGCATCCAGCTCGAGGATGAGCGTACGAACGGGGTCGGCGACCTGGTCCAGGATCTGATCGACAAAGGGACTCAGGGAAAGAGCGCCGAGGCGGTCGCCCAGTCTCTGGCTTCGATCGGAGCCCGGCTCAAGACCACGGACCTTCCCTGGATGGACTTCGACGATTACTATTTCTCCAAGGATTACGCCTACCTGCGGCTGGAGACCCTGAACGAGTTCGACGAGCACGGCTGGGACCTTCTGGCCGAGATGATGCTGCACCCATCCTTCCCTCCCGAGGAGGTGGAGAAGGCCAAGGCGAACGCCCTTTCGCTCATCTCCCGCGATGACCTGCGCACTAGCAAAACAGCCAAGGCTCTCTGGTTCAAGACCGCCTTCCCGCACAACAACTACCGCCTGCCGATCTACGGCACGGCCCAGAGCGTCAAGAGCCTCACCCGAGAGGACGTCCTCGCCTACTACCAGAAGGTCTACCTTCCGACCAATCTGGTCATCGCGGTGGTCAGCGACCGCTCCCCGGGGGACGTGATCGCATCCCTGACCAAACGTTTCGTCGGAATGGCGAAGGGAGAGACGAAACCCCAAGAGTACGTCCCCGAACTCCCGCCCCAGGCCCCGCTCAGGGTCAGGCAGTTCGTGGACAGGGAGCAGGCCTATCTCTACCTGGGCAACCTCCTCCCCGGGATCAAGGGCGAGGATGTGCCGGCCATCGAAGTCGCCAACGAGATCCTGTCCTCGCGCCTGGGCCTGACCCTTCGCGAGAAGGAGGGGCTGGCTTATTCCGTGGGCTCTGGCGTGGAGTTCGGCAGAGACGTGGGCTGGTTCGTCTGCGCCATGGGCACGGGCAACGAAAACCTCGACCGCGCCGAGACCGGAATCCGGGAGCAAATCAAGCTCTTTCAGGATAAGCCGATCTCAGAGGATGAGCTTCAGACTGCCATCAACTCCTTCTGGGGCCACTGGCTGCGCTACCACCAGACGGCCATCAACCAGGCCCATTACCTCTCGCTATACGACTTCCTCGGCGTGGGCTACGGTTTTGATCGGACCTACATCGACAAGGTCCGCAGGGTGTCCGGGGCGGATGTCCAGCGGGCGGCCGGACGCTATTTTGTGACTCCAAATGATATCGTTTCCATAGCCGGCCGGGTGAAGCAAGGAGAATAACCATGATGACCCGATTTTGGACGCAGTTCGACTGGGGGGGGACGCTCCTCGGGCTTCTCTGGGCCGTGCTGTTTTACGCCGGGGCGTGCTTCCTTCAGCGGTTCCTGAACCGCCTCAAGATCTTCAAGCAGATCTCCACTTCGCTGAACCTCCTGGCCCTGTTCTCGGCCGTGCTCCTGTTCCTCTCCGAGCCCCTGGGCCGGATTCATGCCTATATCGTGAGCAGCGTCTGGGCCGCCGTTCTTTTCTTCATGATCTACATCGGCATCCGCCTGCTGGACGTCTTCCTCCTGGATTTGGTGGTGCGCTGGCGCAAGCGCACGCCGGTGCCGATCGTGCTCCGCGACATCGGCCGCTGGGTGCTATCCTTGGCGATCCTCTTCTTCATCATCAAGATCGTTTTTCCCCAGGTCAACCTGAACATCTTTGCGTTCTCATCCATCGTCATCGGCTACATCGTGGGTAACGCCACCCAGGACACCTTGGGCAACCTCATCGCCGGCCTGGCCCTGAACACCGAGCGGCCCTTCGCCATCGGGGACTGGGTCACGATCGGGGGCAACACCGGCGTGATTGTGGACATGACCTGGCGGGCCACTCGCCTGCGCACCAAGTCCAATGATTTCATCGTGATCCCCAACGGGATGATTGCTAAGGAGCCGATCGTCAACTACTCCCAGCCCAGCCGCAGCCACGCCCGCATCCTGCGGATTGGAACCTCCTACGACGCCCCGCCCAACAAGGTGCGCAAGGTCGTCCTGGAGGCCCTCAAGAACGTCCCCGAGGTCCAGCAGGACCCGGCACCGGTCGTGCGCCTGGTGACCTATGCCGGTTCCTCCATCGATTACGACATCCGGTTTTTCATCAGCGACTTTGCCCATTACGAGGACATCCAGAGTCGGGTGATGTACCTCATCTGGTACTTCTTCAAGCGGGAAAACATCGTGATCCCCTTCCCGATCCGTGACGTCACGATGAAAGAGATCACCCGGGATGAGCAGGAGCTGGAGCGGAGGGCCGAGGTCGAGGACATCGTTCGGGCCCTGTCCAAGATCGAAATCTTCCATCCTCTGTCCAAGGAGGAGCTTGCCTCCGTGGCCTCCAATCTCCGGGAGCAGATTTTCGCCAGCGGCGAGGTCCTCGTCCGGCAGGGGGAGGAGGGGGACACCTTCTATATCCTCCGGGATGGGAAGGTCGCGGTTTCGGTCAACGATGCGGAAGGCCGTGCCACGGTGGTCGCCCACCTTGGCAAGGGGGCGTTCTTCGGGGAGATGTCCCTGCTGACCGGAGAGACGCGGACCGCGACCATCACTGCGGAGACGGATACGACGGTCCTGGCCCTGTCCAAGGCGATCTTTGCCGAGGTCCTGGAGTCCAACGCCCAGATCGCCGAGGCCCTGGCCAAAGTCCTGGAAAGGCGCCAGCGGGAAAACCTGGAGAAGATGGCCAAGACCAAGGAGCTCTCCCAAGATAAGCTGGATGCGACCTCCTCCCAGACCATCCTGCGGAAGATCAAAAGCTTCTTCGGACTGGGTTAGAGGGGAACCGAACCGAGGCCATGGCTTGTTATCCTAATACCTTTTCCCGAACCAAGCGTCGCGTGAAAGCATAGATAGGGAAACCGTGATACTCAAGTAAAGATTACCCAGGAAAAAGATGAATTGGACATGATTACCGAAGAACAGGTCTATCAAGCGCTTTCCAGTGTTCGCGATCCGGAGCTGCCCTTCTCCATCGTGGACCTCGGGTTGATCTACGACGTGTCCATAACGGACGACGTCGTGGCGGTCAAGATGACCCTTACGACTCCAGGCTGTCCGATGCATTCCACGATTCGCCAGGAGGCCGAGGAAGCCCTGCGGAAGCTTGCCGGGATGAAGGGCGTGAAGGTGGAGATGGTCTGGGACCCGCCCTGGAATCCCGACATGATGAGCGAGGAAGCCCGACGGATGCTGCGCCGGGCCTGAGATGCAGATCCTGATCCTCCTTCTGCTGCTTGCGGTCCTGGCCGCCCTGGTAGTCCTCCTCGTTTCCTCCCGGAGGAAGGGGGACTCTCAGGGCCTTTCCGTCATGCAGCAGCAAATGGACGGTCTGCGTCAGCAGGTTCAGGAGGGGCTCACCGCTCAGACGAACCAGGTCAACGCCCAGCTCTCGCAGGTCACGGTTCAGGTCAACCAGCAGCTCGGCCAGGTATCCACTCAAGTGAGCCAGCAGCTGGGCCAGGTGGTGCAGACCCTGCAGACCAATACCGGCCAGATCAGCACCCGCCTGGACAACGCTGCCAAGGTGGTCGGGGAGGTGCGCCAGAACCTGGGCGAGCTCTCCGAAGCCACCAAGCGGATCTACGAGGTCGGCAAGGACATCTCCGGGCTGCAGGACCTCCTGCGCGCGCCCAAGCTGCGCGGGAGCCTAGGCGAGCTGTTCCTGGGCGACCTCCTGTCCCAGATCCTGCCCGTCTCAAACTTCGTCCTGCAGTACGCCTTCAAGAGTGGCGAGTCCGTGGATGCGGTCCTTCGCATCGGGCCGGGCCTGGTCCCGGTGGATGCTAAGTTTCCCCTGGAGGCCCTGCAGCGGGTCCTGAAGGGGGAGAACGAGGAGGAGCGTAAGAAGGCCGGCCGGGAGTTCAGCAAGGTCGTCAAGGGACACATCGACGACATCGCCGGGAAATACATCCTGCCCGACGAGGGGACCTACGATTTCGCCCTGATGTACATTCCGGCCGAGAACGTGTATTACGAGACGATCATCAAGGACGAGAACGCGGGAGGGGACAAGGGCCTCCAGGCCTATGCCTTGGAGAAGCGTGTAATCCCGGTCTCGCCAAACAGCTTCTACGCCTACCTGCAGGTCATCATCCTGGGGCTCAAGGGGATGAAGATCGAGAAGTCCGCCCAGGACATCTTAAATCACCTCGGACGCCTGCAGGTTGACTTCGACAAGTTCAAACGGGACTACGAGATACTGGGAAGCCATCTCACAGACGCCCGCAACACCTATGAGCGGACTCAGAAGCGCCTTGACCGCTTCGACGACAAGCTCGCGAGCCTGGGCCAGGTCCAGGACATGACCGGCGAACAGGCCCAGCTCTTTATGGATGAGGAGACGGATGCCAAGCCAAGATGATGTTCTCGCCGTCTTGAAGAAGGTCAAGTATCCCGGCTTCAGCCGGGACATCGTGTCCTTCGGGATCGTGAAGGAATTGTCCTTGGAGGGGGGCAAAGTCGCTTTCATCCTGGATCTGCCCACGGACAAAGAAGAGATAGCCCGGGAGCTCACCCAGAAGGTCCATGAGGCCATGCGTGCCGGGCTCGGGATTGTGGACATCGAGATGGAGGTCAAGAAGAAAGAGGCCAAGCCCGAGGCCAAAGGCGGCGACCCCTGGGCCAACCGCGCGCCCATCCCCGGGGTCAAGCGCACGATCGCCGTGGCCAGCGGGAAGGGCGGGGTGGGCAAATCCACGGTCGCAGTGAACCTGGCCGTGGCTCTGTCCAAGCTCGGCCACAAGGTCGGGCTCTGCGACGCCGACGTCTACGGCCCCAGCCTGCCCACGATCCTGGACGTCTCCGAACAGCCCAAGGTCCTGGGCGAGGACCTCCTCGTTCCGGTCCAGAAGCACGGGCTCAAGCTGATGTCCATCGGGTTTCTCCTGGAGGACGACACCCCGGTCATCTGGCGCGGCCCGATGGTCATGCAGCTGGTGACCCAATTTTTGAAAAAAGTCGTCTGGGGCAGCCTGGACTACCTGGTGATCGATCTTCCTCCCGGGACCGGGGACGCCCAGCTCACCCTGGTGCAGTCCATCCCCCTGACCGGTGTGGTCATCGTCACCACCCCCTCGGATGTGGCACTGATCGACGCCCGCAGAGGCCTCCGGATGTTCGAGAAGGTGGAGACCCCGGTCCTGGGCCTGGTCGAGAACATGAGCAGGTTCGTCTGCCCGCACTGCGGGCAGGAGACGGACATCTTCTCCAAGGGGGGAGGAAGAAGGGTCGCGGAGGAATTAGGCGTTCCACTGCTCGGGGAGATCCCCCTGGATGCGGCGATCAATACCGGCACGGACAAAGGCTTGCCCGTGGTGCTCTCCCAGCCCGACGGTCCCCTGGGCAAGGCTTTTATGGACTTGGCCAAGGCCGTGATCAAATCTGCAGACGAGCGCGGCAGCGAAGTCAACCTTCGCCCAAGCCAGGTTATTTTTACACCGAAGGCTTAATTTTCCTCATCCGCCCAGCATTAAACTCAAACTACCCTCCTAACGTCCATCTTTTACCCATAACTCCTGTTAAATCAACGCGCTAAACGAACGCCTCTCGATGTGTTCTCACGGCGTTCTGACGCTCTTCCGACACTATTCTGTCGCTCTTCCCTCGCTTTTCCCACGCCTTTCACGCTATCTGCGAGAGCAGGGTAAGTGAGCATGGGGGGTGTTAGAAATAGGGGGTAGGGTGGAAAAAGAAAAAAGACTCAAGCAGATGGCTTGACAAAGGCAGGGTTTTAACGTAAAATACCAGGATCCAAGGGGCCTAGGAGCTCATCCAGGTCTTTCTGCAGGCCCCGCCCGAAATCACCCAGGAGTCTGAGGCTGGAAAGGAGGAGTGAGATGCCGTTCTGTCCGCAGTGCCGCGCGGAATATGTCCCGGGAATCTGGGAGTGTAAGGATTGCGAAGTCCCCCTGGTGGCCGAGCTTCCTCCTGAGCCCGACTTTGCTGACTAGGAGTTGGTTCCGGTACATTTTGCTGAATCCCAGAGCAAGGGAGAGTTTTTCGTCAGTCTGCTCCGCGAACAGGGCATTGAAGTCGAGATCTGTCCACAGCGAATTCAAAGCGGAGAGATATTTCCCGTCTGGGCGCCCACACGGTGGGAAGTCGTAGTCTTGGAGCACGACGTGGAACGGGCGAAAGAGATTATCCTGGCCGCCGTTGAGAACGGTCAGGAGGTCGAGCTGGCCGAAGACGCCGGACTGAGCACGACCTACACGTGGGTGAGGGAGAAGCGGGAGGTGCTATTCCGGCACTGCGAGAGCTTGCCCTTGGGGCTCTATACCCAGAAAGTGGAGTCGTTCGGCTGGGGGAGCATCAGGAACCTCCATGTCCATGTCTGCTTCTGCTACCGGCACTGGCTATCGGGCTTCGCCTTCCAGGAAGGGTATCCCAAGGTCGTGGAAGAGGATTACCCGGATGTGGCCTCGGTCAGGGAGGCTTTCGGGCAGATGGATAAGCTGGTGGAGCGGTTCCTGGAGCATTTCAAGGACAAGTTGGACGTCCCGATCTCAGGAAAAGTGTCCTGGCAGGAGGAGCCGTTCGTCGCGACCCCGCGGAAACTCTTCATGCATGCCGTAACACATGAGTATCATCACAAGGGCCAGATCGTGAGCCTGTCCAGGCAGTTGGGACATCCGGCAGGAGATACGGACCTGCTTTAGGATCAAAGAGCAACACAGCCAATGACCAGGACAACTTAAGGACAAAAAACGAAAACGATAAGGGCGGCTGGGGCCGCCCTTTCTACATTTTGGGGAACCCGGAAGGGCAAGGGGGTGTTCTCTTATTCAGCAACGCCCATAAGCCCTATAACAAAGAGAAAGCCGATGAAGACGGTATTAATCGTAGACGACGAGAAAGCCTTCACCGAGGGCCTGAAGAAGGCCCTCACCGCCCAGGACGGGTTCCTCCGGGTCCTGACCTCCGAGGACCACTGGACAGCGGCCAAGACCCTGTCCACGGACAATGTAGACCTGGTAGTCGCGGGCTTGAAGGAACCCCTGGGCAAAGACTGGAAGTTCCTCTCCACCCTGGGCAAGACCTACTCCGACGTCCCGGTCATCGTGGTCTGCGCGACCTGCCCGCCGGATGTCCACCGGTCTCTCTGCTCCCAGGGCTTCTACCGCTGCTTCGTGAAGCCGGTGGAGACCCGGACCCTGGTCGAGGCCGTCCACGAGGTCCTGAGCGGCGCCCGGGAGGGATACCTCTCCGGCCTCACCCTCGGCTCCCTGCTCCAGATCGTGGAGATGGAGAGAAAGACCTGCACTCTCAAGGTGGAGTCCGGAAATCAGGAGGGACACCTGTACATCAAAGACGGAGACCTGATGGACGCCGAGGCCGGAAATTTCACCGGAGATGAGGCGGCGTTCGAGATGATGACCTGGGAGGAGACCCGGACCGAGATCCAGGGGACCTGCTGGAAGACAGAGCGGAAGATCCCCTACTCCCTGAGCCACCTGCTTCTGGAGGCCCTGCGCCGGAAGGACGAAGCATTAAAACCAGGTTAGACAGTTGGACAGTTAACCTACGAATCGAATCATAACCTTTTTTTGGAGAACCCCTTGACAGCACAAGGGGTTTTTCGTTATAATCTTCGCATCTTCTTATCTAGAGCGGTGGAGGGACAGGCCCTGCGAAACCGCGGCAACCGTCCTGAGCCTTTTCTTTCAGGAGTCAGGTGCCAATTCCTGCCCCCCGAAACCATCGGGGGGGTAGATGAGGAGAGGAGCCTTCGGCATAACCCCTGCCCTCTTCTCGGAAGAGGGCGTTTTCATTTTAGATTTTGGATTTAGGAATGCGGATTACGGGATCATAACAAAGGAGGATGCTAGTGAGTCAGAGCATTTCGGCAACAACCATCTGGACAAGAGAGCTCATCATCGGCGCTTCGGCGAGGAAGGCCCTGGGAGTAGGGCTGTTCTTCGTGCTCACGGCCTTGGGGGCGTTCGTGAGGATCCCCCTGCTCTGGACCCCGGTGCCGATCACGCTGCAGACCCTGTTCGTGCTCCTCGCGGGCCTGGCCCTGGGCGGGGAATTGGGAAGCTTCTCCGGCATCGTCTACCTCGGGATCGGGACACTGGGTCTCCCGATCTTCGCCGGAGCCGCGGGCGGCCTGGGCCAGATCGCCGGACCCACCGGCGGATACCTTCTTTCCTTCCCGATCGCCTCCTGGCTCGCGGGACGGGCCGCAGGCAGGGAGGCGGGATGGCTAAGGGCTTCGCTGGCTGTGCTCCTCGGAACGCTCGTCATCTACGCCCTGGGCGCGGCGCATCTCGCAATTGTCCTGAACTGCGGTCCGGGGAAGGCTTTCCAACTGGGGGTCCTGCCCTTCGTTGTGGGGGACGCGCTCAAGGCCGCGCTGACCCTGGGAATCTATCAAGGCTATCGGACGAGGCTCAAGGAGTTATTCCGCTAAGGTGGAACCGGATACGGTCAAAGTCGGCCTGCTGGGTTGCGGGGTGGTGGGCACCGGGGTCTTAAAGCTCCTCGCCCAACGGGGAAGGGTGCTCGCCCGGGAAGAGGGAGTCTGCTTCGAGGTGAGGCGCATCGCCGTCAAGCAGAAAGGCAAGCCCCGCGACCCGGTCGTGGACCGCTCCCTTTTGACCGAAGACCTCCTCGACGTTGCCCAGGACCCCGGGGTGGACATAATCGTGGAGGTCATGGGGGGAAAGGAGCCCGCGCTCACGGCCCTGCGAAAAGCCCTGGAGGCCGGGAAGGACGTGGTCACGGCCAACAAGCTGGTCCTGGCCGAGGACGGGGAGGCCCTGGAAGCCCTGGCCCGGGAACGGGGCCGCCTACTGGCCTACGAGGGCAGCGTGGCAGCGGCCATCCCCATCATTCAGACCCTGGACCGGGGGATGGTGGCCGAAAAGTTCACTAGCCTCCTCGGGATCCTGAACGGGACCACGAACTACATCCTGTGCACCATGGAGCGGGAGGGTCTGTCCTATGCCGAGGCCCTGAAACAGGCCCAGAAGAAGGGCTTCGCCGAGGCCGACCCTACCTTGGATGTCTCCGGGATGGACGCTACCCAGAAGCTGGCCATTCTGGTGCGCAAGGTCTTCGGCATTGCCATCCACCCCGAGCGGATTTCTAGGGAAGGCATCGAGGGGGTTACCACCCTGGACATCGAGAACGCCGGGCAGTTCGGATACCGCATCAAACTCCTGGGGATCGCCCGGAGGACCGACGGGAAGGTGGAGGTGGGCCTGCGGCCCACGCTGGTATCCAAGCGGCACATCCTGGCCGATGTCTGGGACGAGATGAACGCCGTCGCCCTGACGGGCGAGAATTGCGGTCCGCTCCTGTTCTACGGCCGAGGGGCGGGACAACTGCCCACGGCCAATGCCGTGCTGGCCGACCTGGTGGCCCTAGCCAAGCTTCGCCGGTCGGGTGGAGAGGCCGGACGGCTGATGTCCCAGGGCAAGGCGGAGCGCCTGGAGATCCTTCCCAGTGAGCAAGCCGAGGCCCGTTTCTACCTGCGCTTCACGCTCGCCGAACTGGGGGGGGCCAGCTCCAAGGTCACCACTCTCTTGGAGACCAAGGAGGTGCGGGTGGCCAAGATGATCAAGACCGAGCTCCTGGGAGGAAAGCAGTCCCGCCTGGTCATCCTCACCCAGCGGGTGAAGGAGGGAACCCTCCGCGAGACCCTGCGGGAGACTGGAAAGATGAAGGTCGTGCTGGAGGAGCCAACCATGCTCCGCATCGAGGACTGACGTCATGGTGGTGATGAAATTCGGTGGCACGTCCGTGGGAGACGCCCGGCGGATTCAGTCCGTAGCCGGGATCGTGCGTACCCGCCTGCGCCGCAAACCCATCGTCGTGGTGAGCGCCATGGCCGGAGTGACGGACAGGCTCGTCGCCCTCTACGAAGAGGCCGTATCAGGAAGGGGGAACGAGAAAACCCTGAGGGAGAGACACCTGGAAACGGCCCAGGCCCTGGGCCTGCCCCCGGAGACCTTGCAGGGAGAGTTGAGGAAACTCACCGCAACCCTGGGAGGGATCCGCAATCGCCGGGAGGGGACGCGCGAGGAAGGGGATCTCGTGCTCTCCTTCGGGGAGCGGCTTTCCGCAAGGCTCGTCTCGGGATGCCTCGCCGGTCAGGGCATCTCGGCAACCCCGGTGATGAGCTACCTGGCCGGGCTGGTGACCGACTCCGATTTCGGGAGCGCCGAGCCCCTGCCCGAGGCAATGGGGAATTTAAGGAGAAGCCTGGCCAGGGTGAAAGGCATCCCGGTGGTCACCGGCTTTCTGGGGAGAACCCGGGAGGGAGCCATCACCACCCTGGGGCGGGGGGGGTCGGACTTCACCGCATCCTTAGTGGGCGCGGCGCTGGATGTCCAGGAGGTGGAGATCTGGACGGACGTGAACGGGGTGATGAGTGCGGATCCCAAGGTCGTGCCCGGAGCCCACACCATTGCCAACCTTTCCTTCGCCGAGGCCGCGGAGCTGGCCTATTTCGGAGCCAAAGTCCTGCACCCCAAGACCCTGCTCCCAGCGATGCGGCGGGGCATCCCGGTCAGGGTCCTGAACACCCACAACCCAAGTCATCTGGGCACCGTGGTCACCCGCCTGGCCCGGCGGAGCGAGGAGGTCGTGAAGGCCATCGCCTGCAAGAAGGGCATCACGGTGGTGAACGTGGTCTCCACCCGGATGCTTCTGGCCCACGGGTTCCTGGCCAAGCTCTTCCAGGTTTGCGCGGACCACCGCATCGCGGTGGACCTCCTGGCCACGACCGAGGTCTCGGTTTCCCTGACCGTGGACAACGTCGACCGCTTGAGCGAAGCAGTGAAGGAGATGAAAACCTTCTCGGAGGTGGAGGTCCAAAAGGGAAGGGCCCTGGTCTGCGTGGTCGGAGAAGGCTTGGCCCACAGGCCGGGCCTGTCGGGCAAGGTTTTTTCAGTCCTTGGCAGGGAGGGCATCAACGTGGAGATGATCTCGCAGGGGGCCTCCAAGATCAACCTCTCCTTCGTGATCAAGGGCGAGGAGGCCGAGGCCTGCGTGAGGCGCCTGCACGAGGAGTTCTTCGGAAGGAGGACAAAGTGAAAATAGAGGTCAAGCGCAACAAGCTTTATTGGGGAGAGATCTCCTGCGAGGCCCTGGCCGAGAGGTTCGGGACCCCGATCTTCGCCTACGACGAGGGACGGATCCACTCCCAGGCCCGGAGGCTCAAGGAAGCCTTTTCCTATCCCAAGGTCCGGCTGCTCTACTCCTGCAAGGCGAACTCCAACCTTGCGGTCCTCGCCGTCCTGCGCCGGGAAGGCCTGGGCCTGGACGCCGTGTCCCCGGGGGAGATCTTCCTCGGCCTCAAGGCGGGTTATCGGCCCAAGGACATCCTGTTCACCGGGAACAACGTGACCGACGAGGAAATGCGCTTCGCCCTGTCCAAGGGGGTGGGGATCAACGTGGATTCCCTGTCGCAGCTGGAGCGGTTCGGAAAGCTCCGGCCGGGGGGCGAGGTGTCGGTGCGGATCAATCCCGACGTAGGGGAGGGGCATCACGACCATGTGATCACCGGGGGGCCGGAGAGCAAGTTCGGGATCTGGGTGGACCAGGTCCCACGGGTCAAGGCCATCGCCAGGAGACACGGCCTGCGCATCCTCGGACTGCACCAACACATCGGGTCCGGGGTCATGGAGCCCGAGGTCTTCCTGGATGCCATGGAGGTCCTGCTCCAGGTAGCACCGGGGTTCGAGGCCCTGGAGTTCCTGGACTTCGGGGGCGGACTGGGCATTCCCTATGTCCCGGGGCAGAAGCCCCTGGACGTGAGGGTCCTCGGGAGAATGCTCTCCCGTCGCTTCCAGAGGTTCTGCGAGAAATACGGCAGGAAACTTACCCTGGTCCTGGAGCCGGGACGCTATTTAGTGGCCGAATCCGGGATCCTCCTCGCCCGGGTGAACACCCTCAAGGCCACCCCGGAACATACCTTCGTGGGCACGGACTCCGGGTTCAACCACCTCATCCGCCACTCCCTGTACGGGGCCCACCACGAGATCCTGAACGCCAGCCGGGTCAAAGGGGCGAAAGAGTTCGTGGCGGTGTGCGGGAACGTCTGCGAGAGCGGGGACCTCTTCACCCACGGACGGGAGATCCCCCGCTTCCAGGAGGGCGACCTGGTGGCCGTGCTCGCGGCCGGGGCCTACGGGTTCTCGATGAGCACGGAATACAACTCCCGCCCCCGGCCGGCCGAGGTCCTGGTCCAGGGGGGCAAGGCCAGGCTCATCCGCAAGCGCGAGACGATGGAGGACTTGGTGAGGAAACAGGTCTGATGGCCCTCGTCGTCCAGAAATACGGCGGGGTCGCGGTGGAGAGCGTGGCCCACCTCAAGGCCGTGGCCCGGAGGGTCGTGGCCCGGAGGGAAAGGGGGGACGACCTCGTGGTGGTCATCTCGGCGATGGGGAACACCACGGACGAGCTCATCCGCCTGGCCCACCAGGTCACCGAGAGCCCCTCGCGGAGGGAGATGGACATGCTCCTGGCCACGGGCGAGCAGCAGGCCATCGCCCTCCTGGCCATCGCCATCCACGCCCTGGGCCAGGACGCCGTGTCGCTGACCGGCTGGCACAGCGAGATCATCACGGACGGGGAGCATAGCCGGGCCCGGATCAAGGAAGTTCGGGGAGAACGCATCCGCAGGGAGCTGGAGGCCGGGCGGATCGCGATCGTGGCCGGGTTCCAGGGGGTCACGGCCGAGGAGGAGGACATCACCACCCTGGGGAGGGGGGGGTCGGATACCACGGCCGTGGCCTTGGCCGCGGCCCTGGGGGCGGCGGAGTGCGAGCTCTTCAAGGACGTGGACGGGATCCACACCGCGGACCCCAAGTGGGTCCCGGGGGCCCGGCTGCTCCGCCGGATCACCTACGACGAGATGGTGGAGCTGGCCTCCTCCGGGGCCGGGGTGGTGCAGTCCCGGGCCGTGGAGATCGCCCGGCGCAACAACTTGATGGTGCACGTGCGCTCGTACCGCCACGAGCGTCCGGGCACCCTGATCGGAGGGGAGGGAGAGATGGAGGACATCATCACGACCGGCGTGACCTGCGACGAGCGGGTCGCCAAGATCAGCTTTCTGGTCCCCCAGGAGGCCTTCGGGGCCTTGGCCCAGACCTTCGGGACCATCGCCCAGCAGGGGATCAACGTCAAGCTGATCATCGAGAGCCCCTCGGGTGGGGGCAAGCGGGCGATCTCCTTCATCGTGGAGGAGGCCCAGGCCGCCCGCTGCGTGGCCGTCCTGGAGCAAGTGAGTTTGAGCCTGGGGGAGCAGCTCATCGCCTGCGACAAGGACGTGGCCCTGGTGGCCATCGTGGGGAGCGGGATCGCCAGCCACTCCGGGGTGGCGGCGCGGGCCTTCTCGGCCTTGACCAAACAGGGGATCGACATCGACACGGTGTCCACCTCGGAGATCAAGATCTCCTGCCTCGTGCCCCGGGGGGACGCTGGAAAGGCCGTTAAGGCTTTGCACGAGGAGTTCGATCTGGGCCGGGAGCCCGCGGCGTCCGGAAAGGAGGATTCCCGATGAGTGGAAGCCGTCGCTTCGAGACCCTCCAGATCCACGCCGGACAGGAGGTCGATCCTACGACCCGCTCTCGGGCCGTGCCCATCTACCAGACGGCGTCGTATCAGTTCGACAGCGTGGAGCACGCGGCCCGGCTCTTCGACCTTCAGGAGCCCGGGAACATCTACACCCGGATCATGAACCCGACCACCGATGTGTTGGAGAAACGGATGGCGGCCCTGGAGGGGGGGGCAGGAGCCCTGGCCCTGGCCTCGGGCCACGCGGCCCAGTTCATTGCGCTCACGAACCTGATGGGCGCCGGGGACAACTTCGTCTCCACCTCCTTCCTGTACGGGGGCAGCTACAACCAGTTCAAGATCGCCTTCCAGCGCTTGGGGATCGAGGCCCGGTTCGCGGAAGGGGACGATCCGGAGAGCTTCGAGAAGCGGATCGACGCCCGGACCAAGGCCCTTTACCTGGAGACCATCGGGAACCCGGGTTTGAACATCCCGGACTTCGAGGTCGTTGCGGCCATCGCCGCAAAACATGGCATCCCCCTCGTCGTGGACAACACCTTCGGAGGCGCCGGATATTTCTTCCGACCCCTTGAGCACGGGGCCTCAATCGTCACGGAGTCCGCGACCAAGTGGATCGGAGGACACGGCACCTCGATCGGAGGCGTGATCGTGGACGGGGGGAACTTCGACTGGGCCAGCGGACGGTTCCCGCAGTTCACCGAGCCCAGCGAGGGGTATCACGGACTCAAATTCTGGGAGGCCTTCGGAAAGACAGCCTTCATCACCCGGGCGCGGGTGGAGGGGCTGCGGGACTTCGGCCCGGCGATGAGTCCGTTCAACGCCTTCCTCTTCCTGCTGGGGTTGGAGACGCTTTCCTTAAGGATGCAGCGCCATGCCGAGAATGCCCTGGCCCTGGCGCGCTGGCTGGAGGGCCATCCCGCGGTGGCCAAGGTCCATTACCCGGGGTTGGAGTCCAGCCCCTATCACAGCCTGGCCAAAAGGTATCTCCGGAACGGCTTCGGGGCCGTGCTCATCTTTCACATCAAGGGGGGGAAAGAAAAGGCCATCCGGTTCATCAATTCCCTGAAGCTGACCAGCCACCTGGCCAACGTCGGGGACGCCAAGACCCTGGCGATCAATCCCGCCTCCACGACCCACCGTCAGCTCTCCGAGGCCGAGCAGATCGCGGCCGGGGTCTCCCCGGACCTCATCCGCATTTCAGTGGGCCTGGAGCACATCGAGGATATCAAGGAAGACTTCCAGCAGGCCTTCGAAAAGGCTTGAATGGATCTTTTCTTAAGTCAGGAACCCTTTCCGCTTGAATCCGGGGCGGTCCTTCCCCGCCTGGAGGTCGGGTATACGACCCTGGGCGACCTCTCGCTTCATCCCGATAAAGTCCTCTGGATCTGCCATGCCCTGACCGCGAACTCCGATCCCCGGGCCTGGTGGCCGGGCCTGGTGGGGGAAGGGAAGTGCTTCGACCCCACGAAAGCCTTCATCATATGTGCCAACATGCTGGGTTCCTGCTACGGCTCCTCCGGCCCTCTGACGGTCGATCCCGCGACCGGAAAGCCCTATTACCGAACCTTTCCCCAGGTGACGATCCGGGACATGGTCCAGGCGCATATCCTGCTTCGCAGGCACCTGGGCATTCAGCGCATCCGCTTCGCCGGGGGAGGCTCGATGGGCGCCCAGCAGGCCTTGGAATGGGCGATCCTGGAGCCGGAGGTCGTGGAGGGGATCGGTCTTTTCTCCGGCAACGCCCGCCATTCCCCCTGGGGGATCGCGTTCAACGCCGCTCAGCGCATGGCGATCGAAGCCGACCCAACTTGGGAAGATGAATCAGCGACGGCCGGGAGCCGGGGCCTGGCCGCGGCCCGGGCCATCGGGATGCTCTCCTACCGCAGTTACCAGCGTTTCCAGGAAACGCAGCAGGATCCGGACGGCATCCTGGACGGGTACCGGGCCGACAGCTACGAGCGGTACCAGGGCGAGAAGCTCGTCCAACGGTTCAATGCCCAGGCCTACTGGGTCCTGTCCAAGGCCATGGACAGCCACCACGTCGGCCGGGGCCGGGGCCCGATCCCGGAGGTGCTCAAGCAGGTGAAGGCCCGGGCCCTGATCATGGGCGTCTCCACGGACCTCCTGTTCCCCCCCATAGAGCAGAGGTTTCTGGCCGAGCATCTTCCGAACGCGGAGTATCACGAGATCGAATCTCCCTACGGGCACGACGGATTCCTCATCGAGTTCGACCAGATGGAGCGGATCTTGCGGGATTTTTTAGCCCGCTAACCCAACGTAGAGATTTAAGTTTTAAGCACAGGAATGAGCGATGCTCCTATCGCCTTCGTTCTTTTCTGAATCCCTGGCCCGCGTTCGCATTTGAATCCTTAGTCTTGACAGGGGCTTCCAAGTCGTGATATGATAATATTTTATTTAACCCTTTCACTCAAACGGATAATCACGACATGTTCAGTCCGAAGCGCAATATCGTAATCACGGGGTTCATGGGCACGGGCAAAACCGTGGTGGGCCGTGAGCTGGCCCGGAGATTGGGGCGCAGGTTCGTGGACATGGACGAAATCCTGGCCGCGCGGTTGGGTACCTCCATCGGCGAGATCTTCCGCCAGCACGAGGAAGAGCGGTTTCGGAGGGAGGAAAAGAGGCTGGCCAGCGAGCTGGGCAAGCAGAACGGGCTGGTCATCGCAACCGGCGGGGGAACGGTGCTCTTGGCTGAGAACCGCGAGGCCTTAGCCCGGAACGGGGAGCTCATCTGCTTAGAGGCTGCGCCCGAAGTGGTCATTCGCAGATTGGAGGAAACGGGAGACCGTCCGCTCCTGCTGGAGGGGAAGGTCCGGGAGCGCGTCTACCGCCTCCTCGAGCTCCGCAAAGGGTCCTACGCCATGATCCCCCGGCACATCGACACCTCGCACCTCACCCGGCACGAGGTCGTGGAGCGCATCCTGACCCATTTGGGATTGGACGAATACCGGATCTTCGTGCATCATGGAGAGGTGGGCTATCAGGTCTTCGTGGAAAGAGGGCTTCTCGCCAATCTCAAACGGCGCTTCCCGCATGTCATCCCCTCCCGGCGCTGCGTCATCGTCACGAACGCCACCGTCAAGAGGCTGTGGGGCCCGACCCTCTCCCGGGCCCTGAAAGGGGAGGAGGTGTCCCACGACATGGTCCTGATCCCGGATGGGGAGAGGTACAAGACCCTGGCCACGGTGGGCAAAATTTACGACCACCTGGCCCGGCTCAAGACCGAGCGCTCCACCTGCCTGGTGAGCTTCGGAGGCGGAGTGGTCTCGGACTTGGTGGGCTTTGCGGCCGCGACCTATATGCGGGGGATCCCGGTCGTGCATATTCCCACCACCCTCCTGGCCCAGGGGGATGCAGCCATCGGGGGCAAGACCGGATTCGACCATTCCCTGTCCAAGAACCTGATCGGGACCTTCTGCCAGCCGGTGGCCGTATTCGCGGACCCCCTGGTTTTAAGCACCCTCCCCCTGCGGCATATCCGGAACGGCCTGGCGGAGTACATCCGCTCCGCCCTGATCGGGTCCGAGGACCTGCTCGTCGAAATCGAGCGCAACCGGACCCGGCTTCTAGCCAAGGAGCCCAAGGCTTTGGAAAGCGTCATTCGCAAGTGCGCGCGGGTCAAGGCCGAGATCGTGTCCAAGGACCCGTTCGAGAAGGGACTCCGGCGGAAGTTAAACCTGGGCCACACCATCGGCCACGCCTTGGAGACGATGGGCGAATACCGGACCCTCCTGCACGGCGAAGCCGTGAGCCTGGGCCTGGTCGTGGCCCTGCGCCTGGCCGCACGCCGGGCGATGTGCGATCCGGCCCTGTCCACGAGAGTCGTGGGCCTGCTCAGCTCCCTGGGCCTGCCCACGGTCCTGCCGAAATTGAACGAGGAGAAGCTCTGGGACCTGCTCCTGCTGGACAAGAAGACCCGGGACGGCAAGCCGACCTTCGTCCTGCCGAAGAAGCTCGGAGAGGTCGAGATCGTGGAGGGTTTGACCAAACACGAAGTCCTCGAGACGTTGAGGGAGCTGAAGGGGAAAAGGGCGTGAAGAAGATCCTGGTGATCCACGGACCGAACCTGAACCTCCTGGGCAAGCGGGAGCCCGAGGTCTACGGCAGGATGACCCTCCGGGAGATCAACGGGAAGATCCGCCTGGCCGCTAAGGGAAAGGCCGCGGTCCGGTTTCTCCAGACCAACTCCGAGTCCGGGATCGTGAACGCCCTGCAGGGGGCGATGGGCAAGGCCGACGGGATCATCCTGAACCCCGGCGCGTTCACGCACTATTCCTACGTCCTCTACGACGCGGTGCTGGCCTGCGGCGTGCCGGTGATAGAGGTTCACCTCTCCAATATCTACAAGAGGGAGGAGTTCCGACGGAAGTCCCTCCTCGCCCCGGGATGCCTGGGGCAGATCACCGGGTTCGGATACCGCTCTTACCTCTTGGCGCTCTCCTTCTTCCTGGACGGCTGAGGAAATGCAATAAGCATTACGCGGAACACCAAAGGCCCCGAAGAGTTTCGGGGCCTTATGATTTTAACCGCGCTCGGCGACTAACCGAACAGGTGCCAGAGGTAGGCCACGGCCCCGGTCAGGAGGAAGACCGAGTCCACGGCGTATTCGAACAGGAGCCCGCGCACGATGCGGCGTCTGTGATAGAGGTAAAGGGCCAGCCCGGCATAGGCCGTGGGCAGGAGGAGGAGGAGGCTCAAGGAGGAGGCCAGGCGGAACCCCGAGAGAACCGGGGTCAGGGCGAGGGCTCCCCCGAGGAGCACGAAAAGCACGGCCAGAAGCATCTGGGTGCGCGGCTTGCCGATGGCGATGGGGATGGTGTCCCGACCCACGATCATGTCCCCCTGGATGTCCCGGAGGTCGTAGAGGATCGAGCGCGAGAAGGCGAGGATGAACACGAACAGGGAGGCCAGCAAGGTGGCCGGACCGATGGCCTTGCCCTGGACTGCGAAGGGGGGCAGGATGGCGGTCAGGAAGACCCAGCCCAGGGACAGGAACAGGTCCTTGGACATGGGGATCTCGGACAGGCTGCGGAAACCCAGCCATCCGGCCAGCGGGCCGGGGATGATGCGCAGGCGATAGATCACGCCCAGGGCCAGGGCGAGGAGCACGACCGAGAAGGGCGCCCAGCCCCCCAAGAGGGGAGGCGAGGAGAGCACGAGCGTGCCCAGGGCCGAGACGATCCCCAGGGTGAGGAGCAGGCTCCGGTGGCGGATGTAGAAGGCATGGCGGGCCGGCTCGTTCACCCGCAGGGCCTCGGGCTCGGTGAAGTGGTTCAGCAGGTGCACGCCGAACACAAAGAAGGCGGCGATGAAGTTGAAGACCAGGCTGGGCTCGATCCCCTGCATCCGGCAGGCGGCATAGGACACGGCCGCGGCCCCCAGGGCCAGATAGAGATTGCTTTTGGAGAGAAAACGCAGCAGGGACAGGGCGGCCACGCGGAAGGCAGGCTCCCGGGCCCCGCGGGTGCGCTCCACCTTGTCCAGGACGCGCTCCATCATCCAGTTCGGGGTGGAGGCCCCGGCCATGACCCCCACCCGGGTGAACTTCCTGAGCCAGGAGGGGTCCAGGTCTTCCTCGGTCTCGATCCGGGCCACCGGTTTGTTCAGGGATTCGGCGATCTCGGCCAGGTGCTTGGTGTTAGCGCTGGTCTTGCCCCCCACCACGATCAGGGCCTCGACCTCCCGGGCCATGGAGGCGACCTCGGCCTGACGCTCCCGGGTGTCGTCGCAGATGGTGTTGTGGATCTCCAGGTCGCGGACCCGGCCTTTGAGCTTTGCGGCCGCCCGCTCGAAGAGCGAGGTCCGCTGGGTGGTCTGGGCCACGAGACAGACCTTCTGGCTGGCGGGCTGGTAGGCCTCGACGTCGGCCTCATCCGAGAGCACCGTCCCCCGGCCCTGGGCGTACCCCAGGTGGGCGATGACCTCGGGATGATGGGGGTCGCCCACGATCACGATGTCATAGCCTAGGGCGGCGTACTTCTTGATCGTGCCCGAGGCCGTGGCCACGTAGGGACAGGTGCAGTCCCTGATCCCGGCCACTGCGGCGGCGAGCTCCCGGCGCTTCTCCGGGGTGGCGCCGTGGGTGCGGATGACCAGGGTGCCCGAGGCGGCTTCTTTAAGGTCGGTCGTGGACCGGATGCCCCGGGCCTCGAGCATGGCCAGGGCCTGGCTGTTGTGGATCAAGGGGCCGTAGGTGTAGATCGGACTCCGGCCTTTGTGGGCTTCCTCCAGGACCAGGGTCATGGCCCGGCGGACGCCCATGCAGAACCCGGCGGTCTTGGCGAGCTTGACGTACATGATTTAATGATACCTCATCTCCCTCTCCCGGGGCAAGGGGGGTTTCAAAATTTCCGTTTGACTTTTCCCGGGGAATGGGGTAAGATAGATAGATTAGAAATACCTATCCCCTCAACTCGGTTTGAACGGAGCATTCAGGGGTAGCCTGTTCAAAAAAGGGTCGTTTTTTGAACACATTAGTAAGGTATTCTCTCAATGGCATAGAAATGAGGATTCGATGAAATTATTCCAATTCATCATGATTTTGGGAATGCTGTTTTCATTGGCAGGAGCAGGGGAGGGAGAATGGTTCAGACAATCCTCAGGGACAAACAACAACCTTTACTCCGTACACTTTCCCACAGACACGCAGACCGGGTATTCAGTTGGAGGCTCGGGCATTTCGTGCACCATCCTCAAGACCACGAATGGGGGAGTGAACTGGGATTCCCTGAGCTCGGGAATAACCGACAGACTTTTCTGCGTAGATTTTCCCATAGACGTGCAGACCGGGTATGCGGTAGGATATGGGTTAAATATCCTCAAGACCACGAACGGGGGTGCTAATTGGGCAAGCCAAAACCCGGGGACAACCAATTTCCTTTGGTCCGTCCAATTTCCTAAAGACACGCAAACCGGTTATGCTGTAGGATACGGGGGCACTATCGTGAAGACCACGAATGGTGGGGAGAACTGGGATACACTGAGCTCGGGGATAACCAACGAACTTCGCTCCGTCCATTTTCCTATAGATGCGCAGACTGGGTATGTGGTAGGAAGTTATGGCACAATCCTGAAGACCACGGACGGGGGTGCGAACTGGGTGATCCAGCCCTCGGGGATAACCAACTCCCTTTACTCGGTCCACTTTCCGATAGACGCGCAGACCGGGTATGCGGTGGGAAACAATGCCATCATCCTCAAGACCACGGACGGAGGAGGGAACTGGGTGGTCCAGTTCTTAATGGACCCTTTCCACTGGCTCATCTCCGTCCACTTTCCGATAGACGCGCAGACCGGGTATGCGGCGGGAAACTCTGGCATCATCCTCAAGACTACAAATGGAGGAGGGAACTGGGTGAGCCAAATGTCAGGGGTATCAGGGGAACTTTGTTCCGTCCATTTCCCGATAGATGCGCAGACCGGGTACGCGGTGGGAAATGGAGGAACCATCCTCAAGACAACAAACGGAGGAACATGGGTGGAAGAAGAGAAAGAGAAGGGCCCAGAGAGTAAAATAGACCAAGGGCTAAAAGCCAAGCCGGACCCCTTTTCCTCATTCGCTGAGGTCCCAGGCCATTTGAAGGAGAGTTTCTGCCTCTACAACATTGCTGGCAGGAAGGTGGGAAACTACAGGGGAGACAGGATCGGCTTTGACCTACCACCCGGTGTCTACTTCCTGAGGTTGGAGGGCAATGACAGCAGGCCGGTGAGGGTGGTGAAGGTTAAGTAGTTACCTTTTTGGCTTCTATTTTAAAGACGGAACAATCTGTTCAAAAAAGGAACGTTTTTTGAACAAGGCAAGTACGCTTGTCAGGATAGAGAACGGAGAGATACTGAGTTAAAGGAATACGTATTAGATTAGAATCCAATCCAGGAGGCGATCATGAAATCCGTGCTCGAGATGTACCCGTACTGGGAGCGGGTGAGGAAGACTCTCATCCAGGCCGCCCACCTGATTCCCAGGGGAAAGCTGGAGTGGCGTCCGGCCAAGGGGATGTATACGATCGGAGATCTCCTCAGGCACATGGTGGATACCGAGGAGTTCTGGATTCAGGGCGTTCTTCTGGGCACGAAATGCGATCCCGACCGCAAGCGCAGGGACTTCCCCACCGTGGTTAAGATCCTAAAAGACTGGGAGAGGATCCACCGCAAGACCGTGGCGGCGTTGTCCAAGATGCCCATCCGCTCCCTGTCCCGAAAGGTCCGGATCCAGGAGGACGGTCAGGTTCCGGTGGGCTGGCTCCTCTGGCACGTGGTGGAGCACGAGGTGCACCACCGGGCGCAGATCACCACCTACCTGAGGCTCCTGGGCGTCGAGCCCCCTCAGATTTAGCCCGGGAAGGAGAGTCCTGTTGAAGGGGTTCGGCTTTCTATTCATCCTGTTCCTGGCGGCGAGCCCGGGGATGGCCGGGCCGCTTCTGCCGGGGGACCCCGGGTTCAAGACCTGGGCCGTGGTAGAGGGGAAAAGCGGGGGCCCTCTGACCCGGTTCGCTCCGGACACGAGCCACGAGTATGATGTCCTGCATTACCGCTATGACCTGAATTTCACGGGACTTTCCCTGCCCACCCCGGACAACAGCCTCATCGGCATCGCCAAGGTCACGGCCCTGAACCTGGTCTCAGGGGCCACGCAGTTCCGGCTGAATTTACTGAGGCCGGCGACGCTTTCCGTGGATTCCATCCTCTGGGCGGGGAGCCACCTGACCTACGATCCGGCGGATACCCTCAACCTCAACATCAACCTGGGACGGGCGGTTTCCCTTGGGGAGACCCTGGTGATCGCCATCCACTACCACGGCCAGCCGGAGAACCCCACGGACCCTTACAAGGGGTGGCCCTACGGATACATGGGGTCCACGGACACGAGCTGGACGCACTGCTTCTTCTCGTTCGACGAGCCCGTGGGCGCGCGGTCCTGGCTGCCCTGCTACGACGCCCCGTACGACAAGGCGACCCTGGAGATGTATCTGACGGTCCCCAATGCTTGGCCCATTGGGTCCAACGGGCTCCTGCGCTGGACGCGCGACAACGGGGACGGGACCACGACCTGGTTCTGGGAGCAAGTCCAGCCCATCGCGACCTATCTGGTCATGGTGGCGGCCTCGGACTCCTACGCCCAGTTCGAGCAGGACAGCTACAACTACCAGGGGCCGATGAAGGTCCACTACTTCGTGAACCGCAGGGATTCGGCCCATGCCCAGGCGGACTTCGCGAACCTTCCGGACATGATTGACTGGTACAGCCAGAGATACGGGCTCTACCCCTTCGACAAGTACGGGATGGCCGCCGTGACCTCGCCGTTCATCTCAGGGGCCATGGAGCACCAGACCCTGACCACGATCATCAGCTACCTGATCACCGGGGACCGGCGCTACGAGCTGGTCTGGGCCCACGAGCTGGCGCACATGTGGTGGGGGGACATGGTGACCCTCCAGGACTGGCCTTACATCATGCTCAACGAGGGCTTCGCGACCTTCTCCGCGGGGAGCTACTACGAGCATCAGGCCGGGTGGGCGGGATATCAGAGCTACATGAAGGGCCTGACAGACTGGTATTTCCGGGAGGATTCCACTCTGGCCCGCTATCCGATCTACAATCCTCCGCCCGCGTACCTGTTCGGGGCCGCGGAATACAACAAGGGGGCCTGGGTCCTGCACATGCTGCGCTACCTCCTGGGCGATTCCACGAACTTCTTCACCGTGATGCGGGACTACGGCCAGGATCACAAGTATCGGAACGCGACCTTCGCGGACTTCCAGGGCCAGGCGGAGATGGTCTACGGGGCGAGCCTGGACTGGTTCTTCCAGGAATGGATCTACAGCGCGGGGTACCCGGAATACCTCTGGGGCTGGCAGGTCCGGGACCTGGGCGGGGGGCAGTTCGCCGCGGACGTCTCGGTCCGGCAGATGCAGATCCGTCAGCCGACCACGACCTTCACGATGCCGGTGGAGTTCACCTTCTGGGACTCCTCCGACACGTCGGGGACCAAGCGGACCTACAAGGCCTGGGTGGGCCAGCCGCTCCATAGGCTGACGTTCACGATGGGGTTCCGGCCGGACACGCTGTTCTTCGACCGCAACAACTGGATCCTCAAGACGGTTCGGCAGGCGCCGTATGAGGCGGTGGAGAGGGAGGAGGCTCAGAGGCCGGCTCCCCCGGCTCTGCGCCGGGAGATGAGGCCGAACCCGGTCAGAGGCTCGGGCGAGGTAGATTACGATCTGCCCTATTCTGGGCATGTATCGCTCAGGATTTACAATGCCACGGGACAGCTGGTCCGCGTCCTTGTGGATGACGAGGTTCCCGCTGGGAGCCATCGGGCCCGGTGGGACGGGAAGGATGAGCAGGGACGAAGCGTTTCTTCCGGGGTGTATTTCTACGCCCTGGAGACCAGGACAGGGAGCCTGAGGAGTAAAGTTGTTGTTGTGAGATAGGCTTTCCAGCCAACAGACATCGCCCCTCATCTGGGAAAGTACCCCCGGATGAGGGCCTTTTTTCCACTTTTTCGCGTAAATAGCTCCGACAAACCTCAGTTACATACCCTGAACGAAAAAGGCCCCCGGAAGGGGGACCTCCGAAAGGCCTACGAAATCCCAAGGGGTTTCCGAGGTATTCACGCGATACTCACGCCGTATTCACGCGCTTAGCACCCGTCCCCCCATTTTTTGAAACGAAAATTTTTAAAAATTCTTACCCCACCACAATAAGCAGTAGCCCTATCCAAACCACCCACAAACCAAACATGCGGCCCCAGGCCGCCTGTTAACCGGATAAAAATGTGAAGTGTTTAGGTGTTGGCCGTCAACGGCTGCAACGTTTTATTCTTTGCAGCCCGCTTGTACCATAGGAGAATGAACCCAGCAATGAATGCCATTACCAAATTAAACACACCTAAACCTCGAGCAATTACCATAGGGAAATTTGCCGGAGGTGGCTCCAAGAAAATACCAATTCCGGTCAAGATGTAAAAAGCAACAATAAAAAAGCCTCCTTTCATGCGGCCAGACCCTACGAACGTAAGACCCAGAAGGAGCATACAGACTTTTAAAAAGGACCAGAGGATACGCGGATATGTAAAAAATTGATATACAGCTTTATCAGTGACATTATCCCAGGAATTTCCGATCAACATCAGCGAAAAGAAAAAAAGCGTAAAGAGGCCGCTTCTATTGATTCCGAACAGGTTCAACCACTGTTTCTGACCGTCCACAAGAATACGGCCCATCATTCGTTCCCCGGGCGATAGGAAAGTCGTCCTTTTTGCCAACCAGGTGTGATATAAGATGATCAATGCCAGAATGATGAAAAGGAGCAAGCACGGTTCCCAAAAAGAAACGGGACGATGGAAGGTAGCCACATACAAGGCTGGCACCACTCCTATAACGCTGGCAGTTGTATAAGTGTCTGCTATTCCGGCGCCCCACGAGAATCTTCTTCCTGTTTTCATTATCTAATCCTTTTGAGAGGTTTCCGGCCTCTCATCCCACGTCTTTCCTTCCAACACCCTCCCCGCCTTTTTCTTATTCACCCCCCCCCACTGCTTGAAGAAAAACGGCACCCCGCCCCTCTGACACTGCCTCTGAATATCCTTAACCCAAAGGGGATCCATCGGCCTGGCCCCGGGGCCGGACTCACCGCCCACGATCACCCAGTCGATCCCTTTTAAGTTCAAGTTAAAGAGCGGACTCAAGAGAGGCTCCAGGGAGAGAAACTTAACCTCCGCACCGGACTTGCGAAGATGATCAATCCGATAGGCAAACCTCGTACTCTCCACGCTCACCCCCATCCAGATATTCGGGGACCAGGGAAGGAAGGGACTCAGCTCCAAGAGACGCTCAGACCGTTTGGTCAAGACCTGAAAGGTATGCCAGGAGGCCCGGTTCATCACCTCAAAGGTCCGCAGGATGAAGTCCAGGGGAACCTGCGAATGAAAGAGGTCACTCATCGAGTTCACGAAGACCATCTGGGGCTTCCGCCAGGAGAGTGGCTGGTCCAGAACATGTTCATGCGTGGTCAGCCTGAATCCGTTTGCATAGTTCGCCTGGCCCATTGCCTGCAGACGCAAAGCCATCCGCTTTGCATAGCAGTTTCGGCATCCCGCGCTCACCTTGGAGCACCCGGTCAGAGGGTTCCAGGTGGACTCGGTCCACTCGATGGAAGAGTTGAAGGCCATTACTTTATACCACGCGTACGATATTTGTTGAAGATGTACTCCACAATTTTCTCTGCTACGGGTTTTTGAGAAGCAAAAAATAAGTAATACACAATCGTCCCCTTGGAATTGTACATGGGCATCGGTTTGGGCACATACTTGAATCCTGCAACCTTCACTAACCGCTTACGAAAAGCCTCAGCAAATACTTCAATATCCTCCTTCTCGGGGTCTCCAAAGAGGTTCTTATCGGTGGAATACGCAACCCTTCGCCAGGAATTATCGCCCCAGAAGCCATCCATCCGAGCAATGTCGGACTCTGCGACTCCTTCGGGATTCCGCCACAGAACGTTCATATGCATATCCATAACCGGAAAGTTTAAGAACAACTCCAGACTCTGCATTTCCCCGGCGGCTTTAATTACCTTCCACTTCAGATGCAAGCCATACGGATCCAGAAGGCAGAAGCCTCGACGGCGATCTTTAAAACGTACTTTGGGGAAAACATCGGCCAAGAGGATCTCATTGCAATCACCTTCATAGACGAAAACATCCTTGCGGCCTTCGGTCATCTCCCGAAGAGCCTTAGCCTTAAGCCGATCAAGGTCGATAAAGCGAAACTCGCAAAAGGGCGGCTTGATTTTCAGCGCGTAGTCAGGGCTGCCCGGAACGAATGCACCGGTCCTGCGGGAGATATGCTTACCGGCCCCGGCAAATGCGTCGATGTATACATGACATAGCTTTGGTGTCGTTTGAGCAGATAGGATTTTGGAGTATTCTGAGGCATAGTCTTTGATGATGTTATGCTTCACTTCAGACCAATAACTGATTACATCGAACTTCAGAATCGCCTTACGGCCCATCATTCCCTCCTAACGACAATCGCCGGGCCTTGGGCCTCGGCGCGAACGGGGTCGAGGCCCCGCAAACCTAAGAAACCGCCTCTTTTGATGCCTGGATTATAGCTCAAAGGACGGCGGGAAGTCAAGGACCTCCTCGGGCTGGGTTTAGTGTAATGAATTGAAGCCTCGGTGAAGCGCAAGCCTTCAATTCATTACAGCAAAACCGCCCTCGGACATCATTCTACCCCACCCACCCACCCTTATCGATTTCAGTATCCCCGCTTGACTTTTCCTCCCGCTTTTTTATAGAATGCTTACCATGAACAAGAGCATTCCAGAGGCACGCTCCCTGGCCGCGCCCGGGCTGAGACCCCATCGGATACCCCTGCTTCTCATCGCGCTGGCCTGCCTGGGCACCAGCCTCTGGTTCACGGTCGGCGAGTGGCAGGCCGAGGGGGGCCAGCTGGGCGCGCCCCTGGACGACGCCTGGATCCACTTTCGGTTCGCCCAGAACCTGGCCACGGGCCACGGGTTCTCCTACAACCCGGACGTCCCGGCCCCGGGCTCGACCAGCCCCTTGTGGGTCCTGCTCCTGACGTTTCTCTATCCCCTCACCCACGAGTTCCTGATCACCTCCAAGGTCCTCGGGGTCTTCTTCGAGATCCTGGCCTGCTGTCTCCTCTATCTCTTCGCCCTCCGGCTGTGGTCCAGCCGGCTGGTGGCCTGCTCGATAGCTTTGCTCACGGCCCTGGTGGGGCGGATGACCTGGGGCGCCCTCTCGGGCATGGAGGTCACTCTGTTCGCCTTCCTCTCCCTGCTGGGGATCTATCTCTACGCCGCGTCGGAAGGGAAGCCGCGACAGAGGATGGCTGCCGCCCTGATCTTCGGGCTCGCCACCCAGGCCAGGCCGGAGGGGTATCTCCTGTTCGCCCTTTTCATGATGGACCAGGCGGTCGAGGGAATCTTCCGGGCCGGAAAACAAAGGAAGCTCTGGTTCAGACTTGCCGGAGCGCTCGGTTGGGAGGCACTATTATATCTTCTGGTTTCGCTTCCCTATATCCTGTTTGCCTTGAAGACCACCGGCCGTCCCCTGCCCGAGACCTACTATGCCAAGCGGGGCCTGGGTATCATCACGATGACGGAGTCCTGGGACTACCTTCGGACAGTGGTCACGTTCTGGTTTGTGACGGACAACCGCCTGCTGGTCTGGCTCCTGCCCTTCGGGCTCCTCCGCTTCTTCCGGAGCGAGTGGCGCAACCGGAACCGCTTGCTGGGCGTCTGGTTCGTGGGGTTCTTCCTGGCCACGGCCCGGATGACCCCCAACCTCTCCAACATGGCGAGGTACATCCTGCCCCTGGCGCCGATCTTCGCTCTGTTGGGCGTCTCAGGAGCCCTTGAGGTTGCCTCCTGGCTGAGGAAGGCCAAGCTGGACTTTTCTCTCCCCAGGCTCGGCACGAGCCTTTGGACCGCCCTGGCCTTGGCCGCAGGGTTCTGGCAGGGAGCGGTGAGCCAGTCTTTCTGGAGGCCCTTGTATCTTTCGAACGTGGACAACATCAACCAGATGCAGGTCGCGATGGGGAAGTGGGCGAGGGAGAACCTTTCCCCCAACAGCCTGGTGGCGCTGAACGACGTGGGCGCGATCATCTATTTCTCGAACCTGAGGTGCCTGGACACGGTCGGGCTGGTCTCTCCGGAGCTGCTGTCGTATCTCCAGGAATACGCGCTCCGGCCGGGAGGATACCGCAAAGGCCTCTGGCTGTTTCTGAAGGAGAGAAAGCCGGATTACCTTATCATCTTCCCGGACTGGTACCCGGAGTACCCCCGGAGCCCGGTGCTGGAGCCGATACACCGGATCGAATATCCCAGCACTACCGGAGGCGGAAACGAGATGGTCGTCTACCGGATGCACTGGGACCGGGAAGGGGAGCAGAAGATCTTCCCGTGACCTTTCCGTGATCCCGCACCCGGTCCCGTTTCCCCTTCAGCCCTTGAAAAAATAAAGATAAATCGAGTAAAATATTCGTAAGCATGCCCTCTGGGGCGCTTCACCGGAGCGGATTCCTCAGAGGGCGATTTGCCTCTTTTTAGAATGCGCCTATCGGAACAAGGAGGAATCATGAAGGGCAGGCCAATGGTGGGGATCCTCGTGGGGAGCGAATCCGACCGGGAGACGATGAGCGAAACGGTCAGGATATTGGAGGGATTCAAGATCCCCCATGAGTTCGTGGTGGCCTCGGCGCACCGCCAGCCCAGGCGGGTGAGGGAGTATGCGGAGACCGCGGAGGCGCGGGGACTCAAGGTGATCATCGGGGGGGCCGGGATGTCCGCGCACCTGCCCGGGGTGGTGGCCAGCCTGACCGCGCTTCCGGTGATAGGGGTTCCCCTCGCCGGCTCAGCCCTGGCCGGGCTGGACGCCCTGTTCTCCATCAGCCAGATGCCGGGAGGGGTGCCGGTGGCGTGCATGGCCATCGGCAAGGCCGGGGCCAAGAACGCGGGCCTCTTCGCGGCCGAGATCCTGTCGCTGTCCGACCCCAAGATCGCAAGACGCGTGAAGGACTATAAGCGGAAGCTGAGAAAATAGACTGTGGACTTCATCGTGACCTCCAGGAAGGTTGCGGATTGCTGCTTTTGGTCTGCCGTCCACGGTCCATGGCCTACGGGCATCGGGGAATAGCGTGACCTTAGACCAGAGAAAGCAATTCACGGCCGGGCTGTCCGTGGCCTCCAACGCCGTCCTGGTGCTGGGCAAGCTCGTGATCGGGTTCTGGATCAACTCGGTCTCGGTGATCAGCGAGGCCGTGCATTCGGGGATCGACCTCGTGGCCTCGATCATCGCCTTGGTCGCAGTGCGGGAGGCGAGCAAGCCCGCAGATCATGAACACCCCTTCGGACACGGCAAGGCCGAGTCCCTCTCCGGGGCCTTCGAGGGGATGCTCATCTTCGTGGCCATCGTGATCATCGTGTACGAGGCCGCGAAGAAGATCCTGCACGGGGCCGAGGTCCTCCGAGTGGACTGGGGGCTCCTGGTGATGGGGGTCTCGGCCTTGATGAACGCATTCGTCTCCTGGCAGCTCTACCGGGTGGCCAAGAAAGCGGATTCCCTGGCCCTGGAGGCGGACGCGATTCATCTCTCCACGGACGTGTTCACCTCCCTGGGCGTGTTCGCCGGGCTCCTGATCATCCGGATCACCCGACTCCAGATCCTGGATCCCCTGATCGCCCTGGGCGTGGCCGTGGTCATCGGGCACGCGGCCTACAACATCACCAAGCGCTCGGTCCGGGACCTGATGGACGAGCACATCCCGGAGGACGAAGTGGCCGCGGTGGAAAATGTGCTCAACGAGCACTACCGGCAGTTCGTGGGGTTCCACGACCTGCGCTCCCGGAAATCCGGCGCCCATCGGGAGATCGACCTGCATTTGGTGCTCTGCCGGTACACGCATCTGGATGAAGCCCACGCCATCGCGGACCACCTTGAGGAAGAGCTCAAAAAGCGAATTCCCAAGGCCCACGTCACGATCCACATGGAGCCTTGCGACCGGAACTGCCAAGAATACCAGGACCGCTGCGAAATCGAAAGGGAGAAACTTGAGGCTCATCTTTCTCGGGACGCCAAAGTTCGCCCTGCCAAGCCTCAGAGCTTTGAGTGAAGCGGGGTACAAACCCCTGGCTGTGGTGACCCGGCCGGACAAACCCAAGGGGCGGGGGCTCCGGCTGGAGCCTCCGCCGGTCGCCTTGCTGGCCCGGGAACTGGGGATCGAGGTCTCTCAACCCTCCTCGCCCAAAGAGGAAGGTTTTTTTGAAAAGGTGAAAGCCCTCGAACCCGACCTCTTAGCCGTCGTGGCCTACGGCCATATCCTGAAGAAGAACATCCTGGACCTTCCGAAGATGGGCTGCGTGAACCTGCACGCCTCGCTGCTTCCGAAGTACCGCGGGGCCGCGCCCATCAACTGGGCGATCCTCAGGGGCGAGAAGGAGACCGGGGTCAGCACGATGCTCATGAACGAGAAGATGGACGAGGGCGACATCCTCCTGCAGGAAACAGTCGGCATCGGGGAAGAGGAAACAGCCGGGGAGCTCGCCGAGAGGCTGTCCGAGATCGGGGCGAATCTTCTGGTCGAAACCGTTACACGAATTGAGGCCGGAAAAGCTCAAGGGATTCCGCAAGACCACACCCAGGCCAGTGTTGCGCCGAAGCTCTCCCCGGAGATGCGCTGGGTGGAGTGGGCCAAGCCGGCCAGGGAGATTGCCAACCTGGTCCGGGGACTGGCTTCGGAACCCGGGGCGCGGTCGCTGTTTAGGGATCATCCTCTGAAGGTCATTACGGTCCGAGTCGTTGACGAAGCGACAGCGTCCAAGGCCCCCGGGACCGTCCAGGACCTGCGAAAGGGGAAGGGCCCCGTGGTCTCGACCGGAGCCGGGGCTGTGCTTTTAGAGCGGGTGCAGATGGAAGGGAAGAGGGAGATGGACGGGGGGTCTTTCCTGAACGGGTACCGAGTGGTGCCGGGGGAGACCTTTGGGTGAAGCCAAGGACAGGAAAGAAGAACCCTAGAGAGGAGGCCTTTCGGATCCTGTGCCGGGTAGACGAGGAAGAAAGCTACGCCGACATTCTCTTGGATCTGGCCCTGAAAGGGACATGGGATGAGCGCGATAAGAGACTCTTGGTAGAGCTGGTCAACGGGACCATCCGCTGGAGGGGGAAGTTAGATTATGTGCTTGACCAAACCGTAGAGGGCGGGCTTGCGAGATTAGACCTTCGGGCCAGAAACCTCCTCAGGCTGGGTGCCTACCAGCTCCTCTTGACTCAGAAACTTCCGGCCTACGCGGTGGTGAACGAAAGCGTGGAGCTGGCCAAGAGTAAAGACCTTAAATCAAGCTCCTTGACAAATGCGGTGCTACATGCTATCATTAAATGTTTTAAACAGTTACACTGGCCTTCGGAGGAAAAGGAACCGGCCCGTTTTCTGGCGGTCACCGAGTCTCATCCCGAATGGCTGGTCAGGCGCTGGATCAGATTATACGGATATCTCAGGGCCAAGGCTCTTTGTCAGATAGACAATCTCCCGGCCAAGGTCGCCCTCAGGACCAACCGGCTGAAGATCACGCCCGGAGACCTTCGGAAGAGGCTCGAGGAGGAGGGGTTCGACGTGGCAAGGGGGAAGCGTTGCGAAGAGACGCTGATCCTCGAGAAGGGTTCGCCGAGCAAAAGCCGGAGCTTTCGGGAGGGACTGTTTCAGGTTCAGGACGAAGCCTCGACACTGGTCGGCAAACTCGTTGATCCCAAACCAGCGGAGCTTGTGGTTGACCTTTGCGCGGCCCCGGGAGGAAAGGCGACGCATCTCGCGGAGCTCATGAACGACGAGGGGATGGTGCTGGCCTGCGACTTCTACCCCAAGAGGCTTGCCGCCGTCAGCGAGAGTGCCAGAAGGTTGAGGGTCAAAAGCATCCTTCCGGTTGCCGCGGATGGTCGCTCGATCTCGTTCCAGGAGAAAGCCGAGCGCGTCTTGGTCGATGCCCCCTGTTCAGGCAGCGGGGTTTTACGGAGGAGGGTGGACCTGCGCTGGAAGCTACGGGAGGAGCAGGTTCATGAATTGGCCTCCCTCCAGATGGAACTGCTGGAAAATGCGGCCAACATGGTGAAGCCGGGCGGGGTCTTGGTTTACAGCACCTGCACGCTGGAGCCCGAGGAAAATGAAGAGGTCGCCGCGAAGCTTCTGGAAAAGCACAGCGAATTCATCATCGAGAGAGCAGAGTCCTTTGTTCCGCAGGACCTGGTCGTACCCCAAGGGTGGATGACGACGTATCCTGACAAGCACGGAATGGACGGCGGGTTCGCCGTACGTCTAAAAAAATCCAAGCACTGATCTAAGGAGGAGGAAATGTACATCGAGCACGGAAACAAAATCATCATCATTTCCGTCATCGCCTCCCTGGCCACAGCTTTGGTGGTGGGGCTGATCTTCTGGTTCCTGACCACGAACACCGAGGTCCCAGACGTCACCGGGAAAACCGTGGAGCTGGCCAAGGCGATCTTCGAGGCCAAGGGACTCCGAGTCTACCAGGAGGACTCGGTCTTTGACCTGTCGATTCCGGAGGGCAGCGTGGTCAAGCAGGACCGGGTTCCGGGAGAAAGGGTGCGAAAGGGCACGCTGGTCAAGATCATCATCTCCAAGGGGCCTGAGCAGATCCTGGTGCCGTACCTCGTCAAGGTGCCCTTGGCCGAGGCCCAGGCGCAGCTGGAGAAAATGGGCCTGAAGATGGGGAGGGTGACGACCACGGGCACGGACTCCGTTCCCATGGACTGCGTGGTTTCGACGTTCCCGGCCCAAAACACCGCGGTCCCGCGAGGGTCGAATATCGACGTCGTCGTATCCGGAGGGGCGGTGGAGGTCGTCATGCCCAGGGTGACGGGGATGGGCAAGTCGCGCGCTCAGGATATGCTGGAGAAGCTGGGGCTCAAAGTGAATGTGCGCTACGCTACCAACGAGGATTTAGATCCCGGAGTCGTCTTCCGGCAAAACCCGGAGGCGAATGCCAAGGCCAAGAAAGGCGATACCGTGGACCTCTGGGTAAGCTACGAGGAAGAGTAGGCCTGATGGCCGCTGAGGCCGTCCGCCGAGGCCCTCTCGGATTTCTCCTCTTCCTGTTGGGAGCGGGAATCGCGGCCTTCGGAGCAGGGTTTGGGTTGTTTTATTTTGTGGTTCTTCCGATCGGGGTGGGCAGAAGCCCGAATCTCGAGGTTCCGGATGTCACCGGAAGGAGCCTGGCCCAGGTCCAGGCCATCTTGAAAGAGAAGGATATCTCCTATCAGGTCAAGGAGCAACGCTACGATGCGGTCTGGCCCGAGGGATTCGTGGTAACCCAGGATCCGCCGGCCAAGGGTTTCCTGAGGCCCAACCAGGTCATCGGCTTGGTGGTCAGCAAGGGGGCGGAGAAGGTCACGGTTCCTTCTTTGGCTGGCTTGCCTGCAGCCCAAGCCCGGACGCTTTTAGAGAAATCCGGGCTGCGGGCCGTTCCACGGGGAACGATCTATTCCGACAGCATCCCCAAGGATTGCATTCAGGCTCAGGATCCTCTCCCCACGACCGTGGTCGAGCAGGGGAGTGCGGTCTCGCTGGTGGTCAGCCTGGGACCGAAAGAACCCAAGCAGACCATGCCGGACCTGTCCGGAAAAACCTTTGAAGAGGCCAAGGAGCTTCTGGCGAGCCAGGGGCTGATTCTGGGGGAGGTCGTGAAGATTCCTTCGGACAGCTTGGGCGCAGGGCTGGTCCTGATGCAGGCCCCGCAGCCTGGGTTCCAGGTGGCCAGCGGAGATACGGTGAAATTAGGCGTGACGGAGAAACGATGAAGAAAAGCCCGAGCTCGCTGTTCAAAGTCGCCCAAACCCAGCTGGAGATGGCGGCCAAGGCTTTGAAGCTGGACGTCAACATCCTGGAGATGCTGAAGTACCCTAAACGATCCCTCAAGGTCACCATCCCGGTGGAGATGGACGATGGACGGATCCAGATGTTCGAGGGCTACCGGGTTCAGTACAACGAAATGCGGGGGCCCTGCAAGGGGGGAGTGCGCTACCATCCCCAGGTCTCAGAGGACGAGGTCACGGCCCTGGCAGCCTGGATGACCTGGAAGTGTGCGGTGATGAACATTCCTTACGGCGGGGCCAAGGGGGGGATCGTCTGCGACCCAACCAAGATGTCACAGAGCGAGCTCCAGAGGCTCACCCGCCGCTATACGGCCACGATCATGCCGATTCTGGGCCCCAACGTGGACATCCCGGCTCCGGACGTGTACACCGGGACCAAGGAAATGGCCTGGATCATGGACACCTATAGCGTGTTCAAGGGGTATTCCGAGCCGGGGTCCGTGACCGGTAAATCGCTGTCCATCGGCGGGTCGATGGGACGACGGGAGGCGACGGGACGGGGGGTCTCCTTTACAGTTCGGGAGATGGCCTCCAAGCTCAAACTCTCCCTCAAGGGTTTGAAGGTCGCGGTGCAGGGGTTCGGAAACGTGGGCTCGGTAACCGCGGACCTCCTATCCCGAATGGGATGCATCCTCGTGGCGGTGAGCGATGTCACGGGCGGAGTGTATGATCCGGCGGGCCTGGACATGCCGGCGCTCCTGGCTCACGTGGGCAAGCACCGGGTGATCAAGGGATTCACGGCCAAAGAGGCGATCACCAACCAAGAGCTTTTGACCCTGCCGGTTGATGTCCTCATCCCCGCAGCCCTGGAGAACCAAATCACCGGAGAGAATGCGCACCTCGTGAAAGCCAAGTTCGTGGCCGAGGCCGCGAACGGCCCGACGACCCTGGAGGCCGATGAGATCCTGGAGAAGAGGAAGGTGTGGGTCGTGCCGGACATCCTGGCCAACGCCGGGGGGGTGGTGGTATCCTATTTCGAATGGGTCCAGGACCGAAACGCCTATTTCTGGAGCGAAAAGGAGGTCAACGGCAAGCTGGAAGAGATGATGGTCAAGGCCTTCCACGATGTCTGGGCCATGGCCGAAAAGCACAAGGTAAGCCTGCGGGTGGCGGCCTACATGCTGGCCGTGTCGCGGGTGGCCGAGGCCTTCCGGGAACGGGAGCTGTTCCCCTGAGGAGGCTTCCTCACCAGGAAGGAAGAAAAACGACGAGTCGATGATCCGAATCGCGCCTTCGATCCTTTCGGCTGACTATACCAAGCTGGCAGAGGAGATCCGATCGGTGGAGAAGGGGGGGGCGGACCTCCTGCACCTGGATGTGATGGACGGGCACTTCGTGCCCAACCTCACCTTCGGTCCCCTGATCGTGGAGGCCGTGAATCGCCTCACGGATTTGCCCTTGGATGTGCACCTGATGATCCTGAAGCCAGAACGCTACCTCCAGGCCTTTCGCAAAGCGGGCGCCGATTATCTCACCGTGCATGTCGAGGTCTCCGGACATGACCCGGAGGTCTTCCGGGAGATCCGGCGCCTGGGGTCAACGGTCGGTGTGGCGATCAACCCGGAAACGCCCGCGGAAGCCCTGGACCCGGTGGTGGACCTCGTGGACATGGTCCTGTTCATGACCGTGCATCCGGGGTTTGGGGGCCAGGAGTTCATCCCGGAGGTGCTGCTCAAGATAAGAGAGTTCGCAGAGCGCTACCGTCCAGTGAAACCGGAGCTCCTGATCGAAGTGGATGGAAGCATCCAGCGTTCCACCGCCTATCATGCGGTCCAGGCCGGAGCCGAGATCCTGGTGGCTGGCTCGGCGATCTTCAGGGCCGAGGATCGGGCGGATGAGATCGCTGCGCTGCGGACCTTCGGCGAGGTCGGGGCGATTCCGACCGGAGAATGTTGCGACGAGGGATGAGCGGGAATGTTTGACTCGCTGTCCGAGAAATTTCAGTCCCTGTTCCACAAGCTCCGCGGCTACGGGAAGCTCTCCGAGAAGAACGTGGAGGAAGCTTGCGCTCAGGTGCGCCGGGCGCTCCTTGAGGCAGATGTCCATTACAAGGTGGCCCGGGACTTCGTGGCTAAAGTCCAGGCCAAGGCCTTGGGCCAGGAGGTCCTCGCCAGCCTGACCCCAGGCCAAGTCTTCATCAAAATCGTGTACGACGAGCTTGTCGAGCTCTTGGCGGGCTCTCCTGAGATCGTGCTTTCTGGGAATCCCGCCATGGTCATGGTCGTAGGACTACAGGGATCCGGAAAAACCACCGCCTGTGCGAAGCTGGCGAGGCTGCTTCATAAGAACGGAAGGAAACCGTTGCTCGTGGCCGCAGATGTATATCGTCCGGCAGCCGTGGAGCAGCTCAGGATCCTGGCAGAGCAGGCAGGAGCAGGATTCTTCTATCTGGAGGGAGCCAAGCCCTTGGCCATCGCCCAAGCCGGAGTGGCGGAGGCACTGAACAGGGGCGATGATCTCGTCATCCTGGACACGGCCGGACGTCTGCACATCGACGAGCCCATGATGAAAGAACTGGTCGAAATTAAAGAGACCCTCAAGCCTTCGGAGACCTTGCTCGTAGCCGATAGCATGACCGGTCAGGATGCCGTAAACATCGCTAAGGAATTTGAGTCCCGATTGGGGTTAGACGGAGTGATCCTGTCCAAGCTGGACGGAGACGCGCGGGGAGGGGCTGCGCTCTCTATCCGGGCCGTCGCTGGCAAGCCGATCAAGTTCCTCGGGGTGGGCGAAAAGCTGGACGCCTTGGAACCTTTCCACGCCGAACGCATGGCCTCGCGCATCTTGGGAATGGGCGATGTGGTCTCGCTGGTGGAGAAGGCCGAGAAAGCCTTTGACCAAAAGCAAGCCGAGAAGATTGGCGTGAAGCTCCGCAAGCAGAGCTTCACCCTGGAGGACTTTCTGGATCAGCTCAAGTCCTTGAAGAAGATGGGTCCCTTGGAGGATCTGCTGGGGATGATCCCTGGGATGGGGAAGATGAAGGGGCTGAAGGTGGATGAGAAGGATCTCCTCCGGGTGGAGGCCATCGTCCTCTCGATGACACCCGAGGAACGGGCGCGGCCGCAGATCATCGACGGATCGCGGCGGCGGCGGATCGCCCAGGGGAGCGGGATGACGATTACGGAGGTGAACCACCTGCTCCGGGACTTCGAGATGATGAAGAAGATGATGAAGGGCATGATGAAAGGGCAGATGCCAAGGATGGCCGGGATCGGGTAAAACCCTAAAACGATAACCCACAAGGTCGATACGACAGCAAGGGGGTGAGGTCAAAAAGAATGGTGGTATTGCGTTTGCGAAGGGAAGGGACGACCAAGCGGCCCACCTACCGGGTGGTGGCCACGGATTCGCGGAATCCCAGGGATGGGCGGTTCCTGCAGATGGTGGGGCATTATAATCCCCGGGGCAGTTTGCCTATCTTGGTGTTGAACGAGGAGGCGATCCTGGGCTGGCTGGACAAAGGGGCACAGCCCTCGGATACGGTCGTCAAGCTGATGAAAAAGCAAGGCCTGTATAGAAAGTGGTTGGAGAAGAAACTTGGGCCCCTTGCGCTCAAGAAGGAGGAGAAGGCCGAAATCAAAGCGGCTGCGGCCAAGGCCGAGGCAGTCAAACCAGCCAAGAAGCCGACGCCCAAGGCCAAGCCAAGGCCTGAAAAGGACAAGAAAAAAGCCAAGAAATAAATGGGCAGGGAAGACGCCTCGGGAGATCGCGTGGCCATCGGACGGATCCTCAAGGCGAACGGCGTCCGGGGGGAGTTGCGGGTGCTTCCGCTCACGGATTTCCCGGAGCGGTTCGACTCGCTGGGGGAAGTGTTCCTCGCTGAGAAGGGTCGTCCGGTGCGGCGAGTCGCAGTGGAAAAGGCCCGAAGACAGGGCCGGGCCGTGATCGTGAAGTTGGACGGGGTGGAAGACCGGCGGGCTGCGGAAATGCTTGCCGGAGCCATCTTGGAGGTGGGGCGTGGTGAGGCCGTGGCCCTGCCCAAGAGGAGCTATTTCGTTTTCGACATCGTGGATCTGGAGGCGGTGACTGAGGACGGCCGAAGCTTGGGGCGGGTCAAGGACGTGCTCAAACTTCCGGCGCACGACGTCTACGTGCTGGAGAGCGAAACTGGGGAGGAGATCATGATCCCGGCGGTGGAAAGCATTGTGATCCGGGTGGACCTTCGGACCCGGCAGATGGTCATCCGGCCGCTCGAGGGCTTAATCCCCGATGATGCGGATTGACCTCCTGACCATCTTCCCGGAGATGTTCGCCGGGCCGATGAGCGAGAGCATCCTGCGGATCGCCCAGGAGAGGGGCTTGGCGGAGATCCGGATTTGGAACCTTCGAGATTACACCACGGACCGACACCAGGTCACAGACGACTACCAGTACGGGGGGGGTGCGGGAATGGTGATGAAACCCGAGCCCTGGTTCCGGGCCTTGCGAGCGCTCTCCGAGGGGGGCAGGCCCACGGTTATTTTGCTGTCGCCCCAGGGCCGGAGGTTTGACCAAAAGATGGCCAATGAACTCACCCAACACCCGCACCTCATCCTGCTGTGTGGGAGGTACAAGGACGTGGATGAGCGTGTCAGGCGTCATCTGGCCGATCTGGAGCTGTCCATCGGAGACTACGTCCTCTCCGGCGGGGAGCTGGCCGCGATGGTGGTGGTAGACTGCGTCGTGCGGCTCCTGCCCGGTGTGCTGTCGGACCTGGACTCAGCCCGGGGGGACTCCTTCCAAAACGGGCTTTTGGATCACCCCCATTATACGCGGCCGGCGGAGTTCGAGGGATTGACCGTGCCGGACATTCTGTGCTCTGGGAACCATGAGGCCATCCGGCGCTGGCGCCGGAAGGAGGCTCTCCGCAGAACCATGGAACGGCGTCCGGATCTGTTCAGTTTATTGGAGAAGTCCAGTGAAGATGAAAAGCTTATCAGGGAACTACGTTACGAGCGGGAAGGGGGTGTGAGCGATGAACCTTCAAGATCTGCTGAAGCGTGAGAAGAAAAAAATCCCGGCCTTTGCCCCTGGGGATACCGTTAAAGTACAAGTGCAGGTGATAGAGGGGGAAAAAAAGAGACTTCAGGCTTTCCAGGGGATCGTGATCCAGCGCGGCGGATCCGGGATGGGAGCGAGTTTCACGGTGCGCAAGGTCAGCGGAGGGGTCGGGGTGGAGAGGATATTTCCGCTCTACTCCCCAACGATCTCTAAAATCACAGTGGTCAAACGAGGTCGGGTCAAAAGGGCCAAACTCTTCTACCTCAGGGAGAGGAAAGGCAAGAGTGCGCGGATCGCGGAGAAGCGAGAGGCGGTCATGGTTGCAGCCAAGGCGACCGAGGATATCAAACCTGCCGAGGAGCCGAAGGCTCTCTGAGTTAGCAGCTTTCGAGAGGGCCCTCTGGGGCCGAGCGATAAGTCCGGTGGCCGGGGTGGACGAAGCCGGGCGCGGCCCCCTGGCTGGTCCGGTTGTGGCTGCGGCCGTGGTACTTCATCGGGACGACATCGAGGGATTGGCCGGTTTGGACGATTCCAAGCGGCTAACTCCAGCCCAGCGCGACCGACTATACGACGTGATTCAAGCCTGTGCCCATGCCGTAGGGGTCGGGATCGTCGAATCACAAAGGATCGACGAGATCAACATCCTCGAGGCCACCTTCGAGGCCATGCAGACGGCCGTCCAAAAGCTCGGAATCCTCCCCGCCCAGATCTGGGTGGATGGGGATCGGACCCCGAGCTTTTCCTGTCCAGCCTTTCCCTTGGTGAATGGGGACCGAAAGAGCCTTTCGATCGCTGCGGCCTCGGTCATCGCCAAGGTGACCCGGGACCGAATGATGGTGGATTACGATGGACTCTATCCGAGGTATGGATTTGTCAGACACAAGGGGTACGGGACGCGGGAACACCTTGAAGCCCTGGAGCAATTGGGGCCCTGCCCGATCCACCGCAAGAGCTTCGCGCCGATAAAAATCCTCCGGCTGGCTCTGTAGGAGGGGTGGGGAAGGACTGCGGAAGGTTTTCAGGAGGGGTTACCGAGGTATTCACTCCCTGAACCCTTCCTGATCCCTCCCTGTTACCTCCCTCCACAGAAAATGATTTGTGGTATCACTGCTCTATATAGAGCCTAGTAAAGATAATGGGTGTGAAGAAAAAGCACATTGGGCATTGATCATTTAGCAGTTATCGACTCTCCGTGAAATAAAAAAGGCGGCCATAGACAAGATTCAAGTCATCATCATAGGCGGCGAACCCCGGTTCGTAGAGAAAGATACTCCGATCTCCGATGTCCTTCAAGGCTGGAAGAGCCCAGATGGCCTCCCAGCCCTGGTGGCCCGGGTGGACGGGGCCATCGTGGATCTCTGCGTTCCAGTGGACCACGATTGCGAGGTCCGACCCCTGACCTTTGCTCATCTGGCCGGGCGCATGGCCTACGGGCTTTCCCTCACTGTGCTTTTGATCCGCGCGGCCAAAGAACTGTTTCCGAACCGCAAGCTGGAGGTGGACCACGCCTTCGGTCAAGGATACTACTGCGAGTTCGAGAACGAGGAGGTTCCGAGCGAGGAGGACGTTCAGGCCCTGGGTGAGCGAATGCGGGAGTTCGCCCAAAAGGACGAGCCCTTCCTGCGCGAAGAGGTTACCCGGCTGGAGGCCCAGACGCTCTTAGAGGAGCAGGGTCGGAAAGATACCCTCCGGCTCTACAAGCACCTCAAGCGGGACACCTTCGTCATCCGGCGGTTCGGTTCCCTGGTGGACGTATTTCAAGGCCCCCTGGTGCCCTCCAGCGGGTATCTCTCGGTCTTCGAACTCTCGCTTTATCTTCCGGGTTTCGTCCTGCGGTTTCCGGACCTTGCGGACCCCCAAAAGGTCGCGCCGTTGGTCCAGCGGAAGCGACTGTTCGCCATCCTTCACGAGCACGAGCGCTGGGCCAAGGTCCTGGGCGTGCGCGACGCCGGGGAGCTCGCCGAGGCCATCGTCAAGGGGGACTACAATGAGCTGGTGATGATCGCCGAGGCTCTGCACGAGAAGAAACTGGCTCAGATCGCAGACGCCATCACGACCCGGGAGCCAAGGCCGCGGATCCTACTCATCGCCGGGCCCTCCTCCTCGGGCAAAACGACCTTCTCCAAACGCCTTTCCATTCAGCTGCGGGTCGTGGGCTTGAGGACGGTGGGCATCTCGGTGGACAACTATTTCGCGGACCGAGAGAAGACCCCCAAAGACGAGGCCGGGAACTACGACTTCGAAGCCCTGGAGGCTCTGGATATCCACCTCCTCAACCGACATCTCCTGGACCTCCTGGCCGGGAGGGAAGTGGAGTTGCCGCGCTTCGATTTTCACGAGGGACGACGACTTCCCAAGGGAGAGCCCTTGAAGATCGGCCGGGAGGACCTCATCGTGATCGAGGGCATTCACGCCCTGAACGACTGTCTAACCCCGTCCATCCCCTCGGGGTTAAAATACCGCATCTACGTCTCAGCCCTGACCCAGATGAACCTGGACGACCACAACCACATCGCCACCTCGGATGTACGGCTGCTGCGGAGGATGGTGCGGGATTACCTCTACCGCGGGTACAGCGGCCAGGAGACCCTCTCGCGGTGGGCCTCGGTCCGGCGGGGCGAGGACCAGAACGTCTTTCCGTATCAGGAGAACGCCGACGTGATGTTCAACTCCGCCCTGGTCTACGAGTTGGCGGTGTTCAAACCTCAGGCGGAGCTCTTGCTCCGGGCCATCCCCCGGGCGGCGGAGGAGGAACCTGAAGCGGAACGGCTGTTCGCGCTCCTGTCCTATTTCCTGGTCGCGCCGGCAGACCCGGTGCCGTCCAATTCGATCCTGAGGGAGTTCATCGGAGGGAGCGGATTTCACTATTAATAAGGGTTCAAGAGTACGAGACGCCAAAGGACAAAAGAAAGACAGGAAATGAAAACCTTTAATAGAGAAAGGAGGCAGAGGGTATAATGTAGAACCTGCCAGGCTGACCCATCTATTAGCAGGTTAGTTGGTTTATGGAAGATCACATTCTATGGAGATCATTTGAGCTATGAAGCACGAAGCCTGGGAAAAGGTATGCCATTTGTTGAATCAGGAGGAACTCGTCTGGGTATTCAGGGATGTGCTGGACCGCACGGAGCTGTCGAATCTATTGAAGGAATCCCGGCTTTCCTGGCTGACGACCCGGATCGAAGGCGCTACCGAGGAGGATCTGTCCGAGCGCGCCGCGCGGGCCTTCCGCACCAATCCCCATGTAGCCCGCAAGGCGGTGGAGACCTTGGACCAAAAGTCCGTGGCCATGAGGGAGAGGATCGCCCACCAGAGTGGCCGGGAGGTCAGGGAGGGCTTAGTCGTGTCCGAGGCTATGCTGGCCGAAGGCAAAGGAGGGAAGCTTCTCTGGGTTCTGGCCCGCGACGAACGTCAGGAGGTGAACGAGGGACTGGACTCGATCCGCGCTGGCCTCCTGCACCTGCTGCGCAGCAGAGGGCCAGGGAGGGAGGAGGTCCGGGTTCGGGACGACGAGGCTCTCGCGAGGCTCAGCGGCGAACTGACTGCGGCCAGAGATGAGATTGACTCGTTGAAAGCGAAGCTGGCCAAACTGGAACTGTTGGAGGAGGACGCCAAGGATCTCCACCAAGAGAACGAAGGACTCAAGCGCATCCGGGAAGATCAGGAGAAGGAGCTCGTCCGTTTACAGGCCGAGGTTCTGGAGGCGGCGAGCGATGCCAATATCTTGGCTCGGATGGAGAGGGAGGTGCGGCGCCTGGCGTACACCCTGGAAAAAGTGGAGGCCCAGCTTGGTCAGCCCAGAGAAACGAGCCAGACGGAAAAGGGTTTTCTGGCGCGGCTGGATGCCTGGCACGAAGACCTGACCACCTGGGGCCAGGCCCGAGGAAAGTCCGAGGAGGAGACGCGATCTCTTCTCAGCGAGGTCCGGGACCGCCTCGCTGCACTGACGGCCCCAGCCCCAGCGGGCGGGGAACAGGAGGAAGCGACCCCTGTTCCCGAAAGGGCAGGAGAGCGAGTAGCGGTGTTCGTGGATGGCCAGAGCATGTATTTCGGAGCCAGGAGGTCCGGGGGCAAGCTGGATTTCAAACGTTTCTTAGAAGGAGCGGTTCGAGGAAGGACCCTGATCAAGGCCGTGGCCTATCTGGTGCAGGGAGAGAAGGATGTAGGCGGACTGGCTGGCCTCCTCAGGCGCTATGGGTACGATGTGAGGATCAAGGGGAGAGGACAAACGGCCACTTTGAAACGGGTAGGCTGGGAGATGGAGATCGCCATGGATATCCTTTCCTCCATGGGCGAGGTGGACGTGGTGGCCCTAGGGAGTGGAGAAGAAGAATTCGCAGGCTTGGCGGAATTCCTGAAGGGTCGGGACATCCGTTTCGAAGTCTTCGCCTTTCCGGAGGCTGTGTCCCCGGCCCTGAAAGAGGTCGCTGCTGCCTTCTATCCGTTAGGCGAAGACATGGTGCTTCATTTCGATCGCTGGAGCTGGGAAGCTCAGGGGAATCGGGGAGAGCGGGCCGGAGAGGCAAATGGTCTGACTGCTTTACCTTCGACAGAGGCATAGATAATCGGAGCAAGTGTTTATGAAAATCAAGCCCCTCGATTCCTCGGGGGGCTTGTTTCGTTGAAGGTCTGAAGGCCTGTCTTGAGTCCTCCGAAGGATTACTGGATGGCCACCGCCTTCTCGGTCGCACGGTGGATGGTCTTATTCGGTTTGCCCTCATGATCCCCTCAGCCTGCTGATCAAGGCCTCTACTTCAGTACGTGGCTCGCTGCTGTGTGCCCCAAAGGCTTCCGAATCCTCTGCGGCCCTGTTTTTGGAGCCTAAAGTCACTGTTTAGATGACGCGACGACAACCTCACGGGTAATATTATCCAGGGCGCGTTTGGTAGGTTGACAATCTTGAGACATGCGTGGTAAAATATCCGTTTGTTAGTTTATTGTGGAAACCTAAGTAGCGATAATCAAGGAGAAGCATGAAAGTATTGATCACCGGCATCACCGGCTTCGCGGGCAGCCACTTGGCCGAGTACCTGCTTCCCATGAAGGGGGTGGAGGTCTACGGCATCTGGAGGTGGCGGAGCCGCACTGAGCACATCGAGCCCTTCTTGGATAAGCTCAAGCTTTACGAGTGCGACCTGCGCGACGCCTCCTCAGTGCGCGACGTCATGGAGCGGATAAAGCCGGACCGCATCTTCCACCTCGCAGCCCAGAGCTTCGTCCCGACTTCCTGGCACGCCCCCACGGAGTCCCTGGCCACGAACATCATCGGACAGCTGAACATCTTCGAGGCCGTGCGCCGGATCGGGATCAATCCCTGGATCCAGTTGGCCTGCTCCAGCGAGGAGTACGGTATGGTCTACGAAAGCGAGCTGCCGATCAAGGAGACAAACCCTTTGAGGCCCCTCTCGCCCTATGCCGTGTCCAAGGTGGGACAGGACATGCTAGGCTATCAGTATTTCATGAGCTACAAGATGAACATTGTGCGCACCAGGGGGTTCAACCACACCGGCCCCCGGCGTGCTCCGGTCTTCGTCTCTTCAACCTTCGCCAAGCAGATCGCGGACATCGAGAAGGGGAAGTGCCCGCCGGTAATCTACGTCGGAAACTTGGAGGCCAAGCGGGATTTCACGGATGTACGGGACATGGTGCGGGGCTACTGGTTGGCCCTGGAGAAGGGCGAGGCCGGGGAGGTCTACAACATCTGTTCGGGCAACTGCTTCAAGGTCTCGGAGATATTAAACCTCCTGCTCTCCATGTCCAAGATCAAGCCCGAGATTAGGCAGGACCCCTCGAGGATGCGCCCATCGGATGTCATGGTCCTCCAAGGGGATCCGTCCAAATTCAAGAAGCGTACAGGCTGGGAGCAGTCCATTCCCTTAATGCAGACGATCCGGGACCTCTTGGATTACTGGCGGACGCACTGACATAAAGGAGCGATACAAAGGGAAGAATCGGAATGCTGGAGGAGGACTTTAGTTCGTAAGGTATAATAAGACGATAGGTTGCAACGAAAAATGGCGATCCTAAGGAATCGCCATTTTTCGTTAAATAAAGTTTTTTCAATTAATTATCATGAAATCGTTCGATTTTTCAAATCCACCAAAGGAATTGCTGAAGTTAGAGGAAAGTTGGTGGGAAATTAATAGGAAGATGACAGGAAGTTATCTTAAGGTCTTATATTACCGTGCCTTAGGGGTAACTTAAGCTTATGAGTCGTCGTCAGTGATTACTGTGAAGGTCTTAGATAGGGGCTTACGGAAGGCGCTGTGTTCGGCCGGGCGGAATGGGCCTACCGGGATTAGGGCGACAGGACGTAGATTCTTGGGGAGGTCGAGGACTCGCGAAGCTTCTTTCTCATCAAAGGCCCCGACCCAACAGGACCCGTAACCCAAAGCTGTTGCCGCGAGGAGAAGGTTCTCGCAAAATGCGGCGGTGTCCTGAAGGACATATAAAGACCTGCCTCGCTCGCCGTAACGCTGAGCAGATTCTTCGGGAATGGCGCAGACCACGAAAACAACCGCTGCCTCAGCGACGAAGGTCTGGTTATAGGCGGCGCGGGCCAGAGCAGCCTTGAGGTGCGTATTCAGGACAGCATAGCAGTGCCAGGGCTGCCGGTTCCCGGCTGAAGGAGCACAGCGTGCGGCCTCCATCAAGCGTTCCAGGTCGCCGTGATGCAAGGGCTCCCCGGTGTAATCCCGGCAGGAACTGCGTTGGGTGATGAATTTCAGAGAGTCGGTTTTCATGAAAGTCTCGGCATGATTATCAGTTTATGGTCTCTATTTTTACTTCGGCGTTTTCCACAGCAGAACGCCTCCAATGCCGCCGAACACGAGGTTGGCGAGCCAGGCCGAGAGGAAGGGGTTTAACGTACCGTGGTGGCCCAGGGCTCGGCCGAGTTGGATGAACCCCCAGTACAGAAAGCAGATCATTAGCGAGACGCCGAACCCGAAGGCAGCGCCGCTCCCCCTGGGATTGGAAGCCAGGGGCGCTCCGAACAGGATGATGATCAGGTTGGCGAACGGGAAAGAAATTTTGAGGAACAGATCCACGGTCTCCCTCTGGGCCTCCCCGCCGCCGCGCTTGACCCGGCTGATGTAGTCGTAGAGTTCGAAGAAGCCCATGCTCTGGGGGTCCTTCTCCTCCCGCTGGAAGTCCTGGGGGGTCTCCCTCAGGTCAGGGAGGGAGAGGGCCTCGAAGTGCTGGGGGGTGAGCTCGTTGCCCTGGAGGTCGAAGGTGCGGAGGTAGCCCTTCTTGAACGTCCAGTGGTTCTGCTCCCAGGTGGCTTGGACCGCGTCGATCCGCTTCACGAGACGACCGTCGGGATTGAACTCGTAAATGACGACATCGGTAAGGGTCCTGTTCTTGCCGTCGAAGTGCTGGATATAGTACATCCGACCCTGGGCACCGCGGTAGAAGACGTTGACCCGATTAGTGTAATCAATGGGGGGTACCTTGTCGATGTAGCGGGATTCGGCTTTAAATTTTTGCTGGTTGAAGTGGGGGATGGCAACCTCTCCCAGGACCAACACCATCAAAGAGATGAGGAGGCCCAGGCCGAACAGGGGGGCCAGGATGCGGTAGAGGGAGAGGCCCGAGGACTTCATGGCCACGAGCTCGTGGTGCTGGGCGAGCTGGCCAATGGAGAACAGGCTGGCCAGAAGCACGGCCACGGGCAGGATGAGGACGGTCGTGTAAGGGATCTGGTAGAGATAATAGACCAAGACGTGCAGGAGTTGCACGTGGTGATCGATGAAGCGATCCATTTTCTCGAACACGTCCACCACGATGTAGATCAATAGGAAGGCCAGGGACGCGAACAGGAGGGCCTTCAGGAACTCGCCCGCGATGTAGCGAGAGAGGATCTTCAAGGTCCTACCGGCGCTTGGGCCAGAGCCGGAACTCCCGGGTGGTCTGAAGGGTCAGGATGAGGCCCACGATTCCGAGGAGGATATTAGCGGCCCACATGGCGAGGAAGGGGGAGAGCATTCCGCGGTTGGCCAGCTCCTCGCCGCCCACCAGAAACAGATAGTAGACCACGAAGAAGGCCAGCGAAACTCCGAAGCCGATGCCGACGCCGCCGCGTCGGGCCTTGACCCCGAGCGGAGCGCCGAGGAGGATGAAGATCGGGCAGGCCACGGCGATGGCGATCTTCTTGTGGATCTCCACCCAGTAGCCGTCGATCTGCTGCTCGCGAAACTGGACCTCGGGAATAGAGTCCTTGGTTTGGCCCCGGGCCCTTATCAGCTCGGCAATCTCTTTTCTTAGTTTTCCAATCTCTTTAAGCATCATGGAAGCGCCCATCTCGCGCACGCTACGGTAATCCCGGGACTGGCGCTCGAGGTTCAAATCAACAGGGAGATTTATTGTCATCGTTGTAAAAGGGGTTAAGCTCTTATAGTAAGAAGAGATGTTCTTGGGATCTATTGCGTGCATGGTGCCGGAACGAAGTTTGACAGTAAGGGTTTTCCCATCCGAAGAGAAGGAAATTTCACCCAATTTAGACATAATGGTCTTAGGAGCTTCAAACGACGGGAAAGTTTGAGGATTGGTACTAGGAATTGAAGGCTGAATTGGAATTCCGCCCTTGCGGAGGTCGAAGATAGTGATGTCAAAGATCTGGGAAGTTTTGACATTTACTTTCTTGATGTACAGGATATAACCCTGGTCTTCGAAGTCGGTGATGAAAGCGCCCTCCTTGAGCTTGAGAGCAGGCTTCTTGATGGCGATGTCCATGAGCAGATTCTTAACCCGGTGATTGGCCTCAGGAAGGATGACGTTATTGAAATAAAGCAGGAAGAGACAAACTCCGCAGGCAGCCAGAAAGGGGGCGAGGAGGAGGCGATGGAAGGGCAGTCCGGAGGAACGAAGGGCTGTGACCTCGTTGTCCTGGGTCATCCGGCCGAAGGCCATCAATGCGGCCACGAGCACTGCCATGGGGATGGTCACGGCCAGAATGAAAGGGAGAGAGAGGAGAAAGACCTCGCCCACGGCCCCGAGGGGGAGTCCCTTGCCGATGAGCATGTCCATCAGGGTGAAGACCTGATCCATCAGGAGGACGAAAGTCAGGACGCAAAGCCCAAGAAGGAAGGGGCCGGCGTGCTCCTTTAATATGTAACGGGGCAAAATCCTCATCCTAAGGCTTAGGATACCAAATTTGAGTAGGTTAAATCAAGAGGCTAGCAACCGGGTCCCGGATGGGGTATGCCGGATACCGGGTGCGGGACGGAAATGGGGTGGGAGGTTTGTCCCGACAACTTGGGCTCTTTGCTGCCCTACGATGTAAGGGCTGCGGGGGGATTGCACGTCTACCGCTTCCCCACAGAAGACCCCTTGCACGACCACTTCCCTCCCCTATCCCTCCCTGTTACCTCCCTCCATCGCGTGGCAGGTTAGAGGGTTATAGTACCGTAGGTAATATGATCCTAGGTCAGAGGGGAGAAAGATGCCCCTTGAATTGAAGTGAACTTCGTGATATACTAAACGTTTTATTATGATAAGGGCTTCTGAGAATATTCAAGGGCCATTTGCTGGTTGGGGACAAGGCTTAACAGCGTTAAGCTTTCTCCTGCTTCTCCTATGGGTTCCCGTTCCCGGATTCGGAAGCCAGCCGGGCGTCTCTCTGGACAAAGCCGCAAAAGCAATTCTGCGGGTATCTGGGGACGAGGTGGAACGAATTCTGAAGATCGACCTAGAGAAAGGGCAGGTCTACGAATCCGTTAATGAGGACAGCATCTCACTCAGGCCGCCGAAAATAGATTCCCTGAGTACTCATACAGATAAGTTGAGAAGAGAGAGCCTCACGAAGAGCTTCCAAGAGATGAACCTTTCCAACCTGACCACGGCAAAGGGAGGGATCACCAGCGAAGGCTTGATTCCGGACATCAAATTGCCCATGGGGAGCGAGCTTAAAGTCGGGGGGAGCGAGAAAATCACGTTTGGGGGACGGCGGGACTATTCCCCGGAGGAACAGCAGGTAGCGATGTACCGGCAGTCGGCCTTTCCGGACCTGCAGATGAAGCAAGAACTGCAGGTGAACCTGGAGGGCATCGTGGCCGAAAAGATTCACGTCTTCGTGGACCAAAACTCCAAACGGGAGTCGGATCTTAAAAACACGATAAAGATCAACTATCAGGGTGACGAGGATGAAATTATGAAGTCCATCGAAGCCGGGAATACGGATATCTCGCTTCCCGGTTCTCAGTTCGTGGGCTTCTCCGGAACGCACAAGGGGCTGTTCGGAATCAAGGCCCAGGCCGAAGTGGCCGGGCTGCAGGTCACCGGGATCGCCTCCAAGGAAGAGGGGCAGTCTGAAAAGGCGACCTTCGTGGGCCGGAGCAAAATCGATACCGTGAACCTCGAAGATTGGAGATTCGCTTCCCGGCAGTTCTTCCAAATCGGATTGGGACCAGGAGAGCAATTGATTCAGGGCAGCCTGCGGTTATACCTTTCCACGTTGCCCAGTTCACCGGACTACCAACGCCAGGTCGCCAAGGGAGTCAAACGGGGATCGGCTTACCTCGATCCAAAAAATCCTTTCGACTCGCTCCAATATAGCGGGGATTCCCTTCGCACTTGGTTTGCGATCCAGCTCCCGGGGCTGGATCAGGACTATACGTCAGGGATCAGTTCAGGGGGGGATATCATCGGAATGAACTCCCCGATTCAAGACGGGACAGCATTAGCGGTGTCATATATCGTTTCCAGAAACGGCGGCGTCGATACGGTAGGGAGATCCAGCCCTCCAAACTCCGGGCCGTGGGGAGACTCGCTGATCGTTTTAAAGCTTCTTAAACCGACGATCCCGGATACCACGAGCCTAACGGAATCACGTTACCACTACATGCTGAAGAATATCTACGATTTGGGATCGAGGAATATCGGGGACTCCATCCATATCCGAGTCCTTCGTAAGGTATCGGGAGGAAACTCTGTCGAACAACGGCCTGATGATGGAGTAAGTTACGCCAAGGCCTTGGGCATCGCAGATGATCAGGGCTGGAACCTGATTGGGCGAGGGACTTTTCTCCCTCAACAAGGCATCCTGTGGATCCCTGTTGTTGACAGTTTAGGTAGGTTACGGCCTTTTGATTCCGACAGCGTAGACCCGCAAAAAAAAGGAGGGGAATTCCGGAATCCTCAGATCTACGACCTCCGGCTCTCCAGCTTGAACTCGAACTATACGAAGTATTCTATCGAAGCAATTTACCGGAGGAAACGGACGAGCTTTAACTTAGAGCACACGGACATCTTGAAAGGCTCGGAGACCGTCACTTTAAACGGACGCCGACTCACCAAGGGCACGGACTACGACATCGACTACGACACCGGAGAGCTGACTTTCCGGTCGAACGTGCAGTCGGAATTGGAGCGACCGGATTCGCAGATCAACGTGGATTTCGATTATGCTCCCTTCCTATCCCTGGCCTCCAAATCCATTGTGGGTGTGCGCGGCGAGTACAAGTTCGGGGAGGAGTCGCAACTGGGAGGAAGTTTTATCTCGCGAAGCGAGCGCACCCCGGAACTGCGGCCCAAGCTGGGTGAGGAGCCCTACCGGAACACGATGGGGGAATTGGATCTAACCTTAAAAGCGCACCCGGAGTGGATGACCAAGGCAATGAACAAGTTGCCGCTGGTCGAGACCGAGGCGCCGTCGTCCCTGACCTTTTCGGGTGAGGTGGCGCAGAGTTATCCCAACCCGAACACCTTGGGCGATGTTTTTATCGATGACATGGAGGGATCCAAGGTCAGCACGAGCCTAGGGATTCAGAGGACGGACTGGAGCGCGGGAAGCGTGCCCGTTGGAGTTGGAAAGGACACCTCCAATTTCGACCAGATATACTGGAACAATCCCTCAGTTGGGGTAAAGGCTAAAGATATCAATTCGAACCTGACAGGGCTGGAGGGAGATGAGACCCAGACGGTCTTCAGGCTACATTCGGTCCCCAAACACGGCGCGGATTCCTCCTGGGGCGGGATCATGCGATTGCTTTCGGCGTCAGGAGAGGATTTTTCACAAGCGAAACTCCTCTCGCTGTGGGTCAAGACCCGCGGGGATACGGCGGTGGAGTGGAAACCCCAACTGTATGTGGATTTGGGGACGACGATGAACGAAGACGAGCCCTGGAGGGGCGAGGACGGGAGCATTTACAGGGATACCATCCTCCACAAAGGATACGGGTATCTTGACGACGAAGACCCTCTGAACCAGGGGTACAGCCAGGATAAAGACGTTGGAATTCACGGCGGAAAAGGAGACGATGTTTTCCCGGCAGGAAATCCCAGCCCGGATGACTGGCAGCACGTGGACGGGACAAAGGGAAACCTCAGAATAGACAGGGAGGACCTAAACGGAGATAGCAACCTGGGGACATCGAATGATTATTATGAGTTCCGGTTCGACCTCACGAAGCCGGATAATTCCCAGAGATGGCCAGGAGAGTGGCAGCATTTCATCATCCCTCTCTCGGACACCCTCCGAAGCGTGGGAACCCCGGACTGGAAACGGACCCTCTATGCTAGGGTCTGGATCACGGGATTCCCTACGGCGGATTCGGTTTCCATCGCCGAGATGGAAGTCATTGGCAACAAATGGCTGAACAACGGGATCACCCGGATTGATACCCTTCAACCTCCGGTCGGACCGAGCGAGAAGTTCAGCGTGGACGTGATTAACAACAAGGAGAACACGGAGTATACCCCGCCCTTCGACCCGGGGCGGGACGAGCGCAACTTTCCCCGCCGGGAGCAGAGCCTGGTTCTGAAAGTCGATGGCTTAGGGCCAGGGCACCGTGCGACAAGCTATCAGGCGTTGTTCGAGTCCCAGAATTTCACCGGGTACCGGAATCTCAAGTTCTATGTCCACAGCGCACCCAGCACGACGTCGACTCTCTTTTTGAAAATGGGCGGCTCCCAGAGCGAGTCCACGAACTATTACGAATACCGGGTTCCGGTCCCGGCAGGGGCGGGGTGGCAGACCGTTTCGGTTGACCTTGACCGGATGACCCATTTGAAAACCCAAATCCCCCCGGACTCGGCACAGAATTACCAAGGGGTGAAAACAGACGGCCCTTACCTGATGAACGTGAACGGCCTTGGACCTTCCCTGGTGGATGTACGGAGGCTAACCCTGGGCCTGGAAAACCCCTCCAATGCCTCGGCACCGATTTCGGGAGAGGTATGGGTGGACGAACTCAGCCTGGAATCCGTACGCAAGGACCGGGGAACAGCGGCCCGGGCGACCATGGACCTGCAATTTGCGGATCTCCTCGGGATCCACGGAGATTATACCTATAAAGACAGCCAGTTTCACGGGCTCATGGATCGGGCGGGTCAAGGATTTACGTCCTCTAATTTTGGGATTACCTCCAACGTAGCCTTAGGGAAATTCCTACCTAATGCCTGGGGGGTTAACATCCCCCTCGCGGTGAGCTCCATCGAAACCAAGAGCCTGCCCCGATTTTCGACGGGATCGGACGTGATCCTAACCCGCCAGGAGAGCGGGGCCAAACGCAGCCTGACGATCGACCGCTCGGCCAACCTTTCCTTTAGCAAAACCGGTCGGGGAGGGCGGTGGTGGACCCGCTGGACCGTGGATCGCTGGACAGCTCAGGGCTCCTGGGCGCGGCGGTGGAGCGACACCGAGAACGGGGCGGACACGTCCCAGACGTTGGGCGGGTCCTTCTCCTACAACCTGACCCCGGAAAAGAAATTCTGGACCTTGTTTAAAAAATTTAAGCTATACTACCTGCCCTCGGCCTTAACCCTCTCTACAAACTACAATAGACTCGTGCAGCAGACCTACACGAAAAGCTTCGGTCAGGTTTTTACCAACCCTGTCCTTTATCAACGCAACCATACGGGAACGATGCAGTTCGGATATCAGCCGATCGAGAACCTGGATTACGCACTGACCGTGAACCGCGACCTGACCCGCGAACAAGAGGGGGGACTCTGGGACCGCCGGCTCAAGCTGGGGATCGAATCGGGGAGGGATCAGCGGGTTGGGGCGAGGTATTCTCCGCCCGTGGCCCGTTGGCTCTCCCCGAATTTCGGTTATACGGCCAATTACCACGAAGACCACAGCGTGCAAATACGAACTCAGCCGGACTCCTTTGACATCCACAATGTCTCGATGACCTCGGATGCCACGGTAGGGGCATCGCTCTCGCTCTCCTCCATCGTGAGGGCCCTGACCCGGCTGCGGAACACCGGGGTCCCCAAGGACTCGGCCGAGGCCCGAGACAAAAGGACAGCGCAAGGGGGGGCAAGGTGGATGATCGTGCAGGTAGAAAAATTCTCGGACCGGTTTCAAATCCTGCAGGCCTCCTACAGCCAGGACCGACTCATTACGGCGAGTGGCTTGGACCGGAGGCCAAGCTGGGAATACATGGTGGGATTGCGGGACGGGGTCGGGGGGGTTCCACGGCACGCTACCTATTACCAGGATCAATTCAACCGAACAAACACTTACTCCCTGTCCAGCGGAATGACCTTCACGGCCATCGACGTCCGGTTCAGCTATGAGTTGCGGAACAATAAAGCGGAAGCCGCCCAAAGCACAAACACCTCGGAGTCCCGGAAATGGCCGAATGTAGATGTTTCGCTCTCGTCCTTAGAGCGGCTGCCCAGGCTGAAACGGCTGTTCACCAGCGCTTCCCTGCGCTCTGCCTACACGGTGACCAAAGAGCAAAGCGGGGACAACGTGCTGGGAATGACTAGCAGGAAGCGAACGAGGGATCTTTCACCGGTGGCCTCGGTCCAGATGGTCTGGAAGAAAGGAATGACGACTACCCTGACGGCGGATGACCATCGGACCGTGGAGGACCGCTTCCAGGGAGACATGCCCAAAAACGTGAACCAGACCCGAGATATCACGGTCCAGTTCGGATATTCCCTGTCCGGATCAAGGGGGTTTCGGCTTTTTCCGGGAAAGCGCTTTAAATTCAAGAGCAACCTAGACCTGACCTCCTCCCTGACTTATACCGTCACCCTGGACTCGACCTATCTGACCCAGTCCTCGAATTCGATGGCCTATGAAAATACGAACACAACTAGCATTTCCTTTAAGCCGGCCGCTACCTACAACTTCTCCTCAAGCATCACCGGGGGGATGGATGCAGAGTATACCAATGAGAGAAACCGCAAGGCCCAGCTCACGCGCAAGGTGATCGGATTGAATGTTTGGGCGCAGTTCAAGTTCTAAAATCATGGAGGTGACCAGTGATTAACGTGGGGGTTTTAGCCTCCGGAAACGGGACGAATCTACAGGCGATTCTGGATGCCAGCCAGGCGGAGCAGATCCCGGCCAGGGTCGTCCTCGTTATCTCCAATGAACCCACCGCCTTCGCTTTGGAACGGGCGCGGAAGCATAGGGTAGAGGCCGTAGTCGTGAACCATCGGGACTTTGAAAACCGGGAAACCTTCGAGGAGAGGCTGATCCATGAATTGGACTCACAGGGGGTGGAATTGGTCTGCTTAGCCGGGTTCATGAGGATCCTCACGCCATTTTTCGTGAGACATTACCAAGGAAGGATGCTGAACATCCATCCCGCCCTCCTGCCCCTTTTCGGTGGGAAAGGGTATTACGGTGACAAAGTTCATAGGGCGGTCCTGGAATCGGGGATGAAGTTCTCGGGATGCACGGTGCATTTCGTCACGGAGGAACCCGACGGGGGGCCGATCGTGCTGCAGGCGGTTGTGCCGATATCGGATGATGATACCGTGGAGACCTTGGCGGCGCGGATTCACGAGAAGGAACACGAGATTTATCCCCGGGCGGTGGGATTGTTTGCGGAGGAGAGGCTGGCGATCGAAGGAAGACGAGTGCGAATCCTTCCGAGCAGGAATACCGAGGGCAAAGCATGAGGCGTACGCTCTTGATTTTGGCTGTCATCCTCCTTCCTACCGGCTGGGCCATAGGAGAGGCATCCTGGGATACAGCGAGAATTTCTCCGACCGTCCTGGAGAGCTTAGGAATTCCCAAACGACCGTTCGGAGTGGGGGAGCGCCTGCTCTTTTCCATCGAATGGGGGTTTATCAAGGCCGGGGATGCCACCTTAGAAGTCAGAGACCTGGTTCGGTGGAAAGGAGAGCCCTGCTACCTGTTCATATCCGAGGCCTGGTCGAATTCCTCATTCACGACTTTTTTCCCGGTGAAAGACATGGTCAAGTCCTTCACCGGGGCCCAGGACTTAGCCTCGCGTCAGTTCGAGAAACACCTGAGGGAGGGCAAGTTCGCGGCGGATGTAGAGGTGGAGTACGACCAAAAAGCTCACAAGGTACGCTACCCGGATGGCCAGCTCGTGGACACGACCCCTTTAGCCCGAGACATCCTGGCTTCATTCTACTATGCCCGGACCCAGCCCCTGGTGTTAGGAAAGTCCTTTTACATCGATAACCATACGGACCGCGTGAATTATCCTCTGGAGGTAAAGGTCCTGCGCAAGGAAAAGGTGCGCGTGCACGCCGGGGAGTTCGATTGCATCGTAGTGCAACCCGTGCTGCGTTACCCCGGGCTTTTCGAACAGAAAGGAAAGCTTACCATTTGGCTCACGGACGATGCCCGACGAATGCCGGTGATGATGCGCTCCAAGATCGTGATCGGCTCGATCAATGCCGCCCTGAAGGAGGTGCGCCTTGGCTCGAATTGAGCTGGCGAAGGTCAAGACATACTCAGTGGTTAAACGCAAGAGCAAGGTAAAAGCCCAACAATTCGCCAGGCCTATTTCAGGAAGGGCGAGCTTTGTGGAGTTCTGGAACTCGCTTCCCCGGCTGCTGGCCTCGGAAGACCTGCGCTCTCTGGTCCGGGCGATCGTTCGGGCCCGCCGAAATTCCAAGCCGGTGATCGCCATGATGGGTGCCCATGTGGTGAAATGCGGGCTTTCGCCAGTGCTGATCGACCTCATAGAGCGCAAGGTGCTCACGGCCTTAGCCATGAATGGCGCAGTGGCAGTACACGACTGTGAGATGGCCCTGTTCGGAGCGACCTCAGAGGATGTCGCCCGGGGACTGAAGGACGGGAGCTTCGGGATGGCGCAGGAGATCGGGGCATTTTATAACCGTGCGGTCGGGGAAGCGGCCAAGAAGAAAAGAGGATTGGGGGAGACACTGGGCAAAGCTCTCTGGGAAGCCAAGGCAAAATATTTACCTTTATCTCTGCTGGCAGCCGCCCGGCGCTTGAAGCTACCGGCTACTGTGCATGTGGCCATTGGCACGGACATCGTGCATCAGCATCCGAGCGCAAATGGGGCGGCCCTGGGAAAAGCGAGCTTCGAGGACTTCCTCCGGTTTGCAGGCGAACTGGCAGAGCTGGACCGAGGAGGGGTAGTGCTGAACTTGGGCTCGGCAGTGATCATGCCCGAGGTTTTCTTGAAAGCCCTGACCGTGGTCCGGAACTTAGGGCATCCCGCCCGAGGGTTCACCACAGCCAACTTCGACATGATTCAACATTATCGTCCACGGATGAACGTGGTTCAGCGGCCGGTGGAAGGAGGGGGCAAAGGATACGAGATCACGGGACATCATGAGATCATGATCCCGCTTTTGGCCGCAGCCGTGAAAGCAGCGCTCGACAAAAGGGAATTCTCTCTGGGGGAGGAACCATGACTTACGCAGTGATCTTAGCTGGAGGGAAGGGGGAGCGGTTTTGGCCCAGGAGCCGGGCCACGCGTCCCAAGCAGCTTTTGACCTTAGTTGGGAAGCGCAACCTCCTGGAGGCGACCCGGGAGCGGATCCGTCCGCTGGCGGGGAGAAAACAGTGCTTAGTCGTGACCGGGAAGGACTTGGCCGGACCGATCCTCAAGGCCACGAAAGGGCTTACCCGGAGCCAGGTCTTGGCAGAGCCCTGGGGAATGAATACCGCTCCCGCGGTGGGATTGGCGGCGTCTTATCTGGCGACCAAAGATCCCAAGGCGGTGATGATCGTGTTACCAGCCGATCACCACATTCCGGAAGTGGAGAAATTCATCGAAACCCTGAAAGTCGCTCTGACCCTTGCGGAGCGGGATCTGTTAGTGACTATCGGAATCACACCCCAAAGGCCGGAGACAGGCTACGGGTACATCCAGTTAGGGGAGGGCATCTTCAAGCGCAACGGAATCACGGCCCACAAGGTACAATCCTTCAAGGAGAAGCCGGACTACGAGACCGCGCAACGGTTCCTGGCGGCGGGAAACTACCTCTGGAATGGCGGGATCTTCGTCTGGAAGGCCCAGACGATTTTGGATGCCATCGGGGAGTTCCTTCCGGGGCTGGGTTCGGGCTTGGCTCAGATCCAAGGCCACTGGGGTAAGTCCAGCCAAGCCCAGGCCATCGCTCGGGCCTACCGCAAGGCGGAGAAGATCTCGATAGACTACGGGGTGATGGAGAAGGCCCACCCTGTGGCCTGCGTCAAAGGGGAATTCGCCTGGGATGATGTGGGCTCCTGGCACGCCATGGAGCGCCTGGCTCTGAGCGATATTCAGGGCAACATCATCCAGGGAGATGTGGTCACTTTGGACACGAGGAACGCAACGTTAATCTCGGACCAGGGTCTGGTGGCGACCCTAGGGATCCGTGACCTCATCGTGGTGCGGACCCACGATGCTACGCTGGTGGCGAATAAACAGGATGCCCAGCGGGTGCGGGAGATCGTCCAGGCCCTGGGCCTCTCTAAGAGGTACAAAAAATATGTATAAGCGGAATGCCCTTCTCGCTCTCATCCTGGGCCTGGGACTTTCGGGGTGCCTGACCCCGGCCCAGAAACAGAAGCCCAAGGAGGTCACGGAGGGGCCGAAAAGGCCGAAGCCGATAGCCATTTACGAAGAGGATACGACGGCCAGCGCGGCTCCCAAGGACTCCGCGGCAATCAAAGCGGCCCTTGTTCCGGACACCACGGCGGCGTCCAAACGAGATACCGGATTGGCGGTCAAACCCCCCGGAGATTCGGGGAAAGCTCACCAAGAGACCCTGGTTACGAAAGGAGGCGAGACGGCGCAGAAAACGATCCCGGGGTTCCGGGTGCAGGTGTTCGCCTCGACTAGCAGGCCGAATGCAGAGAAGGTTCTGGAAGAGGCGCGGGTGCACTTAGGGGAAAAGACATACCTTGAGGTTGCCCTTCCGCTCTACAAGGTCCGGGCAGGGAACTGCCTGACCCAGCAGGAAGCCCTGTCCCTGAAAGAACGGGCGATCGAGAAGGGATACCGATCCGCGTTCGTGATCGAAACGGACATTGAGCCGTAAGGGGACGGAAGATCCCTTGAAACTGCTCATCGCTACGCGCAATCAGGGAAAGCTCCGAGAGATTAAAACCCTATTAGGGGAAGTCCCGGTGGAAGTCGTTTCCTTAGCGGAATATCCCGATGTTCCGGAGTTTGAAGAGAGCGGTGGCTCGTACACGGAGAACGCGGCCCTGAAGGCCCAGTTCGCAGCGAAGGCCACGGGACTTTGGACCTTGGCCGACGATTCCGGGCTGGAGGTCAAGGCCCTGGGCTGGGCCCCGGGGGTGGCGTCACGGCGATTCGAAGGCGAGAGCACGCCTTACCCGGATAAGATGAGGAAAATCCTAAGGCTGCTCCAAGAGGCGCAGGGAAAAGGAAGAGCGGCCCGGTTCCGATGTGTAGTGGCCCTGGCGGAACCCGAAGGCGGCGTGACCGTATGCCAAAGCACCTGCGAGGGGGAGATCGCCGGTGAGATGCGGGGCGACCAGGGGTTCGGCTACGACCCGATCTTTTATTATCCACCCCTTGGGAAGACCTTTGGAGAGCTATTGCCAGAGGAGAAGGACCAGGTCAGCCACCGGGCGAAGGCGGTGGCCAAGGCGAAGGCCGTGTTACTGGAAAGGCTCGGATAGAAAGCTATTTCCTCTCACCCTAGTGAAGAAGCCTTGATCCCGGTCAAGGCTTCTTTCGTTTTCTTCCGGGTTCAGAGCGAGCCGGTCGCGGACCCCGAACCGCGGAGCGCAGGCCGGCCACTTTAACTTTTACGCCTAAATAGGGCCGACAACGCTCCGTTATCCCATCGTTCGACGAGGCAGGCTCCGAGGGGGAGGGCGGAAAAAGCTCCGCGATCCGGGAGGGGTTTCCGAGGTGTTCACGCCATGTTCACGCCGTGTTCACGCGCTCCCCACATCTGGTTACAGAGATATACGGCTCGTTGTGTCTTTTCATCTATCGTTAGGTTCCTTTAGACATAGCCTCTTTAAACGGCAGGGTCTAACTTACAAGACGACAAGCCGATACAGTACCTGATCTCTTGCCGGGGAGAATTCTCTGAAAAGGGTACCTCAGGGCCCAATCCAAGACTGAAGAGGCAGCACATCCACGGCAAAGCAGGCATGAAAACATCAGAGCGCTTGACAAAGAAAGGGCAGGAATTGTATAATAACACTTCTTTTTAAAAACCCGGTGCGCCGAGGTAGCTCAGTTGGTAGAGCGCAGGACTGAAAATCCTGGCGTCCCCAGTTCAATTCTGGGCCTCGGCACCATTTCAAAAAGATAGAAACGGTAGAGAAGGGGGAAGGGGAAAAAGGGCAAGCGGACAAGAGCCGAAGTAGCTCAGTCGGTAGAGCGGCTCACTCGTAATGAGCAGGTCAGCGGTTCGATTCCGCTCTTCGGCTTTGCGAAGGTGATATTTTTCCCTAAAGGGCTTGACAAAACGGGGGGATTTAGGTTAAAATTTTAGAGTAAGGGAAAGCAATCGAGAGGAGGTGGAAGCTCTCAGAAATTTCCAAGCAGGAGAACGAGTTACCGAGAAGGGAGGTGGTTGCGCTCAAGAACTCGCAGGAAGCTGTCGAAGAAGCGGTAAAGAAGCAGAAACCACTTACTTAGGTTAAGGAGCAAGAAACCATGAAGAAGATTTTCGTTTTAGCCGCGGTGCTGGTAGCGCTGACCTTTGGGCTGAGCATCGGGGATCTCCAGGTGCACAAAGCGCAGTACTTAGGAAATCCGAGGATCAAGATCGCCCCCCAAACGACCTGGCATAACTACAACGGGCGAGGCCCGCAGGCGTTGTCGCAACCGGCGGTGTTCCTGGATTCCTCGGCGAACCAGAACGGGATATACGTCAGCCGCGTCAACGGAACGAGCGCGAACGGGAATCTGATCGTCGGTAAAGTCATCCGGCAGATGGTTCCGGGCTCGGGCTGGCTGGAAAACTTCACGTGGACGAACGGCGGGAACCCGGCCGGCACCTTCACCGCGGACCCCAATGTCAACAGCGCGAACTACGGGCGGTACCCGTGGAGCAACTTCGATGTGCCGGACTTCTACGGGTTCATTACCGCGTCGCAGGTTATTGGCGGTGCGTTCGCTCAGCCGTTGTACTGCCGCAACTCGGGAGGCTACGGGACCGGGCTGTGGGATACGTCTGTTGATATCAGACCTTCGGGAGAGAGTTACCAGAACGCAAGCGGGCTCTGGGTGAACGCCGTCCTTCCGTATAGCATCTGCGTGCCAATGGAAGCGACGTCCACGGGAATCCCCCTGATGTCGGAGGTGATTGACACGCTGGGGAACGTGGTGAGCGACATCCAGACCGTGTTCGACCAATACGGTGGAACCGTGGACTGCCGGAACGGAAAGGTGGCGGCCTTCGGTGGCGGCCCGACGGACGGGATGAACCTCAAGACCTCCATAGACGGGGGGGTCACCTATGTGCCCGATTCGATGGGCATCTGGGCGTTCGGCTCGGACAGCGGCTGGTTCGAATGGCAGACCGTGATCCTGCAGGACGCATCGGTGGGTGTGCTGCTGACGATGGATGACGTCGCGGCAGGCCACAGCTGGACGGCGCACAACACCCCGCACGGGACCCTCCAATTCTTCATGAAAAACCAGCCTTTCCCGAACAAGGTGACGATCTTCGCTCCAACGATGGATCAGGCCTGCACTTTCCCGATGATCTCGAGGAAAGACGACAACACCCTGGTGGCGACGTTCATGTACGTAGAGTCGGGCTGGGATACGGTGGCGTGGGCCGTTGGGGGGACGTACTGGGATATCGGTGAATCGCACTCCACGGACGGAGGACTTACCTGGAGCGCGGTGAGGAACCTGACCAACACGCCGACGGTGAGCGAGTGCTGCGTGCAGACGGCGAAACACGTCGGGGGCGACAACAAACTGAACATGACCTACGGGACGGCCGCGGTGGCCTCTGACCCGGTGGACATTTACTGGAATGTGGAGTTCATGGCCGGGGCGCAGGAAACTTACAACTGGTATTTAAGGGACTCGGTCGCGACGGGCGTGGAGCTGCAGCCGTCGACGGCGAAGCTGCCGGCGAGCTTCGAGCTCAGTGCCCCGAGGCCGAACCCGGTCAGCGGAAGCACGGCGATCCAGTACGCCCTGCCCGTGGCCGGAAATGTAACGCTGTCGGTTTACAACGCAGCGGGACAATTGGTTAAGACGCTGGTCTCCGGTCGTCAAGAGGCGGGTTTGCACACCACGCAGTGGAACGCCAAAGGTGTTCCCTCGGGGGTGTACTTCGGCCGCCTGAACGCAGGGTCGTTCACGAAGACCCGGACGATGGTCGTAGTGCGCTAAGGGGGCGCAACGACTGGAACGGTGAACGGTAAGCGTTGAATGTTCGTCCCGGAGAGCGAGGGGCTTGTTTGTCCCTCGCTCTCCGGGGATAAAGGGCCTTTCGTTTCATTTTCATTATAGGCAGGAACGGGGAGCAATATCTCCTGGATCCGGCGGTCAAGGAGGGCGGTGCGACCGCAGGAGGCCAGGCTTTATCAGGTTTATGGTCTGATATCAGCAGAGTTCTTCAGGAAGCGTTAAGGAGATTTCAAAAAGGAGGAGGGACATGAATCGGCGGAGGCGAAACAGCTCGCTTTTTGTCCTGGCGGCGCTACTCCTAATTACAGCCGCCACAGGGGTCCTGGCCGGAACCACGGGCAAGATCGTGGGGAAAGTCATTGACGCCAAAACGGGCGAGGGCCTGCCCGGGGCGAACGTGGTTTTGGTGGGCACGAAGATGGGGGCGGCCACGGACGTGGACGGCTCGTACGTCATCATCAACGTGCAGGTGGGGACCTACTCGGTCCAGGCTACGATGATCGGATTCAAAGGGGTCACGGCCACCGGCGTGAGGAGCATCCAGGACCTGACCACTCGGCAGGACTTCAAACTGGAGATGACCGCCATGGCTGTGCCCGGGATTACGATCATCTCACAACCGCTGCTGGTGGTGAAGGACGCGACGAATACGACCCGGATCACCACGCGGAAAGAAATCGAGGCGATGCCGGTGCAGAGGCCGCAGGACGTGGTAGCGGTGACGGCGGGGGCGGTGGGCAGCGGAAACAACATCAACATCCGGGGAGGCCGGAGGGACGAGGTCTCCTACTTCGTGGACGGGCTCTCGATCAACGACGCGGTGGTGGGAGGCGCAGGGCTGAACGTCAACAAGCTGGCGATCCAGGAGGTCATGGTCCAGACCGGGGGATTCAGCGCGGAGTACGGAGAGGCGCTGTCAGGGATCGTGAACGTGGTGACGAAGGAGGGAAGCGACAAGGTCTCGGGGGTCCTACGGATGACCTCGGACCAGTTCCTGGGGCCGCTTTCGAACCACTACAACCTCTACGAGGGGAGCGTGGGAGGGCCGGTGCCGGGGATCAAGGCCCTGAAGTACTACTTCTCTGGGGAGCTGTCGCTGACCGACAACCGGAGGCCGATGTTCCTGAAGGACAGCAAAATCTGGGAACGGGTTCCAGTCCAGCTGAACGCGGACGGAAGACCCCAGGTGGATGCCTCGCAGCTTCACGGCGGCTCCCAGTGGTGGAATTCGACCACGCCGTGGGTCTGGGCGGACACCCTGGCCCCGGACATCACGACCGGAGACTCTTTATTTTGGACGCAGGCCGACCGGGACAGCATGAGGGCCGGAGCCTGGGACCGGGTGAAGGCCCGGAGGATCGCAGCCAACGTCCACGACGGGTGGAAGCAGACAGACCGGAAATGGTATAATCCCGCGGACCAGGAAAGCTACCGGACCCAGGCGAAGTTGTCCTACTCCTTCAACCCGAACATGAAGGTGATCCTGGGGGGGAACGCCAGCCGGGACCAATATATCCCGCTGTACTACGACGACAACGACCTGGGCTTCGAGCACTGGAAATACAAGCTGGCCCAGGATGAAGCCGAGCTGGACAAGGGGCTCCAGGCGAACCTGACCTGGCGGCATCAGATCGGGAAGCGGACGTTCTACACGGCATCGGTGAACCACTTCGAGACGTCGGTCATGCGAGCGCCGCTGAACCTGGTCAAGATGAAGGACCGGAGCGGGAAGTGGTGGAAGGACTACAATTTCCTGTCGGACGCGGACGCGAACGGGGACGGAATCTTCGACGACTTCGCAGGGCTCCAAACCCAACGGAACGTCGACGACAACCCGTATGGCATCGGGACAGGATCCATCTTCTACGGCGCCGACGGCGTGGGAAGAGTCTTCCTGCGACGGTACGAGGCCTACTGGGGCTTCAAAGGGGATTACACGACACAGTTAGGGAAGGTGGGGAGCCTGCACGAAATCCGGGGAGGCCTAGAGGGCAAGCAGTGGCGGATGGACATGAAACAAAACTCCCTGCCCTGGGACCCGAACGCCTTCCGGGATTACTACGTGAAACGACATCCGAGACAGGGGGCGGCCTACCTGCAGGACAAGATGGAGTTCGAGGGACTGGTGGTGAACACGGGCCTGAGGTTCGACTACCTGGACGCGAACACCTACTACCTTAAGAACTGGTTCTTGGCAACCCCGCGCACGGCCTCGGATACGACGAAGGTGAGCGCGAAGTACCAGTTCTCGCCGCGACTGGGGATCTCGCATCCGGTTTCGGACCGGACTGTGTTGCACTTCAGCTACGGGCAGTTCTTCCAGCAGCCAGAGCTGCAGTACCTGTACAACAGCCTGGCCGCGAACATCAGCAGTCCGACGTGGGTCGGACGGGGGAACCAGGTCTTAGGGGACCCGAACCAGGGCGCGCAGAAGACGATCCAGTACGAGACGGGGTTCTCGCAGCAGCTCAGCGCGGACGTGGCTACGGACTTCACGTTCTACTACAAAGACATCCAGGGGTACTCGGGGACGCACTTAGAGATAGACCCGACCAACATCGGGACCACGGTCTCGGTGTACGAGAACGTGGACTACGGGAACGTGCGGGGGTTCGAGGTCACGCTCCAGAAACGGCCGGGGAGCGGGATCCTGTCGGGGAAGCTCTCCTACAGTCTTTCGGTAGCCAAGGGGTCGGCCTCGTATCCGGCATACAGCTACTATGAAACCTACTACGGCTACCCCCTGACCAAGACCGACCAATACCTGGACTTCGACCAGAGGCACACGATCTCGAACGACCTGAACTTGGAGCTGCCGGCGACCTTCGGGCCGAAGGTGGCGAACAATCGCGTCCTGGGAAACATCAACCTGAACTTCTTGACCTCAGTGGGAAGCGGACTGCCGTTTACGCCCACGGACTCCCGCGGGACACGGACGGGGGACTACAACTCCGGGCGGCTGCCCTGGACGATGCAATCGGATATGCTGGTGACGAAAAACCTGAAGGTGTTAGGGCTGGGGGCCGAGCTCTCGTGGGAGATCATCAACCTGTTCAACCGCAAGAACGTGGTTGATGTCTACTCCTACACGGGAAGCCCGATCGACAACGGGCAGACCTTCTCGCCCGACCTGCCGTCGTTCTCCGAGCAGAAGGAGTTCCTCTACAATGCGAACGATTCGCTGCATGTCCATCCGATCCCGAACGCGAGCTACAACAAGCTTCGGGACCTGAACCACGACGGGACGATGTCCCGGAGCGAGGCCTACTCAACGTACATGGCGGCCTACCAGGACATGACGTGGAATCCGTTGCACTACGGGCAGCCGAGGCAGATGCGGCTGCGGTTCGGAATCCAGTGGTAGCACATGAGAAGGGGTCCCGGGCGACCCGGGACCCCTCTGCTCTCTTAGCAGAGCGTTCACAGACGAAGCAGAATGACAGGAGGCGAGGATGAGCAAGCGGATAGCAACAGTCATGGTGGGAACGGTCCTGTGCGTCCTGACGTTGGGGTTGCTGGGCGGCGGGGCATGGGGCATGAAGAAGGCGGGAAGCCCGCCTGGGCCCAAGGTCGCGTCCACGGTCAAGCTGGACGGGAACAACTGGGAGATCTACATCGACAACCTGGGGAAGCACACGGTCTCCCTGCCGGGGTCTAAACCCGGAGGATACTGGCCGAAAGGCTCGGGACGAAACTACATCTTCGGGGGAGGCATCTGGGTGGGGGTCCTGAATCACACCACGAAGCCCGACACCCAGGTGACGTGGGGATACAACCCGAACAGCGGACAATCGGAGTTCTGCCCCTGCACTCCAGACGGGGATGCGAGCAAATATCTGGATGCGACGGCGAAGGTCTACCTCTCAACCAATCCCTCAGACAAGCAGGTCTGGCCGGAGAAGGACTCCACGGGAAAGATCGTGATCCGCTCGGCGCAGGACAGCTGGACGAAGTTCGCAGACTGGAACCCGGTCTACATGACGGGGGGGGACCTGCCCATCGGTGTGGAGGTGAAACGGATCACGTATGCCTGGCCGTATGCAGGGTTCTCGGACATCGTATACTTCCTGTTCTGGGTGAAGAACGTGACGGCCAAGACCTCGGGAGGGGCACGGACCCTGACGGACGTCATCCTGGGCAACAACATGGACTGCGACATCGGGGGCGAATCCGGGACGAGCGCCAACGACTTGTGTTTCCTGGAGAATTCCATCTATAACGGTAAAACCCGGAACTTAGCGGTGCAATACCAACTCGCCCAAGAGGGGGGCTGGAGCATCCCGCCGCCCTATTTCGTGGGATTCAAATTCTTCGAGGGGCCGACCAACAACACGGGGCAGACGATCCACATCACCTCGCAGCCGACGATCGGTTATCCGGAGTTCGACCACGATATCCTTCCGGGGCAGCCCCTGGGGATGACGGCGTTCCAGATCTTCACGATCGACGTGGACCCGTCCACGGCATGGGACCGCTACATGGAGCTTCAGGGGTATTACTACAAGACGCCGAGCATTTACAACGCCTACGAGAAGGACACCTTCGGGCCGTCGGACAAACGGTTCCTGCAGTGCTCGGGACCGTTCACCCTGGCCCCGGACTCGGTAGCGCCGCTGGTGGTGGGGGTGATGGGAGGGCTAGACAGCACCATGATCGTCAAGAACGCGGACAAGGCCCAGGACATCTACGACTCCGGGTTCCTAGCCCCGTTTCCGCCCGTGGCCCCGAACCTGACGGCGGCGGCGGGAGACCACAAGGTGACCCTGGTTTGGGACAACCTCTCGGAGATCTCGCCGGACCCCTACTACGACCAGATCTCGGATACCTCCGCGAAGAAGAAATACCGGCAGTACGACTTCGAGGGATACCGAGTTTACAAGGCGAGGAGCGTGGCTGACCTCGCGTCCCCGACGGCACGGAAACTGCTGGCCAATTACGACCTCCGCGATGGGTTCACCATCGTGCGAGACGCAAACTGGACGTATTTCACGAACTACGCAGGGGAGAAGGAAAGCCTTAGCAAATGGGACACCCTGGGCACGGACAGCGGGATCCGCTACATGTTCGTGGACTCGGGCCAGGTCACGAGTGACTCGATGGGGATGGTCAACGGGATCCCTTACTTCTACGGAATCACAGGGGTCGATTACCAGTACTACGATTCCGCGGGACAGGCGTGGGCGGGCCAGCCCACGAGTTTGGAGGGGAGCGCTACGGAGAAGATGTTAATCGTGGTGCCGAGGACGAACCCGGGGAACGTCACCCAAGCCGTGATCGACAGCAATGGCTTCGTCTGGGGGGGAGCGGCCTATCCGAAGGTGGTCAGCTATTCCCCGCATGTGGCGGTGAGCAAGGACGTAACCAACCATCTCTACGTTTACCGGTGGAACCCGGTGGCACTGGACACCGTTACCTATCCCGGAACCGGCGGCGGAGGGTTCCCTAGTTATTCGGTCACCATCCGGGACTCGACCAGCCATCAAGACGAGGCCGGGATTCAATTCGTCGCGGACACCGTCACCACCTTGGGGTCGTGGAATGGAGTTGCTTACAGAGTGCCCATCGCCAACGGGATCTCGTTCGGGGCGGGCTGGAGATTGACGCCGAGCTTCAAGGTGGGCACCATCACGCCAGCTCCCAGCTATACGGACACCGTTTTCGCGGATACCGGAGCTGTCATATCAGGGGTTACGAAATGGACCGCGGTGAAATGGGCGGCCCGGGGTTCGCTGCTCAAGATCACCTGGATCCGTACAGGAGGAAGCACTGGAGACAGCCTCCTGACGGTCACGGTACGAGACTCCACCAACCGCGTGGACATCCCCTTCGAGGGAGGCCGGAACGTTTACGGCCTGAGGACGAGCTCCTGGGGGTTGGGTGTGGATGTGGATTCGGTGGGCTACCAGTACATCGACTCGGTGTCCTGTGCAGGGGCCTATGGCTACCCCAAAGCCAAGAATGCGCGGTGGCTATACGTGAGCGGTTTCCGGTATCTCTTCAACTTTCACACCGTCTCCGGGCAAAGACGGCCGGACAAGATGATCTGGGCGAGGCGGCCGGCGAACGGCGAGGTCTGGTACATCCAGCAGGCGGGCCCGAACGCCCCCGTGGATGGGAACTGGCTGGCCTTTACCCCCACAGCCCAGGCTGCGGCAACAGGAGGGAAGGCGCTCCTGGACGCGATCAAGGTGGTTCCCAATCCCTACCTGGTTAGAAACAATTGGGACTTAAACAAGCTGGACAAGCACCTGATGTTCACTCACCTGCCGACGGTGTGCACGATCCGGATCTACACCTTGGCCGGGGACCTGGTGAAGATTCTCTACCACGATGGAAGCCAAAACAGCTTCAAGGCCATGGGCGGCACCACGCCAACCGGGGGAACGGGAGGAGCGGAGTTCTGGGACCTCCTGTCCTTAAACGACCAGCGGGTGGCGTCGGGGATCTATCTGTTCCACGTAGACGCGCCAGGGATCGGCACGAAAATCGGCAAATTCGCGATCATCCAGTAGCGGGACCCCCGCTCTTTATCAAGGAGGAGACGATGAGAAAAATCTTGGTGTTGGCGCTGGTCCTCAGCTTCGGAGCCGCAGGCGTGAGCCTGGGGGCGGTCACGAAGGTGGGGACGTCAGGGGCGCAATTCCTTAAAATCGGCGTGGGCGCGAGGGCCCTGGGGATGGGCGAGGCCTTCGCAGCCGTGGCCAACGACGCCACGGCGCTGTATTGGAACCCGGCGGGAATCGCCCGGATGAGGCGGCCGGACATCGTGTTCAATCACACAAACTGGGTGGCGGATGTCAACGAGGAGTTCTTAGGGTACAGCCATCCTTTGGGGAGCGCTGGAACCATAGGGGCTCAAGTGACCATGGTCACGATGGGGGCGATGCAGATGACCCAAGTGGACGACCCCTCGACCACTCAGCGGGAGGACGAGGGCGAGGGGCTGCCGAAGTTCTCGGCGAGCGACTTGGCCGCAGGGATCACCTATGCCCGGAACTTCACGGACAAATTTTCGCTCGGAATTTCGATGAAATACGTTCGGGAAGCCATCTGGGAGATTTCCTCCAACGGCGTGGGGTTCGATGTGGGGACCCTGTACTACACGGGATGGAAGTCGGTACGGCTGGGCATGGCGATGTCGAACTTCGGGCCGGACATGAAATTCGGAGGGCGAAACTTGGATGGCAATCTCTATCAAAACACCTGGCCCTCGAGCTACGACGCACAGCCGTACACCATCAAAACCACTCCCTATCCGATGCCCCTCAAGTTCCGGGTGGGCCTGGCCTGCGATCCGCTGAACAAGCAGCCGCATCGTTTGACGGTGGCCGTGGATCTCAGTCATCCCAATGACGGCACGGAGAAGTTTTCCTTGGGCACGGAGTATACCTGGAAAGACTTCGCATCACTCCGGATGGGATACAAGTATGACCAGGATGCTCGCTATTCGACCTCGGCCACCACAGCCGACGGAGTGGTTCATGCGCTCAAGGGAAACAAAAGCGCGATGGACAACTTCTCGGCGGGTGCCGGGATCAACTACAAGCTCAAGGGAAAGATGACCGCCAGGCTGGATTACGCCTACACGAACATGGGTTACCTGGAGAGCGTGCATCGGTTCACGCTGGGATTAGGGTTTTAAGCCGTACCCCACGATTCAACCCTCATGGCTGCCCTTTCGAAAGGGCAGCCATGAGTTTTTTCCGATGAGACCTAAACCCTTTGTCCTCTTTGTGTTTTTAGCCTTCGGGCTTGTTTCCGAAGTTGGGGCCAGGGAATGGACCCTGCTCGTGTATATGGCGGCGGACAACGATTTAGCTTACCAGAGTGAGTTGGACCTGAGAGAAATGGAAGCGGTCGGATCCTCCTCGGAGGTTGCGGTGGTCGTACAGCAGGATGTGCCCGGGGCGGGGGGGAGGCGGTATCTGATCCGAAAAGGGGGACGGATCCTCCTGGACAGCTTGGGGGCCATCGACATGGCGGATCCGGCTGTGTTAATGCAGTTCGGGACCTGGGGGACGAGCCGCTTTCCGGCGGAGAGGTATGCCCTGATCCTGTGGGACCACGGGAATGGGTGGAGCCTCGCCAGCCCGGGAGGAGGAGGCAGGCTTAAAATCCAATCCTTCGGAAACGACTGGTCCTCGGGAGATGTAATGGGCATTGCGGATGGAGAGCTAAGGGCAGCCTTAGAAGGGGTTCGAAGAGACTTGGGTAGGCCCCTGGACCTCTTGGCGTTCGACGGGTGCATGCTTCAGGATGCGGAGGTGGCTTTTGAAGTAGGGGGAGCCGCTAAGGTCATGGTGGGATCGCAAAAGCTGGTTCCGGCAGACGGGTATCCCTATGACCAGTTTCTTAATTCCCTGGTCTCCAATCCCACGGCGGACGAGAGCACGGTCGCCAAAGCGTTGGTCACCAGCTATCACTCATCCTATCGGGGTAGCGGGCTGGACGTCACCAATTCGGCCATAGAGCTCGAAAAAACCTTGGCCCTAGCTCCCCAAGCCCAATCCTTAGTTCAAGCTTTCCTGGCAGCTCCCTGGGACTCCGGGGTCTCCGCGGCAAGAGACAGCGTTCTGCGAATCCTTTCAGGACAGGATGTAGACTTAGGCGACTTTTTAAGGTTGGTGGAAACCTGTTGTCGAGGGGAAGTGCGGTCGCGGGCGGCTGATCTGCGGGACGCCCTGGAGCGCTGTGTGCTGATCACCCGGGCGTCGGGAGCGGATTCTCTGCGCCTTTCGGGCCTTTCGGCCTGGTTCCCGAGAACCTTTCCTGAATTTGCTGATTGCGCCCTGGAATACTCCGGGCTTCGTTGGGTTCCCCAAAGCGGATGGGACCAGATCGTCTATGCCTCCTACGGTATCCCCGGAGGCCTGCGTCCAACGCCCCCATCGCAGCCGACCATCTCCCTGGGCGATGGGAACAGCCTTACCGTAAGCTGGCGGCCGTCTTATTCTCCAGCCAGAATCGCAGCCTATGAAGTGCAAGAGCTTGTCGGCCGTACCGTCCAGTGGGAGGACGGGGCCGAAGCCGATTCCTCCCTGTGGACCCCCGCCGGGTTCACGATCAGCGAGGGCGATGCGCACACGGGAAGCAGAAGTTACTACGCCTATCGAGATTCCAGCTGTTTGATTCTCAAGGGGGCCCTAAGGGTAGATCCCATTGTCTGGCTGTCGCTATGGAGCAAGGGGATGAACGAGCAGAAGGTGGTTTGCGAGATCAGCAGCGACAGCGCGTTCACCACAGTCACCCCGTTGGATTCGCTGACGGTCGGATTGAGGAATTGGACTCCCAACGGATTTTCTCTTCCGCAAGGAACTTATTATCTCCGGCTGAGGGCTCCTCTGAACGGCGTTTATCTCGATGACCTGAAATTAGAAGCCTTTGCATCCTTTCACGCGACGTTACGGCCGGGAAGCGACACAGCCTTTGCGGTCAAGAATAAGCCGAGAGGGACCTACTGTTATCAAGTTCGGGCCCAAGACAGGCAAGGAGTCTGGGGGCTCTGGGGGATGATGTCGGACGTTTCGCTGAACGATTTCGCGCCGGCGGATGTCTATCCCAATCCGTTCAGCACCAAGACATGGTTCGTAGTGGACGAAGCCGGAAGCGAGACGAGAGTGAGGATTTATAACGTAACCGGGGACCTGGTCCGAATCTTGGAAGGTTTCGCCCGCCAGAGCGATGGATCCTATGTTTGCGCCTGGGATGGCAAAAATGAGAACGGGAAAGAAGTAGCAGTAGGCATCTACGTGTTTCTGATCACAAATCAGGGAAGAACCGAAAGAGGGACACTGGCCAGAATAAAATAGGATGACCATGTTTGAGGGGTTCAAGGGTTGAAGGGGAACTTTTTAAAGAATAATTAGAGAGGGAACTCGCGGTAAGACCAAAAAAGGCCTGGCAAGGGATTTGCCTTGGGCAAGTCTCTTGCCAGATTGTTTTTGGGGACTGCTTTGTGTGTGAGCAAAGCTAACAACTCAGTTTCCGAAACGATCCACTCGGTCTCCAAAGTACTGACAAAGAGATAGTTTGTTGCACTATCCTCCACTTGCCCTCCACTGCCTTTCCCTAACTCTTCCCATTTAAGCCAATTTTTTAACATTTTTTTCATTTGGTACTTGACAAAACCCATTGAAATATCTTAAAATATGCATTGTGGGATAAAGTGGGATAAAGTGGTAAATTTGTAATAAAAGGGGGTAATGGCGGAACGATGGCCTATTTCATAGGAACTTATTCCTGCACGATGGACGCCAAGGGCAGGGTTAGCCTTCCGGCGAAATTTCGGAAGGTCCTGGGCCAGAATACCAACGCCCAGGTCTATCTCCTGCCCGGGGATCAAGAGGGCTCCATCTTCATTATCCCGACCGAGGTCTGGCAGAACCTCGTGGAAGCCCTGAAGCAACTCCCCAAGGATGCGAACAGCGCAGCCCTGAAGGCCTATGCCGGCGCCCAAAGCTACGATGTGGACGTGGACCGGCAAGGGAGGATCATGATTCCGAAAGTGCTGATGGAAGAGGCGAAGGTGAGCAGGGAGCTCCTGATTGTGGGAGCTCTGGAAAAGATGGTGCTGTGGGACGCGGTGGCCTTCACGACGCACAAGGACAAACTGCGGGCCGCATTCCAACAGCTGGCGAACTCGGTAATGCCCTGATCGGATGATGAATCGGCGGAGCAGTTAGACGAAAGGAGGAATTTCTTTGGCGGTCGGAGAGCGAACAAAAGTTATAGCCTTAAGGGGCGATCTCTCGGAAGAGGAATGCAAAAAACTGGATGAGAAGATAGCCTCTTTTTTGCGAATGGGACGGAAGCAGGTAATGCTGGACATGACCTGCGTGTGGCACGCGGACTACCGGGCGATTCCGATCTTGGCGGCGCGGGCCCGCGAGGCGAAGCAGCTGGGTGGAGGGATCACCTTGCTCGGAACCTCGAAATATCTGCGGGAGATCCTGACCTTCTCCGGGGAGGAGGAGGCCTTCGACGTGCCTGTCCGACCTGGGCGAAGGGCGGCAGTCGCCTCGATGTGATTGGGGCGGGTCACCTCCCAGCGCTCCTCAGCGAGAGCGTAGGCCTTCTGGTCTGGGACGAGTGCGGAACGTATGTGGACGCGACCCTTGGCTGGGGGGGGCACGCAGAAGAGATCCTGAGGCGCATCGCCCCGGAGGGCCGGGTCGTGGGAATCGACCGAGATCAAGAGGCCCTGATCTCGGCCGCAAAAAGACTGACGACCTACGGACAGAAGCTCATCCTCACCCAGGGAAATTTCATAGAGCTCAAACGCTTGCTCGCCGGAAGTGGGATTGAGAGGGTGCAGGGGGTCCTTTTCGATTTGGGCCTTTCTTCGATGCAGCTCGACGATCCGTCGCGAGGGTTCAGCTACCGCCACGAGGGGCCTCTGGACATGAGAATGGATCGCGAGGAGCGTACGACGGCCGGGGAGATTGTTCGGACCGCCTCCGAAGAGGAATTGGCCCAAATATTCTTCCAATACGGAGAGGAACGCTGGGCCCGACGGATCGCCAAGCGGATCGTACTGAAACGGCAGCGCCGGGCGATCCTGACGACGAAGGATCTGGCGGAATGCATCCTGGCTTCGATTCCCAAGAAGATGGCTCATAAGAGCCTAGGAAGACTGTTTCAGGCCCTTCGGATCGCAGTCAATGGAGAGATTGAGGCACTCAAGGAAGGACTCCGACAGGCCATCGGGCTGCTGGTGCCGGGCGGACGACTAGTGGTCCTCTCCTACCATTCTCTGGAGGATCGAATCGTCAAAGAGAGTTTCCGAGGAGATCAGAGCTTAAGGATATTAACCCGAAAGCCGATCCGTGCAGACCAACAAGAGGTAAACCTGAATCCGAGGGCGAAGAGCGCCAAGCTCCGGGCGGCCGAGGCGGTCGGATCATGAGGAAGAAGGGGCGGGGATTCCTGCGGTATGTTGTGGTCTTCTTCGTATTCGTTGGAATCGGGGGATTCTATGTCTTCGAGAGGATCCGCGTGTTCGAGTTAGTGAATTTGATCGAGCGCCAGAAGGAGGAGAGAGAAAAGGTGCGGGCCGAGAACGAAAGCTTAAGAATTGAGCTGGCCCAACTGCTCTCCCGCGAGGCCGTTGAACGATTTGCAACGGAAACGCTGCATATGCGGTACCCCAAGCCGGGGGAGGTCCTGGAGATCCCGCGATGATGTCCCTAATCCGTTTCCGCCAGCGTCTGATGATCCTGGCGGGCCTGGGGATCGCGGGGATGCTCGTGATCGCGGCCCGCCTTTTCGTTCTGCAGATCCTGCAGCACGGAAGGTATCAGGCGATGGCCGTGGAGCAACAGGTGAAACGGAGGGGGCTCCTGGCCTCTCGAGGTGAGATCCTGGACCGCAACCTAATCCCACTGGCCAAGAGCGTGAACGGGAGGCGTCTTTATCCCCAAGGGGCCCTGGCCGGACAGGTAATCGGTTTCGTGGGGCAGGATCAGCACGGCCTAGAGGGGGTGGAATATGCCTTCGACGAGGCACTTCGGGGAAGCGCGGGATGGACGACGCTGCAGAAGGATGCAACGGGTCGGACGTTTCGTTCCGTGGAATACAGGGAAAGAGAGGCGGAGCCGGGGAAGACCGTGGTGCTGACCTTGGACAGCCGCTATCAGGAGATTGTCCAAGAGGGCCTGCGGCATACGGTACAACTATTCCACGCCCTCGGAGGAAGCGCCATCGTGCTGGACCCGCACAGCGGCGAGATCCTGGCTCTGGCAAATGTCCCGGACTTCGATCCCAATCAAGTAACCCCCGGGGACAGCGCCGCTTTTCGAAACCGGGCTGTTTCCCATATTTTTGAGCCGGGGTCCACGTTCAAAGTATTCACAGCTTCGGCGGCCCTGGAAGAGGGCCTAGTGGCGCCGGGGGAAACCTTTGACGGCGAAAATGGGAGCACCCACATCGGGAAGTACACCATCGGTGAGGCCGAGGGGCATCGTTTCGGGAAGCTGACCCTGCGCGAAGCGATCACGCATTCCAGCAATATCTGTATGCTTAAGGTAGGACGGAAGGTCGGGAAGGTGAAGCTCTATGAGCATGACCGGGCCTTCGGGTTTGGATGCCCCACAGGAGTGGAGTTTCCGGGAGAAGTGAGAGGAAGGCTGGACCGACCACAGGACTGGTCCGAAGCCAGATTAGCCAATGTGTCTTTCGGGCAAGGCGTTGCGGTGACGGTTCTCCAGATGGCTTGCGCATACGGAGTCGTGGCCAACGGAGGGGTTCTGATCAAGCCGAGGATCGTGAAGACGGTGTTGCCCCGTGACAGTGCCTCGGTTCCGGACAGCACCTTCATCGTACGGAGAGCGATAAGCCCCTCCACGGCAGATTCGATCCGAAGCTATCTCACCGATGTGGTGGCAAGAGGCACGGGAACCAAGGCAAGGATCGAGGGGATCACCGTGGCTGGCAAGACCGGGACAGCTCAGAAGAACGAAAATGGGAAATATGTCGAGGGCAGGCATGTAGCCTCTTTCATCGGGTTCCTTCCGGCCGAGGCCCCTAAGTGGGTTATTGCCGTGGTGGTAGATGAGCCCCGGGGAGCGAGCTACTTCGGAGGCGATGTAGCGGCACCCCTGTTTCGTGAGATCGCTCAGAAGATCCTAGCCCTGCCGGCAACGAGTGGAGAAACGACGCCCACAGCTCCGGGAGGAACGCTGGCTGCGCGATGAAGATTGAAGAACTCATCCGCGGGCTGGACTTCGCTTGTCCGGACGAACTGGCTTCTGCGGAGGTTTCAGGGTTAGCCTATGATTCCAGAAAGGTAGTTCCTGGGGACCTCTTCGTTGCCATCCCGGGGTTCAAAGATGACGGCACAAAATTTACAGAGGAAGCCCTTGCGAGGGGGGCAGTGGCGGCCGTGGTGGAGAAGGCTAACGGGGGGAAAAGGATCATCAGTTCGAATGCCCGGCGGGCTTTAGCTCTCGTAGCCGACCGCTTTTACGGACATCCTTCGCGTAGGATGAAGCTGGTGGGCGTGACCGGGACCAATGGGAAAACGACCACTACCTATCTAATCCGCTCGATCCTTGAAGTGGCCGGGGAGAAAACCGGCCTCATCGGAACGATACACTACCTGATTGGAAAAGAGACCTTCCCGGCTCCGAACACCACCCCAGAGTCCCTGGACTTGCAAAGGTTCTTAGCTGAGATGGTCCGGGAGGACGTGAAAGCGGTAGTCATGGAAGTGTCCTCACACGGCTTGGCTCTGGACCGGGTGACAGGATGCGCGTTCAGGGTAGGGATCTTCACCAACTTGAGTCAAGATCACCTGGACTTCCATCTCACGATGGAGGATTACCTTCAAGCCAAACTGAGACTATTCGAGATGCTGACCCAGAACAGCATAGCCGTGGTGAACGCGGACGATCCGGCCAGCAGCAGAGTGATCGCCACGGCACAAAAGGCGAGACTGATCACCTACGGGTTGTCCGGAGAGGCGAACGTCCGGGCCAAAGCCGTGACCCTGGGCCAACGCGGCAGCCATTTCGTGGTCACCTGGCAGGATGAGCAGGTTCCGGTGAACCTCAAACTTCCTGGAAAGCACAACGTCTACAATGCCTTAGCTGCATTCAGTACAGGGTTGGCTTTAGGGTTAAAAAACGGAACGGTAATGAGTGGCCTGGAGGCTATGAAAGGAGTCTCGGGGCGCTTCGAACTCGTGGAAGCAGGACAACCGTTTGCAGTCATCGTAGATTACGCCCACACGCCGGATGCGCTGGAGCGACTCCTCGTGGCCGCGCGGGAGATTACTCGGGGGAAACTTCTCTGTGTCTTTGGATGTGGAGGGGATAGGGACAAGAAGAAGAGGCCCCTCATGGGAGGAATAGCCACGAAACTTGCAGATCACACGGTCATCACTTCCGATAATCCTCGGACAGAAAATCCGGCAGAAATCGTCCGGGAGATCGAGGGAGGGGTAAGGGCGGAGAGCCGATACGAGGTCATCGTGGATCGCCGGGAGGCGATCCGGAAAGGCATCGCCATGGCCGAGAGGGGGGATGCAGTGGCGATTGCTGGGAAGGGGCACGAGGACTACCAGATCTTAGGTACGACGAAAATTCATTTTGACGATCGGGAGACAGCTCGGGAGTCGCTCAAGGAGAAAGGTTGGAGCCGATAACTCTGGCTGAGGTGATTCGGGCGACTGAGGGAAACCCTGGAGCCGGGCTTGACCTAGAGTCTCTGATCCATGGAGTCTCGACCGATTCACGGACGCTTCGAGCGGAAGAGCTGTTCGTGGCCCTGAAGGGGAAGAGCTACGACGGACACGCTTACGTGGAAGAGGCCCTGAGTAAAGGATCCCCTGCAGTAGTGGTGGAACGGAGATGGAAACCGGCCCACCCAGGGTTCGAGGATAGGCTGATTCAGACAGAAGATACCCTGAAGGCGCTGGGCGATCTGGCGAGGGCCTATCGAAAAAAATTCCAAGCGAAGGTTATCGGAGTGACCGGGACAAACGGAAAGACCACGACCAAGGAGATGATCGCGGCAGTCCTGAGAACGCATTATCGGGTTTTGAAATCCGAGGGGAATCTAAACAATCAGATCGGGGTTCCCCAGACACTGTTTCGATTAGGGCCTGAGGATGAGATCGCGGTTACAGAGTTCGGCATGAGCGCGCCCGGGGAAATCGCCAGTCTCTGCAAAATTGCTCACCCCGGTGTGGCGGTGATTACCAATGTGGGGCCGGCGCATTTGGAGACGATGAGCACAATCGAGAAGATCGCTGACGCTAAGGTAGAGATCCTCTGGGCTCTGGACGAAGGCGGATGCGGGATCGTGAACGGGGACGATCCGCTGATCATGGAAAGAGCTCGTGGGCTCAAAGCAAAAATCGTGACTTTCGGATTCGGGTATGCTTGCAATGTTCGCCCCACTCGGATCTTTCCCCTAAAAGAAGGGACGACCGGGTTCGAGATTGGAAAGGTTACAGTTACGCTTCGCATTCCGGGAAAACACAACGTGGCCAATGCCCTGGCTGCCCTAGCGGTGGGGAAGGTCATGGGGGTTCCGGAAGCGGAGGGAGGGGCGGCCCTGGAAGCGCTCCCTCCTCCGAAGATGAGGATGGAAAAGCTTCACATCGGAGGCATCCTCATCCTGAACGACTCTTACAATGCCAACCCGGCTTCGATGGCTGCGGCGATCGATACGCTAGCCGAGATATCGGCAAGCAGAAGGATAGCAGTTTTGGGCGACATGCTGGAACTGGGGGCCATCTCCACGGACGCTCACCTCGAAGTCGGGAGAAAGGTTGCCCAAAGAGGCATAGATATTTTGGTTGCTGTAGGAGAGAGGGCAAAGGGAATCGCCGAAGGCGGAAGGGCTTCGGGAATGGCCCATGTTCAAACCTGCGCTACGACACAGGAAGCAGTTCAGGCCCTGAGGGCAATCGTAAAACCTGGAGATGCCATCTTAGTCAAGGGATCGCGGGGGATGAAGATGGAGACGATCGTGGATGATTCGAGAGACTCCATAGGGTAAGAGATGCTCTACCACTTTCTCTATCCTCTCCGGGAGTATTTTCACGGGTTCAACGTCTTCCGCTATATTACCTTCCGAGCGGCTTACGCCCTGATTACGGCTTTAGTGTTTTCTTTCCTAGTTGGCCCCTGGCTCATCAAGAAGCTGGGTCAGTGGAGGGTTAAAGACGAGGGACGGGAGGACGCTCCGGGCTCGCATCTGATCAAAGGGGGAACGCCTACGATGGGGGGGCTTTTGATCCTGCTGTGCATCACGGTTCCCACACTCCTCTGGGCGGATCTGACTAATCGTTATGTCTGGATCACATTAGGGGCCACGCTTTGGCTGGGGGCCGTAGGGTTTGCTGATGACTATCTCAAACGGAAGCGGCACCGTTCCCTCGGGCTGGTGGCCGGAGAGAAGTTCGGGGGCCAGATCCTCCTCGGCATCCTGGTCGGAGCGGCCCTCCTCCTCTGGCCCATGGAACCGCTGTACGCGACCCGGACAAATCTCCTTTTTCTGAAAAACTATCTCTTGGAGCTGGGCCTCCTCTATATCCCATTCGTAGTGGTTGTAATCGTGGGCGCCACGAACGCGGTGAACCTGACGGATGGACTGGATGGACTGGCGATCGGACTGGTGCTCTTCGCGGCTGCGGCCTACGCTGGGATGTGTTATGTGGTCGGAAACGTCAAAATTGCGGAATATCTGAACGTGCTCTACCTGAGAGGCAGCGGGGAACTGACGGTTTTTTGCGCCACGATGATCGGGGCCTCCTTGGGCTTCCTATGGTTCAACGCCCACCCGGCCGAGGTGTTCATGGGGGACACCGGGGCTCTGGCCCTGGGAGGAGCGTTGGGGACCGTGGCCGTGCTCATCAAGCAGGAGCTCCTGCTCCTTGTGGTGGGCGGGGTGTTCGTGATCGAGGCCCTCTCGGTCATCATCCAGGTGGGATCGTTCAAGCTCAGGGGAAAGAGAGTATTCAAGATGTCGCCCCTGCACCATCACTTTGAGCTCATCGGTTGGAGCGAATCCAAAATCGTAGTGCGGTTTTGGATTCTGGCCATGATCTTCGCCTTAGTGGCACTCTCTACGTTGAAGATCCGATAGGATGGAGTGGCAGGGAAAGAAGGCCATCGTCGTGGGCTTGGGCCGAAGCGGAAGAGCAGCCGCCAGGCTTCTCCTGAAAAACGGCGCCTCGGTGGTCGGCACGGATTTGAAGCCAAGGGAAGAGCTGATTCCTGAGGTGAATGCGCTGGAGACATCTGGCGTGAACTTGGTCCTAGGGGGAAACCCCTTAGCGGTGGCGAAAGATGCAGACTGCCTGATCATAAGCCCGGGCGTGCCCGAAACCTCGGATCTCCTTCGTGAGGCAAAGCGGCGAAGTATTCCGGTGATCGGTGAAATCGAATTCGCCTATCTTTTCTTGGAAGACCATCTCATCGTGGCGGTCACCGGAACGAACGGCAAAACGACGACCACGGCCATGATCGGTGAAATCTTCAGAGAAAACGGACAAGAAGTGTGGGTGGGAGGGAACATCGCTCCTGGGGAGCCGCTTTCCGAGATCGCGCTAAAAGCTAGGAGAAACGATCTCATCGTGGCAGAGGTTTCGACCTTTCAACTGGAAAGCATCGAGCGCTTCCATCCCAAGGTTGGCGTCTTGACGAATATTACTCCGGACCATCTTGACCGGCACCTCAATTTCGAAAGTTACGCGAGGCTCAAAGTCCGTTTATTCGAGAATCAGACCGGACAAGATTGGGCAGTGCTGAATGCCGACGATGGAAACGTCGTTTCGACCTCCAAAGGCATCCGCTCTCAAAAGGTCTGGTTCAGTCGAAAGCATATGCCGCCTCATGGGACGGGATTGAAGGACGACATCATCACTTCGAACTTGGAAGGGGCGACGGTCAACCTCCTTAGGACCGGAGAATTAAGGGTCCGAGGAATGCATAATGTGGAAAACGCCATGGCTGCCGCAACGGCCACCCTGATCTTCGGCATCAGCGGAGAGGTCATTCGCAAAGCTTTGCTTCGTTTCCGGGGCGTCCCGCATCGGTTGGAGGAAGTGGCTCGGATCCGGGGTGTACTCTATATAAATAACTCCATGTGCACGAACCCGATAGCGGGTGCAAGATCTCTGGAAGCCTTTGGGGAGCCCGTGGTATTGATCGCAGGGGGAAAGGAAAAGGGGGTAGACTTAAATCCTTTCTATGAGATGATTCAGAAAAGAGCCAAGGCCGTCATCCTGATTGGAGAAAATGGCGAGAAGATGAAAAAGGATCTGGCCAAAGGAGGGTTTCAAGCAACCGCCTTGGCCGGGACGATGGCGGAAGCGGTCAGGCTGGCGACTTCTCAGGCCTCATCGGGAGATGTGGTGCTTCTTTCTCCGGGATGCGCAAGCTTCGGCCAGTTCAAGGATTTCATGGACCGGGGAGAGCAGTTCAAGGCCGCGATAGAGCTATGGAGAAGGACACGTTCTGATGGGTAAGGAGAGGGCCTATCCCGATTTCGTCCTCTTTTTCTTTGTCTTGGCCCTGGTGGGCATAGGGATCATCATGGTGTACAGCTCCAGCGCCTACGTGGCGATGGTTTCCGGGAATGACCTGGGCAGCGGATTCTACTTCAAAGAAGCCCTCAAGCGCGTGGGATTGGGCCTGACGCTCCTTCTGTTCACCAGCGTGATGGACTACAGGATCTGGGGAAGGTTGGCGAAGCCGGGCTTGCTCTTGGGGCTCGTCCTGCTGATCGCGGTGTTGCTCTTCGGAAGGGAGGTCCAAGGGTCAAGGCGCTGGCTGCTTTCGGCCTCGCTGCAGCCTTCGGAACTGATGAAAATCATCCTGGTTGTATATTTCGCCCAGGCGATCGCACGGAAGCAGAAGGAGATCACGGACTTCGGAAAGGGGGTGCTGCCCCTTTTCCTGGTCATGGGTGCGGCCTGCGGGCTGGTGGCGCTGGAGCCCAATCTGGGGACCGCCACCGTGCTTGCGTTGATCGGATTCAGCCTTCTGTTCCTGGGCGAGGCAAAGCTCAGCCATCTTCTCTTGACGGCGGCCGTTGCCTTGGTGCTCATGGGGGGAGCGGCCTTGATTTTGCCCCACGCCCGGCACCGCATCCTCTCGTTCTGGACCGCCATGGACAACGGGGGGACCGCGAGCATACAGGTCAAACAGTCGCTCATCAGTCTGGGATCGGGGGGGTGGCTGGGAGTGGGCCTGGGGCACAGCCGACAGAAATTCCTTTTCCTGCCCACGCCCCATACGGATTTCATCTTCTCGATTCTCGGCGAAGAGCTGGGGTTCTTGGGGACGTTGGGAACCCTGATCCTATTCCTGGGAGTCGGATGGCGGGGCTTTAGGATCGCCCGGTACGCCCCAGATGGGTTCGGGAGCCTGGTGGCCGCCGGAATTACCATTGGGATCTCCGTACATGTTCTCATGAACGCAGGCGTGGTCAGCGGAATTTTCCCCACGACCGGGCTGCCGCTGCCGTTCGTAAGCTTCGGGGGGTCGGGGCTCCTGGTCAACCTGTTCGGAATAGGAATCCTGCTCTCCATCTCGCGGCAGACCAACGAAGTCCAAAAGTTCGCAGAAAAGGGCCTGGATTATGCGCGTCTTGATCGCGGCTGGGGGCACGGGGGGACACATCTCTCCTGGGCTGGCCCTGGCCGACGAAATCCGGCGTAGGGGGCCGGGTCACGAAGTGGCCTTCCTGGGCACGAAGGCACGTCTGGAGGCGAGGATCGTTCCTCAGTCTGGCTATAAGCTCTATACGATCGTTGCTCGTGGACTCTTGGGAAAGGGATTGATGCAGAAGGCGTTGTTCTTCCCGACTCTGTTCGTGGGAATAATCCAGTGTCTCTTGATCCTGGCCCAGTTTAACCCCCACGTAGTGGTGGGAACAGGGGGGTATATCTCAGCTCCTTTAGTCCTGGCTGCAGGGCTGTCCGGGGTTCCGGTCGTGCTCCTAGCCCTGGACGCACTGCCCAGCAAGGCCATCCGGAGTCTGGCTCGATGGGCGAAGGAGATCCATATCGCCTTTCCCGAGTCCAAGGAATATTTCCCCGTGACGCAGCAGAAGAAGCTCAAGGATAGCGGGAATCCGGTGAGGGAATGGGTGCTCAAAGGGGAACGCGGGGAGTCCAGAAGACATTTCAAGTTGGATGAGAACCAAAGGACCCTACTGCTCATCGGAGGCAGTCAGGGGGCGCACAGCCTGAACGTTGCCCTGATGGATTCCCTGGGTCTTCTGAAGGACGCTGAGCTTCAAATCCTCTGGCAGACCGGGGAAAAAGATCAAGCGATGGCTGCGGAGAGAGTCCATCAATCGGAACTAAAAGCGGTGGTCAAGCCCTTCTTCGAGGAGATGGATAAAGTATACGCAGCCACGAACTTCGCAGTGGGACGCTCCGGGGCCACGGCGACCGCGGAACTGATGGCCTGCGGGATCCCCTGCCTCCTCGTCCCATTTCCCTATGCGGCGGAAAACCATCAGGAGATGAACGCCCGGTGGTATGAAAAAAGGGGAGCAGCCAAGGTGATTTTGAACAAAGACCTGACCGGAGAGGTGCTGTCCAAGGAAATCAAGGAAATCATGAACGAGCCCGGACGATTGGAGGGAATGGCGAAGAATGCCAGGGCCTGCGGAAGGCCGGAGGCAACGAAGGTCATTGTAGACAGCTTGGAGAAGCTGGCGGGAGATAACAAGCGTGTTTAAGAAAATCCGCAGGATCCACTTCGTGGGCATCGGCGGGATCGGAATGAGCGGGATCGCCGAGGTCATGCTGGACATGGGATATCAGGTGACTGGATCCGACCTCAGGCTTTCGGAGGTAACCCAGAGGTTGACCTCTCTGGGCGCCAAGGTCCTGGAGGGGCACTCCAAGGGAAATGTAGGAGAGGTAGATGTAGTGGTCATCTCCTCGGCTGTGAAAGAGAACAACCCCGAGGTGCTGGCGGCCAGGGAGAGGAAGATCCCCATCATCCGGCGGGCCGAGATGCTCGCGGAACTGATGCGGCTGAAGTACGGAATCGCCATCTCCGGGACGCACGGGAAGACGACCACGACCTCGATGATCGGGCTGGTCCTCTCGCGGGCCGGGTTCGACCCCACGATCATCGTGGGCGGGATCGTGAAGAGCATCGGATCCAACGCCCAGATCGGACAGGGGGAGTACCTGGTCGCCGAGGCGGACGAGTTCGACCGTTCGTTCCTGAAGCTCACTCCGACCATCGCGGTTGTGACCACGATCGAAGCCGAGCACCTGGACTGCTACAAGGACCTGGAGGAGATCAAGAAGGCCTTTGCGGAATTCGTGAACAAGGTGCCGTTCTACGGTTCGGTGGCGCTGTGTCTGGATGAGAAAGGAGTACAGGCGATCCTGCCCAGGATCGAGAAACGCTACATCACCTACGGGCTTTCTTCGGCCGCGGACGTGCAGGCCAGGGAGATGACTTTCAAGGGGCTGGCTACCGAATATGAGGCTTATTCTAAAGGAGAAAGGCTGGGAAGGGTGAAGCTGAAGGTGCCGGGGATACATAACGTCAAAAACTCTCTGGCTGCGGTGGTAGTGGGAATGGAATTGGGAGTTCCCTTCAAAGACCTCGCGGAGTCGCTATCGGGATTCTCCGGGGTTTACCGCCGGTTTGAGATCAAAGGGGAGAAGGGCGGGGTGACGGTGGTGGATGACTACGGGCATCATCCCACGGAGATCGAAGCCACGCTCCGGGCGGCTAAGGAGGGGTTCGGGAAAAGGGTCGTGGTGGTCTTCCAACCGCACCTCTACAGCCGGACCAGGGACTTTCACCGGGAGTTCGGGAGCGCATTTTATCAGGCCGATGTGCTTGTGGTTACGGACGTTTATCCGGCCAGAGAGCATCCGATTCCGGAGGTAAGCGGGGAGTTGGTGGCGAATGCGGCTAAGGAGTTCGGGCACAGGGACGTGCATTACGTGGAAGACAAAAACGCTGTTGCGGCATATCTGGAAGGCGTTGTAAGGCCCGGGGATATGCTCATTACCCTTGGGGCGGGAGATGTGTACAAGATAGGGGAAGAATTTCTAAAAGGGGAGAGGCCGGGGTGATGGAATCCTTCCAGGCGTCTTCCGACCCTGTTCCGACCCTGTTCCCGGCTTATTCACGTCCTTTGCAGGATCGATTCCATGGTGGGGTTCGAAGAAAGCAGGAGGAGGTTTAAGGTTTTGTTATATGGGTACTTACGAGAAACTAAGAGGGGAAATACGGGGAGAGGTAAAAGAGAACGAGCCTCTGGCCAGATATACTTCGTACGAAATTGGTGGGTCGGCGGATATCTTGGTCTTGCCTTCGGAACAAGAAGATGCAGTCAGGGCTTTGGAGATTGCCAGGGAATCGGGACAGCCTCTGTTTGTGATGGGCGGAGGGACCAACCTCCTGATCCAGGATCGGGGAATCCGGGGAGTGATTGTGAACCTTTCCAAGTATCGCCCGGAGGACATCGACGACCTGGAGGATGGGACGGTCCTGCGGGCTTATGCCGGGATGAAGTTATCCCGCTTGTCCATGGTCGCCGAGGAGCGGAGTCTCACGGGCCTGGAGTTTGCGGCCGGGATCCCGGGGACCGTAGGAGGGGGCGTGGTGATGAACGCGGGGGCGTTTGGAGGTGAAATGAAGGACATTCTGGTCTCGACCACGGTGGTGACCAAGGAAGGCCAGCTCCAGACATTGAAGCGGGCCGGGCTGGTGATGGGCTACCGGACGGTCTCGCTCCCGGAGGGCTCCACCGTCCTTCAGGCTGTGGTGCGGATCAAGCGGGGTGAGCGGGAGGTCATCCATCGCACGATGACGGAGTGGAACCGCAAGCGCAAAGAGGCCCAGCCCTTGGAGATGCCCAGCGCCGGCTCGGTGTTCCGCAACCCCGAGGGCAAAAGGGCGAAAGACCTGATTCAAGAGGCCGGGCTCCCGGGGTTCCAGGTGGGCGGGGCACAGGTCTCACTCAAGCACGGAAACTTCATCGTGAACACAGGCGGTGCCAAAGCCAGCGATGTGATCGCAGTAATTCAGGAGGTTCAAGAACGGGTTTTCAACCAGTTCGGGGTGATGCTGAAAATGGAAGTCAAGATCGTGGGGGACGCGTAAAGCTGTCATGGGAGTGAGGAAGCGGAGCCGAGTCGTCCGAAGAAGCCGGGTCACAGTCAGGGCGAAGGTGAGGGAAGAGAGAAAAAGACGGAGGAAGCTCTTCGCGAAGGTCCTGGGGGGCATCCTCACCCTCGCCGGGCTCGCCATCGGGGGACGCTTTCTGCTGTTCTCTTCCTCTATCTTCGCCCTGTCCGAAGTCGTGGTGGCCAAGCCGATGCCGGACGGCTCGTCCGCGCCTGTAGCCGTGCAGGAGGGGATCCGGGAGATCCTCCAGAAAAGCCTGGGGAAAAACTGGCTCTTCCTCAAGACCGATGAGTTGAAAAAAGCGCTGGCCGAGGAACCCAAGATGGAGGTCGTCTCCGTCCAGAAGCAGTTTCCAGGAAAGGTCGTGGTGAACATCAAGGAGAGAAAACCGTTCGCCATTCTGGACGTAGGCCCTCTTTTTCTCGTGGACGAGGAAGGCGTGGCCTTCGGCCAGGCTTCGCCAGCGGAGGCCGAGACCCTTAGAGTGCCGAGGATCGAAGGGACCGCACCGGTCATCGTGGGAGAGAAGGCGAGCGATGCTAACCTTCTTTCCGCGCTAAACCTGATTCAAGCAGCGGAAGAGAAGGGATGGATCATCCGCAAGCTGAGCTTCAGCGGGGAAACGTTTAAAGCGGTAAGCACGAATGGACAGGTGACCTTCGGTCAAAAGGAGTTTGAAAACCAGCTCGAACGGCTGAATTCGGCGAGAGAGAAAGCCTCCAAGATGGAGCTAGTGGCGCTGGGCTATGACCTGAGATTCCGGGACCAGGTCGTAGTCAACGTAAGAGATACATGCTTGAAATCAGACACCCTGAAGGTGAGGAGGTGAAAGGGGTATGGCCAAGGGGAATCCGATGATCGTGGGCTTGGACTTGGGCACAACTAAGATTGCGACGATCGTAGCCGAGGTGGACCCGGAGAGCAATCTGCGTGTAGTGGGCGTTGGAACGAGCCCCTCAGATGGGCTGCGGCGGGGGGTCGTGGTCAACCTGGACAAGACCGTACAGTCCATCGTGAAGGCGGTGGAGGAGGCCGAGCTGATGGCCGGGGTGAAGGTGGAAGCGGTCTATGCCGGGATCGCCGGGGACCACATCCGGAGTATCAACTCGAAGGGCGTGATCGCGGTCTCGCGGCAGGGGAACGAGATCACCAAGCAGGACGTAGAGCGGGTGATCGAGCAGGCCAAGGCGGTGGCCATCCCGATGGACCGGGAGATCATCCACGTCATCCCGCAGGACTTCATCGTGGACGACCAGCACGGGATCCGGGATCCGGTGGGGATGTCCGGGGTGCGCCTGGAAGCAGAGGTGCACATCGTGACCGGGGCCGTGACCTCGGCGCAGAACATCTACAAGTCCATCGAGCGGGCAGGCTTAAGGGTGATCGACTTGGTGCTCCAGCCTCTGGCTTCGAGTATGGCTGTGCTGAACGACGACGAGCGGGAACTGGGCACGGCGCTCTTGGACGTGGGGGGTGGCACGACGGATCTGGCATTGTTCTTCGAGGGCTCGATCCGCCATACCGCAGTGATTGGGTTAGGCGGGAACAACGTGACGAACGACATCGCCATCGGACTCCGGACCCCGGCAGCCCAGGCCGAGAACATCAAGAAGAAGCAGGGCTGTGCGCTGCAGTCCCAGGTCAAACAGGACGAGATGGTCAAAGTACCCGGGGTGGGGGGACGGGAGGAACGGGAGGTCTCGCGCCAGGTCCTGGCCTCGATCATCGAGCCCCGGATGGAGGAGATATTCAGCCTCGCCCAGCGAGAGATCAAGCGCACGGACTTCGCGGACCTCCTGGCCGCGGGCGTGGTCCTGACCGGAGGGACGGCGAGCATGCAGGGGATGGCCGAGCTGGCCGAGCAGATCTTCAACCTTCCGGTGAGGATCGGGTTCCCGCAAGGGGTGGGCGGGCTCGTGGATTCGGTAAAGGATCCCATCCATGCCACGGGCGTAGGGCTCGTCCTCTATGGCTTTCAGGAGGGTGAGGGCGGATTCACCGGGGTGCCCGAGGGAAAGCTGTTTTCGAGGATACTGGAACGTATGAAACGTTGGTTTGGGGACTTTTTTTAAAAAACCGGGGACAATAGGCCGTAGCCGTAGACTGAAGAATCTTTCATAGCCGAGGAGGGGGAAAAGATGATGTTTGAATTCGAGGAGGACGAGATGCACTGCGCCAGGATCAAGGTGATTGGCGTGGGCGGGGCCGGAGGGAATGCGGTGAACCGGATGATCGAATCCAACCTCACCGGGGTGGAGTTCATCGCGGCCAACACGGACGCGCAGGTGCTGGCGCTTTCCAAGGCCCAGAGGAAAGTGCAGTTGGGGGGAAGGCTGACCAAGGGTCTGGGGACCGGGGCGAATCCGGAGATCGGGCGCAAGGCTGCCGAGGAAAGCCGGGACCTGATCGCGGATGCCCTGACGGGATCGGACATGGTATTCATCGCCGCTGGGCAGGGTAAAGGCACGGGGACCGGGGCCTCGCCGATTGTGGCCGAGGTGGCCAAGGAATTAGGCTGCCTCACGGTGGGGATCGTGACCAGGCCCTTCCTGAACGAGGGGCGGAGGCGGGCCAAGGTCGCGGAGGAGGGGATCGCGATCATGCGGGAAAAGGTGGACACCCTGATCGTGATCCCGAACGAGAGGCTCCTGGCCCTCGTGGAGAGGCAGACCTCCTTGGAGGAGGCCCTCAGGATGGCCGACGACGTGCTGTTCAAGGCCACCAAGGGGATTTCGGACCTCATCACCGTGCCCGGGCTCGTGAACGTGGACTTCGCAGACGTGAAGTCGGTGATGTCCGAGGTCGGGGATGCCTTGATGGGCACCGGCAATGCCACGGGCGAGAACCGGGCCAGCGAGGCCGCGGCGATGGCCATCGCCTGCCCGCTTCTCGAGGACATCTCGATCTCCGGGGCGAGGGGAATCCTGGTCAACATCACCGGGGACCTAGGGATGCATGATGTCAACGAGGTGATGGGCATCGTCCTGGGCGCGGCCGGACACGAGACCAACCTGATCTGGGGCGCGGTGGTGGACCCCTCTCGGGAGGGCGAGCTCTGGGTGACGGTGATCGCCACGGGCATCGGGAACCAGCAGAAATTTCGTGAGGATATCCCGGAGGGCTTGCCTAAGACGATCCCGTTCACCAAGGCCAAGGAGCAGGACATTCGGACCCCGGCCTATATGCGCCGGGTCCAGATGAACAACGAAAGCACGATCGTAACCAAGGGCAAGGTCACGACGGTGCAGACCGACGACCTGGAGACGCCGACCTTTTTGCGGAGGCAGATGGACTGAAAAGAAGCAATAAAGCAGAGAGAAAAGTAATAATTAGAAAGAAATAATTAGAAAGGCAGGGGAGGACTATCCCCCTCCAGCCCTCCCCGTTGGCGAGAGCCCCGAGAAGTTCCTTGGGGCTCTCATGATAGTAAAATAATGATGCCGTTTTAGGGGGGAAAAAAAGAGCAGCCCTTGACAAAAGGTTCGCCAAAATGTTACAATTACACTAATATTTGTCACAGTTCTGTCACAAAGCTATCAAGCGGGGCTTGGCTTTCACCGTTCGTTATTAAAGATAGTAACATAGGGAAAACCGAATCGTTTACCGGGTAAATCTCAGTTGCTTATTAAGGGGGCTTTTGAGAGTCCCTCTTTCTTATTATTGCTTGTGAAAAAATTTCTTGGAACTAAAAGAAGTGGCAGGTTGTTTCACTTCCAACAGCTCAATAGGCAAGGATAGCTTGGTTATTTGAAAAGGAGGAGGTGAGGTTAACTCAAGCGTACACTGAGTAGTGAGGTCGGCAGACGTCCCTCCGGCTGGTTAGCCGGAGAAGAAATCAAAACCTAATCAGAACTTGAATGGGAAGGAGAAACAGAAATGCGTTACGTTGCTATGACGTTGTTAGTTTTGGGCGGGCTGATGTGGTGCACCCAGGGATTCGCAGTGGGCCTGGGTAATGCGTCCTTCCATGTTTACCCCAATGTCCAGCCAGCGCCAGTAAAAGCGAGGACTCTTACCCCCGCGCAGCTGAAGGCTTACGAGCAGGCCAAGGCGCTTCGGAGCCCGATGACCACGGGGCGTCCAATGCTGAAGGCGGGCCCGGTCACGAGAGAGAAACAGATCAAAAAAGAACCCTCCGGCAGCACGCTCAACTTCAAAGGGCAGCAGGGCGGGCTTACCCCCTTGTGGGGAACGAACACCACGGTGTTCTCGGGGGGCCTGGAGTATCGGGGTACAATACTTGAAAAGAACATCTCCTTTGACTTCGACCCGTCCGGGAACCTCTACGCTACGACCGACGCCTATGCAAGCACTTGGCCCGCAACGCTCCAGTGGTCCGTGGACAACGGACTCACCTGGAATAACTACGTTTCCTGGAATAACGGCACGGGTTATATCCACCAAACCAAAGGGATCATCGTTCAAACGGACTCCCTCTTCTTTTACGGCTTCACCGTGGACTCCCTGAACTACGCTGTGGTCCTTAGGTTCAATATGTCCGCCGGGACTGCCAATTGGTACACTCTCGGGACCAACATATCCCGGATTGCCGCGGCCTGGGACTTGGACACTTCGGTTCCCTATTTCCACGTCGCCCTGCTGGACAACACCGGGCAGGTCTGGTACGTGAGAGGGACGTCCCAGGGCACGTCTTGGAGCGCCCCTTACCAGATCACGACCACGGGAATGAACTCCATAGATATCGCGGTGGGCGATGCGGGCGGGGTCACGAACAACATTTTCATGGCTGGGACCTGGGCGCCTGACTCCTCTGTATGGGCCTTCTACGACAGCTCGGGAAACTGGGTTGACCAGCTCGTGAGCGAAAATGACGGCCAGGCTTGCACCGAAGCCGCTGTGGCCGCCAGCCACTCGACCTCCGGTCCGGTCGTGGTTTACGTCACCTACACCTATGCGTATACCCCTTCAACCTACGACTATGACATCCACGAAAGCTACAACATGACGAACGGTCAAAACGCCTGGACGGTCGGTTATGGGGTTTCCGCTAGCCTCGATTATGAGTGGGGCAGCTCGCTCAACTGTCCAAACACGACGACTTATCCAGGTTTCGTGAACATCGCCTACAACCGCGACGTCGTCTCGACCACATACTCCGTGCAGCAGGATTGGCTCACCGACGGCTACAACGACCCCACATCCTGGAACGGACCCACCTCGGTGGCCGACTATCAACATAGCTACACGGTTTATCCCTATGCCAGCTCAACGCCGGGTTTCTCATGCGTGCTTTACCCGGGCAATGGGCCGACCAACGTCTACTATAACGCTTACTGGTTCACGGGCGTAGAGCAGGGACCGGCCCAGGTTACGCCCAAGACCGGTTTCTCCCTTGCCGAAGCCCGGCCGAATCCGATTTCCCGCTCTGCCGCGATTTCGTTCTCCCTGCCCAGGTCCGGTCAAGTGGAGCTGGGGGTCTACGATGTCGTTGGACGGAAGGTCGCGACCCTGGCCAAGGGACAGATGTCCGCCGGAACGCATGAGGCTTCCTGGAACGCTTCCTCTGCTCCGGCCGGGGTCTACTTCTACCGCCTGAACTTCGAGGGCAAGACCCTGACCAACCGCATGGTTGTTGTAAGGTAAGTCGTTTAGTTTCAATAGATAACGCCCCGCAGAAATGCGGGGCGTTATCTATTTGGAAAGAAGGGTTGACAAGCCTGCCCCTGTTTTGTTATAATATTCACAAATTGAGAGGGGGTGATCCAAGAGGCGTGGTGCCGGGAGCTGGAGGGAAGAAGAATGCCCGCTAGGTGAACGGGCAAATGTTTTAAACCTTGAGTACAAGGAGACTCGAACATGCGTTACTTAGGTATTGCGTTGGCCGTGGTGGCGTTGCTGTGGTGCGCCCAGGGGTATGCACAAGAATATCCCGTGGTTCCCTCCAACATCCAATTGTTCTCCAATCATCCCAACATGGACCGAAAGGATGGCTTGAATTCTAAACCCGTGACCTCCAATGCGCCGGTCTGGAAAGGCCTTGAGCAGATGTCGCAGGAGGAGAGGGAGAACTCTCGGATCAATCTCGCCTTGGGGCGGAAGGCCTCGGACGAGGCGCTTCAAATGGCGCGCCGGATCGAAGCGTTATGGAACGGGGGCCGATACGGAGAGGCCCTGGCGCTCTTCCCGGAGCTCGCCAAGCTGACCCCGGCTTCTGAAATGGAGATTGGCAACGCCTGGCGCACGCCGGTTCAGACCAAGGAGACCATCCCCTGGGGGAATGACGTGAGGATCGGCAACCGGGATTCCGTGGATAAGGTCAACCTCGACATCCATCGCGCCAGCGGAAATCTCTTCGCCGTGCTTTACGGGGAAGGCGACGGCGAGGCGAACCTGTGGACGGTCAACCTGTCCACGGACGGGGGGACAACCTGGGTTGAGACCTACATGTGGTGGGCAAGTTACTCCTTTCCTTTCATAAGCACCTCGGTGGTAGGCAATGACTGCTACGTTGCTTATGCCACCCAAGCCGAGGAGAGAATGAGACGTTTTAACACTTCCGACGGCCTTGAACATTATTTCAGCGGCGGGGGTGCCTTTGTAACCGTTTTCACAGCATCTTCGGATTCCGTCAAAGAGGTGGCTTTGTGCGCGAACCAGGACTATTACAATAACCGCCTCTACACTGCGGCGATCACCTATAACGGAAGCCTCAGGTTTTTCTGGACCGACACCGCTGCAGTAACCTATACTGAGATCACCACCGGAGTAACCAATGCGGACCGGGGCCTCGACGTATGCACCAACCAGGGCTACGACAGTCTGTACACCTGGACCTCGTACTACGACCAGAGCAACAATCTCCAGGTTAGTGCCACGAACACCTCGGACCAATGGAGCCCCAAGATAACCTACGCCACTGGCACCACCGGCTCTTTTGCCTTCTCTTCGATCGGCGCTTACAACGACACGATCATGACCGTGTTTCAATATACCAGTTGGGTCCGATACCTGACCTCCTACGCCGGCGGCGTCGGCTGGTATTACGGCGATGTGGGCGGAGACACCACGGTGAGATCGGAAAGCCCCGATGTAGCCCTGCGAGGCCATGGCGGAGAGGGGATCATTTACCGGTATTACACCCCCACCCGGGAGCTCCGGTACGTCTGGCGGAATTACGCCGGGGGTTGGCCCACGCCCGTCAACTTGGCTGACAACGAGCCGTACTATAACAAACCGGCCATCGAATACCTGGGAAGCTCCGTCTACGGCATCGTCTACTGCAGTTGGTATTCCCCGGTGGAACGAGGAGCCTATTTCGACCGCTCGGACTGGCTCGGGGTGGAGGAAGGGAACACCAGGATCGCTCCCCAGACCGGATTTGAGTTGGCTTCGGCCCGGCCGAACCCGCTTTCCCGCTCCACGTCCATCGCCTTCTCCCTGCCCAAGTCCGGCGAGGTGAGCCTGGCGGTGTACGACATCGCGGGACGGAAGGTCGCGACCCTGGCTCAGGGGACGATGTCCGCTGGCAGCCACGAGGTTTCCTGGAACGGGGCCAAGGCTCCGGCCGGGGTCTACCTCTACCGGCTTTCCTTCGAGGGCAAGACCCTGACCAACCGCATGGTCGTGGTCCGTTAAATCGTTTAACTTCCAACTGAGCGCTCCGCTGAAAAAGCGGGGCGCTCTTCTTTTTTAGAGTGAGGCGTGAAGCCGATTCCAGACTTGCGGGTCCAGCAGTCCCTATCGGATTGGGATCGCGTGCGTTAGGCGCGTCCGGTTAAAGCTGGTATGCCTTTCGGTAGGGGACGATAGCTAAAGATACCCCATTAACCATATTCATCTGCGATCAGGTGTGGGGAGGGCGTGAAATGGGCGTGAATACGGCGTGAACACCTCGGAAACCCCTCCCGGGTTGCGGAGCTTTTTCCTGCCTCTCCCTCGTTTTCGAAAAGGGGTCGAGTCACCGTAACCGAGGAATGTCGGCCCTTCTTGCGCGGCGAAGTTAAAGGATCGGTCATGGCGCCCCTCTGTCCGAACGCGGAAGAAACCCTGGCTTCGCCTGGAAAGCCTCCTTGACATTGCCCCGGCATCTGGCGTATACTCAAATGGCGAGGAGGTGCATGAAATGACCCTTTGGGAGGGATTGGGGAGGCTGGGCCTGTCGGTCCTGTTCGGGCTGGCCCTGGGCCTCCAGCGGGCGAGTGCGAGGAAGCCGGCCGGGGTTCGGACCCACATCCTGGTGGGCCTGGGTGCGACCTTGATGACGTTGGTCTCGATCTACGGGTTTCCCGGCGGGAGCTTCGACCCCACCCGGATCGCGGCTCAGATCGTGACCGGCATCGGGTTCATTGGGGCCGGGCTCATCATCCGCGAGGGGCACGGGGTCCGGGGCCTGACCACGGCGGCGTCCCTGTGGATGATAGCCGGGATCGGAATGGCCACGGGGTTCGGGGCCTACCTTCTGGCCCTGGGGTCCACGGTTCTGGCCTTGATTACGTTGATGTTTCTGGGAAGCCTGGACACGGTCGTGCGCGAGGGCAGGAGGCGGGCCGGGACCCTGGAGATCAGCACCCTGGCCTCCGAACTCTCCGTGGAGCGGATGACCGCGTTCCTGAGCGCAAAGCGGATCCCCGTAAAGCAGGTCTCCTACGAGCGCCAGGAGGAGGGAAAACTTCTGGTGCGCTATAATTTCCAGATCCCGGCCGGGGTCTCCCCGGACGAGCTGCTCTCCGGGCTCCAGGCCCTGGGGGCCAAGGGGGCGAGCTGGGAGAGCCTGGCCGAGGAGCTGGACTGACGAAGGAATTAAAATCCAATTGCAATGGTGCAGGGACGAGAAAACCGATGACTGAAAAACTGATGGGCAGGGATTACCGCTTCCTCATCATTTGTGTCCTGATTGCTGCGGTCTGCTTCGGGATCGGGCTCAAGTATTTCTATGTGGCCTTCCCCGAGGCCTCGATTGACTTCAAGGTGACCCAGGCTCAAAGCGAAGCGATTGCCAAGCGGTTCCTGGAGGCACGAGGATGCCGGATTGCAGGATATCATCATGCCTTGGAGTTCTCCTACGATGACCAGGCCAAGGTCTTCCTGGAGCGGGAGCTGGGCCTGGCCAAGGCGAACCCTTTGTTCGGGTCCCGGGTGAGGATCTGGCGCTGGGCGCACCGTTGGTTCGTGCCCCTCCAGAAGGAAGAGTTCAGGGTCGAGGTGAGCCCCAAGGGGGACATCACCTTCTTTGACCACACGGTCCCCGAGACCCTATCCGGAAAGAACCTGACCCAGGCCGAGGCCAGGATTCTGGCCGAGGAGTATCTCCTGAAGGTGGCCGGGAGGGACACGGCTTCCCTGGAATTTGTAGAGGCCTCTTCCGAGGGGCGGCCCAAACGGACCGACCACACCTTCACCTGGAAGGAGAAGGGCTTCGAGGTCAAGGACGGGAACTACAGAATCCAGGTCACGGTTCAGGGAGACGAGGTCGCGGGCTACAACGAGTACCTGCACGTGCCCGAGGCTTGGATCCGGGACTACGAGAAGCTCCGATCTTTGAATCAGGCGGCCGGGACCGTGGACAGCCTGTTCTTCATCTTGCTTGGGCTCGGGATCCTGGTCGTGCTCGGGATCCGCATCGCTAAGCGGGACATCAAATACCACCTGGCCCTGGGCGTGGGAGCGGTCGGCGCGATCCTCGTGTTTCTTAGCATCCTGAACTCGCTGGCATCAACGTTCTTCACGTACCCTTCCACCGAGTCCTTTGGAAGTTTTCTCACACGCCACTTGGCGCAGGCCCTGTTCGGAGCCCTGGCCGCGGGAGGGATGTTCTTCGTGCTCACCGCGGCCGCGGAGCCGCTTTACCGCCGGGCCTACCCGGACAAGATTTCACTGGTGCACCTGTTCAGTCCTCAGGGAATCCGAACTCGGACCTTCTTCAAGGAGCTGGTCCTGGGCTTGACCCTGACCTGTTTCTTTTTCGCCTATCAAATCGTGTTCTACCTCCTGGCCAATAAGCTCGGGGCCTGGGCCCCGGCGGACATCCCGTACACTGACCTTCTGAACACGAAGCTCCCCTGGATCGCGGTGCTTCTCATGGGCTTCATGCCCGCGGTCAGCGAGGAATTTACCTTCCGGATGTTCTCGATCCCCTTCCTCAAAGGCCTCTTCAAGTGGACCCCTCTCGCCATCGTCCTGTCAGCGTTTATCTGGGGGTTCGGGCACGCGACCTATCCCAACCAGCCTTTCTTCATCCGGGGCCTGGAGGTGGGATTGGCCGGGTGCATCGTAGGGCTCATCATGCTGCGCTGGGGCATCTTGGCGACCCTGGTCTGGCATTTCACGGTGGACGCCCTGTACACCGCCCTCCTTCTGCTGCGCTCCACCAATCCCTATTTCATCGTATCCGGTGCCGTCTCGGCCGGGATCATGCTCCTGCCCCTCCTGTTCTGCGTGGTCGCTTACCTGGCCAGGAAGGGATTCGCCTCCGAGGCGGGGATGCTTAACCGGGATGCGTGCCCGCCGGAGGAGGCTAAAGAGGAGAGGGAGAAAGAAAAGACCGAGGTCCTTCCCACGGGCTATCGTTCCTTATCGTCGAGGGCGATTATCGCCTGGGTCGTCATCGCGCTCGTTTCCCTTTCGCTCTTTCTGGTTAAGGTTCCGAAGATCGGAGACTTTGTACGGTTCAATCTGACCCGGCAGCAGGCTCAGGGGATTGCGGACAAGGCTCTCGCCGCCCAGAGAGTGGAGGTTGCTTCTTATTCCAAGGTCACGACCGAGAATGCGTCTTTTGGCCCTCTGACCAGCAAGTACGTCCTCCAGCGAAAGGGCATCTCCTACCTGAACCGCTTCTGGGAGCAAAGGCTCAAAGTCCCAACCTGGAGCACGAGGTATTTCAAGCCCCTCCAGAAAGAAGAGTACAGGGTCGCGGTCAATCCCAAGACCAGCGAGGTTATCGAGATCGCTCACGAGTTTCCAGAAGAACAACCCGGGGCTGACCTTCCCGAGGATTCAGCCAAAGCCATTGCCGTGAGCGCCCTCAGGACCATGGGGATCGATACGATAGGCTATGTGCTCAAGGAATCCTCATCGGATAAGAAGAAAGCGCGCCGGGACTATAACTTCACCTGGGAGGCCAGGGAAGGGAGCGAGCTGAACCTGGACGAGGCCAAGTTCAGGGCTTACGTGGATCTGGCCGGGGATAAGGTCGCATCGTACGGGACAACCCTGAAGCTGCCCGAGGCCTGGATCCGCGAAAGGCAGAAGCAGCTTATCTGGAAAACCGCGTGCACGGTCCTGGCCGGAGTCATCGGGCTCTTTTTCCTGGTGGCCTCCCTGATCGTATATATCTTCCGCATCCGGGACAAGCGCGTACCCTGGAAGAGGGTTTTAGCCCTTTCCACAGTCCTATCCGTCGTGTCCGCACTTGCCTGGCTGAACCGCCTGCCGTCCCTGTACACGCTTTACAGCACGTCCATCGCCCTCTCCACGTTTACCCTGCAGATGGTGGTCTTCGTCTTGGTCGGCGTGGTCGGAGCCTTCCTGTTCGGGATGCTTCAGATGGGGTTTGCTTTCGGTGTTGAGCCCGACCTCGGTGCGGTTATGAACCGTAATGGGCGCGGGATTTATGCTAGAGATGCCTTCCTCGGGAGCCTCATCCTCCTGGCCCTCGCAGCATCTGCGATGAAGTTGGATGGCATCCTGGACGCCGCATTCACTAAATTTACGAGCGTCTCGGGCCTTTCCGTGCCGGAGGGATTGAGCACGTTTCTGCCTTTCCTGGATACCCTGCTGGGCGGGATCCGCTGGGCGGTCTATGCCTTGGCCCTGTACGCCATGGGGGCCTATTTCTGGAGACACAAACTGCGCTGGCTGTTCTTGGGGCTGGCCATTCTGGCAATCGTTCTCACGGTCCTGGCCATTCCGGAGTTCAAGACGTCCCAGGAGATCGGGCTGGGACTCGGGGTCATGATCCTGTTCACAGCTGTGGCCTTCCTGTTCATTCGGTTCATAACAAGAGGGAACCCCTTGCTCTTCGTCCTGGCCGCTTTCCTGATTCCTTGCGGTGGAAACGCCCTGAAGCTCGCTAACCAGGGAGCACTCTGGTTCCGATGGAACGGTATGTTGGTCCTGGTCGTCATGGCCCTAGCCTGTGTCTCGGTCCTCTGGGACAAGCAAGGATCGAGAAAAAAGCCAAAAGGTAGATTGACTTAGGAAGCCTATGCTGGAAAAAGAAGAATTCAAATCATTCAAAGAATGGCTCACGGCCCGCCAGTTAATCGTTAAGGAGCCGGGGGTCGCCGCGGTGGTTGAGAAGCTCAGGCTGGCCTTGAAAAAGCAGGGGGAAGACCTCCAGCAGGAATTGGAGGCAGTTGCAGAGATATTGGATTGCCGCGTTCCCTGGCGATCAGGACACTCCAAAAACGTCTCGCGCTACTCCCTGGAGATCGCTCGGAAATTGGGCGGATTCGGGAAAGAAGAGCTCGATTTCCTACGTACAGCCTGTCTTCTGCACGACTTTGGGAAGTTCGCGGTGAAAAAGGAGATTCTCCTGAAGAAAGGGATCCTCAGCTCGGAGGAGATGGAGTTGATACAGGGCCACGTGGAGGGAGGGATCCTGCTCTTGTCTCCGTTCGAGGAACTGCGCCTGATCCTTCCAGCGGTGCACGAGCACCACGAGCATTTCAACGGTCAAGGCTACCCTCTTGGCCTGGCCCAGAGCGAGATCACTTTCGCCGCTCGGATCATCTCGGTAGCCGATGCCTACGAAGCGATGCTGGCCGAACGTCCTTACCGCAGGCGCAAGAGCGAGGAGGAGGCCCGGGAGGAACTCCAGCGGCTGGCTGGGGTGCAGTTCGACCCGGAGATCGTGCGCGCATTCTTAGCGTGATCTCGTCGCCGGGGGGAAAAGGACTAAGGCTCTGAGATGCTCCGGAGGTGACCCCGCTCAGGCGGGGTAGAGGGGCATCTTGATTTTTAGGAAAGGAGACCCGAACGGGGAAGAGAAAGCAGGCAGAAAAAGCTAGATCACAAAGTACCCGGGGATGGCTCGGAATGGCTGGGCTCGTTCTGCTGTGCGCACTTGCTTTCTGGCCGATGTTCGCCAACGGTTTCGTCTGGGATGACCTCGTGTTCATTCGCGACAACGAAGTCATTCGCGGGTTCTGGCCTTTGGCGCGTTTCCTGAATGCTCCTCCCGGACTAAGCCAAAGACCGTTGATGATGTTTTCTTTTGCCTTGGATTACCACCTCTTCGGGCTCGACCCCTTTGGGTATCACCTTGCCAATTTTCTCCTGCATGTCCTCTGCGTCCTGGGAGTCGTTTTCTTGGGCCAGAGGCTATTCGGGGAGAAAAATGCTGGGCTCCTCGCGGGGGCGCTATTTGCCGTCCATCCCGGACATGCGGAAGCCGTGATTTCTTTTCTCGGCCGCTCGGACTTACTGGCTTCGGCCTTTCTCATCTGGGGCCTGTGGGCATACCTGAAAAGTAGTTCCTCGCAAAACTGGCAAAGGCCTGTTTTATTCGGCGCTGCTATAATGTCCTTGGCTCTTGCCTGCCTCTCTAAGGATACCGCAGTCATTTTTCCCGGTTTGGTTGTGCTCTGCGATTGGGCTCAGGGGAATTTGGCTAAGGGAAGAAGGCGTTCCACCCTCTGGCGCTGGATACCACTGATCATGGTGTTGCTGCTCTACGGGGTCTTCCGACGAGTCACGGCCGGAGACGATGGAGGTCAAATCACGTGGTGGGGAGGCAGCCCATGGAAAACCGTACTCCTGGCCTTTGTGGCTTACGGGGAATACATCCGGCTTTCGATGGTTCCACTCACCCTGTCTCCCTGGTATGAGATCGAGCAGCTTGGAGCCCAGGGATTTAGGGTGGGCCTTGGCCTGGCCTTAACTTTGCTCACGTTTGCCGGCCTGGTCCTCCTCGTCCGCAGGTCGCTCCGGGGCGTATTCCTGGTGGGTTGGTTCGCGCTGAGCCTCTCCCCGGTGCTGGTAGGCTGGCTTTTGGTCGGATTGGGTTCCCGGGCTTGGGGGGTCCTTCCCGGAACGATGATGGCCGAGCGCTGGTTTTATCTTCCCTCTATGGCGACTTGTTTTGCTGGAGCTTGGGGATGGTCAACCCTGAAGGTGAAGATGAACGGCTCAGCTCGCACGGCTTGGATCGCTCTTCTCGCCCTCATCCTGGTTCTTTTTGGAGCCTACAGCCTGACATGGTGCACGGTCTGGAGGAATCAGAAGGTCCTGGGGCAGACCATCCTCTCACGATTTCCCAGGAGCTATCTGGGGCATGTCGTATTAGGGGCAGGCTTGATCGAGGACGGTCGGATTCAAGACGGACTGACCCACTACCGGGAGGCCGTGAGCCTCAGGCCCGACCTGATCTGGATACGCTATAATTTCGCTGTCGCCCTGCGTGACCTCGGCCGCACAAAGGAGGCCATCGAGGAATACCACGCGGTCCTCAGGATTCAACCCCAGAATTCCTCGGCCCACAATAACCTGGGGGATCTTCTCTATGAGCAGGGAAAGCTCCCCGAGGCCGAGGCTGAGTTCCGCGAAACCGTTCGACTGGACCCGGACCACGTCAGCGCACATGTCAACTTGGGAAATGTGCTCGACGAACTCGGCCGTCCCGGGGAAGCTGAGGCGGAATACCGCAAGGCCCTCCGCTTGGATCCGGAGTTCGCCGGGGCCTATTACAACCTGGCCATTGCTCTCCTGCACCAGGGGAAAACACAGGAGGCTGTGCAGGCCTTGGAGTCTACCTTAGCCCAAGGAGGAGGGAACAGGGATGAGGTGGAAAGCTTGCTCCGCAAGCTGAGGGAACCGTAAGTGGATGACCGGGCTAAGAGGATCCGGGAGGAGGTTTGGCGCTGGGGGCTGCCGGTCCTTCTTGGCGTGCTGGCTTTCGGGTCGATGTTCGGGAACGGCTTCGTCTGGGATGATCAGGAGTTCATCGTCCATAACCCGGCCCTCCGTTCCCTGTGGCCTCCGGAGTATCTTCGGGGTTGCCCGGGCCCGGGATTTCCTTGGTTGGGGCAAAGGCCGGTCACCGCCCTGTCCTTCGCCCTGGATTACGCCTTCTGGAAGGGGAGCCCATGGGGATTCCACCTGACCAACCTCCTGTTCCACGTCCTCTGTACGCTGGGAGTCATCTTCCTTGCCAAGGCTTTGTTTAAGGACAAGGGGGTGGCCCTTGCAGCCGGGGCCCTGTTTGCCGTTCACCCCGGCCATGGGGAGGCCGTGGTCGCTTTTTTAGGCCGCTCCGATCTCTTGGCCACGGCGTTTGTTCTGCTGGCCTCGCTGGCCTACCTGAGGTCCATGGAGGGGGAGCGAAAGACGTTATTCTTTGGGCTCAGCGTAGGGAGCTTCTTCCTGGGATGTTTCTCCAAGGAGACGGCGCTGGCGTTCCTGGGGATCCTTATCCTCATCGAGGGAATTCGAATCAGGGAGACTGGAAGCTCATGGAAGCGCGGTTGTCTCAGGGCTTTGCCCTTCGTCCTGGTGGCCATCCTCTACGGCGCCTACCGCCATCACCTGATGTCCGGGCTTCCCGCTCACGACGCAAGGATAGGGGAAAATCTGTTAACGGTGATCGGAAATCTCTTGGGAACCTTTGCCGAATACGTGCGTTTATTCCTGTTTCCTCTGCGCCTTTCGCCCTGGTATGAGGCGGCAGGATTGAGTTCGGATTTATGGGAAAATATCCTTCTCGGAATGGTTACTTTTTTAGTTTGCATAGGGGCCTTCATTTTGACCTGTAAGTGGGATGCCCGCAAGGCCCTGGCCATCGGCTGGTTTCTCGGGGGGCTTTCTCCGGTGCTCCTAGGCTGGATCTTTCCCCTGCTCGGACTGAGAGGCTTGGGTGGACTGCCCGGACCGATCCTGGCCGAGCGCTGGCTTTATCTACCTTCGGTCGGCGGATGTCTAGCGGGGGGCTTGGCCTTCGCCCTAGCTCGATCCCGGGCGAAACCATCCGGGCAAGCAGGGCTTTCGCTCGTGGGCCTTTTCATCCTTGCGCTGTTCATCTGGCGTCAGGTTTCCTGGACTCCGGTTTGGAAAAGCGAGGAGAGCATCGCCCGGGCTATCGTGACCACAGCTCCCCAGAGCGCCTTGGGATTCTTCAATCTGGGTAATTCATTTTCCAAAACGGGAAGAGCCGACGAGGCGGAAGCGATGTTCCGGCAAGCCATCCGCCTGAAGCCGGATTATGCCAAGGCTCACAACAATCTCGGGATTCTGCTCGAAAAGGAAGGCCGGGTTCCGGAGGCAGACCAGGAATATCGGGAGGCCATCCGGCTTAAGCCGGACTATGCCGAAGCCCATACCAACCTGGGCAACCTTTTCGCCGGCCAGGGAAGAGCGGATCAGGCGGAATCCGAATACCTCGAAGCCATCCGGTCATCGCCGGACTATCCGGAGGCGCACTATGATCTCGGGACGGTGAACCAGGAGCGGGGAGAGTTCGTCCGGGCGGAGGCGGAGTATCGCCAGGCAATCCGCCTGAGCCCGGAATACGCCAAGGCCCACAATAACCTCGGCACCCTGCTGGCCAGGCAGGGGAAGCTTCCCGAGGCCGAAGCCGAGTACCGCGCGGCCGTAAGCTGGAGCCCGGGGCTCTGGGATGCTTCCCACAACCTCGCGGCACTCCTCAAGTTCCAGAAGCGCAATGCCGAAGCGGTTGCAGCCCTGGAGGCCTATCTCGCCAACGACGGACGTAACCGGGATGAGGCGGAGGCCCTGATCCGCCAGCTGAGGGAATGAGCGGTGGGCAAGCCTGAGAGGGCGGCGGTCGCCCGGGATCTCCTGTGCTTCGGCTTGCTGGGGCTGGTCGCCCTGGGGGTCTTCTGGCCGATGTTTTCTAATGCCTTCGTCTGGGACGACCAGGAATTCATCGTAAAAAACCTAGCCATCCGCAACCTCTGGCCCCTCTCCCGCTTCTTCCAATCCCAAGGCTCGGCAGCAGAAGGGGCGATCTACCCGCTGACGGGTCAGCGCCCGGTGATGGTCTTCTCCCTGGCTTTGGACTATGCCCTCTGGAGGCTCAATCCGTTCGGGTACCACCTGACGAACCTCCTGCTTCATCTCCTCTGCGTTTTCGGGATCACTCTCCTTGCCTGGAGCTTGACCCGGAGCCGAAACGCCGCCTTCCTGACGGGGTCCCTGTTTGCGCTCCATCCCGGGCACGCCGAGGGAGTGATCGCGTTTCTTGGTCGTTCGGATCTTCTGGCCACCCTGTTTGTGCTGATTGGATTCTGGGGCTATTATAAACATCGGGAGGCCAGAAAAGGGAGGAAGATCATCTGGTATGGGGGATCCCTTTTGAGTTTTCTCCTGGCCTGCTTTTCCAAAGAGACGGGTCTGGCTCTTTTAGGCGTTTTGGTGGCCTATGAAGCGTTTGTGGCGAACGATCGGAAATCCAAGGTTGTAAGGCTTGTTCCGTTTGTTCTGATCGGGTTCCTTTACTGGGTTTACCGGGGAAGGGTGTTGGGGGGCCAGAGTGCAGGCTCGGCCTGGTGGGGAGGCAGTCCTTACACGAATTTCCTGATGATGTTCGAGGTCTATGCGCGTTATCTGCGGCTTCTTTTCTTCCCCTTGACCTTGAGCCCTTTGCACACCGTGTCTGTCCCCAGGGGGTTCTGGGACGGAAGGGTGCTTTGGGGGATGGTTCTCCTCGTGGGAAGCCTGTTGGGCACAGCCTGGGCTCTGAGGAGGCATCCCTGGATAGGTCTCCTGGCTTCCTGGTTTCTCATCGGCCTAGTCCCCGTAGCAAATCTCATTCCCATCCCTGGCGTCATGATTTTAGCCGAGCGTTGGCTTTATCTGCCCTCGCTTGGGGCCTGTGCTCTGGGAGGATGGGGGGGATGGGTTCTCTATCAGCGGGCCAGGAGTTGGACCCGGTGGGGCTGGGCCGGGTTGGTTACCATGATTCTCGTTCTGTTCGGAGTCCGCACCTTCCTTTGGAGCTCTCCCTGGAGGACAGAGGAAACCATCGCGCGCGCCATTGTAGCGACATCTCCGCAAAGCGCCCTGGGTTATAACAACCTCGGCAACGCTCTCTTGGCCAAAGGGCAAACTTCTGATGCCGTGGGGGCTTACCACCAGGCCCTTTCCTTGAAATCCGACTACCCGGAAGCCATGAGCAACTTCAGCATGGCCTTGACCGAGATGGGCAAGATGGACGAAGCCCTTCAAGAAGTGAGCGAAGCTATTAAGCTCAGACCGAAACTAGCCAGCGCTCACAACAACTTGGGGGTCATCCTGAAAAGAAGGGGAGAAACCCAAGCCTCCCAGGCGGAATTCCGCGAGGCCCTCCGCTTGGATCCGGATTATGTAGAGGCGCATTACAATCTGGGGCTGGCCTTTGACGAAGCCGGAAACCTTCCCGGGGCAACTCAGGAATACGAGAGGGCTATTGACTTGAATCCTAACAGCGTCCCTTCACATGCGGTCTTGGGCATCCTGCTCATCCATCAGGGAAAGATAGCCGAGGGGGAAAAGGAGCTTCGCCTTTCCCTTCGGATCAACCCTGATCTGCCCGAGGGCCACAATGGCCTGGGCAATCTCTTGGATCTTCAGGGAAAGGCCAAGGAGGCCGAGGCTGAATTCCGCCTGGCTGCTCGACTCAAACCGGATTACTATGCGGCGTATTATAACCTTGGCAATGTCCTGTTGAGCCAGGGTCGGCCGGATGAGGCCGAGGTCGAGTTCCGGGAGGCGCTCCGGATCCAGCCGAATTTGGCATATGCCCACTACAACTTAGCCGTCGCCCTTGAAGACCAGGGACGGGTAGAGGAGGCTGCACAGGCCTATGAGGGTTACCTTGCCGCCGCCCCCCAGGCTCAGGACCGGGCTTCTGTTGAGCAGAAGGTGGCTTGGCTCAAAAGCAAAAAAAGTGAGATTTGTTGTTTTTTCCCCTTGACTTTACCAGAATTTTCAGTTATTATTTATGAGTTGGAAAAGAAAGGGGGGATGCTAAAAGGCGATTAGTGATCCACCGGGAACCGGAATAATGACAAAAACTTAGGAGGAGACAATGAGAAAGGTGATTCTGCTTGCATTGACTCTCGGGGTACTCGTTCCTGGGGCCTGGGGCATTCAAAAGCTAGTTCTTCCGGCCTCGGTGACCGGCCCCATGACCTTGGACTTCGTTCAGGGCTATCGGTTTGACCCCCTGACAAGCCAGCCCGCGCTTCCCGCGAACCTGACCATTACGGGCTATCCCAAGGGCACGAAGGGCTACTATCTGGTGCAGTTTGCCGGTCCCATTGACTACACCTGGAAGGAGCACGTGAACGCCCTGGGCGGTTTCGTGCTGGGGTATATTCCGAACTACGCCTTCGTGGCCCGGATGGACGAGGCCGCCAAGGCCAAGGTGGAGGCTCTGCCCGAGGTGCGCTGGGTGGGACTTTACCAGCCGGCCTACAAGCTGTTCCCTCACAACCTGTTGGGGAGTGGTCCTCGCACCATCATTGTGGTCCTGCATCCTGGGGAATCGGACGGCGCCTTTGAAGCCCATGCCAAGGCGTTGGGCGGGAAGGAGTTCACCTGGGACATCAACGAGGTCAACAAGAGCGTGCGCTTCACCGTCGACGCCTCCCGGATCCCGGATCTCGTCCGCCTGACCGAAGTGGACTGGATTGAGCCCTGGACGGAGTGGACGTTGGACAACGTGGATGCGCAGTGGGTGACCCAGATGGGGTGGCGCTCCACGGCTCCGCCCTCGACCACGCGGGACATCTGGCAGAAGGGCGTCCGTGGAGACTGGATGGAGGGCTCGACCCACAAGTATATCGTGGTCGGCCGCGTCGATGACGGCCTCGATCCCCTGCATTGGGCTTTCTTGGACCCCGCTGTTCCTCTGACCGCTGCCGGGGAGTACCCCACCCACCGCAAGGTTATCAGCTACAAAGGAACCTACACCCGTTCCCAGCACGGGACGCATACATGCGGAACAGTCTGCGGGAACGACTCCATAAACGGCGGGACGAGTAACTACGACGGGATGGCCCCGATGGCCAAGATGATCCACAAGACATACGGTTCAGGCTGGGACATGAACACATGGTGGGGCGACATGTACACCGGCAACGCCGGCGGTCAGGCCTTCTCCAATACCATGAGCCTGTCCCGCAAAGACAGCTTCAACCTCTATGTCTTCACGGACATGACCGCCGACCAGTTCCACTGGCGCTACAAGGACTTCATCGAGACCAACTCCATGGGGAACTCCGGCGGGAACACCATGGGCCACCCCGTGATGGCCAAGGACCAGATCTCGATCGGCGCCACCCTGAACGGGACCGCGTCAAACGGCATCGCGACCTATTCCAGCCGGGGCCCGACCGCGGACGGCCGTCGGAAGCCGAATCTCTGCACGCCCGGCGATAATCTCTACTCCGCGGACTACCTGACCACCAACTCCTACGCAGCCATGAGCGGGACTTCCATGGCCACGCCCTGCGCAGCCGGCAACGTCGCCTTGGTGCGCTGCTACTTTGAAAAGGGTTTTTACCCCACCGGCGACTCCGTGGCCGGGAACCGCAGACATCCTTCGGGTGCGCTGGTCAAGGCCGTCTTGACCGTTGGGGCGGATCCAAACGTCACCGGCTACACGGTCCCGGACAACAACATCGGATGGGGACGTGTTGACCTGGACAGCTCCCTATATTTCACTGGCGACACCAAGTTCCTCTGGGTTTACGACGACACCACCCGAGGCTTGCGCACGGGTGATTCTGCATTGTACCAGATTACCGTGAACTCGGGCACCCAGTCCTTCCGCGTCGTGATGTGCTACTCCGACACCGCCGGCCCTATGCAGGGCGCCCGGATCCTGGTGAACGACCTGGACCTCACCGTGATCTCGCCCTCGGGCACGTCGTACCTTGGAAATGTCTGGTCCGGCGGCCAGTCCACGACCGGCGGGACCCGGGACAGCATCAACGAGACGGAGTGCTTCCGCCTGAACGCTCCGACTACCGGGGTCTGGACCGTCAAGGTCAAGGGCCGCAACGTCCCGGTCGGCGGTTCCAAGGGACAGCCCTATGCGGTCACCGCGACCGGAGGGATCTCGTTCTCCGGCGTGGAGGAGGGAGAAACCAGGGAGCCGGTTCTGCCTAGGGAGTTTGATCTCTGGGCGATTCCGAACCCGATGGGCGACCAGACCGAGATTTCCTTTACCCTGCCCAAGCCTTCGACAGCCATCCTGCGGATTTACACCCTGACCGGCCAGTTGGTGAAGACCCTGACCGAGGGCCAGCATGGTGCCGGGATATTCCGCATGAGTTGGGACGGGCGTGATATCTTGGGGACGAAGGTTCCCTCGGGCGTTTACTTTTATCGTTTGGAGACCCCGTCTTTCTCCAGTACCAAGAAGATGGTCGTGGTGAGGTAGTCCCGTTCGGGATGACCTCGTAAACCTTCTCCATGAGACCGTCCCGTCCGACTTCTGGACGGGACGGTCTCTGCTTCTAATTAGAGTGAGGGTATCGGAATGAATAAAAACTCTATGTTGTGCCTGTTCGGGCTGATGCTGATATTTACAGGACTGGCCTCAGGAGAGAGCCTGATCCGTGTGGGAATCGCAGATCGCGCAACTGTTCAAGACATTAAGGTCTGTTTCACCGACATCTCGCGGATCGAAAAGACTGCGGTCATCGGCTCCGCGACCGATGAGGGCATCCAGTCGCTTCGGGACAAGGGTTACGCCGTGGAGGTCCTTGTTCCCGACGAGCAGGAGGCCGCTCTGCAGGCTGACGCCCAGCCTCCGGACCCGGCCATCCCCGGGGTCTTTCACTCTTATCCTTGGATGTGCGCCCTCCTGGATAGCATCGCCCGGCAGCACCCCACGATTACCCGCCTGGATACGATCGGCACGAGCTACGGGGGCCGTAGGATCCTGGCCCTGCGCATCACCTCCAACCCGACCCAGGAGCAGAACAAACCTGAGATCCTCTGGGAAGGGGGGATCCACGGGGACGAGATCATGGGCCCGGAGCTTTGCTTGGGTCTGATCAACGCTCTGACCGATTCCTACGCCTTGAGCTCCCGGATCCAGCGCTATGTGGACACCCGCGAGATCTGGGTCGCGCCCAACGTGAACCCGGACGGACGGGTGAGCATGTCGCGCTATAATGACAACGGCGTGGACCTGAACCGCAACTACGGATACAACTGGGACGTGCTCGAGATCGGGGGTGGGACCGGGCCCTTCTCCGAGCCCGAAACCAAGGCCTTCCGCAACCTCATCTGGCGGAATCCGATGACCATCCGGGTCTCCTATCACGGGGGGACGCACTTCATCTCCTATCCCTGGTCCTACACCCTTCAGGGGGCCAACGACAGCACCTCCCTGCTCTGGCTTTCCCAGCGCTACTACTCCTTTGTACCCTATGAAGTCGGCCAGGGCTCGCGCGGGATGTACGACATGCACGGCTCCTCCAAGGACTTCGACTACGGCTGCCAGGGGACCCACGGCTGGTCCATCGAGGTCTCCATGCTCAAGCAGCCTCCCCAGGCGGCCATCGACACCATCCTGGCCCACAACCTCCCCGCGATGTACGAGTTCATCTGGCGGGCCAAGCAGGGCGTGGAGGGGGTGGTGACCGATTCCGCTAGCGGCGCTCCGCTCCAGGCCCGGGTCACCGTGACCCAGTTGGGCTGGCCGGCGTATTCGGATTCCCTGGTCGGAGACTATCACCGTTATCTCCGTCCCGGGACGTATTCCATTGCTTACTCGGCGAATGGCTACCGTACGAAGACCGTTTCGGGGGTCGTCGTGCCTACGGATTCCTCGGTGGTCGTGAACGTTCCCTTGGCCCGCAACCCCGGGGCGAACCTCTCGGCTTGCAAGGTCCCGGCCTGCAACATCCGCGATTCTCTGAATTACTTCAACAATCCGACCATCACTCCTTCAGCCCTGGGGCCCGGGGACGGTGTCTGGGTGGCCTTGGGGAAGTCGGGCTGGATCAACCTCGATATGGGCCCGGTGTCGCGCATCACGGACCATTCCGGCAACGATTTTACCGTGATAGCCGGCTCCGGGGATACCTCGCACTACTGGGTTTGGATCGGGAACAGCGAGGACGGCCCTTGGACCCGGGTGAGTGCGTCCCGGGTAGCGGGAACCCAGTCCTTCGACATCCAGCCCGCCGGTCTCACCTCCGCGCGCTACGTGCGCATCGTGGATGACAGCATCGGCTCCTACAACGGCCCCACGGACGGATTCCACCTGGACGCGGTGGAGGCCTTGCCCACTTCTGGAGTGGAGGGCGAGCTGCCCACGGGCTCGATCATCGCGGATTACGAGCTTGGTCCGGCGTTGCCGGATCCCTCTCGAGGGAGCTTAACCTGCTCCTATGCTATGCCTAGGGAGGGTCCGCTTTCCCTGAAGGTCTACGGCCTGACAGGCCATGTGGTCCGAACGCTTGTTTCCGGAATTGTGTCTTCCGGCCTGCATCAGGCCCATTGGGACGGGAGGGACGACCGAGGGCATCAGGTTCCTTCGGGCGTCTACTTCTACCGTTTGGAGACTCCCAGTTTCTCCAGCACCAAGAAACTGGTCGTGGTGAGATAACCCTTCCGGGAGTTGTTTTGGGAACCGTCCCGTCCGACTTCTGGGCGGGACGGTTCCTCTTTCCCAAAATAGTGCGCCGGGTGAATGAGGAGGAGATGGTGGAAGTGCTTCGGGGGGAGATCCCCAAAGGGGAGGGGATTGAATTGTCAGAATCCCGAAAGGATAGCGACGAAAGGTCGGAGGGAAAGAGCCACCCAAGGGGTGGCTCTTTTAATGTCCCTACAAAAGGCTGGATAGGGCAAATCCGAGATCGGAAAAGGCGAAGGAAAACCCCGCCTGCCGAAGCTTTTCCGGGAGGACTCTCTGGCTGGTCAGGATCGTTTCTTCAGCCATCTCCCCCAGGAGAAGGCGGAGCGTGAAGCTTGGAATGGGCAGCCAGGAGGGTCGGTGGAAAGCCTTTCCAAGGGCACGACTCAACTCCTTCTGCGGAACGGGATTCGGAGAGGCGAGATTGAAAATTCCCTGCAGGTCATCTTGCTCCAGGAGGAAGCGGATGGCGCGGACTTCGTCCCGAAGATGAATCCAGGAGAACCACTGGTTTCCGGAGCCGAGCGGGCCACCGAGGAAAAGATGGAAGGGGAGGAGGAGTCGGGGAAGAGCCCCGCCGCCCTTCCCCAGGACGACGGCGGTGCGGATGACGGCCCGGCGGACTCCTTGGGCTTCGACCCGTGCCGTCGAGGCTTCCCACTGGAGACAGACCTCTGGAAGGAAGCCCCGTCCCGGCGGGGAAGTCTCGTCCATCTCTTCGTCTCCGCGAGAGCCATAGAAGCCGATGGCCGAGGACTGGACCACGACCCGGGGCTTTTGCTGAGCCTCGGAAACGGCTTCCAGGACGGCCCGGCCGGCGTTCAGACGGCTGGAGAGGATGCGGTTCGTTTTCTCCTCGGTCCAGCGGCCCGCGGAGAGGTTCTCTCCGGCGAGGTTGACGATGGCGTAGTCCCCCCCCGTGTAGTCCAGCCAGCCTTTCGCGCTGCGTCCGTCCCAGGGTGCGATCGCAACCCGGCCGCCGAGAAGGTCCTTGGCCCTTTCCGGATTCCGGGCCAGGGCCACCACGGCGTGTCCCGCCTCCAAAAGCTCATCGCAAAGGGCTTTGCCGATGAACCCGGTGCCGCCCAAAATGATTACGCGCAGCATCAGCCACTCAAGAAAAAGATGGGGGTATCGGGGTCGGAATAGAAGGACCGAGGCGTATCAGGCCGCCTGGCCTGTGAGGTCCATCACCAGCAGGGTGAGGTCATCCTCCGGGGGAGCGCCGGTCCTCCTGCCGGACCAGGCTGACAGGTTGGTCAGAAACGCATCGGCGAATCGCCCCGCAGCCAGGTCTTCGTTGGCGGAGAGGTACTCCTTGAGTCGCTCCTCGCCGAAGAAATCGCCAGCGGGATTCGTGGCCTCGGTGATCCCATCGGTGTACATCACCAGCCGGTCCCCGAGCTCAAGCCCGAAGGAAGCGTTCTCGTACTCCGCCTCCGGGAACGGGCCCAGGAGAAGCCCGTTGTTGGCGAACTCCAGGATTCTTTTTTGGGACCTCCTCCAGAGCAGGAGCGGCGGGTGCCCGGCGCCGGCATAGATCATCTCCCGTTTTCCGGTATCTACGAACAGACATCCGGCTGTGACGAAATGGCTTTCCGGGCCGCTTCCCAGGGCCCGGTTCATTTCGGTGAGCACCCGAGCCGGGTCGTTGGCTCGGGAGGCCTGGGAGGCAAAGGCTACCTTCACCATCGAGGCGATGAGCGCGGCCGGGACCCCGTGGCCGGCGACATCGGCCACGATGGCCAGGATTCGCCGGTCATCAAGGATCACGAAATCATAGAAATCGCCACCCACCGAGGCCATCGGCAGGTAGCGCATGGCGATGTCCACTCCGGGAAACCCGGGAGCCTCCTGAGGCAGGATCGAGGCCAGGATCTTGCGTGCGGTCTGCATCTCCTGCTCCAGAACGGCCAGCTGCCGCTCATTGTGGAAGAACCGCCTGGCCGAGGCGTAGCCCAGGCACCCGATGAAGCACATCAGTCCCAGGGCTTCCAGGCCGAGGTTGATGGGGAAGACCCCCAGGCTCATCAGATTCTCATGGGTGAGGAACAAGGCGAAGATCAGAAACCCGGCGTCCATCACCCGAAGCTCCGGGGTCGGGGGGAGGCCTCGGCGAACCCCGTTGGCCAAGATGACCAGGACGACCAGGATCGCCAGCAAGTTCTCATAGATTCCGACGGAATAGGGGGTTTTTAGAGCGGTGTCGGCGGCGATGGCCCCCGTCGCGAAAAGGATCTGGACGACTATGGACCAGCGGATGGTGTTCTTCCATCCCCTTCCCAGAAACTGCTCCGCGAACAGGGTGAAGGGGATCGTGACCAGGTAGGAGATGACCGCGCTCAGGTGTGGCCAGAAGAAAGCCGGTGCCGGGATCAGAAATCTCGCGGAATAGGAGTCGATGAGCAGGCGGACCCCGTACAGCATGGAGAAGGCCCCGAAGTAAACCAGGGAGGGGTCCCGAGATCTCCAGGGGAACAAAGAGAGAAGCAGGGCTGAGAGGCCCAGGGCCGCGAACAGGGTGCCCAGGGGGATCTGCAGGACATCTCTCCGGAAGGGGGCCTTGGAAGTCTGGCTGGCGAAGTTCGGTCCGGGGCGTAGGGGTTCCGGAAGGAAGCCTGAGAAGCCCAGGGCTGCGACCAGGGCCGAGAGGGGGTTCTGAAGGAAATCCATGCGGAACGGGGCTTTGGCGTTTTCGCTGATCAGCCTTGGGAAGGCCCGGCGGGGGGCGAGGGAGGCGCTCTCCAGAAAAAAATCATAGGGTCTGAGGTTAGGGATCCAGAGATACAGGTGCCGCTTCTGGAAATACCGGGGAAGGGGGAGGAGGTGCCAGGTCAGGTCCGGAAACCTTGAAGCCGTACCGGTTCCGGGATCGCCGAAGCGGTAAATTAGGGAGTCGTCCAGGAATGCCGCGAAGACCGCGGCATCGGTCTGCAGCAGGACTTGGGTATCGTCCCAAAGCACATCGGGCAGCACGATGCGGAACCAGAACCCCAGGCCCTCCTTCTGTTCGTTCAGACGTAGTTTCTTGAGGGGAAGCCAGGTCCGCTCGGCAGCGGAATCCGGGGTTTGAAGAAGATTGGCCGGGCAGAATTCCCAGCCATGTGCAAGGCGGACGACACGGGCTGGTCCGCTGACCTCCGGGTTGGTCTGGGCCGGAACCGCGCAGGGCGAAACCGCGAGGGAAACGAGGAGGAAAAGGAAAAGCCGATCCCTGTTCAGCATCAGGAGGGGAATTCAGGAAGGTTGATTGCTAATTTTGCATTCCACGATGATTTTTTACTTCTGCTGCCCGAGTCTTTTCTCGATGTCCTTGACCAGCGCGGGGTCCTTGGCCAGGGGCTCGGCCTTCGCCCAGTAGGTCCGTCCTTCCTTCCTCCGCCCGAGCTTGTCCAGCACGTCGCCCAGCCCGGCCAGGGCTGCCGCAAGGTTCGGAGACAGACGGATGGTTTCGCGGAATTCCTTCTCCGCCTCGGGCAGGGTGCCCGGCTTGTTGAGCATCACGGCGAGGTTATAATGGGCTTCCACCAGTTCGGGATTGAGCCGGATGGCTTCCCGGCACTCCTTCTCGCCATCGGCCGTCCGGTCCGTCATCCAGAGCAGGGCTCCGAGCCGGTAATGGCTGAAGGCATCGTCGGGCCGGACCTTGAGGGCTTCTCGGTAAGACGTCTCGGCCTCGGCATAGTTTCCCTGGTCGGCCAGGGCGACGCCGAGGTTGTAAAGGGCCTGGGGGTACTTTGGATTCAGGCGCAGGGCCTCGCGGAAACAGGGGATGGCCTCCTTGGCGTTGTTCTGGATCAAAAGGAAATAGCCCAGGTTGTATTGGGCCTCGGCGTATTCCGGCTGCAGCCTCAGGGCCTCCCGGGTTTCCTGTTCAGCCTCCTTCAGATCGCCCTTCTGGGCCAGTACCCCGCCCAGGTTGTAATGGGCCTCGGCGTCCTTGGGGTCCAGGCGGGTAGCCTCCCGTACCTCCTTTTCCGCCTCCGGCACCTTGCCCTGCATCAGGAGGGCTATGCCCAGCCCGGTGTGCGCCTGGACGTATTGGGGGTCTATCCGGACGGCCTCGCGCAGCTCCTTCTCGGCCTCTCTAAAAGAGCCTTTGAACTCCAAAGCCGCTCCCAGGCCGGTCCGGGCCTTGACGTAATCCGGCTGGAGACGGATGGCCTCGCGGAACTCCGCCTCGGCTTCTTTGATTTTTCCCTGGTTGGCCAGCGCAGCCCCCAATCCGTAACAGGCTTCGGGCAGGCGGGGCTTGAGCTTCAGGGCCTCGCGGAACGATTTCTCAGCCTCGGTCAGCTTGCCCTGTTTCCCGAGCACGGTCCCCAGACCGGAAAGCGCCTCGGCGTAGGTTGGGTTGAGGCGGATGGCCTCGCGGAAGGCTTTCTCGGCCTCAGGAAGCTTCCCGGCCTTGTCCAGGGAGTCCCCGAGGGCGTTGTAGGCCTGGGGGTCGTCCGTTTTTGACCAGGCCGTCAGCGGTCTGCAAGCGATCAGGCCCAGGGCGATCAACCAAAGGACTTTCATGTAAAGGTCTCCCTCTTTATTTTCATAAAATAGGCTATCACATCGCAAGCAAAAAAGCAAGCCCTTCAGGCTTGCTTTTTTGTCCAAATGTCAGGAGGAACGATTTTTCCCTTAGCTGGCACCCAAGCCGGTAATGTCCACCACGATCAGGGTCAGGTCGTCATCCAGGACCTTGGTCTTCTTTCCGGACCAGGCCAGGAGGTTTTCGATGAAGGCTTCGGCGAAGGCTCCGACCGGGAGGTCGGCATGGGTGCGGATGAACTCTTTCATCCGCTCCTCCCCGAAGAGATCCCCCGAAGCATTCATCGCCTCGGTGATCCCGTCGGTGTAGAGGATGAAGCGATCCCCCGGCTTAAGGGCCATCTCGGCATTCTCGTAGCTGGCCTCCGGGAAGGGGCCCATGATCAATCCGTTGTTGGCGAACTCGAGATATTGGCCCTCGGATCTCCTCCAGATATAGAGGGGCGGGTGGCCGGCTCCGGCATAGACCATTTTCTTCTGTGCCACATCTACGTAAAGGCAGGCCGCGGTAATGAACTGGCCTTCGGGGTTGCTGAGCAGAGCCTGGTTCATATCCGAGAGGATTCGAGCCGGGTCAGAGGCATTGGGGATCTGGGTGGTGTAGGAGGCCTTGACCATGGAGGCAATCAGGGCCGCCGGGACACCGTGCCCGGAGACGTCGGCGACCAGGATGCCGAGGTGGGCCTGGTCTAGAATTAGGAAGTCGTAGAAGTCCCCGGCTACCGTGGTCGTCGGGATGTAGCGTACCGCGATGTCCAGGCCGGAAACCTGCGGGACCTTCTGGGGGAGGATCGCGGACTGGATCCGTCGGGCGGTCTGGAGTTCATGCTCGATGGTGGCTAGTTTCCGTTCCCTGGCGAGAAAATTCTTTGCCGCCAGATACCCTACACAGCAAACGAAAAGGAGGTTGCCGAAGGGGACGGGGCTGAACCGCAAGGGAAAGACCTTCAATTCTGCAAGGTTGGTCGCGATGACTGCTATCGAAAACAAACCGAAACCCCCAAGTAGCACGACCGTTTCAGAGGACCTTTTCTGCCTTGGACGGATGAGGTTGAGCAGAATGACCAGAAGGACGAGCCAGGTTAATCCCGAGACCACCCAGCGGTTCGCTCGGGCCAGGGAATTCGGGATTTGGAGAAGGAAGTCCGAAGCCAGGCCAATGGCTGCATAGGCGACGATAAACCAGAAGACCCACAGAAGAGAGGAGCGCCAACCCTTCCCGATGAGCTGGAGGATGAAGATGGTAATCGGGATCGGGATCAGGTAGCTGAGCACCGCGCTGACCTGCCACCAGGCGACGTTCGGGATCGGGAATAGGAACGCCACGATGTAGGAGACCGGCAGGGGAGTAAGCCCGCAGAGCATGGCATAGATTCCAAAGGACAGCAGGGCCAGGTCGTTCCATCGGCCACGCAAGACATAGAAGAGAACGACGGCCAGGCCGATGATCGTGAACATCCCCCCTAAAAGGAGGCCGATGAGATCGCTCGCCAGATAGCTGGTAAGCAGGGTCCGGATCGCCCTGGGCAGGGCGGCTTTGGGGACGACCAGTGATCTCCAGAAGGAAACCTCGAACGCCCTGCAATTGGGGAGCCAGATGGACAGCGTCTTCTCTTGGTATCCGGAAGGAAGGGGGATGGAATGGAAGCTGAACCCCTCGGGCTTTCCCCCAGCGGCCGCAGCGACATTGCCGTACGTATAGATCCTAGTGCTGTCGAGGTAGACCGCGAAAGCCGGGGCATCCGACTGGAGGAGATAGCACGCATCGTCCCAGGGAAATTTGGGAAGGGGTCGGCGGAACCAGAAGTCCAGTCCGGCTTCCTGCTCCTGTACCGTGATTTTATCGAAGGGACGCCATTTCCGATCCTCTCCCGGGGGCTTGACCGGGAAATCAGCTTGCCTCCCTGCGGCGAGATATTCCCATTTTCCCAATTTCGCAAGAAAGATGGGCCGGGTTGGATCCCACGTTAGAGGAGTCTCCTGGGCAACCAGAAGGCAGGGCCAAAGGAGCCCGAGTGCGGTTAGAAGAGGGAACAAGCTTGGATGGAAAGACGAATGGCGCCGCTTAACTTCGTTCATCGAGAAGGCTCCTTGCACGTTCTGATTTCGATTCGTTGCGCAGGCTGATTGAAGGGATTAGGCGATCAGATTTATTAAATAGGCTATCACATCGCAAGCAAAAAAGCAAGCCCTTCAGGCTTGCTTTTTTGCTTGCTTGGTTCGGGAAACGCTACATGGCCATGGGCTGCAAGAGGCCAAAGACGTTTCCCTCGGTGTCCGTGCAGTAGGCGAAATGGCCCACGCCCGGGATGGTTTCCTCCTTCATGACCTGTTTCCCGCCGGCCTTTTTGACTTTCTGAAGGTATGTTTTCAGCGAGGGGACGGCGATGGTGTTGACCGTCGTCGCCTTCTTCATCCGACGCAGGATCGCCCCGTCGATCCCGAGCTGGCCCTTCTTCCCGGTCATGCACATCCAGTAGTCCATCGCCCCCTTCCACTTGGCTATCTTCCAGCCGAAGACTTTTTTGTAGAAGGTCACGGCGCGCTCGGGCTTGTCGGCGTTGATCTCGAAATGCACGACTCTGGGCATGTTTTCCTCCCTGATTGCGTTTGGTTTCTCTGACGACACGGTCAGGAGTTATAACAACGGTTTTCGAGGGAAAGGTTCCTGCCTGCCCGGCTATTTCAGCTGTTCGGAAGCCGTCCGGCTGAGGATGAGCCTGGCCTTCACCAGTTTTCGATACTTGGCCAGGAGCTTCCTCGCGTCTCCGGCGACCGCGGCCTTCTGCATATCGCCCTCCAGTTCGGCGACCTCCAGGAGCTTGTAATAATGGAGGGTTTCTTTGAAGTGTGCGAGCACGATCTTCCCGGTCAGCAGGGGGTGGTTGTTGGTCACATTGGCGTCGTGGAACCGCACCCCGTGCTCCAGCTCCACCTCCAGCCCTTGAAGGAAGTCTGCCAGAGGGATCTTCATCCCCTTGACCTGCAGGACATTCAGAATCTTGCGAGCCTCATTCGGTTGGACTTTGGGTTCCCGCAGGGTTGTCCAGTCCCTGATGTGGAGGGCCTTGCAAACCTTGCGGACCTCTTCCCTGGTCACGTATTCCGGGGTTTTCATGAACCTTTTCTCCTTTCTTGACGTTTATTCCTTGTTCGCTTCCTCCAGGATCCGGATCAGCGCCTTGGGGACGAAAAGCTTGTGCATGGTGATCAGGATCCACGGCCAGAGCAGGCCCCAAAGGACGAGCATGCTCCAGAGGATCCAGGAATGGAACGGATTGTAAGCCGAGTAACCCCCGATTTGGAACAGGAAGATGCTTCCCAGGACCGCCAGGACGATGAAGGCGCTCAGCCCGATGCAGTACCCGGCCCAGATCCAGTAGGAGACGCTGTAATGGACGGCCCCCGGGACCTTGTCCGTGCGGAGCGTGACGTCGTTCAGGCCCAGGAAGGCCCCCGTCAAAAGGGTGGTGGCCCGGAAGTGCAGCTTCTGATTGCTCTGCTCGACGATGACATAGTGGTTCCGCCTGGCCGTGGCCCAGGGAAAGACCTTCTTCTCCCGGACCTTGGCGGCGAGGTTTTCGAGGATCCTGGGGGAGAGGGTCACGGGCTTATAGAGGCCCGCGAAGGTGGGAAGGAAAAAGGCGCTCATCGGGATTTTGTCTCCTTCTCGTTATAAAGGGAATCGAAGTGTTCCGAGGTCCAGGCCAGGAACTCCGGGCAGGAATATTCGCCGGCATTGTGCACGGTGCCGGAACCCTCGGGTCCGATATGGGGGATAACGGCGTCCGCCCGGCCCGCGCGGCTGCTCTTGCGGTAGACCGACAGATAATAATCATTCTCCGGCGGCCCTTTTAACCGCAGATGGATGCGGTAGCCGTCCAGGAAGTGTTCGTGGTTGCGGAGCCGGCTTTTGGCTCCGGCCAGTTTTCGGAGGCCCTCCTGGATGAGCACGGGATCCCGAAGGCTCATCCGAGGCCCGGGGCTCGGCCTTCCCTCCTCCTCCATCTTCTCGATGGTCAGCTCGGTGACCTGGGCGGGATCGAGGCTCCGGAATTTCAGGGCATTGGCCACCGAGGAATAGATGCCCCAGAAGTGCACCGCTCCGATCAGCATCGCCCCCGCGATAAAGACGAGTTGGGGCGGCTTGGGAGTTTGTTTGGGTTTGATCGCGGACTCGGAAAGGGCTCTGCGGGTTTTGAGATACCGGATGCCCAGGTAGAGGCTGAGGGCGATCAGGAAGGGGCCGCTTACCAGGAAGGCGTTATAATGCTTGATGAGTTCGATGAGGCTGGGGAAGCCCAACATATCGCTTTAAGGATTGAATCAGGCCACCAGGTTTCTTTCCATCCATTCCACCGCGAACTCGTGAAGCGAAAGGGCATCAAGGAGATAGGAGGTAGCCGCGCCAACCTTCCCCGATCGCCCTTTTCCCGAATCCAGGTAGGCTCTCACAATGGGGGTGAAGTACTCGCCTTCCGGCCAGTCGACGATGCCCTTGCCGGTATCGTATTCCTCGACCCAGGCCCACACCCTGGCATCGCCTCTTTGCACAGGGACCCGGTATCGCACGATCTTCTTGTGGGGGACGCGGGCGATGGCTTCCGAGTAATGCAGAAGCGTAACGCTATTCAACGGGGCGCCGAGGAGGAGGACTTTTCCCTCCGACTGCACCAGCTTTTCAAAAGGGGACCCGGGCCCATATCCGTACTGGAGCGGGTGGTCCTTGGTGATCCAGTCCGCCTTTGCCCCGAGCGCGGCCACGGAGGCGTCGGGATTTCCGCTTCTGCAGGCCCCGGGCAAGGTCCTCAGGTGTTCGGTCAGGATGCTCCACTTCGTGAACGCGCGGGAGGTTGCCGGGTCGAAAGCCGGGCACTCTTCGAGGTAGGCCTTTTGCTTCTCCTCGGGCCAGGAATCCATTTCGTAGGTCCCGTCCGCCCAGCTCACATACATCATCAGGGTCCCGGCCGGGGTGAGGACGTCCAAGAGGGCCTGAAGAATGATGTCCGGCCCGCCCACCACCCAGCCCACGGCTTTCACTGAGGCGTGGAGCATCACGACCTGCCCAGCGGTCACACCCAAGGCTGTAAGATCCCGAATGAGTCTACTCTTAGTAATGATGACACGAACCTCTGCGCTCATCCTTATTATCCAACAACGTTACACACGTAAAACAGCCTCCCCGAGTCCCTCCTCGGCTTCGTGAAGCGATACCCGTCGTACTTGCGGAAGGTGAAGCCGGGACACAAAGGATTGGTCATGGAGGTTGTACCATCAAATGAAAGTTTTTCTGAAGCAGTTCGAAACGGAAGGTGCCGGGTTCGGAACCTTGACCGATTGGGTTAAACTTCAATTTTTCGAGCAAGCGGACCGAAGGCTTGTTGTTGGATGCTGACTCAGCGAGGATGCGAGATACTCCGTCTTGGTTAAAAGCCCAGGAGAGCAATTCTGCAACAGCTTCAGTGGCGTATCCGCGGCCTTGATAGGGAGGAAGGACAGTATACCCTATCTCCACTGTTCCGTCTGCCTGGGGCCTGCCTTTGAATCCACTGCTTCCGATGAGCATCAGTGGTTCTTTACGTAAAAGCAAATACCAGGAAAACCAGCCCGTCAGTTCAGGGTGTTCCTGAAGTTGCTTGGCAAACCAGGGGAGGGCATCGCTTATGTTTTCCGGGGGCCAATTCAAAGGAACCGTCGCCTTCAACAATTTGGAGAATATTTCCCGAGGCCCGATTTCGGCCTGCGCAAGAGAAGCTGTGGATGGAATTAAAGTCAACCGTGCTGTTTGAAGAGGCTGTATTTGAGAAATCATGCCGTCCACTTCTCCTACTTTAGATTCCTATTTCTGCCCTTTTAAACAGCACACATAAAACCATCTCCCCGAATCCTTCCTCGGCCTCGTGAAGCGGTACCCGTCGTACTTGCGGAAGGTGAAGCCCAACTGCTTCAGCATCAAATCCAGCGTCTTCTCCGGGAAGGCCCTCTGCAGGTGCCGCTCCTCGAATCTTCGGTACCGGTTGCCCGCCCTAATGAATCCGATGATCGAACACAAGGCCAGACGGGCTTTTCGGTCATAGGAGGTATCCATGACGAGCAGGCGGGCTTTCTCTCGTACCCGGACGCTGGCATGATTCCAATGCTTGAGATACCCGGCCTCGGTGTTCATGTCGAAGATGAACACCCCTCCCGGATTCAGATGCTCTCGGGCGTTGGCGAACGCGGCCTTGAGGCCCACCGGGGTAAGGATATAGTTCAGGCTGTCGAACAGGCAGGTGATGACGTCGTGGCGCTCGGGCAGGGAGAACTGTCGCACGTCAGCCCGTACGAGTTTGGCCTTGGGCGCGTTGCGTCTGGCGTAGCGGAGCTGGTGCGGCGAGCGATCCAAGCCCGTGGCCGTAAAGCCACGCCCCGTAACCTTCCTGAGCAGTTGCCCCGTTCCGCAGCACAGGTCCAGCCAGGACGACGCCTGCGGGCAGCATGTCTTCACGGTCCGGGACACGAACGGCCAGATCCTCTCGGTCCACTCCGCCCAGTGCTGGTTATAGAACTCCGCGAAATCCTTGCCGTAAGGAGACATCATTAAAGGGAGTCATTGCGAGGAGTCCCGCGTTTCTGGAAGGACGACGAAGCAATCTCGTCCTTCCATATTTTTGCCTTTTTCTCTATTTCTTGAATAAACCCCTCCTTCCCGTCCATATAGCCCTCAGCGTCTTCCGGGAACTTCCGAGCCAGTTCCTCCTTCAACCGGCTGTAGGCCTGGGCCTCGTCCGGATGGGCCCTTAGATAATCCCGAAAGATGATATGTCGCTCAATGTGGGGGTCCCCGGTTTGGAAGATATGCACGTGATGGGTATGTTGGGTGTCCGTTCCCTTTCTGAAATACCGTCTGCCGGGAATCCCGAACTCTCCTTTGGGCAGGTAGCCGTGCCGTTTCATTTTCTCGTCGAGGGCATCCACTCCGGCGAGGTCGCGGACCTCCACCAGGATGTCGATGATCGGTTTGGACATGATCTCGGGGATGGCCGTGCTCCCGATGTGGTGGAAGGCCACGGCGTTGTCGCCCAGGAGCGATCGGAGCCTCAGGGCTTCGGCCCGGAACCGGGCAGGCCACATCGGGTCATAGGGGACGACCTGGATTTGCCTGGCCGGGGCTTTCTCCGCGGGCATCGCTACCGGCCTTCGCTGAAGGTCAACCGCATCTCGCTCGTGGGTTCGAACCCCAGGGATTCATACAGAGGACGGCCCATCGGGCTGGCGCCCAGATTCATCCTCTTGATCCCCTGGGCTTTGCAGTATTCGATGGCCTTCAGAGCGATCCGTCGGGCCAACCCTTTGCGCCGGTGTTCGGGCCGGGTATACATGCTGTACAGCCGGGCCGTGCGACCGCTCGGGTCAATGGGATTGGGGGGATAAACGAGAATGAGGAGGGCCCCGCAGGCGACGATTTGGCCTTGGGCCTCGATGACCCAGGCTTTCATGGTGCCGTCGGCGAGGCGGGCCCGGGCGAAAGGACCATAGGCTTCCTCCATGGCCGCCACCGCCTCCGGGTTGAGGGGCAGCCCTCTGGCGAGCCGGATTTCCTCATGCATCAGCCTCCTGAGCCTGGCTAACTCCGGGATATCCTTCTCCCCGGCCTCCCGCAGGGGATATTCCTCAGCGATCACCCCTTCTTGCTTCTCCACTTTTCCTCTTGTACGCTGTTTTAAAGGTTTAGTTTCAACTCTTTGGAGGTCTCGAATCCCAGCGACTCGTACAGCGGCCGACCCATCGGGCTGGCGGTCAGGACGATCCGTTTGATCCCCTGGGTCTTGCAGTACTCGATGGCTTGCTCGACGATACGACGACCCAGTCCTCTACACCGGTTTTCCGGCAGGGTGTACATGCCGAACAGACGGGCCGTGCGTCGGGTTGGCTCGATGGGATTGGGGATATGGGGCAGGACGAGGAGGGTCCCGCAGGCTACGATTTGGCCGGCGGATTCGACGACCCAGGCTTTCAATGACCCGTCTTGGAGATGGGCCCTGGCGAAGGGGACATAGGCTTCCTCAATGGCAGCTAATTTCTCCGGGGGATAGGGCTGATCCTTGGAGGCATCTTCGATCATCCTGCGTCCGAACTTGGCCAAGACCGGGATATCCGCCTCCGTAGCTTCCCTTAGTGGAAGTTCATCAGTCATTCAGTTCACCTCCGGCCGGCAGTCGCGAAGGGAGAACTTGATGACCTTCCATCCTTGAGTTCCCTGGCGAGAAACCGTAATCGAAAGTAGCGTTCCGTCCCGCCGTTCGTGGTGCGGGGCGTCGAAGATGAAATCGCCCAGGCTATAGGCGATCAAACCGTTGCGATAGGGTTCCACCTCTTGGCCAACGTGAGGGTGATGCCCGAGGACGAGCGTGGCCCCGGAATCTATCAAGGCCCGGGCGAGCTGCCTCTGTTCGGCCGTGACTTCCCGGCTGAATTCCTTTCCCCAGTGCAGGGAGACGACTACGACATCGGCCTGCTGCCGGGCTTTCTTTACCGAATTCAGCAACGAGGGCCTGTCCAGGAGCGCAATTGAAGGTTCGTCCTCGATCATGAAATAGTTCTCCGGGGGCAGGGCGCATGCGGACAGCCAGGCGGTTCTGACCCCGTTCCGTTCCAGGAAGGAGGCCTCCACAGCCTCCTTTCGGCTATTCCCCGCACCTAAGGGGATGATCCCCTTTTGCCGCAGGGCCTGTATCGTGGCCAGGAGCCCGGCCGTTCCATAGTCGAACGTGTGGTTGTTGGCCAGGGACAGGACCTTGAATCCCTGGTCGTTTAAGACCTTGGCCAGGGCCGGAGAATTCCGAAAGGTCATATCCTTGTTCACGGCTAGGCCGGAGTCGGAGAGCACGCATTCCAAGTTTGCGAAGGCGATGTCGGCATTTTTGAGCGGCTGATTGAGGGTCTCAAAAAGCCAGCGGGGGCCATTCTGGTCGCAAACGCGACCCACGTTCCGGCCCAGCATGATGTCCCCGGCTGCAGCAATGGTCACCTGTCCGTCCGTTGTGATACAGGCCAGGGCCAGGAGAAAAGCAGTCAGCATGCCGTGCTATATCGCTTGAACGCGACCGGGATCTGGGTTTTCTTTGAGGAAAGAAAGCTCTTGGTCCACTCCGGCGGGAGAGGGGCCTTTCCTGAGAAAACGATCTCCTGCCACTTTTCGTCCGTCAGGCGCTCGGCGATGGGCTGTTCAAATTCATGGTAGGACAGCACGGCTCCCCTCGCAAGGTAAAGCTTCCCTTCAATAGGAACAATAACCAAAATCTCGTTTCCATAACCTACTGCTTCCTCGAGGCAATACTCAGAATTAGCACCGACGTCCGCAGCGACCGGAATGGACCGATCCACCTCGGGCACCTTAAACCAGGTATCACATCCCGTGGCCCGCAGGGTGAGGTTTTCGAGCTGCCCTCCGAATTTCCGAATTTGCTCTTGTTCATCCTCCCTCAGGGCCTCGCCCTTGAGCTCTTTTTCCGAGCAGGCGAGCAGGAACTTGAGCATCCTCCGGAACTCTGCGAAGTTCTCCTTGACCGAGTTTGTCTGGACTTTATTTTCGTCCAGACCTTTTTCCATCAAATCCACTAGGAGAAGCATCCGCTTATAGAACTCCAAGTTTGGCTCCACGTAGCCCTTAGCCGTGGGCGGGGTTTCGATCTCCCCGTCTCCGCATTCCGCTGCTATGAACGGCTTAGAATAAAGGATTGTGTCGTGCCGCAGCTCGGCCCAGCTGGCTAAGGCCGAGGTCAGGGATTTATCCTGGTAAGCGACCGTCCGCATGAAGTCTGGATAGGCGCTATCCGCCATTGGCTTGGTGAGCGAGTTCAAGGCATGGAGCCAGCCGTAGTAGATATTGGAATGCCAGGTCGCGGTGTCCAGGTTAGCGAACTTGGTTTGCAGCTTTCGGTATGCTGGCAAATAGCCTTTCCAATGCTCTGGTTCCTTGTAGAAGTTTAGCAGCAGGTCCTCAGCGCGGGGGGATTGGAAGACTCCGAAAGCATCCAGCCCCTTCGGGAAAGTCCTTTCCGGCCAATGGCAAAGCTGCTGCATGATGTCCGAGTCCGGGATATAACGCTGTCCCATGAACCGGAAGCCTTTGACGTAAGGTTGGATCGTAATCTCAGGTTGGGTAGGGACAATGACAGCCGGATACTTTTTTTCAACCAGGGCCCTGAACTGTTTCATTTTGGCTGGATCAGCATAGGCCTCCAGGTCCTGGGGCGTCCCGTAGACCTCCTGCATCCATTGCCAGTACTCCTCCGGCCCGGGATCGTCGCTCTTCCCAACGAAAAACGCCGTGACCTCGTAGATCCGTTTCCAGTCCTCCCAACCCTGATCATGGAGCATCCGGGTGATTAGAATCGAGGTCAATGCGGGCTTTCGCTCCTTATAATTGAACCCCATCCTTCCGCACCACATCATTGCCTTGAAGTAACGTTTCAGGGTGGCATTCCGGGAATAGTGCCCGCGGGGGACGTATTGCGTGAAATCCTCGGAGTCCGGAGCCATGACGGCGCTTAAGTCAATGCCTTTATGGTTGTCGATCTGTTTTTTGTCGAACAGGCTTTTCTTTTGAAGAGCTGGGGGAAGTAGCAGGGGAGCTTGCAGGATCAGGGCCGGAACCCCGAAGAAGGCCGCAGCCTGGCCGAGGGAGGCCTTCAGGGTGGTGTCCTGCGCGGACCTGTACTGTTCCAAGCTCCGTTTTCCCAGGGACACACTTAGGCCTTTGATCAGGGGATAAAGCTTCTCCTGCTCCACCTGCCTGAGGATGAAGGTGTTGTACATGTGGAAGAGCTGCAGGCCGCAATCCACGGTGATGAAGCTGGGCAGGTCCTTGTAATCGTTCTCCTCGTAGATGTAAAACAGTTGTCGGGCATCGGATTTGGAGACGTAGAACCGGTTGGTTTTAAGCAGCGCCAATTGCTCCTCGTCGAGCTTCCCGTACTGATACCAGTTGGCCACGCCGGCCAGGGCCGGGTCCAGGACCTGCTCCTTGAGCTTCTTCTCGTAGTCCGAGATCAAAGCGATATTTTTCTTGTCCGTAGCCGTGAGCATCTCCACTTTGTAAGCCGGGTCCTCTTTATACCAGTCGAAGCGCTGGAAGAACTTTTTGAGGCTTTCGTCCTTGAAGATCCGCCCGTGCCGGGCGTACACTGCGTTCTTGAGGATACCGAGCTCATCCACGCTCATTCCCTCAAGAAGGTCATTGGTGACTGTTCGCCCGTTTTGGCCCTCCGGGGGGGACCAGAGAATGATGCTCAACGCCTCGGAGTTCACTGCCCCTTGAGGTTTGCCCTGTAGTCCCAATAAGACCAGCAGTGGAATGAAGGCGAATATGGCCTTTTTCACGGCTTCCTCCTTTCCGCAAAGAGTTTTCTTAACGAATCCGGGGCCGGCCAGCCTCGGAACCCGAACCCACTCCAGCGATAATAGCGCACCACGTTTCCTTTCGGGCTTTTCTCCAAGGTGAGCAGCTCTTCTTTTCCGTCGTCATCCAGGTCTTTGAATTCGAAGTCAATGAACCTTCCGGCCAGATGGGTGCCTTTCCAGCGGGGGACCAGGACGCCATTGTGCAGGTTGTACACGAAGAGCCGGTTGTCCACGACCGGGTCATAGGGCGCGGTTTTCTTGAGCGCTATGATGATCTCCTTCGCGCTGTCCCCGTCCACATCCGAGGCCCTGATCTTCCATGGTTTTCCAGGCACCGGCCCGCCGCCCAGGTGCTGCCTCTGTCCGCCCTGGAGCAGATAGCCCTGCACCGTTTGGACGTACAGAACGTACCGTTCGACCGTCCCAGGGAGGCTCCCGGAAACCGTCACGCTGTCCAAGGCCTTTTCCACGTTCAGCGTCTGAGGCCATGCAGTTGGAGGCGCGATGTCTCTGGATGATAGGACCAGGCTGATAAAAAACAGAAGGCGTAGAGGATGATTCATGGCTGCAGGATTGGAAGGGTGATAAATCTTAGCACATCGGAAAAGTGAAGTCAAGGACAATCGTTAGGGGTGGGGACAGGCGGTCATCCGCTTTCCTTGAACATTCTCGGTCCGGGTCGGAACGGGTCTAATTCCTTTTTTTTAGGCGATTCCAACGCCTCCATCGCTTCCAGCGTATGCAGCGATTCAACGGAGGGCGGCCCAGAGGCCTATAATGGGTGGGCGAGGGGTGGTTTACAGGGGCTGCCGTAAAGCTACTGCAAAGCTCGTGCATCCTGGGTTGTACCTGGCTTGCACCTGGCTTGGTCAGGCCTATTTTAGGTCTCTACCCTCCCCCTAAGGGGGAGGGTAGGTTTCGCTTAAAGGGGGAGATTTTTGGGGTGAAAGGGGATTTCCTCGGCTTGGCCCCCTTGGATGGCTTTAAGGGGCCTTTACGGCGTTTTGGAGGGATGCCTGGGCGGGGTTCGAGGGCGGGATTAAGTGCTCGGGGGAGGGTTGGCCTCAGCCCCCGGGCAGGCCGGGTTCTACGTACAGGGTCTTCTCCTGAGTGATCATGACCAAGCCGGGTTTGGCGCCTTTGGGCTTGGTGACGTGCTTTCTTTCGGTGTAGCTCACCTCGACGTGCTTGGCCTGGCGGGCTTTGGAGAAGTAGGCCGCGAGCCGTGCGGCGAACAGGATATCCTCTTTGGGAGGCTTTTCTTTTTTTGCTCCTACTCTCAGGATGGTATGCGAGCCAGGGGTACCGCGGGTGTGCAGAAAGATGTCCTGTGAGCCAGCATACTTGAGGGTCAGAAGGTCGTTCTCGGTATTCGTCCGGCCGATGAGCACGAGATAGCCGTGGGGCGAACTGAACCTGCGGGGCGCGATCTTCTCACCGCTGTCCAGAAGGATGGGCTCCCAGGCTGCAGGGGGAGGGATTTTAGATTTTTTGGCCACCTTGTCCCCAGCCAAAACCTCCCCCTTTTTTAAGCGTTCGATCTTGTCCTTCAGGGTCTCCCGGCCCTGCTTGGCCTTGCGGTAGCGTTTGTACAGGGCCTGCAGGTTCTCCCCCGGAGTCTTCTTGGGGTCCAGGGGGATCGTGACTCCCTCGGCAGTGAACTCCAGGGCATATTCCGGGACTTCCTTGAGATGATGCTCCAGAACCTCGGCCTGCTTCCTGAGGAGGTCCGGGTCTTCCAGAGCGATCAGCTTTGCCCGCAGCTTCTCTAACAAGGCAGAAGGAGCGGCTCCCGCGTCCTTTCCTGCTTCACGTTCAGGCTCAGTTTCCGCCCAGGCAGCGGATAGGGTGTTAACGCTTTTTGCCTCCAGGCTTTGATATCGATTAAGAGGGAATGGAGAGACGGCCACCGGCTTCCCCTGATCGAGATAAAGCACAGGCTGGGGGTTTCCCGAGAGCAGGGTGCGCAGCTCCCGGAAAACCTGATAAAGCCTGGAAGGCTCCAGGGTTCCGGCCCGAAGCAAAATCTCTTCTGTCCATTGCGGGCTTAACCCCCGGATGTTGCGCTTGAGGCGAGAGGCAGCATCCCCCTCCTTCTTCATCAGGAGGTCTAAGAATTGTTCCTGGGTGACGGTCAGGAGGTCGTATGGTGCGGAATCCGGGGGGGGAGAGTAAGTTTTGCCCACCCCGACCGTGCGCACAGCCGTTTTCTCCGGGCGCAGTTGCCCCAGGATCTTTCCCTCTTCGCCCCGGAGCAGGAAGGCATTGGTCCGGTTTCCCAGGAACTCCAATGCCAAGCCGTAGTCCCTCCTGAGCCCCAGTTCATCGGATTTGACGAGGAGGATCTTCGCGATCCGATCAAAACCCACCTGGATCAAATCCTTGATCCTGGCCTTGAGGAGATGTTGCTTGAGCACGGATACGAAGGGTGAGCCTCCTTTCGTCAGGGGTGGCTCTTCCCGCAGATAAAGCGCAGGAGACTTGGGCTCCAAGGAAGCAACCAGGTAATGTTTGGGGGCATCTTTTGGATGGAGGGTCAGGGTGAACCCCAGGGGCCCCGTGCCCAGGATGTCCCCGATCCGGGTTCCGACGATCCGGGGCGTGATCTCCCGGATGATGGCAAACAACAAGCCGCTGTCTAACGTCATGGTTAGAGGCCTTGATTTTTCATTTCAGGATATAGTATAGTCTTGTTAGCGAGATGATGTCAAGGACAGCGGTTAAACGTTCACCAGGTTAAACGGTCAGAAAGCAAGCTAAACCACGATGCCAAAGCTGGTTATCTACGAGGACGAAGGAACAAACGACCTTCTTCCCCTGCTGTATCTGAGGCCGGTCTTTTCCCTGCGCTGCGGGGCGAGGTCGCTCTTGGAGAAAGCTCAGGCCCTCTACCCCAGGGAGAAGCCCGTCCTCTGGGTCCGCGACTACCTTTGTGAGGTCACCCGGGAGCGCTTTCCCGGCTTTGCGGTAAACGACGCCTCGGCAGTCGGTTCGGATACGATCCTGGCGGTCAACGGACGGGCGATTGTAAGGGAAAAACAATCGCTGAAGGGGAAGGCCTGCGCCTTCTTCTCGGACGAATCCCTGATCGCGGTCAGGATGGAGGGGAAGCGGTTTTTAGAGAAAACAAGGATCGGGTTTTCCTCCTCGTCTTTAGCTGAAGGGCAGCCGCGCAAGGAAATCCAGGCTCAAATGGTGAGATATCCTTGGGACCTTGTGAGGTCTAATGGGGACGAGATCGGAAGGGACTATTCGGTTCTTAAAAAGGGCAAACCAGGCTTCCTGGACAAGCGCGCAGTGATTTATGGCCAGCGTACTGATGTTTTTATCGCCGCGGGGGCCAGGGTGGAAGCCGGGGTCGTCCTGAATGCCTCAGCCGGGCCGGTCTGGATCGACCGAGGGGTCATAGTTCGGGGACCCGGCTCGCTTGACGGCCCCTGTTACATCGGACCGGAGGCTCAAGTGGACGGCGCGAAGATTCGCTCTGGAGTGAGCATCGGAAGGGCCTGCCGAATTGCTGGGGAGGTAGACGGAACGATCCTTTCGGACTACTCGAACAAACAGCACGATGGGTTCCTGGGCCATGCCTATGTGGGGGAGTGGGTCAATCTTGGTGCGGGGACTACAAACAGCAACCTCAAAAACAACTACGGCGAGATCACGGTTTACCTGGGAGGCAGAGGCGTGAACTCGCGTGAAATCAAGGTGGGCTGTTTTATCGGGGACCACACCAAGACAGCCATCGGAACCCTCATCAATACCGGAGCAGTGATCGGCATGGCCAGCAATGTCTTTGGGGGGGATGTGAGAAAATTTCTGCCCTCCTTCGTATGGGGGAACTCCCAGAAATACAGCGAGCATCAGGTAGATAAAGCCATCGAGACGGCCAAGGTGGTCATGTCCCGCCGGGGCGCTGAGATGGGCAAGGCTTATGAGATGACCTTCCGGAGAGCTTTTGAGAGGACCCGGGAGGAGAGAAGGAAATCCTTTAAGGATTAGGATAAAGTATTTCCATGCGTCCGAGACCCCTACTCCTCTTCCTCGCCCTAGTTTCGCTGGCGTTTTCGGGCTGCGCCTATTTCAATACCTTTTACCATGCCAAGCAGTTCTATGCACAGGGGAAGCGGGCCCGGGACAAGGAAGACCCGGACCAGAAGCCTTCAGCAGGCGCTGTGGACCTTTTCAACAAGGCGATCGAGAAGGCCAACAAGACCCTCAAGGATCACCCCAAAAGTCGCTGGACGGACGACGCCCTATACCTGATCGCCAACTCCTATTATGAACAGCAGGAATACCGCAAGGCTGAGGCCCGGTACCTGGAAGTGCTGGACCGGTCTCCGAGAAGCAAGCTGGCCCGCTGGTCGCAGATGATGTTGGGGAAATGCTATCTCGGGGAGGAGAACTACGTGGCGGCCAAGGAGGCCTTGGAGAAATCCCTGGGCCAGGAGAGGAAGGGGAAGATCGCGGAGGAGGCCCAGTTCACTTTGGGTGAAGTTGCCTACGCCCAGAAAGACTATGCCGGCGCCGCTCTGGCCTATCGGGAATTTCTGAAGCGGTTTCCCAAGAGTCGGTTTGCGACCCAGGTCCAGCTCCGCAGCGTATCCGCCCTGATGGAGGAGAAGCGCTACAACGAGGCCGCGGCCCTGCTGGAAACGCTCCGGAAGGGCGCCAAGAAAAAGGAGCGGATTGAGTTGGGGCTCAACCTCGGAGATGCCTACGAGGCGTTGGACCGTGATCAGGACGCTTTGCTCCTCTACCGTTCTTTGCTGGGGTCGGCGAGCGAAGTTCATGATCTGGCCAAGATCGAATTGCGCATCGCTCTGCGGGAGCTGGCTTTAAAGCAATATGCCGAAGCCGACAAACGCTTTGGGGACCTCGTCCAGAAGTATCCCCGGACCGAGGAGGCGGCCACAGCCTACTACGAGCTCGGGATCATTCAACAAGAGATTCGTAAGAACCTTGACAAGGCCCGGGAGTTCTACGACAAGTGCCGGAACGAGAACAGCGGAGCCAAGGTGGCCGCGGATGCGCTGAAGCGCTCGACGAGCATCGGGCTGCTCACGGACTATCGCAAAACCCTGTCCTCGGGCAAGAAGGAGGAGTTGGCCAAAAGCCAGTTCCTGCTGGGAGAGCTCTACTTGTTCGAATTGAATAACATGGACTCAGCTGAGGTTGCCTATCAGCGGGTGGTCGCTGAATTTCGCGCCAGCGACTATGCCCCCAAGGCGGAGTATGCTTTAGCCTGGATAGCGGAGAACGTTCAGAAAGACAGCATCGAGGCCAAGCGACTCTATCGCAAGCTCATTCAAGATTACGGAGATACGGATTACGCAGATGCTGGCCGCAAATATTTGGGTCTTCCCGTCCCGGAGCGGGTCAGGCTTTTGCCCGATACCACCAAGGCCAAGCCGGACAGTACCAAGGGTGGAACTGCTCCCATGGATACCACGCTCAAGTCCCGCAGCATGGTGCCCGGGAACCCGCCTCAGCCTTTCCCTCCTGGGGGAGACTCCTTACACAGGCCCGTCATTCCTCCCATCCCTGGCCGGGAGATGCCTGGAAAAGGGGAGAAATGACCAGCGCCGTTGATGCGTTCTGCACGGTGAGGTTTCGGAGAGAACTTGGGCCAGGTCTCTTCCGCTTGGCCGTGGAGGCTCCTGCGATCGCGCGCCGAGCAAAGCCAGGTCAATTCGTACAGGTGAAGGTCAGTCAGAGATTAGACCCCCTTCTGCGCCGACCGATGAGCATCGCCGGGGTAAACGGTCAGCGAATAGAGATGTTGTTCGAGGTGGTGGGCAAAGGCACGCGGGCCCTCTCCGAGAGAAGGGTGGGAGAGAGATTGTCCATCTTAGGGCCTCTGGGCAAGGGATTTACGGGGCACGAGAGAGAGAGCCTTCCTGTTCTGGTTGGGGGGGGTATCGGGGTGTCCCCGCTTTTGTTCCTGGCGAGGCGGATGGGAAGGAAAGGCCGGGCTTTTCTGGGTGCCCGTACCGGATCCCTGCTTTTCGGGGAGAGCCAGCTTCGCAGACTGGGCTGGAAGGTGGAGGTGTCCACGGACGATGGGACCCGGGGGTATAAAGGCTTAGTAAGCGAAATCTTCGCCAAGTCCGTTCAAGCGTTTTCTCAGCAAGCCGTTGTTTTTTCCTGCGGGCCTCTTCCCATGCTCAAGAAGGTGGCCCGTCTTTGTGCCCACAAAGGCTTGGCCTGCGAGGTTTCGCTGGAGGCGATGATGGCCTGTGGGATGGGGGTCTGCAGGGGATGCGTGGTTCCGGCGGCGGGAGGAAATCCTTACCTGGATATCTGTCGCCAGGGTCCCGTGTTGGATGCCAGGAAAGTGGATTGGGACAAAGTGGAAGGATTCTCATGAAACGACCCGACCTCTCCCTCTCCATCGGAAGGCTCAAGCTGAAGAACCCGGTGCTTGTGGCCTCCGGCACCTTTGGGTACGGAGAGGAGATGGCGGGCTTCACGGACCTCTCCAGGTTGGGCGGCATCGTGACCAAGACCGTGACCCGGAATCCGAGACCTGGAAACTCCCCTCCCCGGACCGTGGAGACCGCGGCCGGAATGTTGAACTCCATCGGCCTTGAGAATGTGGGGCTCGAGGGATTTATTAAGGAGAAGATGCCGTTTCTCCGCAAGGTCAAAACCGCGGTGATCGCGAACATCGCAGGAGAGGACATCCCGGACTTCGCCTATCTCGCCGAGAGGCTCTCCGGGGTCCAGGGGATCGCTGCTTTAGAGCTGAATCTCTCCTGTCCGAACGTGGCCGGAGGGATGGATTTCTCCCGGACTCCCAGCCTGGCTGAGAAGGTGGTGGCCGAGGTAAAAAAAATTACGCCCCTAGCTGTGATCGCTAAACTTTCGCCCAATGTCGCGGAGATCGAGCCCATTGCCGAAGCCTGCGAACGAGCCGGGGCCGATGCCCTTTCCCTGATCAATACGTTGGTGGGCATGGCGATCGACCTCCGGACCCGCCGGCCGAAATTGGGGGCTGTCTTCGGCGGGCTTTCCGGGCCGGCGATTAAGCCGGTAGCCTTGGCCATGGTCTGCAAAGCCGCGAAGGCCGTGGGAATTCCGGTGATCGGGGTCGGCGGCATAATGACTTGGGAAGATGCCTTGGAATTTCTTTTGGGCGGGGCGAGGGCAGTGCAAGTGGGGACGGCGAACTTCATCGATCCCCGGGCTGGCGAAAAGGTGGTCAACGGGCTTGAGGCATTCTGTCGGAGAGAGAAGCTTAAGGATTTGAAAGAGGTGGTGGGGGGCCTCAGGATTTAGACTGGATATTCTAAAGCAAAGGCGCCGCCTCCCGAGGCAGCGCCTTCCTTTTTGCCCTTGTTCCTCAAGCCCTAGGCCTCGTACGTTTGGCCTCCTCCCAGAGGGCGTCCATCTCGCGCAGGGAGGAGCGGGTGATGTCCTTCCCTTGCTTTTTCATTTCCTGCTCGATGTGGCGGAAGCGGCGGATGAACTTGTCGATCGTCTTGCGCAGGGCGGCATCGGGATTGGCCTTGAGAAAGCGGGCGAGGTTCACGATGGAAAAGAGTAGGTCGCCCAGCTCTTCCTCGATCCCGGCTCTCGAGCCTCGCGCCACAGCCTGCCGGAGCTCCGCGAACTCCTCGTCAAGCTTAGCGAACACCTGGTTCCGACTTTTCCAATCGAACCCGATGCGACTGGCCTTGTCCTGGATGCGGTGAGCCTTGAGGAGAGCTGGAAGATGCTTAGGAATGCCGTCTAGGACAGAGGTCCGGCCCTTCTTTTCCATCTTCTTTAACTCCTCCCAGTTCTTGAGCACGGCCCGCGAGTCCTTAAATTTTCCCGTTCTCCGAGATGGGCCGAAGATATGGGGATGTCGGTAGCGCATCTTGCGAGCATTGTGGGCTAAGACATCGGAGATGCTAAACCGGCCTCCCTCCTCGGCGATCCGGGCATGGAACAGGATTTGAAAGAGCAGGTCTCCCAATTCCTCTCGGAGAGCAGCATCGTCCTTCTGGTCGATGGCCTCGGCGACCTCGTAGGCCTCCTCGATGAGGTAGGTCTTGAGGGTGTCGTGGGTCTGCTCCCGGTCCCAGGGACAGCCCCCGGGGTTCCGCAGGCGGGCCATGATTCCGACCACGCGGTGGAACAGCGATCCCGCGTTCGTGTTCGTCCGCTTTTCAACGGCCTTTTTCCCTTTGCGAAACATTGCAATAATGATAATTTATCCTCGGGAGGGATTGCAAGTAGGGCTGAGTTTGCGATCGTTACGACCCCTCCCCTAGGGCTGGGGAAAATGTAAAAAGCGAAGTTTTTTTAAAATATGCTTGACTTCTGAGGTCAAAATATGTTATTAAATAAAGGGTTATCCTGAAAGGAGACATGTCACCGGAGGCACTTCCCGAGGCCAATTTTTCGAACCTGGTCCTGATGTTGGCAACCACAGGGTTGATGCAGTTAGGCGAGGCTCCCAATCCGATGACGCAGAAGGTGGAGCCGAACCTGGGGCTTGCTAGACACACGATCGACTCCCTGACGATGCTCAAGGAGAAGACGAACGGCAACTTGACGCGGCAGGAGAGCGATCTCTTGGATGGCTTGCTCTACGAGCTCCGCATGAAATACATCGAGAGAACCAAAGGCGCCTGAGGTGATGTCAGACATTCCAAAGGTAAGAGTTCATTTCGAACCCTTTTCTTAAGAGGAGGAGCAGGGATGAAAGCGAGACCGGTGTTAGTGGCAGGTTGGATCCTGATCATGGTGGGCTTTCTCAGTTTAGGCCTGGTGGCCCAGGAGGCCAAGCAGACTCATACAGTGGTCCCGGGGGATACGCTCTGGGATTTAGCCGGACGCTATTTGGGGAACTCCTTCCTTTGGCCGAACATCTGGGAGTCGAATCGCGAAAAGATCGCAGATCCGCATTGGATCTATCCTGGACAGGAGTTCGTGATTGCGGCAGCCCCCAAGGGGATGGCCAGCGCCCCGGGGGAAGCTCCGGAGACGGCCACGGTGGGGGGAACATCCATCCTCACGGAGCAGCCGACGGCCTCTTACTTGGGGCTGGAACACAAGCCTCTTCCGGTGGTTGCCCCCAAGCAAGCCTTTTATGGGGGGTATCTCACGGACGAACGGCCCGCGGACCGGGGTTTCATCATCAGCTGGGTGAGCGACAAGGAATACGTCGGAAACATGATCACCACTTTTGCCACCGTGTACATCGACGCCGGGCGGAATGACAACGTCAAGGCGGGCGACAAGTATGCGATCTTCCGTTACGACCACTTCGTTAAGCATCCCCGGACCGGAAAGAGCTTGGGCCAGCTTGTGAATGTCGTCGGCGTGCTCCAGGTAAAAGAGGTCCAGGATCGAACTGCAACGGCCCAGGTGGTGTCCTCCGTGGCCCCGGTTGCAATAGGGGACCGGATCAAGCCCTACGAGGAGATCATCATCCCCAAGGACGTGTCCCCGTTGCCGACCTCGGAGAGCATGAACGGTTACATTGTGGAACGCAAGGATCCGAGCCTGGAAATCAACTCGACCTACCAGACCGTGTATATCGACTTAGGCGTAGGTAATGGGATCATGCCGGGAGACGTGTTCGAAGTTTACCATCGCGATCCGAAGACCGGACACCAGAAACCGATTCAGGCTACGGTAGCCGCGAGAAAGGGTGCCCCCCTGCCTCTGCCGGACGAAATCGTGGGCAAGGTCCAGGTCCTGGCCGTGCGCAACACGACGGCCACCGCTTTTCTGGCCGGCTCGGAGACCGCTAACATCAAAATAGGGGACCCCATCCGGTTGGTCAAAAAGGTCCCGGGAACCTCCGGGGGGCAATAGCCTTTCGTCAGCTCCCAAGCGGGCCGCTGGCCGGGCTGAATCTTTGATCGAACGACCAGCGCCCGAGGAGTCGGGAAGAGCGTCAGGCGTTATGCGAACGAGAGCAGAGGTCGCTTCGCTCGCATAACGCCTTGCGGCTCTGTAGGATTTGCAAATAGTTAGGGGAGAGCATGGAAAAGCTGTCGCTATTAGGAAAGTGTCCGTTGTTCGCTGACCTCACCCCTGTGGAAAGGGAGCGTGTGGCGGGGATCGCCTATGAGAAGGTGTTCGATCGGGAGTTACTGATTTTCAAGGAGGGGGAACCCGGGGACGCCTTCTACCTAGTGGTGAAGGGCGCGGTGCGGATTTCGACCGACGTTCCCGGCGTAGGCGAGGAGGCCCTTGCCGTGCTCAAGGAGGGGGAGGGGTTTGGAGAGATGTCCTTGATAGACGATGCCCCGCGCTCGGCCTCGGCGATCGCGCATGAGGACAAGGTGTTGCTTTTGGCGATCTACAAGCGGGACTTCAAGGCCCTGCTGGAGAAGGACAAGGAGATCGCCTCCAAGCTTCTGTGGTATTTCGTGCGCACGCTGGTGGCCAGGCTCCGGGACACGGACGAGAAGTTGAAGGGCGTGTATGCCCTGGCCAAGAGTTGCTGAGAGAAAAGGAGGGCGGATTTAACGGATTATATGGAAATGGGTTCTGTCTCGCTGGGCGAAACGAAACGTTACATGGGATACTAAGGAGGTAACATGAAATTCGGAAAATGGTTTATCGGGGTGTTAGGCGGGACCTTGGTTTTAGCCTTCGCTGTGGGAACCGCGTTGGCGGCCAAACCCAGCGGGATACGGGTAGCTTCCGACGGTTCGGAGTACGCCGCAGGATGGCTTTGTGTGAAGCTTAACCAGTCGCTTCGCGACCAGCTCAGCGGGACTGCCCTGCCGAATGCGATTCTCATGCGGAGCGGGGTCCTGATGCGGAACGGGGTTTTGCTTGAGCCGCGACTGGGCGTGCCGTCCGTGGACGCCCTGAACGTCCATTACGGGGTGACCGGGATCGAACGTCTGGACCCTAACCCCCATCCCAATCCTGCGATCCTGGAGTACGGGGTGGATATGGTCTTCACGGTGCACCTGAACCCGGACCTGGACCTGGAACAGGTGGCCAAGGCCTACAAGGCCCTCCCCGAGGTAGAGGATGCCTACCTCTCCGCGGTCTATCGCACGGATTTTACCCCCAATGACACTTACCTGGGAAGCCAGTGGGCCCTGTCCCAAATCAAGGCTTTTAAAGGCTATGACATCACCCATGGGGATAGTACTCAGGCTTCGGTGTGGGTCGTGGATCCCGACATCGGCCTGGACTGGCACCATGAGGATGTCACGAACGGTCTCTGGATTAACAGCGCAGAGGACATCAACCACAACGGCCGCTTCGACCAGGGGCCGCCCCCGAACGGGGACGAGGACGGGATCGACAACGACGGCAACGGCTACGTGGACGACGTCATCGGCTGGGACTGGATGCAGAGTGATAACGATCCTTCTCCCAATGATCCGGGGGACACTCACGGAACGCACACCTGGGGCTGCTGCATGGCTCAGACCAACAACGCCCTGGGCGTGGCCAGTCCTGGCTACCGGACCCATGGGATGGGTACGAATACAGGCACCGGTAACTCTCTTTATTACATGTGGAATGCCCTGACTTATGGGACCAACAAGGGTGCCAAGGTCGCCACGATGAGCTTCGGGAGCTCCTCCAACAGCGGCCAGACCTACATCAACGCCGCCCACTCCGCTGGCATGAACCTCTTTGGCGCGGCCGGCAACGGTTATGGCCAGATCGTCAGCTATCCCGGGGCGAGCACCAATGTGATCGGCGTGATGGCATCCGGCCAAACGGACTACAAATGCGATTTCTCCAACTACAATGGCACCACCAAATGGTACGACCTTTGCGCTCCCGGGATAAACATCCTGAGCACAATCCCGGGAAACACCTATACGGAATACGCCGGGACCTCGATGGCTACCCCGATCACGGCGGGGGTGGTGACCCTGATGCGGGCTTATATGCCTTCGCTGACGAACAACCAGATCGATACCATCCTCTGCCACACCTGCGACTCCATGCCGGATACCCTTTATACTCGCCACCTCCTGGGCTGGGGTCGGATCAACATGGCCCGGGCCCTGGGCAGCGGGGTGCGCTGCGACTTGTTCTATGTCTCCCGGCGGATCAACGACAGCCAGGGGAACAACAACGGCATCGCGGATGCCGGAGAGACCGTGGGGCTGATCGTCCGCCTGCGCAACGATTGGGGCTGGCAGACGGCCACGAACGTGCAGGCGACCCTGACGACCCCGGACACCTCGGTGACCATCACCAAGGCTCAAGCGAGCTTTCCGAACATCGCCTCCCCCGGCAATGCGGAGTGCTCGGCGGACTCCTTCGCCATCTACGTGCACACCACCGCCCTTCCGCATCGCGTCACGTTCTCCTTGCGTTACAGTTCCACGCCTCCCACATTGGACACCTTGGCGAGTTTCATCCTGCCCGTGGTCCAGCCCAGGATCCTCTTGGTGAAGGATGATGTGGGCTCGAACTACGACACCTATTATCAGACTCCCCTGACGACCCTCAATGCCCTCTACGACACGTTCAATGTCCTGCAGCAGGGATCGCCGTCCGCTGGCCTCCTCGCCCAGTACCCCGTGGTCTTCTGGTGGACCGGGAATGATTCCACCACTACCCTGGTTCCGGCCGACACTGCGGCGATCAAAGCCTTTTTGGACGGCGGGGGCAAGCTCTTTCTGACGGGCCAGAACATCGGCCAGGACATCGCTTCCAAGTACCCCACCTTTTATGCGAACTACCTGCACGCCAGCTTCGTTCAGGCCAGCTCCGGGCTCATTTTCCTGACCGGCGTGGATGGGGACCCGATCGGGAAGCGTTCGGGTGACACTCTGGCCGTAAGCGGCGGCGGGGGAGCTCAGAACGCCCGCTCCAACGACGTGATCTCGCCCGTGGGCGGAGCTCAGGCCTCCTTCATGTACCGGGGGACGACGAACGTGGCCGGGATCAGCTATTCCGGAACCTACAAGCTGGCTTACTTCGGTTTCCCGGCTGAGGCCATCGATGGATCCTCCACGCGCTATGTCCAGCGGGATGAGATCTTCCGCCGGATCCTGGATTGGTTCGGAGGGACCCTCGGCGTGGAGGAGTCCTCCCAGGAGGTTTTCCGCTATCAGCCCGTTGCGAGTTCTTTCGCCTTGGGGGCCTTTGTGCCCAACCCGGTTTCGGGAGAAGGCGGAATAGACTTCAGCCTTCCGATCTCGACCCGGATGAATCTGGCGGTATACAACGTGTCCGGCCAGCGCATCCGTACGCTCGTTTCCGGGGATCGCTTCGCGGGGCGCTACTGGGCGCACTGGGATGGGAAGGACAATGCCGGGAAGCAGGTGGCCAGCGGGGTTTATCTCTTTCGCTTGCAGGCGGGCGGGTTCGCTCAGATGCGGAACGTGGTCGTGCTGCGTTAACCGCGCGGCCCGGCATCGTTCCGGGTAATCGCTGATAACTTTCTGGGCGGCCCCGTCCCATATAGGAACAGGGGCCGCCCTGTTACTTGATGAACCGTCGAGAAAGTTGTCCTTTGGAAGGAGGAAACTAAAATGAGAAAATGCATCCTCGTGGCGCTTCTTTTGGGGAGCATCGCTCTTCCTCTCTTCGCAGGCGGCCCGGCTCCCCTCCCCTTCACCCCGATTGTCAACGACTCTGCTTGCTCGGACACCGGGGGGTTGGGATTTTGGCAGGACAATATGGGCCGCTTCTTCAAAGGGTGTGCAGCGCGGGGTGGGATGAGATTCCTCACCGGGGCCGGTGGTATCTGGGTCGGGGTCCTGGATCCCATGCGCACCGGCAGCGATACCGCCGTGACCTGGGGCTTTGACCCCGGTACCGGCAAGGCCGAGTTTTGTCCCACCACTCCGGATGGGGACGCTTCCCGCTACCTCGACTCCCTGGCCCGGATTTACAAATCCAGCAATCCCAGGGACACAGCCCAGTGGCCCGAAAGGGACAGCTCGGGCCGGGCCATCATTTCCTCGGACCAGGAGCTTTGGGTCATGGACAACGACCTCGGGCCTTTCATGGTCTACCCCGACAGCGCCATCGGGGTTCAGGTCACTCGTCGGACCTATGGCTGGCATTCCGGCAATTGGGAGGGCATTTCGAAGATCGAGTTCGACGTGAAGAACGTGACCGGCCGATGGGGTGGCAATCCCCACACCCTGCCCCAGGTCATTCTGGGCCTCTCCCTGAAAACGGAAATCGGAGAGGCTAGTTCCAATTCCAATGACCTCTACTTCCTTGGCTGCGTTTCTGGAAGCGCCTATCCGAACCTTGTGGTTCAATATCAGCTTGTCCAGGAGCCCGGCTGGAGCATCATGGCCCCCTACTTCGTCGGCTACAGGTGTTTCGTGGAATCGCCCAAGGCCACGGATACGGTCAGGGTCAGGGACAGCCAGTATCCCCACACCATCCTTCCCGGGGAGCCGCTGGGTGCTACGGCCATAAAAATATATACTGACCTCCCTGATCCTCAAACAGCTTATGACCGCTATCTCTTGTTAAACGGGATGTTCTCCTCCAGCGATACGGACAACGCCTATGGGGGGAACGGTGGACCTGGAAATCATCGGTTCTTGGTCTCTTGCGGCCCCTTCACCTTGCCTAACGATTCCACGGTTCGGCTCTCCTTCCACCTCTTCGGGGCCCTGGATTCCGCGCAGCTCTGGAGGCTTGCGGAGATGCTTGATGTCGAATCCCCACCCCAGCCGGTGTCTCCGAACCCATCCGGCGTGGTGCTCTATCCCAGCATTCCAAACCCCTCGTTCGGCTCTTGTATCGTTCGTTATGCTCTCCCTGAGCCTTCAGGGGTCGCCCTCCGGATATACGATATCTCCGGCAGGCTGGTCAGGGTTTTAGAGCAAGGAACGCGATCGTCGGGACCGCATTCTGTCCCCTGGGATGGAACAAATGACCGAGGGAGGTTTGTGTCTTCTGGGATCTACTTCCTTCGTCTGGAGGCCGGCAACTCTCAGGTCATCAGGCAGACCGTCGTGGTCAGATAAGTTATGCTTTTGGGATCGCTAAGCTACAATCTAGGTCTTAAGAAAGGAGGAAACTGAAATGAAAAGAACCATCCTCGTCGTCCTGCTCTTGGGAAGCGTAGCACTTCCCATCTCCGCAAGGAGCCGTAGACCCTCGTTTTTCATGCCCATTCAAAGCACCGTCGTCCAGGACACGGGCAACTGGTCGATCGCGCAGGATAACTTGGGGCGGTTTGTAGCGTCTGGCTCTGGCTCCCGTCCCGGGGGTTACTGGCCCAAGGACTCCGGTCATGGCTACCTCTTCGGCGCTGGAATCTGGGTGGGGATTATTGACACGACGGTCAGTCCGCCGGATACCCAGGTCACCTGGGGCTACAACCCCAACAGCGGGCAAGCTGAGTTTTGTCCGTCCACCCCGGACGGTGACCCTTCCCGCTACCTCGACTCCCTGGCCCGGGTCTACGATTCCCGGAATCCTGCGGACACGGCCCTGTGGCCGGAGCGGGATAGCTCAGGCCGGATGATCGTGGACTCGCACCAGGAGCTCTGGGCGATTTGCAACGACGTGAACCCGATTTACATGGTGGCTCCGGACAGCTCCATCGGGATCCAGGTGATCCGCCGCTCCTACGCCTGGAATTCCCCCGGCCCCTGGGGGGACATCGTGAAGATGGAGTTCGAGGTCAAGAACGTCACCGGCCGCTGGATGGGGAATCCCCACACCCTCGCTCACGTAATCATCGCCTTGTGCATGGATGGGGACATCGGGAACGAGTCTGGCACCAATGCTAACGACCATCTTTATCTGGACCATACCCCGGGGAATCCCTATCCAAACCTTGCCGTCCAGTTCCAGACTGTTCAGGAGCCCGGCTGGGGATCCCCGCCGTACTTCTTCGGGATGAAGTTCGTTGACGGCCCGCTCAACAACACTGGCGACACCCTTAGGATTCGTTCGGATCCTACCAACGGCTATCCCGAATACGACCATGACATCCCTCCCGGCCAGCCCCTCGGGATGACCGCGTTCCAGATCTTCACCATCGACGTGGACCCCTCCTTGCCGGGGCAACGTTATCTTGAATTGACCGGGAGATACTACATGCAGCCGACTATCTACAACGCGTATCAGAAGGACACCTTTGGCCCCGGGGACAAGCGCTTCCTCCTTAGTTGCGGCCCGTTTGACCTGCCCAACGATTCCTCAGTGACACTCACCGCTCACATCATCGGAGGGACGGACTCTTTGGACATCCTGCATAAGGCCGAACAGGTCGGGGTTGAAACACCTCCTAAGGCGTTTCCCCAAAGGATTTCCGGCCTTGAGCTTTATCCCGTTACCCCCAATCCTGTAACGGGCTCGGCCCTCATCCGTTATGCCCTTCCTGCTTCTTCTCGGGTCACCCTCAAGGTTTACGACATCTCAGGCCGGCTGGTTAGAGAACTGGATCGGGGAGCAAACCCTGTCGGAATCCATGCCATAAAATGGGACTGTAAAGACGGTTCTGGCCGAGAGGTTCCCGGGGGCGTTTATTTCTATCGCCTTAAAACCAAAACCTTCGCTCAGACCCGCAAGCTTGTTGTAATCCGCTGATATTGAATAACTTAAGAAAGGGGGGCCCACAGGGGCCCCTCTTTCTTATTCTCCTTCAAGGATAACGCCTAATGACCGCGGGAAATGGGCGTGAATAGGGCGGGAATAGCGTGGGAATAGCGTCAGAATAGCGACAGAAGAGCGTCAGAAAACGGAGGGAAGTGGTCTAATCCTCCCATGAAAATGGGGCTAAGGTGTTCGTAAGGTTTGGGTTTTGCCAATAGCCAAAAGCTAATCGCCAATAGCGCCGTTCTTGTATTGCTATCGTAACCTATGGTAAAATAAAACTACTATGGCCTTCGATTTCCTGAAAAAGCTGAAGGACGGGCTGGCGAAGACCCGGCAGGCCCTGGGACAGAAAATTGCCCAGGTGGTCACCGGAAAGAAGATAGACGCGGCAACTTTGGAGGAGTTGGAAGGGGCGCTCTTGGCCGCGGATGTGGGGGTTTCAGCGACCGAGGAAATCATCGCCACATTGAAGAAGGCTTCCCCGGACTCCGACCTTCGCGAGGTGCTTAAAGAGGAGATCGTCAGGCTTCTTTTAGGTGTTCCCTGCACCCTGCACCCTACGCCCTCCACCCTGCCTTGGGTGATTCTCATTGTGGGGGTCAACGGCACGGGCAAGACTACGACCATCGCCAAGCTGGCCAAGCGTTACAAGGACGAGGGGAAGAAGGTGCTGATCGCGGCCGGCGATACCTACCGCGCCGCGGCCGTGGATCAGTTGGGCGTCTGGGCCCAGCGCGCCGGGGTGGACTTGATCGAGGCTCGGATGGGGCAGGATTCCGCGGCCGTGGCCTACGACGCGGTGGCCGGGGCCCGCTCGCGCGGGGCCGAGGTGCTGATCATCGACACAGCGGGTCGCCTGCACACCAAGTCCAACCTGATGGAGGAGCTCACCAAAATCAAGCGGGTGGTCGCCAAGCAAGATCCGAGCTATCCCCAGGAGGTGCTCCTGGCCCTGGATGCGACCACGGGCCAGAATGCCATCAGCCAGGCCAAGATGTTTACCGAAGCCGTGGGGGTGACCGGCATCGTGCTGACCAAACTGGATGGCACGGCCAAGGGCGGGATCGTCATCGCCATCTCCAAGGAGCTGGGCATCCCGGTTAAATACATCGGGGTGGGGGAGAAGCTGGATGACCTCGCGGACTTCGACCCCTCCTCCTTCGCCGAAGCATTGTTAGGATAGGAATATGGCCGTTAACTTCTCACTTCTCACTTCTCACTTCTCACCTTTGCCTTTCTATACCATCCGCTGGCAAGGGGATAAGGTCCGTATCTTAGACCAGCGTTTCCTGCCGGGGAAAGTGGTCTATCGCGACATCCGGACCTGCGAAGAGATGGCCGAGGCGATTAAGACCCTTGCGGTGCGCGGTGCGCCTTTGATCGGGGCCGCCGCAGCCTGGGGAGTAGCCCTCGGACTAATGAGTTATAAGGCGAAGAGCTATGGCGCCTTGCTCAAGGAGTATCGCAAGATTAGCCATACCCTCAAATCCACCCGCCCCACGGCCGTGAACTTAACCTGGGCTCTCAGGAGAATGGGGGAGGTCGTTGAGAAGGGGAAGCGTTTCCCCGCGGATGAGATTCCCACCCGACTCATTGTGGAAGCACAGAGGATACAGAAGGAGGACCGTCTCACCTGCGAGAAGCTGGGCCGTTACGGAGCCCGGTTGATAAAAGGCGGGGATACGGTCCTGACCCACTGCAATGCCGGGGCCTTGGGGACCTGCGGCATCGGCACGGCCACGGCCGCCATCTACACCGCACGGGCCCGGGGAAAGAGCTTCCGGGTCTTCGTGGACGAGACCCGGCCCCTGCTTCAGGGCGCAAAGCTCACGATGTGGGAACTCACTCGGGTCGGAGTGGGTGCCATACTCATCACGGACAGCATGGCGGGATGGATGATGAAGACGGAGAAAGTCTCCCTGGTCATCGTGGGCGCGGACCGCATCGCACGGAACGGAGACGTGGCGAACAAGATCGGGACCTATTCCCTGGCCATTTTGGCATATGAGCATAAGATCCCCTTTTATGTTTCCGCGCCACTCTCCAGCTTCGATGCCTCCCTCGCTTCAGGCGAGGGGATTCCCATCGAAGGGCGTTCCGCGGACGAAGTGATATCCTGGGCAGGTGTCCGCATAGCGCCCAAAGGGGCGAAGGTCCGCAACCCGGCCTTCGATGTGACTCCGGCCCAATACATAACCGCCCTTGTCACCGAAAAAGGGATTCTCCGAGGGCCAAATACCTCTCGCCTCCGCCGCTTGTTTTCGTAGCCGTTTACATGACTTCCATGCAACGTCACTTCTTTCTGATCCTTCTCCTTGTTTGTTTCGCTCTCTCACCATCTTACGGCATCGAGGGTCACACCGTTCCTCCGATGATCACCCCGGTGGACTCGCTCTTTCCTCTGTCCTTTTTCCCTCAGGTTCGCCCCACCGGAGGAGGAATTCCAGGATACCCAAAGCCCAAGCCCTATGCCCTGCTTGGCCTGGGCTCCTACAGCGCCAAGGACTCCTGGACCATCGGGGGAAGGGCGGAGGGGCGCCTGTTCTTTCTCTCCGGCACCGCGAAAGGCCTGGTCGTTCGGAGAACCGATTTCGGGCCGTCCAGCGAAAACGATTTCTCACTGAAAGGGAGTGCCGCCTACCGGTCCACGGGTCAGATCGCCTTCGAGGCCCGGTTCCGTGGCATCGAAGCTGATGATGAGTTGGGAGATGTCCGCAGGGCCGCTAATAGTTTTGCTATTTCAGTCCGTGAATCCGATCGCAAAGGGAATCTCACCGTCTTGGGGTCCTGGACTGACATCTACCTGGATGTGCCCGAACGAACAAGTTTGAGGTCTTTCAAGCTTGTCAGGGAGGGGGAACGGTTGTTCGATTTTGGGACCAAGCAGGGCCGGGTTCGCGAGGCCTGGATGATCTCCGAAGAACAAAGCAACAGCCTGTATCCCGAACGCCTTTGGGGCAAAGCCTTTCTGGCCGGAGGCCTGAGGTTCGGCGATAAGATGTTTCTGGAGCTTGGAGCTCGAGTTGCAGGGTATTCCGCCCTGTTCCAAAGGGAGGCGTTTGCTTATCCCTACCTGTCCTTGCGGACAGCCCATCCCGGAGGATACTCGGCAACCCTGTCCTTTGAACCCACGGTGCACATCGTTTCCTTCGAGGATCGTTACCTCTTCGACCCCTATCTCTTGGTCAATCCCGGGGCGGGCTATGCCCGCAGCCCAGTACGGTTGACCGAGGCGCTGGAGTATGCTTCTCCCTGGAGTTCGCTGGCGTTCCAGGCGAGCCAGGAGCGTTGGGTCAGCCTTTGGCTTCCGCAGGATGCTCTCAAAGGATTCCTGATGCTCCAGCCTTACGGTGAGCTCTGGAAGTATACCCTGGAGGCGAAGGCCGCGGCAACCGCCTGGAAACACCTTCACGAGACTATCGAGGTTAAAGGCTACCGGGCTAATGGCGAGGTTCCCTACGATCCCCGGCTCGTAACCGCGAATACCTTATCCGTTGGGCGGGGAACCGATTCCTTGAGGGTAAAAGTAGACTATGTCGGCAGAAGATTCCGACCCAGGGAGGAGAGCCTCAAAGCTTATGCCTTGGTTTCGGTGGAGTGGGAATGGAAGGCCTACCCAGGGATTCAAGCCGCTCTTTCCGTCGAGAACTTAGGGGACAACCGCTATGAGCTCATCTCCGGCCGCACCCATCGCGGCCGCACCTTCTCCCTCGGCCTGTCCTGCCGCATCTGAGACGGCTTGAATCCGTCCTCCCACTTGTGGTAAGATAAAATAGAAGGCTTCATCAGGAATTGGTTTTCCAATCCCTAATCCAAAATCTAAAATCCAAAATTTAACGAGGTACCCATGAAGGTCATTTTAGACGGCGAGCACCTGACCATCGAGCTGGTCCATGCCGTGGCCAGCGAGGGAGTCCATGTAGAGGTCCCTCCTCAGGTGGGAGAGAAGGTCAAAGCCAACCACGATCTCGTCCTGCGCCTGGTGAACGAGGGCCAGGCCCTGTACGGGATTACGACCGGGATCGGGGAGTTCGCCAAGATCCGCATCACCAAGGAGCAGTCCATGGAGCTCCAGAAGCGCATCGTGTACAGCCACGCCGCGGGCACCGGGAACCTCGTTCCCGAGGAGGTCGTGCGGGCCGGGATGCTGCTCCGGGCCAACGTCATGGCCAAGGGCTATACCGGCGTGCGCCTCTCCACCCTCCAGGTCGTGCTGGACATGCTCAACAAGGGCGTGACCCCGGTGATCTACGAAAAGGGCTCGGTGGGCACGAGCGGGGACCTCTCCCCGCTCTCGCAGTTCGCTGAAGTGGTCATGGGCGAGGGAGAGGCCTTCTATCAGGGACAGCGTTATTCCGGGGAGGAGGCGATGGCCCGGGCAGGGATCCCCATCGTCACCCTGACCTACAAGGAGGGCCTGGGCCTGATCAACGGCTCGCAGATGTTCACGGGCCTGGGAGCCCTGCTCTGCTACGATGCTGAGCGGCTGTTGAAGAACGCCCAGATCGCCGCGGCCATGACCATCGATGTCCTGAAGAGCGTGCTCAAGGCCTTCGATCCCCGCTTGCACGCTGTCCGCCCGTTCCCGGGACAGAACGCCGTGGCCGCCAACATCCGCAAGCTGGTGGACGGCAGCGGGATCCTGGCGGACTGCTCGGTTCAGAAGGTTCAGGACGGCTACAGCCTGCGCTGCACAGCCCAGGTCATGGGTCCGGCTCTGGACACCTTGAAATACGTCCGCGATCAGATCGCCATCGAGATGAACTCCGTGGCCGACAATCCCATCTTCATCACCTCGGATGGGGTTTGCCTTACCGGCGGGAATTTCCATGGCCAGCCCATTGCTGCGGCCCTGGATTACCTGGCCATTCCGATGACCTTCGTAGGGGGTTTGTCGGAACGTCACACGAACCGGATGCTGAATCCCGTGCTCTCCGGGCTCCCGGACTTCCTGGTGGAGGGCAAGGGCTTGAACTCCGGACTGATGGTCTCGCAGTACACCGCCGCGGCACTGGTCTCCGAGAACAAGGTGCTCTCCCATCCCGCCTCGGTGGACTCCATCTCGGTGTCCGCGGATCAGGAGGACTACGTCTCGATGGGCCCCGGAGCGGCTTTCAAGCTGCGCCAGATCCAGGAGAACCTCGCTCCCATCCTGGCCATCCAGATGATGGCTGCGGCCCAGGCCATGGACTTCCGTAAGCCCCTCCAGCCTGGCAAGGGAACAGCCGTGGCCTACCGGGTGATTCGCGAAAAGGTAACCCACTTGGACGACGACCGAGTGCTCTACCCGGACATCAACGCCATCGCGGAGATGGTGAGGAAGAGCGTCATCTTGAATGCAGTGGAGCAGGAGGTTGGACCTCTCCAGCTGGTCTGGTAGGTTTCTCAGAGGTTTAGACGTAACCGCAACAGAAAGAGGCGACCCACGGGTCGCCTCTTTCTCATTTCGTTTCTAAGGTTTAGTTTCAGTCTGCAGGATGGCCACTTTCCTTCCCTTGGTCTCCGGGAAGACCCAGATCCAGGCTCCGGTGAGCAGGGCGAACAGGGCCGCTACGGAGATGCCGCCTCCCAGGCCGTACCGCATGGAGATGGCCACGATGGCCACCGGGGTGAAGAACTGCACTCCCCGGGCCAGATTGAAAGCCGATCCCATGGCCGTGTTCCGGATCCCGGTCGGGAAGAGTTCCGCGAACAACGGGCCGTAGCCGCTGAACATCCCGGTCCCGAACCCCACCAGGAACATGAAACTCAGGATGAGGGTCGGATAGACGACCACGGTGTTCCACATCAGGGTGATCATGACTAATCCCACGGCCATGATGACTGAGTAGATGGAGTAGGCCGGACGCCGACCCAACTTGTCCGCCACCCAGCCGAAGGTGAGATAGCCCAGGAGGCCGCCGGCCTGGGTCACGAGCATCCAGGCCGCGGACTTCGTCAGAGTGAAATGCCTTTGCTGGTGGAGATAGCCGGGTAGCCAGGAGTAGGTGAACCAGTAAGCGGACATGTCGAAGATCGCCAGGATCAGGGATTTGGCAAACAGCGTCAGGTAGGTTCCCGAGAACAGCGCAAAAAACTTGTTGGCCCTCTCGCTGGCCAGGGTTTCGGCCTGAAGGGCTCCTTGGGCGATCAGCCTTTTCCGTTCCACCCACACGTCGGACTCCGGAAGGCCCTTGCGGATGAAGACCACGAGCAGGGCGGGCAGGACCGAGATGAAGAAGCAGGCCCTCCAGCCGATGTGAGGTTCGAGGAACCCGCCCACCAGCGAAGCCAGGACGATGCCGAACGGGGCCCCGGTCTGCATCACGGCCCCATAGCGCCCGCGCATTTTGGGCGGAAAAGCTTCCCCTACGTAGGTTTGGCCCGTAGCCCATTCCCCTCCCACCCCCAGCCCGGTGATGATCCTGAAGACCAGCAGTGCCCAGAGGTTCGTAGCCAGCCCGCAGAGAAACGCACCCAGGCTGTAGGTCAGAATGGTCCATTGTAACACTTCCCTACGGCCATAACGGTCTGAGAGGATTCCGAAGATGACTCCGCCCACTGCCGTGGCGGCCAGAGAGGTCCCCAGGACGTAAGACAACATCATATTAGAAAGATGGAGCTCCTTGCCCAAGGGGATGAGCAGGAAGGAGAACAGGATGAGGTCGTAGAAATCGAAGACCCACCCGGCCCAGCTCATGGCGAGGATCTGGAAGTGCTGGCGGGTGGGTTTTTCGTGTTCGCTGAGCAGCATGATTTCCTTAGGGTTCGGGAAAAAGGTGCTGGGAAGCACCTCGTTTAGAATTATAGGCCAAAACGGAATACCCTGTCAAGCCCATGTGTCCTCTCCGGCTTCAGCCCACCATCCACTCCCCGTAAGATCCGATGACCTCGAACCCTAACTTCCGGTAACAGCGGATGGCTCCCCCGTTGTCCACCTGCACGTTCAGACCGATGTGGTCCACGGTTTCCAGAAGGGATTGGCACAGCTTCGCAGTGGCGGCGCTCCCCAATCCTTTTCGTCTGAAATCAGGGTGGGTGGTGATGTTCCCCAGGGCGGCCACACGGTAGGCGGAGGAATAGACGTGGATTCCGGCCACGCTCGTCAGGCCTACGGTTCCCCGTATTCCGTAATACTGCTCCGTCTCGAGCATCCTGGGCTCAAACCAGTTGCCGGGATAGCTTTGCTCATACAGCCTTTCCATGTCTTCCAAATCATTTGGGGAGAGGGGAACGACCTGCGAGGTGTCTACTACATCAAGGAGGGCTGGGTGGGTTAAGGCCATCTTGTAATGCCGTCCGTGGGAGACGAAAGAGTGGTGTCCTTCGAAAACTTCCTCCAGGCCGGGGCTCAGGTGGGCGTAGAAGCGTCCGGGAAGAAGGTGGGTAATGGACTGGAGCGGTTTCTTGGTGGCCGTCGGTTCTTCGGCCAGGGCGAGGAGCACAGGCAGGGAGGTCTCCGTATAGAGCAGAACGACGGCTTTGAGGCCGTCGTTTTCTTTCCAGGCATAATAGGTCGTGTAAGGCCAGAAGAAATCGTCCAGGTCCCCGATGCTGTAGAGATGGAAGGGGACGTTTTTGGAGAAGAAGGCCTGAATTTCGTTCTTGTCCTTCAGGCAGACTGTCTTCACGGGTACCCGGCTATACGGTCTTGATCCCGTTCAGCTTGCAGATCCAGCCCAGGTGTCCGGCGTGACAACCCTCGTGACGGATGGCGTGGTGAATGAGGTTACGTCTGGTGTCCTTTCCCCCGAACTTGAATCCCATAGCATTGGGTTGGTCGAGGTCCGCTTCCTTCAGGGACTTCACGGCCTTGAGCGCGGCCCGGTGGACCGCATCCATCTTTACCAGCACGTCCTTGAATGCCGGGCCTTTCCCCCGGGAGAGGGGTTTTGAGCCGATGCCGAAATCCTTCATCCAGGGGGCCGAAAGCGACTTTGCGCCCAGACCCTCGACGAGCAGCCTGTGCTCGGACTGGACCATATGGGCTGCGACCCAGAGGGCGCTATTCAGGGGAATCCCGTTGGCTTTGAAGGTCTTTTCTGAGTCGACCTTCTTCAACAGGGAAAGGTACCACTTGGTCAGCTCCCGGGTGCTGTCCAGCACCTCGGCGAGGACCTGCGACTCGGGCTTGGCCTTTTTCATGGGAGGGCTCTCCTTGAAGGATTGGTTCAGGATTGTCTTCGTTTTTATTGTTCAATTTTAAAATTTGCAATTTGCATTTTGCAATTTTCAGTGATTATTGATTAAGCATCTCCTTCATCGGTTTCCAATAGTAGTCGATCCAGCCCTGCTTAATCGGATGATCGCGGATTTCAAGGGGTACCCAGGTCTGGGTGAAAACAAGGCGGGTTCCGCCTTTCACGGGCTTCAGCAGGAACGTGGCCTTGGAGTGATGGCCCTTGGGCCAGTCGCTTCCCCGCCAGGACTGGACGATCTTCTTGTTCGGCACGAGCTCGAGATTGATGCCCGAGATGTAATCGTCGTAGGCGGCGAACTTCCCCCCGACTTGGCGGGAGATCCTGGCCTTGGACCCGGTGAACGCAGCGTGTTTCCGGGAGTCCATGAGCATCTCGTAGATGGTCTTGGGGCTGGCCTTGAAGGTTACGGACTGACGGATGGTCTTGGTTTTCATGTTTATCCTTTGGCTCTTTTTTGGATTCGCTGGATGATTTGTTTGATGACCTTTTGGGCTTCTTTGGCTTTGACATCGCGATAAAAATGGTCCCCCAGAACCGCCCCCGCATGGTCCGGGACGAAATGCCGGTAGAGGAGCGTGGGCAGGTCCCACTGGCCCTCCTGGCCCTGGTAGTTCTTGTAGCGCTTGGCTTTTAAGGAGTCTCCCGGCAGGGTCAGGGCGTCGTTCAGGGCGTTGACGATGTTCGTCCTCTGCTCATCCGTCTCGCACTGCAGCTCTGCGCCTCGCAGATAGGTCGCGACCGGATTGTGCCTGGCTTTTCCCTCGGCGAGCCCGCTTACCAGGACGGTTAATAGCAGGGGCAAAACAATTGCCCGGGCCCGAATACGGTTCAGGAATAGGTTTCTCATAGGTTCTCTCGGATCACCCCTGCCAGGCGCTGGATGCCCTTCACAATCTGCTCCTCAGAGGGATAAGAGAAATTCAGCCGCATCGTGTTGTAGCCCTTGCCGTTGCAATAAAAGGCCGAGCCGATGACGTAGGCGACCTTCTTCTCCACGGCCTTCGGGAACAACTCGGTGGCGTTCATCCGCTTGGGCAGCTTCACCCAGAGGAACAGCCCGCCCTCGGGCCTGGTCCAGGAGACCCCCTTGGGCATGTAACGTTCCAGAGCGTCCAGCATCACTTCGCGCTTGCGGCCGTAAAGCGTGCGGGTGCCCTCGATCTGCCGGTCGAGGAGTCCGCGACGCATGTATTCCACGGCGATGAACTGGGTGAAGGAGGGCGAGCACAGGTCCATGCCCTGCTTGGCGACCACAAAGCGGTCCATCCAGGCCACCGGGGTCAGGAGCCAGGCCAGGCGCAGGCCGGGGCAGAGGATCTTGGAGAACGTCCCCAGTACGAGCACGTGTCGCTGGGGATCCAGGCTGTAGATCGTGGGCTGCGGCTCTCCGCTGAAGCGCAGGACGCGGTAGGGGCTGTCCTCGACCAGCGGGACCTCAAAGCGCTCAGCCAGCTGGAGGAGTTCATGGCGCCGGGCCAGGGTCAGGGTCACGCCCGAGGGGTTCTGGAAATCCGGGATCACGTAGATGAACTTTGGTTTCTTTTTCCTCGCGGCGAGCTTGGTCAGGGCCTTCTCAAGGAGATCGGTCCGGATGCCCTCGTCGTCCTGAGGCACGCCGATCATCCGGGCGCGGTGGGCTGCGAAGGCCTGGAGCGCGCCGATGTAGCTGGGCAGCTCCACAAGGATTACGTCCCCGGGATCGATCAGGACCTGGCCCAGAAGGTCCAGGGCCTGCTGGGAACCCGAGGTGATCAGGATGTTCTCGGCCTTGAGGTCCGGCCTCTCCCTGGTGAGCCAGCGGGCAAGCTCCTCCCGCAAAGGCAGCTCCCCCTCGGTCGGGCCGTACTGCAGGGCCGTGGCCCCCTTTTCGCGCAGGATCTGGGCGGAGATCTCCTCCAACTCCTCGACCGGAAAGGTCTGGGGGTCGGGCATGCCCCCGGCGAAGGAGATGATGTCCGGGCGGCGGGACAGCGTGAGGAGCTCCCGGATCAGGGAGCGCTTCATGTTTAGGGCGTTCTTGGAATAGAGGCCTGACAGGTCTGGGATCATGGTTTTCCTTTGGAAATTTTTTTTTGAGACGAACGGTTTGTAAGTATTGTAAGCCAAACCGGGGCTCCCGGTCAAGCATACGCTGAGCGCAATCCCGTTTCTTGACAGGGAGAAGGCATCCTGCTATAATAGATGGCCATGGCTATTCCGCGCCTCCAGAAGATCCTCTGGCCGACCGATTTCAGCCTGCCGTCCTACGAAGCCTTTAAGACGGCGAAGGAGCTCGCCATCAAGTTTTCCGCCGAGCTTCTGGCCGTTCATGTGATCGCCCCCCTTCCGATGGTCGCGGCCGAGGTTGACGAAAAGGTGATCGAGAGGTCTTCCGGCGAGGCTCTCCGGGATGCGGTCGCCAAAAGGGGAGGGCCCCGGCTTGAAGTTCGCTCCTTTGTCGTCTGGGGCGATCCCGCAAAGGAGATCGTTCGGCTCGCCGATTCCGAAGACGTTGACCTGATCACGATCGCGACCCACGGCCAGTCCGGCTGGCAGCCTCACCTGTTCGGGTCGGTGGCTGAGAAGGTCGTTCGGCTCGCCCGCTACTCGGTGATCACGATCCGACCCGCCGGGAAGGGCGCGAGGGCCGAGGGTCCGGCCGAAGGTTAGATCCAACTTCCAAAGGGGGTTCCCGTGCCGCCCTTAAAGAAGATCCTCTATCCGACCGATTTCAGCGAGCCGTCCTTCGAAGCCCTCAAGATGGCCAAGGAGCTCGCTCAGCGGTTTTCCGCCGAGCTCTATCTGCTTTACGTGGTCTCTCCCTTCAGCGCGATCCTGGCCTCTGAGGGGGCGGCCTCCCCTCCCGGGTTCCTGAAGTATCCCGAGACCTTCGATATCGGCCTTTTCGAAAAGCAGCAGATGGGTAAAGCCAGGAAGACGCTTCAAGATTTAATTGTTAAGAAGGGGCTGCAGTCCCTTCAGGTCCGGCCCCTAGTGGTTCTGGGCAATGCCGCGGAAGAGATCGTCCGGCTCGCCGGGGCCAGGAAGATCGGCCTGATCGTGATTGCGACCCACGGACGTTCCGGCTGGAAGCATCTCCTGTTCGGCTCGGTGACCGAGAAGGTCATCCGACTGGCCTCCTGTCCGGTGCTCACGATCCGCCCCCCGCGGAAAAAGCCTTAGAAGCTGTCCGGCGCTTGGTATTATCCTCAAGACTTGAGATCAAGCTCATAACGGGCCGCGAACCTCGCGGCCCGTTAGTCATTTGCTGATTTACGCCTTACGACGCCACCCGGCCAAGGCTCAGCGATAGCAGATTTCCTCCCCTTGACTTCCCCTCCTTTTTCGTGTAAAATCATGTTTTGCAAAGTGGTTATCACTAATCGAAAGGATGGTAGGTACGATGATGTCGGGTAAGATCCTGGTCCTCGGGGCCACGGGCAAAACGGGCTCTCACCTGGTCAGGCTGTTGGCCGAAAAAGGGGAATCGGTGCGCGCGGCGACCCGCGATCCGTCCGTGGCGTCTCTCCCGCAGGGGGGTTCACTCCTAGCGGTGAAATTGGACATCGCGGATCCCCAAACCTTCGCCTCCGCCCTGGCCGGAGTCGACCGAGTATTCTGGATGGCTCGTCCCGGCGACCCGCGGCCGCACGAGACGGCGCTGCGGTTTATCGACCAGGCGGAGCGGGGCGGGGTACGTCATGTCGTTGCTTTGACGGCGATGGGCGTTGAGCAGAGCGACCAGCTCCCCCTGCGCATCGTCGAAAAGCACATTGCGGCTTCGGGGCTCTCCTGGACGCACCTGCGACCCAACTGGTTCATGCAGAACTTCAGCTCCGGGCCCATGTTGGCCGACATCCGGGCCACGGGTGCCTTGCATCTTCCCGCGGCTGAGGCTAAGGTTTCCTTCATCGACGTGCGGGACATCGCGGCCGTGGCCGCCGCCGCATTGACCGAGCCGCGGCATGTCAACCGGTCCTACACGCTGACCGGAGGTCAGGCCTTGGACCACCACCAGGTCGTGAGCATCCTGTCTCGTGCCGCGGGGAAGGCTATCCGTTACGTCGCGATCGACGAGGAGACGGCCGGTAAGATGCTTGCCGGGATCGGCTGGCCGGATGATCAAATCGCTCGGATGGGAGCCATGTTCCGGATGGTGCGCCGGGGTTTCTGTGAGCCCGTATCGCCCGATGTCGCATCGGTCCTGGGCCGTCCTCCCCTAAGTTTCGAGCAGTTCGCCGGAGAGCATGCCGCGCTTTGGAAGTAAGCGCTGGGCAGAAGGAGGTCGTTTGAGCCGCCCTCCGCGAAAGAACGGCGGAGATTTTTAGGCACAAAGCTTGCTTGAACCTTTTCGCTCTCTACTGTTGCCGTTCGTTTTTAAAGCCGCTGCCAATCGCTAAAAGCTGATAGCTCATAGCGCCTTTAGGAGAATGATCATGGATATTATTAGCCTTCTTCCTAAAATCGTCAGAGCCTTCGAGATCCAGCCCGGAGAAATCGTCCTGGTCCAGTTCTGGGGCGAGAACGAGGACAAGGGCATCCTGGACCGGTGCTGCATCGAGATCGCAGGGGTCGGGGGGATACCGATTCCCTGGTTGAATTCGCGCCGCTATCTCAAAGACTATTTCAGCCGGGGAGTACCCGGGAGCCTGGAGTTCCCGGAGCGTTATTTCGAGGTCTTCAAGCCTGTGGACGTCGTCATCGATCTGACCAACCAATCCCCGGCTCCGGGTCCCGGCTTCCCGCAGGATAAGAAACTTTACTATGGGAAGCTGATCTCCAAAGCCTTCGACCTGTTCACCCAAAAGAAAGCTTTCATCCAGGTGATGATTCCCAGCCGGCAGAACGCCGAAGAGGCCGGACTGGATTTCGAGACCTACCGGACGGCCATGCTCAAGGCACTGGACATCGACTACGACCTCCTCAAGCGCAACTGTCAGGCCCTGGCTGGGCGGCTCGTTGGGGCGGACCGGGTGGATATCGTCACCGAGGGCAATAGAAAATTCTCGCTGAGCGTGAAAGGGAGGCCGTGGCACAAGGATGATGGGACCGAAAGCGTCCCCTGCGGAGAGATCTATACCCCTCCCTTGGAGGAAAGCGGCGAGGGCGAAGTCTTGGTCCCGGAGGTTTTCTTCAAGGGAAATAGATGGACCGATGTCGTTCTGGTGTTCAAAGCCGGAACTCTGGTCGAAACCTCCGAGCCCGGAGTCCTGGAATCCATCCGCAAGTTCCCCGGAGATTGCGACCGCCTGGCCGAGCTGGGCCTGGGCCTGAACCCCGGAGTGGACCGGCTCATCGGATACACCTGGGTGGACGAGAAGCTCGGCGGATCCGCTCATATCGCCGTGGGGTTCAACAATTATGACGGGGTGGGGAAGAACGAGTCTCCCCTGCACCTGGATTTCGTGTTCCGCCCGACGCGCATGGAGGTCGACGGCAAAGCCATCATCCGGGACGGCGAGCTGATTGAGGAGATTAAGGCCTTGATGAAGGAGCAGGCCGAGTGACTCTTTTCGCTCCAACGGGTACTGACGTGAAGCTTTCCGGCCTTCATCTGCTCTTGTCCTATCGCTGCGACCGGGAATGCGACCACTGCTTCGTCTGGGGCAGCCCCCTTCAAAGCGGCACGATGACCCTCGAGACGATCCGGCGGATCCTGGACCAGGCCAAGGACCTGGGCACGGTAGAGTGGATCTACTTCGAGGGCGGGGAGCCGTTTCTCTATTACGCTGTGCTTCTTAAAGGTGTGCAGGAGGTGAGCCGACAGGGCTTCCGGGTTGGGATCGTGACCAACGGCTACTGGGCGATCGGGGAGGAAGATGCGCTCGAGGCTCTGCGGCCTTTCTCAGGGATGGTCCAGGACCTCACTCTGAGCAGCGATCTGTATCACGCCAGCGAAAAGGAGAGCCTGCAGGTGAAGAACGCCTCCGCCTCCGCTAAAAAGCTCGGTCTCCCGCTCGGGGCGATTAGCTTGGCTCAGCCTGAGGAAACGAAAGCACAGGCGGGAGAGGGACAGCTTCCCTCGGGTGAATCTGCGGTGATGTACCGCGGTAGGGCCGTGGAAAAGCTTTCCTTCAAGGCCGTACAGCGGCCCTGGGAGGGGTTCAACGAGTGTCCCCATGAGAACCTGCGCGAGCCGGGCCGGGTGCACCTGGATCCCTTCGGGGAGGTGCATATCTGCCAGGGGATCTCCCTGGGCAATGTGTTTCAGAAGTCGCTCAAGGAGATCTGTGAACCCTACGATGCAGAGGGGCACCCGATTACCGGCCCTCTTCTTAAAGGCGGCCCTGCGGAGTTGGTCAGGCGCTACGACCTGCCCCATCAAGAAGGCTATGCGGATGCCTGCCACTTATGTTACGAGGCCCGCCTTGGGTTGCGTGCCCGTTTCCCGGAGACTCTGAGGCCGGATCAAATGTACGGGGTCGTGGAATGAAGATAAAGACATTGCTTGAGGAGGAGAAGTTAGAGGCCGTCATCAAGAGGATGAGAAGACTTTCCTTCACGATCCTGGATTTCATCCCTGTTCTTAAAAGAAACTTTCCTCAGGACTGGAAACGGTTGGTGGCGCGCTTCGGGGAGTTCGGGGAGAAGCGGCGCCATACCATCACGACCTACCTTTCCAACCGGCTGGATTTCTACTCCCATAAGCCGGGCTCCCTGCTAGTGCCCCTCCTGCACTACAGCCAGGCCGGGTTCAAAGGCCACCGCCGGACCACAGAGAAGGAGAGGGAAATCTTCGGGAGCCCGTGGATCGCTGTGTTCAGGAAGAAAGGATAAACAGGGGCAGGGAGTGATATTAAGGGATCCCTTCTGCTACAATAGTTTCATCTTCGAAACGGCTGCTTTCGCATGCGACAGAACTACCCAGACCTCATCCGCCAGCTTCTAAAACACCTCGTTATCGCTGCACCGTTCTTTGCTCTGGGGGTATTCCTCGCGGCTCGGTATGGCCGGACGAACGTGCTGGGGGTCCTCTGGGGTCTCGGCTTCATGACCATCGGCGTGGCCATTGTGATGGTTCCCCTGGCTGGGCTCCTGGCCGAGCCCATCGGAGGGCTGGTTTATTTTCAGGGGCGGCACCGCGATAAACCCGGGCCGGTCTACAGCAGAGCTCAGGCCATGCGCAGCGCGGGCAGGTATCAGGAGGCCCTGGCGGAGTTCGAAAACATGACCTGGGAGTTTCCGGGGGAGGTCAAGCCGTACGTGGAGATGATCGACGTAGCGGTGGTGAGCCTCAAAGATGGCCCCTTGGCGGAGAGCATCTTTCAGAAGGGGATGGCGGCCCTCGAAAAGAGGGAGGAGGCCCGGCAAACGTTAAAGGTCCGCTACGGAGAAATCCGCTCCCGGCTCGACCGCCGCACGGACCTGCCGGAGTCCATCGTCCCTGCGGACCAGCGGGATCGCCTCGATGCCAAAGGCAGGCCTCTCCAGTGAAGCGGGGCAGGAGTAAGCCTCTCTTGGTATAGTTCCCTTCTCCCATATTCTCATAGGGCCTGTAGTTTAGATAAAAGCTGGTTTAGGTTTCAACCCGAAAGGAGACGAATCATGAGATGGGCGACCCACGAGAAGGCCAAGGTGGACCGCATCGCCTGCCCCTGGCTGATCAAGCGCTTCGTGGACAGGGACGCGGAGTTCCTGTATCTTCCCAGGGACACGGACTGGAAGCAGTTGAAGGACGCCATCCCGTACGACGCCCCGGGGGTGGAGCTCGGACACCACGGTCCGGAGTGCTCGTTTGACGCGATCCTCAAGAAGTACAACCTCACGGACCCTGCACTCCTGCTCCTGGCCAAAATCGTGCGGGCCGCGGACACGGACGACAAATCCCTTGCGCCTGAGGGATACGGCCTGGAGGCTATCGCGTACGGATTCAGGAGGATCGCAAAAGACGACTTCGAGAACCTGAGCCTGCAGTTCCCGGTCTACGACGCGCTGTACGCTCACTGCCAGGCTAAAGTGACCAAAGGTTAAGCGGAGCTGATGCCAGCGAATTCTCCTCCGGCCTGGCCCAGGCGCGTAGCCAGCTTCCTGGGCCTGCGCCGGAGCATCGTGGCCCTGCTTCTGATGGTCATCCTGGTGGGCCTGGGCGAGCGCATGGCCGAGCGTTTTCTGCCCATCTACCTCCTGGCCCTGGGCGGCTCGATCATCGCCATCGGGCTCTTGTCTGGGCTGCAGAATTTGCTCGGGGCGCTCTACGCCTTTCCCGGCGGGTACTTAAGCGACCGCTTGGGCACCAAGCGGGCCCTCTTAGTCTTCAACCTCCTGTCCCTGGCCGGGTACTTGATCGTCATCCTCATTCCCCACTGGGCCGCGGTCCTGGTCGGGGCCTGCTTCTTTCTCACTTGGAGCGCGATCTCGCTTCCGGCCACGATGAGCCTGGTCTCCCAGGTCCTGCCCAGGGAGAAGCGCACCATGGGGGTCTCCCTGCATTCCCTGATCCGCAGGGTCCCGATGGCCCTGGGCCCGGTCCTGGGCGGGGCCCTGATCGGGTGGTACGGGGAGAGGAACGGGGTCCGCCTGGCCTTCTCCCTGGCCGCGCTCCTCTGCCTGGTCTCGATCTTCTTCCAGGAGCTCCTGATCCAGGAGCAGGCCAAGCCGGCATCTCCTGAGAAGAGCCCGCTCCGGCTGTGGAGGTTCTTGTCCCCGGACCTCAAGAACCTGCTCCTCTCGGACATCCTGATCCGGTTCGCGGAGCAGATCCCCTACGCCTTCGTGGTGGTCTGGTGCCTGAAACAGGTCGGGGTCTCGGCCCTGGCCTTCGGGGTCCTGACCGCGATGGAGATGGCGACCGCGCTATTGGTCTATATCCCGGTGGCCTGGCTCGCGGACCGGAGCACGAAGAAGCCCTTCGTGGTCGCGACCTTCGTGTTCTTCACCCTGTTCCCCGGGGTGCTGTTCTTCTCCCGGTCCCTGCCGCTCTTAGCCCTGGCCTTTATCCTCCGGGGGCTGAAGGAGTTCGGGGAGCCGACCCGCAAGGCCCTGATCCTGGACCTGGCCCCCGAGGACCGCAAGGCCGGGACCTTCGGGCTGTACTATCTGGTGCGCGACGTGGTGGTGTCCCTGGCGGCGTTCGGCGGGGCGTTCCTGTGGCGGGCCTCCCCGGCCCTGAACCTCTGGGTGGCCACGGGCTTCGGGCTCCTGGGGACCCTTTATTTCGCGGCCTTCGGTCGGGACCTCGGCCCAGCCAGGAAGTAGGGAGTAACCAAAGCAGACAAATCGCCATTCTGCGCCTATATAAGGGAGGGACAGGGTATAAAACTCTCCAAACCTGCCAAAACACCCCCAAAAGCCTAAAAATCACACTTTTAAACCCGAACCAAACCCATACCAAACCCCAACCAAATCCGTACCAAATCCCTATGCACGAGACCTTATCGCACACTCATCCGGCACTTCTGAACCACCGCGTGAAGGGTTAAGAAATGGGATTGTGAAGGAGTGAGATGGATGGTGATAAGTTGTAACGGATGGAAAGAAACGGACTTATAGGCACTTATAAATTACCCAGATTGTACAGATCCAGACCAACAGGGAATAGACCCAGGAAACAACCCAGGGAAAGCTCCAAACCCCCTTGATTTTCGGCGTCATATCGCCTATAATACCGGACAGAACCCCTAGCCCAGCGGGATTAAATCAGCAGGAGTGCGGGGAACGATTGCGGGTTGGCGAAGGACCCATAACGGAAGGAGAACGGCCATGACCAGAAGACGGGCCATGTTGCTCTTGGTTATTCTGTCTATTTTGGTCGCCTCAGCGATTTCCCCCTGCGCAGAGAGGCCCCAAAACATCAATGTCCTGTTCGACCGCTTCTTCCGGGAATATCTGGAATTGTCCCCGGAGACCGGAACCCAGCTCGGCCTGACCCCGGAAATGGGCTACCGCTTTCGCCGCGATGCCCTGAACGATGTCTCCGAGAAGGGTATCCAGAAAACCTACCAGCTTTACAGGCGATACCAGGCTCTCCTCAGGGGGTATGATTTAAAAGCCCTTCCTCCCCCCGATGGTCTGGACGCCCGGATCCTGGGCTGGTACCTGGACCTTCAGGTTCAAGGGGAGCCCTACGCGGACCACGCCTATGCGGTGAATTCCATAAGCGGGATCCACGCCAGCCTGACCGATCTGCTCACCCTGTATCACACCATCGGCTCCCTCCAGGACGCCCGGGACTACCTGGCCCGCCTCTCCGCCATCCCCCGCAAGATGGACCAGACCTTGGATCAGCTCGACCGCCAGGAGAAAAGGGGGATCCTCCCTTCGGTCTACGTCGCAGAGCGGGTGGAGAAATCCATGGCGGGCTTCATCGTCCCTGAGCCGAAGCAAAATTTGTTCTATACCTATCTCAAGGGAAACCTGGACACTCTGTCAAGCGTGGATCCTAAGGTCAAAGCCGACCTCTGCGCCAAAGCTGAGAGGGTCATCGCCGAAAAGGTATACCCTTCCTACACCAGATTCATCCAGCGGGTAAAGGCCCTGGAGGCTTCGGCCCCCAAGGAGATCGGGGTCTGGCGCCTTCCCGACGGGGACCGCTATTACCGCTACTACCTTCGCTGGAACACCAGCACGACCCTCACCCCTGAGGAGGTGCACCAGCTCGGCCTGAGCGAGGTCACCCGCATCCAGGGGGAAATGAAGCAGATCCTGGATTCCCTCGGGTTTAAGGGGGACAGCCTTTCCGGGCAGCTCCACGCGTATTGGAATTGGATGGGAAAGCCCGAGCAGAAGGTTCGGTTCGGGTTCCCGGACAGCACCACGGCCAAGGCCGAGGTCGTCCGGGCGTACCAGGCGATCATTGATTCTACCCAGAAGCGCCTTCCCCAGGTCTTCTCCCTGTTGCCGAAGACTCCGGTGTCCTGTCGGGAAGTTCCTTTGTACAAGCAGGCTACCTCAGCCGGGGCTTATTATGAGCCGGGGTCCCTGGACGGCAAGCGGAAGGGCGTGTTCTACGTCAATACCAGCTACATCCCGGACCGGCCGGAAATGCCCACTCTGGCCTATCATGAGGCCATTCCCGGGCACCATTTGCAGATCGCCATCCAGCAGGAGTACGGCAGCGGCCGGATGTTCAAGCAGATGATTCTTTTCAACGGCTATGTGGAAGGCTGGGCGCTCTACACCGAGCGCCTGGCCGATGAGCAGGGCTGGTTCAAGGACCCCCACGAGCGCCTCGGCTACCTGGGGTCCGAGCTCTTCAGGGCCATCCGCCTGGTGCTGGACACCGGGATTCACGCCAAGCGCTGGACCAGGGATCAGGCCCACCAATACATGGTTTCGAACCAGGGATGGGGATCCTACGGCGAGATCGACCGTTACTCCCTCTGGCCGGGCCAGGCCTGCGGCTACAAGGTCGGGGAGCTGCGCATCCTGCAGGAGCGGGAGCGGGCCCGGCGCGAGCTGAGAGCCCGGTTCGACCTGAAGGAGTTTCACAAAGCAGTCCTCGTGAACGGGTCACTCCCCCTGGACCTTCTGACAGCTCAAGTAGATGAGTACATTCGCAGTGCCAAGACTTCGGAGAAATAGACCAGGAGCCTGCGATTTCTTAATGAGCACCAGGTCGATCTCCTAAGCGGATTATGTCTAAAGTAAGAAAACCTCTGCTCTCCGAAGGTGCGACCGGAAAGATGGACGAGGAGACCGTGTTCTCCTCGCGCCTCGGCAAATCCTACCGCAAGCGCTACGCCGTTCCCAAACAGCCCAACTCCGAAAGCCAGAAAGAGTCCAAGAAAACCTTCGCCTGGGCAATCAAGACCTGGCAGAAAGAACTCACGGACGAAGACCGGGAAGCCTGGAGGGCCTTCGCCCGGAGGAACAAAGAGATGGACCCGTTCACCCTCACCCAGGTCAAGCCCCCGGCCCATACCCTGTTTCTCCGCTACGCGACTCAAGCCAAGAGGGCCGGATACCCGGCCCCCAAAAAACCGCCCATAGGCCCCAGGCCCCAGCCCCTCAGCTTCACCCTGCGCAAGAAGGGGGAGGGGGTCAAGATCCGTTGGGAAGCAGGGAACGAAGGCGTCGTGGAGTTCAAAATCGCCGCGACACACCCCTGGGTAAAGCCCTGGCAGACCTGCTACCGGATCCATTCCTACGTACCCATGAAAATCGGAGAGCACTTCATCTGCCCGCTTGAACCGGAGAAGAAATATACCTTCCTCGCCCGGGTGCTGAGTCCGGAGGGACAGGCCGGAATATCCACCCTGGGAGCCATCGTCCTATAGTGGCAAAGATGAGAGCGCAGAAAGCAGGAAGCAAAATGAAGAAGCTACGTAATTCCGATATTGAATTGTTCACTCACAAATCTTTGAGATAGGAATATGGATGGGTGGCCCTTTTCCCTCATATACTTCGGCCTAATTCTCCTAAACACCCTCGTACCGTTGCTTTTGTACCGGTTAGCCGTTTTAATAATTTGTAAGTTTGGTGGGCCACAGGCAGGCATTTGGCGGGTAATGCTTCTATCCTTTATCGGATGGGCAGCGTTCTGGATTGTAGGGATTGTTATTGTAGAAATTGTTATTATGATGGGCTATCCAACAAACTTTGACCAGAATCCTTTTATCTTTTTACTTTTCCTCGCCGCGTATTCCCTTGTGGTGATATTTCCATTAAAGCTTATTTCAAGATTTAGTTATATAAAATCCTCAATGCTCATAGCGATCTTTTGGGTTTTGCAATTCCTTATCCTATTAGCTTTGCGGCTCACTTTATTTAAACCGACATTCTAAGATGCCTGATATCTTCGTATCCATATCTGCCAACGCATAAAGGCTTGAGCGGAGATGAGAGATATAGGTAAGTCGGACGCGTTAGACAGATCGGACGGAAGAGGACTAAAGAGGAATTTAAAAGGAGGCTCGTAAATGCCTGCATTTAAACCGATCAAGGCCCCGAGGGGCCTTAAAAAAACCTGCAAGGGCTGGCATCAGGAGGCCGCCCTCCGAATGCTGATGAACAACCTGGAGGTCGGGGAGAAGCCCGAGGAGCTCATCATCTACGGGGGCTCGGGAAAGGCAGCCCGGAACTGGGACTGCTATAAGGCCATCGTCCGAACACTGAAGAAGCTGGAGAACGACGAGACCTTGCTCGTACAGTCCGGCAAGCCGGTCGGGGTATTCCGCACCCACCACTATGCACCCCGCGTCTTAATAGCCAACTCACTCCTGGTTCCGGCCTGGGCCACGGGGGATGAATTCAGGAGATTAGAGGGCTTAGGCCTCACTATGTACGGCCAGATGACTGCGGGAAGCTGGATCTATATCGGGACCCAGGGCATTTTGCAGGGAACCTATGAAACCCTGGCCGCCTGCGCAAACAAGCACTTCGGGGGTTCGCTCAAAGGCAAACTCATCCTCACCGCAGGCATGGGGGGCATGGGCGGGGCCCAGCCTTTGGCCGTGACGATGAACGAGGGCGTCTGTCTGTGCGTGGAAGTGGACCCCTCGCGCATCAAGCGTAGGCTGGATACACGCTACTGCGATAAGGTCACGAGCAAGCTGGACGAGGCCCTGCGCTGGACGGATGAGGCCAAAAAGAAAGGCGAGGCCTTGTCCATCGGCTTGGTCGGAAACGCCAGCGAGGTGCACCCCGAGCTCCTGAAACGGGGCATCATCCCGGACGTGCTAACGGACCAGACCTCGGCGCATGACGAGCTCAACGGTTACGTTCCCGGAGGCATGAGCTTCGAGGCCGCGCTCGCCTTACGCAAACGGGACCCCAAGGCTTATATCAAGGCCTCCTACGAGTCCATGGCCAGGCACATGGAAGCCATGCTCGGGATGCAGAAGGCCGGGGCCGTGTCCTTCGATTACGGGAACAATCTCAGGGGCCAGGCCAAGAAGGCCGGGGTCATGAACGCCTTCGATATCCCGGGGTTCGTGCCGGAATACATCCGGCCCCTGTTCTGCGAAGGCAAGGGGCCCTTCCGCTGGGCCGCCCTGTCCGGGAACCCCAAGGACATCTGGGCCACGGACGAGACCGTGCTCAAGCTCTTTCCCAAGGACAAACCCCTGGCCCGGTGGATTAGGATGGCTCAGGAACGGGTCGCGTTCCAGGGCCTTCCCTCGCGGATCTGCTGGCTGGGCTACGGGGAAAGGGACAAGTTCGGCCTGGCCATCAACGACCTGGTGAAGAAAAAGAAAGTCTCGGCACCCATTGTCATAGGTCGTGATCACCTGGACACCGGGTCAGTCGCTTCCCCCAACCGGGAGACCGAGGGGATGAAGGACGGCTCGGACGCGATCGCGGACTGGCCGGTCCTGAACGCCCTGTTGAACGCGGTCTCAGGGGCTTCCTGGGTCTCGGTGCACCACGGCGGGGGAGTGGGCATCGGGTACTCCCTGCACGCCGGACAGGTCATCGTGGCCGACGGGACCAAGGAGATGGCCGTGAGGCTCCAGAGGGTGCTCACCAACGACCCCGGGACCGGTGTCGCCCGCCACGCGGACGCGGGATACGAAAAAGCCATCCAGGTGGCCAGGGAGAAGAAGGTCAAAATTCCGATGCTCAAGAAATAAGAGGTTTTCGCGAATGTTTGGAAACCACACGATTGGGAAGGGTGAATCATTGATCCAGGGAAGGAACGTCATTGGGCTCATCTTGATCGGGTTCCTGGGATTCTCGGGATGCGGAACCAAGGAGGTTGCGCCGTTCAAGGACGGGCTTTCGTTCCAATATAAGACAACGATCTTTGGGCCGATGGGCGCGGGAAGTGATCTCTCGGTTAAGGTGCGTTTTGCTCAAGACCCGGAAGGAAAGGGATGGAAGGTTCTATTCAGGCTCTCCATTCTCTCCACGCCAGGCGCCGCGCCGGATTCCGGGACCGTCACCGAGATTTTTGTTGACCCCTACGGCAGGACCAAGGAGGGGAAGCTCCTCGTCTTGCCCGGCCCGGACGAGGCCCCGCTCTGGGTCCCGCCCGGCCAGAAGAGGGCGGGAGGAAGGGTCCCTCATGCCCGGTTCGAGAAGAAGACCCGCTGGCAGAAGTGGGAGGTGTGGGTGGCCCATCCCGATCTTCCGGCCGGAAGCGCCGACTGGTACTATGAAGCCACCTCAGGTTTTTTAGTCGGGTCCACCTTCTCTGTTTTGGGCGCGGGGATGAACACGGTGTTGGTGGAGACCAACGCCGAAGGACTGTAGGTGGAATACCAAAACCTCAGAGTTTGTCCAAACGTAGAAAATCCCCGAATCCCGGGATAGGCGCACGGGCCTTATCTCCTTGACTTTTTAAGGGGTTTTGGGTATACTTTTAAGTTCGAAACAAAAGAATGCGAGAGAGGTAACCCGTTAGCGGTGGATCGGGTAAAACCTGACCTTCTCATCCTCCACGCCGCCCAGGTTGTCACCCCGGGTCGTGAGTGGGAGCTTAAGGCCATCCGGGACGGAGCTGTGGCAGTGGCCGGAGAGAGGATCGCCCTAGTGGGAACGACAAGAGAAGTGTTCCCCAAGGTCGCAGTGACCAATAAGACCAGGGTCATCGAGGCCAGAGGCAAGGTCGTTTCCCCGGGCTTCGTGGACCCCCACACCCACATTGTGTATGCCGGGTCCCGGGCGAGCGAATTCGTGCTCCGGCTTCAGGGCGTGCCCTACATGGAGATCGCCAAAAAGGGCGGGGGCATCACCTCCACGGTCCAGGCCACGCGGAAAGCTTCGCGGAAGGAGCTGTTCGATTCGGCCAAGGAGCGGCTGGCCCGGATGCTGGCCTGGGGCACGACCACGGCAGAGGTCAAGAGCGGGTACGGCCTGTCGCTCGTGGCTGAGCTCAAGATGCTGGAGGTCATCCGTGACCTCGCCGAGAAACAGCCCATGGAGCTCATCCCCACCTTTCTTGGGGCGCACGAAGTACCCCAGGAGTATAAAGCCAGGCGGGGAAAGTATATCGACCTCCTCCTCGGGAAGATGATCCCCGAGGTCGGGAAGAAAGTCCTGGCCGAATACTGCGACGTGTTCTGCGAGAAGGGCGTGTTCAGCGTCCCGGAATCCCGCCGGATTCTGCTCAAGGCCAGGGACTGGGGGATGATTTCCAAGGTGCATGCCGATGAGATCACCCCTCTGGGAGGAGCGGAGCTGGCAGCGGAAATTGGGGCCGCGTCCGCTGACCATCTGGTCTATCCCTCCCGCAAAGGGATGGCGGCGATGAAGAAGGCGGGCGTTGTTCCGGTTCTCCTGCCGGGGACGAGCTTCTTCTTGAACTCAAACTACGCGCCGGCCCGGGAGATGATCGCCTCAGGTCTTCCTGTAGCCCTGGCCACGGACCACAATCCCGGGACCTGCACCATCGAGGGCATGCCGATGGTCATCGGCCTGGCCTGTTTGCGTCTGAAGATGACCCCTGAAGAGGCCCTGATCGCCTCCACCAGGAACGCCGCCAAAGCGATCTTGAGAGAGGAAGTCATTGGCTCCTTGGACCCGGGCAAGCAGGCGGATCTCCTGCTCCTGAACATTCCGGACTACAGGGAGATCCCCTACCGCTTCGGGACGAACCCGGTGGGCATGGTCGTCAAGAAGGGCAAGGTTGTTACTTTCAGATAAGCTATGAATACGGAGGATTAGTGGCCAGGATCGTGGAGTGCGTTCCGAATTTCTCAGAGGGCCGGAGGCCGGAGGTCGTGGAGGCGATCGTGGCCGCGATCGCCGAAGTGGAGGGCGTGCGGGTCTTGGACAAGGAGATGGACAAGGACCACAACCGGGCCGTGGTGACCTTCGTGGGCGAGCCGGAGCCGGTCAGGAAAGCCGCGTTCGCGGGCTGCGCCAAAGCTTGCGAGCTCATCGACATGAACCAGCACACCGGCGAGCATCCCCGGATCGGGGCCACGGACGTCATTCCCTTTATCCCCATCTCCGGGGTAAGCCTCGAGGAGTGTATTGACATGGCCCGGGACCTCGGCATGGAGATCGCGGAGAAGCTCGCGATCCCGGTCTACCTCTACGAAAAGGCGGCCGTGCGGCCTGAACGGCAGGACCTGGCCTTCATCCGGGAGGGACAATACGAGGGTCTCAAGGTGACCATTGCCACGGATTCAAACCGATATCCGGATTTCGGACCGCCTAAAATGCATCCCACGGCCGGGGCCACGGTGGTGGGAGCCCGCGACCCCCTGATCGCGTTCAACGCCTATCTCGACACCAACGATCTGGAGCTGGCCAGGAAGATCGCCCGGAGGGTCCGCTTCCGGGACGGAGGCCTGCGGTTCCTCAAGGCCAACGGGTTCGCCATCCGGCAGCGGGGCTGCGTGCAGGTCTCGATGAACCTGACCAATTACACTGGGACCCCGATCCACGATGCCCTGGAGTTCGTGAGGCGGGAGGCCGAGCGACACGGGGTCCGGGTCACGGACACCGAGATCGTGGGCCTGGTCCCCTTGAACGCCATGCTGGATACCGCGGAGTATTACCTCCAGCTGGACAACTTCAAGCGCGAGCAGGTCCTGGAGAGCAAGCTCTGGGGCGGAGGGGCTGCCGAGCGGATCCCGACCCTGTTCTTAGAGGAAGTCTCCTCCAAGGCTCCGACCCCGGGCGGAGGGAGTGTGGCGGCCCTGGCCGGAGCGCTCTCCGCGGCCCTGGGCTCGATGATCTGCCGGCTCACCGTCGGGCGGAAGAAATACGCCGCCGTGGCCGAGGAGCTGAAGCAGGCCCTGAGGCAGACCGAGAGGGCGCGGTCCAAACTGACCAGCGCCATCGAGACCGACGCTCGGGCCTTCGATGCCGTGATGAAGGCTTCCAAGATGCCCAAGGAAACGCCTGAGGAAATCTCGAAACGAGAGGCCCTGCTCCAAGAAGCGACCAAGAAGGCCGCGGAGGTCCCGCTCTCGGTCATGGAAGAGGTGAAGGGGCTGCTGGCTCCTCTTAAAACCATCGCCGAAAAAGGGAACATCAACTCAATCTCCGATGCCGGCGTGGCCACACTGTTGGTCCGGGCGGCCTGCGAGGGGGCCGGCCTCAATGTGGAAACAAACCTGCCCTCCCTTTCAGACGCCCGCTTAAAAGAAGATTTGCGCTCGCGGTCCAGCGCCATCAAGGGAGACGTTTCGGGGGACGCCCAGGAAATACTGAACATCATCGAGACGCGGATGAGAGAAAAAGCGGGGGGTTAGGTGAACCCGGAGAAAGCTTTCGTCAAGGAGGTCCTGGAGCAGCCGGAATGGAATGTCGCCCTGGCGAAGCATGCCGAGGCTTTGGAACAAAACCCCAAGGACTTCCGAGCCTGGGAGGCGATCGGGGATCTCTATGTCGAGGCGGGAAAAGGGGATCAAGCTCTGATGGTCTATGAAGAGTTGTTGGAGGGGTTGGAAGAGGAAGGCAGGCACCTTGAGGCTCTGGTCGTGGCCCAGAAAATGTGGAGAGCCAAGCCCCAGAAGGTCGGCCTTCTCAAACGCATCGGCCAGCTTTATCTCCGGCAGGGTCTGGTCGTGGGAGGGGTGCAGTATCTCTGGCGCTACGCCCAGGAGAAGCAGAAGAGGAGGCAGCTCGAGCCCTTCCTCCGGGCCTGCGAGCAGATCGCCCAAGGCTCGGCCAGCGAAGAGGTTCGCAAGCAAGTCGAAACCTTTAAGCAGACCCTGGAAGGGCTGAAGCCCTCCAACTCTGGCCAGGGCATGGAAAGGCCTCTCCCCTGGAAGGCTCCATCCCCGGAGGTCGCAGAGAAACTCAAAGAGCTCCATGCCCTGGGCGCGGAGCACTTCCACAAGGGATTCTGGGAGACCGCCAGAAAGACCTTCGGCAAGATCCTCACCCTATATCCCTATGACCTGGAAGCCCTCAGGATGCGACTGGAGGTCGGAATGAAGACCCAGGACTATCACGAAATCACGACCGCTGCCCTGAAGCTTGCTGATGTGCTTCAAACTTCGGGGCAAGTTTCGGAGGGCCTGGACGTCCTGCGGAGGGTTACGGAGAAGTACCCCAGGCTTCGGGAGGTGCGTCGGCGCCAGGAGGATTTTCAGCGGCCGACTCCGGAGGCGGCATTCGAAACTCTATCCCAAGGGATCGTCCTGCTCGGACACCTGCTGGAGGCCTTGCCCTGCGAAAGCGGGATGGGCTATCTGGACCTGGGGGTGCTGTACCGCCAGGCCGGGCTTGGGGAACCAGCCAGGGAGGAATTCGAACGCGCCATGACCGACTCCCGAACGAGCCGGAGGGCCAGGGAAGAGCTTTCCATCCTGGGAGTAAGTTTCGAGGAGGGGAGCATTCCGGAGGCGGCAGCCCCACAGCCGGAACTCCAGGCGGTACCACAGGCTCTACCCGAGACGGAGCCACCCCCAGCGGAAACCGTCCCGGAGGCTGTCCCGGAGCCCCGAGAGCCTCCGACCGAACCTAAAAAGCCTGCGGTCATTGACAAACGTATTGGTTTTGTGTAAACTTATAATTTTAAAACCCCGAGGGAATGAGGCTTATGGACTACGAGCAATTCTTTCATCTCGCAGAAGATCCCTTTGCGAACGTACCAAACAATCGCTTCTTCTACGATTACCCCCAGCATGCCAGGGCTCTGGCCAGGCTGATGCACGCCATCGGGCGAATGCGGGGTCTGATCCTCATGGTCGGTGATGTGGGTACCGGGAAAACGATGATGTCCCGACATCTCCTGGATCGCCTGCGCGAGGATGGAACCTACGAGACCGCGCTCATCATCTTGACCCACGCCGACTTTACCTCCCTCTGGTTGCTGCGCAAGATCGCTGGCCTGTTAGGGGTGGAGGCGGTCGGAGAGGAAAAAGCCCAAGTCGTGTCCCAAATCTGCGAGCGGCTCATGCAGCTTTACAGTGAGGGCCGGAAGGCGTTGATCATCATCGATGAGGCCAACATGCTCCGAAACCGGGAAGTCCTGGAGGATCTGCGTGGCCTCCTGAATGTGGAGGTAGGAGATGCCCGTCTGATCTCGTTCCTGTTAACCGGACTTCCGGAGATGGAGAAGAATCTGGGGACGGATGCGGCCCTCAAGCAGCGCGTAGCCCTGCGCTGTGCGATTGAGCCGATGAGCCCCGAAACGGTCAAGGGCTATATCAAACACCGCCTGAGAATCGCGGGGCGTGCGGAAGACTTATTCACGGAGAGCGCCTTGGATGCCGTGGCCCATTGCTCCGGCGGGAGCCCTCGATTGACGAACGCGATCTGCGACAATGCCCTCTTGGAAGGATTCCTGGCCGAGAAACCCTTGATCGACCAGACCCTCGTCCAGGAGGTGGTTCGATCGTTGGGCTTGGAAGAAGCCAAGGGCAGCTCATAGTTTCGATTCCAGCCGAAATGGAAGGGAGGTGAGGCACAATTGGCGAACATCGCAGCGATCAAGAGCAAGGCAGCGGAGTATTTCCAAAAGGGAGAGTATGAGAAAGCCATCAAGGAATACGAGCGGGCCATAGAGATCGAGCCCACGGATGCCATCATCTATAATAATATCGGAGATAGTTATCTCAAACTAGGCAAGCCCGAAGAGGCGATCAAAGCCTACGAGAAGGCCGCGGAAGTCTATTCCAACGACTCTCTATACAATAACGCGACCGCCGTCTGCAAAAAGATCCTGCGGATCACCCGGGAGAATCCCGGGGTGTTCTGGCGCCTCTCCGAACTTTACGCTCACCAGGGCCTCACCAACGATGCCATCACCAATTTGGTCCAATACGCCGAGATGGTCCAGAAGGCCGGGAACTTGGACGGCGTGCTCGAGGCCTACCAAAAGATAGTGGAGCTGTCGCCCCGGAACATAGACATCCGGGGGAAGCTGGCGGACCTTTATGCGACCCAGGGGAAAACCTCGGATGCCGAGCGCGAACTGAAAGCCATTGCGGCCTTTTATCAAGAGCACGGCCGTACTCATGATGCAGAGGCCGTGGAGGCCAAAATCCGCAGGCTGACCGGAGTCGAACCACCGCCTCCTCCCCCTGCTCCACTGGTTGAAGTGGCGCCCATCTCAGCACCTACCGGTTTTCAGCCCGGCATTTCATTGGAAAGCTTGTTCCCGGAAGTGGCGGCGCCGCCGGAAGCCCAGGGTCCTGAGATCGGAATCGAAGAGGCTTCCGTGGAGCAAGGCCCTGCCGAAGAAACCAGGCTGGAAGATGTCTTCCCTGCCGCAAAGTTTACGGAAGAGGTCAAGGACAAACTTGGGGAAGCTTTCCCCGAGAAGCCCGCCGAGGACTGGGCTGTCAGTGTTGAACTGGGCGAGTTGCTCCTGGATATTGGTTCCACTCAGGAGGCAACGGAGCAGTTTCACCGGGCTGCCGAAGGCTATTTCCACGATGACAACCTAGTGAAAGCACAGGAGCTTTACCGTCGGATCGCCGACCTTCAACCCTTGGAGATACGCACCCGGCAGAAGCTCGTCGAGATCGCCCTGAAGCGGGAGAACCGAGAGGATTCGATCGATGCTTACCTTGGGCTGGCGGAATGCCTTCTCCGCAGGGAGCGCAAGGAGCAGGCGGCTGCGGTATATCATAAAGTATTGGATTTGGACCACAAGAATGAGATCGCCTTAGAGAATCTCTCCGTCATTTCAGCGCCGACTCTCGCTCCCCCGCCACAGCCTGAAGAAGAAAAGAAACCTCTGCATCCGGTCAAAGGCTTTCCGACCAAAGTTCCTCCTTCCCCGGCAGCCGGTGTCGAGGCAGTTCCTGCGGAGCCAGTTTCCCTTGCCCCCAGCCTCCTGGGAGGGGAGAAGCCTCCTGAAGCTGAGGCCGTTCACCCCTCTCCGGTCTTGGAAACTCCCGTGGTTCCTCAGGAACCCGCCCCGTTGACTCCCAGCCTGCTTTCGCAAGAGGAAAGGTCGCCTGAGGCCGGGGAGCCGATCGAGGCCGAGAAGATGACCTTGGGCCGGGAGATCGTGGAGGGGGGACGGAAGTCCCACGTCAAGTTCTCCGTCGCCGAAACCGAGCCTCCTGCGGCCTCAGAGGAAGCCCTTTCCATCGGAGACATCATTGAGGAGTTCAAAGAGGGCGTTTTCAAAACCGTTTCCCAGGAGGACTACGCCAGCCACTATGACTTAGGGATCGCTTACAAAGAGATGGGGCTCCTGGAGGAAGCGATCATGGAGTTCCAGATTGCGGCCAAAGGTCAGGCCGAGCAGTTGAAGTCCCTGGAGATGCTCGGCATCTGTTTTCTGGAAAAGGATCAGCCTCAATTTGCAATCCGGCAATTCGAGCAGGGCCTGGAAGTGCCAGGTCATCCCCCGCAACAATACCTCGGCCTGCATTACTATCAGGCCACGGCCTGCGAGCGGCTCGATGACCTCGGAGGCGCCCTGAAGCATCTCGAAGAAGTTTATTTCGTGGACGCCAAGTTCATGGACACGGCAACGCGGCTCAAGGCCCTGAGGGCCAAGATCAAGAAAGCTCCTCCCAAACCTAAGCCTCCGGTTTCTGAGGAAATCGAGGCTCGCATGGAGGAGATCCTGACCGAGACGCCTGCTCCGTTGGCCGTCCCGGTTGTCGAAGCCCCGACCCCAGCTCCTCTGCACGAGGCGCCGCCTCCAGCGCCCGAACCTGTGTCTTTGGGTGCGGGACCAGTTGGATTGGAAACCGCACCGCCCGAGGAAACGCCTACCGAGGAGTTCCTCTCCTCGGTGCACGAGATGTTGAAGACCGCGGCCGAGGAAACCCCGGAACCTGCCCCTCTTATCGAAGCTGTGGAACAGCCTCCGAGCACGGAAGTCCCAGTTTCTGTAGAAACGCCCCCCCTCCCTTCCGAGCCCACGCCGGAGCCCGTGACCGAACCCGCTCCCACCCCTCAAGCTGAAAAGGTTTCTGAAGCCCCTTCTCCTGAGAAAGCCAAGCCCGAATCGCCGAAGAAACGCAGAATCTCTTATGTTTAAATGGCCTGCTCAGGGAGTTCTTTGGCAACCGTCCCCAGAAAACTCTGAGGGGCCTTTTTTGCATCCCTTCCTGAAGGAAACTTGAGTGCCAACACCGGGATCTTCTGCATCTGTCCAGAAACCAGAAAGTCTTGCACAGGAGAAACCAAGCCGGATCCTGGTCGCCGACGACGATGAGCACATCCGGAGGTTTCTTGGCGACTTTCTTCGTCTCGAGGGATACGAGGTTGTCGAGGTTGGAAATGGAGAAAGCACCCTTCAGACGATGGCTAAGGACCCACCGGATCTCCTGCTCTTGGATGTAATGATGCCCGGAATCAATGGCATCGAGGTCTGTCGACACCTGAAATCCGCGCAAATCACCCGCTTGATCCCAGTTGTCGTGCTCACCGCGCAGCAGGATAGTGCGACCAAAGTCAAGGCCCTGGAAGCCGGGGCGGATGATTTCCTGGGCAAGCCCTTCAATAATATTGAGCTTCAGGCCCGGGTTCGCTCCCTGTTGCGGCTGAAACGTTATACCGACGAAATGGAGAGGGTGGAATCCGTGCTCTTCTCCCTGGCGCGCAGCGTGGAAGCCAAGGATTCCTACACCGTAGGCCACTGCGAAAGGCTTTCGGATTATTCTTTGGCCTTGGGGAAGCGGCTGGGACTTTCCTCTGAAGAATTTAAAGCTTTGGAGCGGGGTGGAATCCTGCACGACATCGGCAAGGTGGGTATCTCAGATTCCATCCTTTTGAAGCCCGGCAGGCTGACTTCGGAGGAGTTCGATACCATGAAACAGCACACCCTGATCGGCGAGCGGATCTGTCAGCCGCTCAGGAGCCTTAGGCACGTGATCCCCATCATCCGCTCCCACCACGAGCGTTGGGACGGCAGCGGATACCCCGACGGTCTGGCCGGAGAGGCAATTCCACTCACAGCACGGATCCTGCAGGTCGCGGATATTTATGATGCCGTGACCACTACCCGACCTTATCATTCCGCCAGCAGCTCGGAGGAAGCCTTCGCGCTCCTGCGCTCGGAGGTGCAAAAGGGCTGGCGCGAGGGACGTCTGGTGGAGGAGTTCTTCAAAGTGGTTCAGCAGGAGGGAAACCGAGGGTCGGTTTTGATTTAGAAGCGGTATCGCGACGGAAGGAGAGGCGGGGTCTTTGGATTCGGCCTTTTTGTTGGGTTACATATTTTTAGGTAATATTTTAAAAGCAAAGAGAGGCCGTCTTTTGGACGGCCTCTCTTTGCTTGCTCGGAATTCAATGTAATTTCAATGTATTGAGGTGGGTGGTGTGGTTTTGCTAAAAACCTTTAATTGCTGAACGGCCTGTTCAATGCTCATCCGTAAAGAAAGAAAGAAGGGCTGAACGGAGCGTAGAAAGTCCGGTTCCTGTCTTCGCGCAGAGGAACAAAGCGCGCGGATCTTCCAGGCGGAGGCCTTGGATGAGAGTTTCCGGGTCCAGGACGAGGTCCAATTTGTTGTAGACCGTGAGGAGGGGCTTGGCCGAAGCTCCCAATTCATCGAGGATGGAATGCACAACCTTCATCTGTTGCTCGCGCTGCTCGTGGGAGAGGTCCACGATATGGAGCAGAAGGTCGGCTTCGATGGCCTCCTGGATCGTGGAGCGGAATGAAACCACGAGGTGGGGCGGAAGCTTGTCGATGAACCCGACAGTATCGGTTAGGAGAATGGTTAAGTTTGGACCAATGTATACCCGTGTGGTCTTGGCATCAAGGGTTGAGAAGAGCTTGTCTTCGACCTTAACGTTGACCCGGGCCAACGTGTTCAGAAGGGTCGATTTGCCTGCATTGGTGTAGCCCACGAACGCGACCGTGGGCAGCTCCCTGCGCCTGGCCCGCTGGACCTCGCGTGAACGCTGGACCCTGGCGAGCTCCTCCTTGAGATGGTCGATGCGAACCCGAATCTTGCGCCGATCCATTTCGAGGAGCTTTTCTCCCGGGCCGCGAGTGCCGATTCCGGCGCCGAGCTGGGAAAGGTCAATCCCCTTGCCCTTAAGCCTGGGGAGGCGGTAGTTGAGCTGGGCCAGCTCAACCTGGATCTTGGCTTCAGCGGTGCGGGCGTGGGCGGCGAAGATGTCCATAATCAGCTCGGAGCGATCCAGGATCTTTCGGGGAATGATCCCCTCCAGGTTCCGGATCTGATTGGGAGCAAGGTCGGAATCGAAGATGACCACGTCCACCTTTTCGACCTCGCTGATCTCGGCCAGCTCCCGGGCCTTGCCGCTGCCGATGTAATAAGCCGGGTCCACGGCCGGACGCTTCTGAACCACTTGGTCCACGACCTCGACCCCGGCGGTCGAAGCTAGGGACGTCAACTCTTCCAACGAGGCCTCGCCATCCTGCTGGCGGTCGGTCACCAGTTCAACGAGCAAGGCACGTTCTTTATCGGGGGTCAAGTTGTAATCCTCTTCCAATAGAGGGCGTTATAATGAGATTTCCAAGCTTGAGGAAGGTGGGTAGCCAAATCCAGCCAGCAGGAAGTGAACAGCTCGACAAGCCTGGGTTTGAGCTTACGGGAAAGGGGGCAATAGGAAGCCCACCGAAATTCCACCTTTCCGTCGGGCAAGAACTCCGGAAGGATGGGGAAGGAGCGACAGTCATAGGGACGGAGATCGTGGATCTGACAGTCCGGGGTTTTGAAGAAGGAGCAATCCCTTGAGCCCGACATAAAGCCATAGGCCATGCCTTCTAAAGTGACGGTCTCAAAGGGGTTGACGGGCAGCTTCAGCCTCTCCAGGATGAACTCCATCTCGTAGGGCAGGAAGAGGACCTGCTCGGCGTCACCAGCCTCGCAGTCCAGGCTCGGACAGGCCTCACAGCAGGGCATGTAAGCATCTCGGGTCCGGTCATAGAGCTCCCCGAACTTCGGGAGCCAGAATTCGCGGGCCGGGCTCAGGCGACCTCCAGGATGGCGCATTTGAGGTAGTGGGTCTCGGGCATGGCGAGCAAGATGGGATGATCCGGGGACTGGGTCCGCCATTCCAGGATGCGGAACGAACGTCCGGCATCGCCGGAAGCGGAGCGGAGGAGCGCCAGAAAATCCTCGCCCGAGATGTGGTGGGAACAGATAAAGCTCGCCAAGATGCCGCCCTCAGCGAGAAGCTTCATGGCCAGGGAGTTTATCTCCTTCATCGCCTTGCGGGCGTTGGGAAGGTCGGCCTTGCTTTTGGCGAAGGACGGGGGGTCCAGGATGACGAGATCGAATTTCTCCCGGCGCTGAACCTGGTCGCGCAGGACCTCGAAGACATCGGCCCGATACCACTCGATCTTATCCTGTAAGCCGTTGCGTTCAGAATTACGATCCGCGACCTCGAGCGCAGGCTTGGACTCGTCCACGGCCATGACATGGGAAGCTCCGGCCCTGGCGCAGGTCAGGGCGAAGCCCCCCTGGTAACAGAAGCAATCGAGCACGTTCCTGTCCTGGGCGTAGTCCGCCACGGCCTTTTGATTCTGAACCTGGTCCAGAAAGAGGCCGGTCTTCTGGCCGTTCTGGATGTCCACGGCGATCGCGAGGCCGTTCAGGGAGAGCGTGAGGGGCTCGACCGGGGCGCCGCGGATCAGGCCTTTGCGTTGAGGAAGGCCCTCCAGGTGGCGCATGGGAATATCGTTGCGCTCGTAGATCAGCCTGGGGGAGAGGATTTCGATCAAGGCATCGCAGATCGGCGAGAGCAGATTCTCGATGCCCAGGGAGAAGCCCTGGAGGACGAGCTGGTCGCGGTAGCAATCCACCACCAGGCCAGGGAGGCCGTCGGACTCCCCGAACAGGAGGCGAAGGGCCTGGGCACCCGACAGGACACGCTGGCGGTAGACCAAGGCTTCACGAATGCGGCGGGAGAAGAAGGAACGGTCGATCTCTTCCTTCTCGCGGGTGAGGAGGCGGACCGCGATCAGAGAATGGGCATTATAATAGCCGATGCCGAGAAAGCCCTGGCGGTTATCGCGCAGTTCGACCAAGCCACCGGGGGTAGGATCGCCCTCGATCCGGGCGATCTCGTTGGAGAACGCCCAGAGGTGTCCGTCCTTGATGCGGCGGTGCTCATGGGGTTTCAGCAAGACTTTGGGATAACTGATGTTAGATATCTCCCCTAGAGTAGAATTTTAGCGGATCAGGTGCAGCCAATCCGTAAGGAGGAACTGAATGCGGCCAATTAACAGCGAGGCCCGTGCCATGACGGTATAGCCGAAAGCGGCCCCGAAGCCGACCATGATGAACCAGACGCCGATATGGGTGGCAACCTTGAGCACGCCCTTGTGTTCCCTGGAAAAGTAAAAATAGAGCATGGTGCCGAGGATCCCGACGAGGGCTATCCCCTTGTTGATTAGAAGGCCGGTATCGGCAAAGTCCGCAGGGCTGAGCATGGAGCCCTGGATCTGCTTGAGGAGCCGGGCCTGCAGGCTGGGGCCGATATACATCCCAGAGTAGCCCCCAATGTAGAAGGCCAAAGGGATGAGCACCAAGTAGCCCAGCCGGGGAATGAAGCGGGCGAAGAACAGGAGGCCGAGAAGCCCGGGGATGATGAACCAATAGTTATGGTCTTTGAAGATCGGCTCGATCAGATTGGGGACCACGCTGTTGTAATACGTAAGAACAACCCCATAGGCCGCGGAAACGCCGACGAAGAGATGCTCGGCGAATTTATAAAAGGGGTTGTCCTTATAAAGGAAGGAGAAGATGGCCAGGGTCAAAAGGGCCGCGATCCAAGTCCATAAGACCTCGAGGTGGTTCATGCCGTTTCTTCCTTTGGGGCGGAACGTCGGGTCAAGAAATAACCGATGTTACCCAGGATGATGAACCCCATGATTACCAGGTGCATGATCGAAAGGGCGTCCATGCCCCGGGAGGCCCGCTGCGAACCCTGAACATATCCGGCCTGCCGGACGAGGTGCTCATACTCCGCGGCCCCCTTGAGACCGGCGATGAGGCCAGAGAGCTGCCTGGTCTGCAGATAGGGGTAGAGCTCTGCGGCCATGACCGCGGTGACTCCGTCCGCCACCGTGGCGTGATAACGGGCTCCGGCATAGACTACCCAGAACATCCCGGTGTTGTTGCCAGTCAGTGAGACGACCAGGGGGATCTGGGCATAGTTCTGGACCCCGGCGAGCATCGGGATCTCCGCGGTGGACTTGCCGTAGAAGTCCCGCGGAAAGGTCCTCTTGAGATCCTCGCCGATCGCGAGCATCACGGCGGTCACGCCGGGCTTGTAGCCCAGAAACACGTAATCACTGCCGTACTCACGGCCGTACTCCAGGGCCGCATCTTGCATGGCTTCCTCGCCTAGGCCCGCGGCGTCGGCGTACAGGCTGATACCGATGACCCGGATCCGCCGGGCGAAGGCGTGCCTCAGAAGGGCCATGGCCATGGGATGGCACTCCGGCATCGTGGCCGGGCCGTAGTCGAAGGAGAGGAGGATGGGGTTGCCCTCCGGAGGAATTCGCTCGATGATATCGAACACGGAGCGGGTGTGCGCGGTGGCCCGGAGGGGAAAGTTCAGGGGGAAGAGGAGGGGAAGGAGGACGGCCACGGCGATGAACAGGAAAATATACCGGCGGTCGATGGCCGAGAGCCTGGCCAGCAAGCCTCTCACCGGCCGCCCCCCATCCAGCCGCGCTCGATGCCGAGGATGATCTTGATGCTCATCGCAAGGGTGCCCAGGAAGACCCCGAACAGAATGCCCCGCTGAGCGGCCATGCCCGGGACCATCAGCAGCCATTCCGCAAGCGTCGTGATGCCGGGGATGTAATAGCTCATGAACGAGACCGCGGAGAGCATCAGGAGGAAGGCCGAGAGGAGAAGCAGGGTGGCCTCCCTGCTCCGGGCCCGGAAGGCGCGGTAGGCTGCGGAGGCGATGTAAAAAGCCAGGATCCCGAACATCGTGGCCTGCATCGGGACCTGGATGTGGAGGAAGAGGTTGGTGAACAGGCTGTCGGGGCGAATCCCGGTGGTGAATCCGGCGATGCTCATGCCCACCAGGGCGAGAAGCGTGACCAGGCTATAAGCCCAGCCTTTTTCACGGCGGCGGAGCTTGCGCAAATGGTGAGCGATAAGGCTGCCCACGGCCAGGACGAGGGTGAAGGTGGCGACGACGATAAGCCAGCGCAGGCCGTTACCGTAGAGCCGACGAACGGCCTGGTGAGGAATGAAGAACTGGATGGTAAAAAAGAGCCCGGAAACGAGACAGATGGCGAGGGGCAGGCGGCGTTTCACAGGCTATTGTCCGATGCTGAAGAGACTAAGAAACCAATCGTTCCTCAGCACCAAAGCCCAAGCGGTTCCCGCCAAAAGGAGAATCGTGATGATGACCTTGCACCAGTCCTGGGCCTTCAGGGTGCCGACCAGGACAGGATCTCGGGAGAGGTAGGCGGAGGCGGCGTATAGCTCCTCACCCAGCAGGGTATAGTCACAGGAGGTGATGAAGAAGGGGAGTTGGGTGGCGGAGTCGGTCCCCGCGATCTGGATGGCCCCGGTGATGTTCCCGGTCTCGGCCAAAATCAGGGACTCCGCGAGATAGTAGCCCATGAAGAAATTGGTGGCTGGCCTCTCGCGCATCATGATCCCGTCCACGGCCGCGGCAAAGCCCATCTGGTTGGTGGTGAGGAAATAGATGTTGTTGGGGTTGTAGGCATCCGGACGGCCAACCTCGGAATAGGCCTGCTTGACCACCTCCTGGGTCACTGTGTAGGTCACGGGGTCGTAATTGGGAACGATCAGCGGGATGTCGTACTGAGCGGTCTTCTTAGCCACCTGGGCCAGGATGTTCACGGCCGAGATCGTGGAGATGTCTGAGAGGTCGGAGAGGCCGGTGAGGAAAAGGACGGGGCGGCCCATCTCGGTGGCCCGGCCCACAGCCTCCTCCACGGCCGAGAGACCAGCGATGCGGCGGATGAACATCGGCTTCCCGGAGCGGGCCCGCCAGACGGAAAGCTCGACCAGGAAAAAAAGCAGGCAGGCACCGATGAAGGCGTTGGTTAAAGCAGGATTGAACCAGGCGTGCACGAGAGGATTCTCACCATCCGCCCAGGCGAGGGTGGTCAGGAAGGTCAGGATGATGAATAGGGGAAGTAGGGTACGCTTAGGCATGTTCTATGTATCGACCTATAACTATACAAGAGAAAAGAGGTTAAAGTCAAGGAGAGAAAAAACGGAAGATATTGGGAGGGGGACGGAAAAAGGAGCCAAAGAACAATAAATTAGGAGGGTTGCACGCCCGCTCCCCGAACACCAGACGCCCACTGCACGACCACATCCCTCCCTGAACCCTCCCTGATTCCTCCCTCAGTTGGAAAGCGGGTTTTTCCCCTTCTCCCGGAGGGAGAAGGGGAAAAGGAGAGGCTTTTTAAAGCCCCGCCCTTTTGTTAGAGGTTTGCGTTTACCTGATGAGGTGAATCCAGTCGGTCAAGAGGAACTGAACGCGGCCGACGAGGAGAGACAGACGGGCCATCACGGTATAGCCAAAGGAGGCCCCGAACCCGAGCATGATGAACCAGATGCCCACCTTGGAGGAAATCCCCAGAACGCCCTTATGCTCGCGAGAGAAGAAGAAGTAGGAGAGGGTGCCGATCACGCCGACCAGGATGAGCAGCCCGTTGATAAAGTAGAAGGTCTGGCCGGCGATGAAGGGATTGTGGATCCCCTGCAGGGTTCCCTGAGCCTGTTTCAAAACCTCGGCTTGTAGGTAGGTTGGAACGCTCAGGCCGTTCTCCATGCCAAGAACGATCGCAAGGGGAAGAAGGATGAGGTAACTGTGCTTCTTGGTGAACATGGAGAAGAAGAGAAGGCCAAGAAAACCAGGGATGATCACCAATCCGTCGAGCAAAACGCTGGAAACGTGCGGCCAGGAATGACCGAAGTTAATCAGGGGATTGATCAGGTTAGGAACCATGTTGTTGTACCAGTAGATGATCACCCCATAACCTGCAGAAACTCCCACGAAGAGATGCTCGGCGAAGCGGTAGAAGGGGTTGTCCTTGTACAGGAAGGAGAAAATCGCCAGGGTGAGCAGTGCAGCAATCCAGGTCCAGACGCTGGTTGAGAACATGTGAGAGAACATGTGTTATTTCCTCCTCTCAGCCTTTTTACTGCGACCCAGGAAGTAGCCGATGTTTCCCAAGATGATGAAGATGATGATCAAAATGTGGGCGCTGGAGATGGCATCCATCCCCTGGGAGGCCCGCTTGGGCGCGTGGGAAAGGTTGTTATTGGCCAGCAATTGCTCGTATTCGGCGCCGCCCTTCATTCCGGCGAGCATCCCGCAAAGCTGTCCGGTCTGAAGGAAGGGGTAGTAATCGGCGGAGGAGACGGCCGTAATCCCTGCACCCAGGGTGGCATGGTAACGGGTCACGGCGAAGACGATCCAGTTCTCAACAATCGCACTGCCAGCAATGCAGACGATCAGCCCAATGTCATCGTAGTTCTTGATGTTGGCCAAGATGGGGACATCCTTGGAAGCATGTCCGGAAGCATCCAAAGGGAAGGTGGCCTGAAAACTCTGTCCGATCGAGATCATTGCCAGATAGCCACCGACTTTGTATCCGGCGAAGACAAAATCCACTCCCTCTTTAGCTTCGGGGTACTCCGAGGCGGCCCTGAGAATGGCATCCTCTGCGAGACCCGCGCCGGTGGGGTCAAGGGTCATGATGATGATCGGGATCCTCCGGGCCAGGCAATGGCGGATGATCGCCAGGGACATGGGCTGAAGCTCGGGCATGACCGAGGGAGAGTAGTCCATGGAGAGAAGCACGGGCTTGGTCCGGGGAGGGATCCGGTCCACGGCGTCAAAGAGGTTCTGGGCGTGAATCGTCACAGCGGTCGGCAAGCCCAACGGCTTGACGAGGGGAATGATGACCACCACCGCGATCAGCAGGAAGAGGATGCGGCGGTCGATTTTGAACAAAGCCTGGATCCAGTTCATGCCTTGCCGCCTCCTCCCATCCAGGAGCGCTCGATGCCGAGGATGATTTTGAGCGAGGTGGCGGCGGCGCCCAGACCGACCCCGAAGCGGATGCCCCGCTTGGCGGCCATGTTGGGGACCTCAAGGAGCCATTCCGAGATGAACGGGATCTTGTTCCAGACGAAGGCCCCGAAGGGGATGACCCCGAACATCACGATGAAGGCAGCAATCAGGAGCAGGGTGGCCTCCAGGGTGCGGGCGCGAAAGGCGCGGTAGGAGGCCGAGGCCATGTAGAAGGCCAGGATGCCGAACATCGAGGCCTGCATGGGGACCTGGATGTTCAGGAAGACGGTGCGGAACAGGCCGGAGGCCTTGATCCTGGCCAGGACGTGCTCCCGGTCCAGGAACCCGATCAGTACCATGCCGAAAAGGCCGACCAGGGTCACGATGCTGTAGGCCCAGCCTTCCCTGCGGGCCCCTAATTTCCGCCAGTGGTGACGGATGAGGCTGCCCACCGAGGGGATAAGCGCGAAGATGTAGATGATCAGACCCCAACGGACGAAGATGTCGGTGAAGAAGGTTTCCGAGGCCCGGCTGGGGATGAAGAACTGGAGCATCATGATGATGCCCAGCACAAGCACGATGGTCAGGGGGATGCGTCGGTCCATAGTCTTTTTCTCCTCAGCCGACGTTGAGCAGGTTGATGACCCAGTTCGAGCGCAGGGCCAGGGTGACAATCAGCCCGAGGATCAAGAGGCCTACGATGAGCATTTTGGAGAGGTCCTGGGCCTTGAGGGTGCCCAAGAGCAACGGCTCTTTAGCCAGATAGGCACTGGCGGCGTAAAGCTCCTCGCCCATCAGGGTATAGTCGCAGGCGGTGATGAAAAAGGGCAGCTGAGCCACCTGGTCCGTGCCGGCAATCTGGATGGCCCCGGTGGTGGCCCCGGTCTCGGCCAGGATGAGGGACTCGGCAAAGAACGAACCCAATAAAAAGTTTGTGGCTGGTTTTTCACGGACCATGATGCCGTCCACGGCCGCGGCATAGCCCATCTGGTCATTGGTTATGAAGTAGACATTATCAGCCTTGAAGGCATCGGGCTTGCCGGTCTCCAGATAGGCCTCTTTGACGACCTCGTGAGCGACAGTGTAGACGATGGGGTCGAAATTGGGGACGACCAGAGGCGTCTCATACTCCGCGGCCTTTTTGGCCACCTGGGCCAGGATGTTCAAAGAAGCGATGGTGGCGATATCGCTGATCGTGCCGATGCCCGGGACGTAGAGCATGGGACGGCCCATCTCGGTCGCGCGGCCCACAGCATCTTCCACAGCCGAAAGGCCAGCGATGCGCCGGATGAACAGGCTCTTGCCGACCTTGGCCCGATTGACGAAGGTGACCACGAAGATGAGGAAAAGAACGGTTGCCGCAAGGGCGTTGATCCGGGCGGTGTTGAACCACTGCTGGCTGGATTGAACCGAATTGGAGGAGGCAGAAACGCCTTCTCCTCCGTCTACACCAATGGCCTTTAACTTATAAACGTATGGGACTCCGTCTTGGGGAACCGAACTGTCATTAATACGTCCGACCGGCTCAGGAGCCACCCGAGGGGAGAACCCCACGACCTCAAAGGAGTCTTTCCCAGCCGGGGAGCGAAGAACGTCGTATCCCGTGATTTTTGGAGGTTTAACCCCGTCATCGGGGGAAGGCTTGAAGCTGACTGTGATGCTTCCTCCGACGTCATTGGGCGTATCCTTGGCCACGACGTCGGTCGGCGGAGCCACGATGGGTTGGGCCACGGGCGGAGGGGCGGGTTCCGGAGGGGCTTGAGAAAAGGCGAGGAGGGGCATGAACAGCAGAAGCACCAGCAAGGGCAGAATAAGCTTCATGCAACGCTCCTTGTAAGTTGGACGTTTAAAGGTTTGAAGTTACAAAAAATACTGGTTAGAGAACCATGGGCAGGCGGATGGTGAACTTGCTGCCCTTACTCGGTGTGCTCTGGACGTCAATGGTCCCGCCATGGAGCTCGATAATCTCTTTGACGATGGAGAGCCCGATGCCGGTCCCCTGAAGAGTATGCACCTTCTGTTCCCCGCGGTAAAAGCGGTCAAAGATATGCGGCAGGGCATCGGGAGGGATTCCCATTCCACTGTCTTGAATGGAAAGCTCTACTTTCCAGACCCCTTCCTCGAGCTTCCACCCGCCGACCTCCACGGTCACGGTTCCTTTCTCCGGGGTAAACTTGATGGCGTTATCCATCAACTGATCCAAGGCGAAGCGGATGGCGTTACGGTCCCCTTTGATCGGGGAGAGGTCGGGGGGAAGCTTACGGAGAAGCTGAATCTCCTTCTTGACCGCGGGCGGGGTATAGAAGGTGATGGAATCCTGAAGGACCTCCAGGAGGTTGAACTGCTCCTGCCTGAGGCCGACCTCCCCGGTCTTGGCCTGGCTGAACTCCAAAATTCCGTCGATGAGCTTGGCCAGTCGGTCCGCCTCCTCGTTGATGACTTTCAGGAAGTCCTTCTGGGAGGGCATGAAGGTGTCACCGAACTCCTCCATGAGAAGCTCGATGTACCCCTTGATGACGGTAAGCGGCGTGCGCAACTCGTGGGAGACGTTGGTGACGAACTCGTCCCGCAGCCGGTCCACCTGCTTGGCTTGGGAGATGTCGCGGAAGAGATAGATCACTCCCGTGGGTTTCTCCTCGGGATCCAAGATCGGGGCTATGCTTGCGGAAACCGGGATCTCCGTGCCGTAGCTTGTGATCAGGATATCGTTCTCCCGGGAGAGGAGGGCCTTGCGCTCCAGAGCCACGGCCAGGGGGCAATTGGCCTCGCCCAGGGCCTTACCCTCCTCCTCGCGAAGCCTGACCACTTCCCAGAAAGGCTGTCCCTCGACCTGAGCGGCCGGCAGGCCGATGATCCGCTCGGCGACGAGGTTGATGAGAGCGATCCGAAGGTCTGGATCCGTCATGACCAGGCCTTCAGGCATATGGCGCAGGATATCTTGTTGCTGAGAACGCTCCTCTTTGGGATTCTCCGGAGTCGGGATCGGAATAGCGACCGGGACGGCCTTGAGACGCAGACGGGCGGCCTCATCCTCGAGAAGCTTAATCCGCGAGGTGTATCCCTCTTCCTTTCCCTTGGCAGACTCTGCGGTGTGGGAAAGGAAGGCTACCCAAAACCCCAGCCCTCCGCAGGCTAAAAGCAAAAAGACGGAGACGATTTCGAAAAGGAGGGTCATGAAGTCTTGAACACCTCCCGAACCCGCTCGAGAAGCTTCTGCGGACTGAAGGGCTTTGTGAAGAAGTCCAGGACCCCGAGGTCGATTCCTTTAGTGCGATCCGGTTCCTGTCCTCTGGCCGTGAGGATGATCACCGGCGTGGCCGCGATCTCCGGAGTCGCCCGGACCCGACGACAAACTTCGAAGCCGTCCATGCCGGGCATCATGATGTCCAACAGGATGAGGTCCGGCTTTGCCTCTTTGATCTGGGCCAAACCCTCCAGGCCGTCCGTAGCCACCAGGACTTTGAAGCCTTCCTGTTGGAGCTTAAATTGGACGACCCGGCCGATTGAGGGCTCGTCATCGATCACCAAAATGGTTTTGGAAGCAAATTTAGTTTCCATCTTTATCCTCGCCCGGGACCGGCAAGGTGAAGGCAAACGCGGAGCCTTTGCCGCGCTCGCTCTCGACCCAAATCTGACCGCCATGGGCTTCGACTATATTCTTGCACAGAGTCAAGCCCAGACCGGTACCGGAACGCTTGCCAGCCTTGCGGGCTTCGACTTGATAGAACTTGTCGAAGATCCTGCGCTGGTCCTCGCTGGAAATGCCCTCCCCCTGGTCGATCACCCGAACTTGCAGACAACGAGAAGCCGGAGACCCGGGCCTGGGCGGCTCTTCGAGCGGCCGCAGCGAAACAGTGATTTTACTCGCTGAGGGGCTGAACTTCAGGGCATTAGACAGGAGATTAGCGATCACCCGCCCGAGTTTTTCGGCATCGCCCCGAACCCGGAAGAAGCCTTCGGGCGGCTCGATCTCCAAAACTATGTTTCGCTCCCGGGCCTGGGATTCCAGAACCCGCAGGTTCTGCCTGGCCACCTCGGCCAGGTCGATATCCGCCAGGGAAAGCTCGATTCCGGCGGTATCCGTCTTGTACCCGTCCAAGAGGTCGTTCAACATCCGGATGATCTTCTGGCCGGCTTCCATCGCGTTGGTGAGAAACTTCTCCTGGTCGGAGTTGATCTCTCCCAGGCTACGGTCTAAAGTGATCTCTAAGGTCGAGATGATGCCGCCCAGAGGGTTCTTGAGATCATGGGTCAGCATCTGGACAAATTCCTCGCGCAAAAGCTCAAGCTCCTTTTCGGCGGTCACGTCGGACAAGAGGATAACCCGCCCCAGGAGCTCTCCCCGCCCCACGCGCACCGGATAGGAGATGGTCTTGAAAAAGCGTCGGGGGACGGAAAGAGAGAGGGATCCATGGACGATGCGGTCCGGGAACTGGGCGCACTCCTGGAAAAAGTGGACCAAACTTTGAGAGTCCGTGACCCGCTCGGAAAGCGAGGGCAGGATCTGCTCGGGCACCGAGGTCCCTTGGGGCATGGGAAGGTCGAAAGCGAGGAGCTGGCGAAAGGCGTCGTTATACATCAGGACCCGCTGTCCCGTGTCGAGCAAAAGAAATCCATCGGGCATGGAGGCCAGGGTGGCAGCGAACTTGCCCCCTTCGCGCTGCAGTCCCTCATGCAGGGAAGCATTCCGCAGGCTGGCAGCAACCAGGGGAGCTAAGGCAGATGCAAAGGAGATGTCTTCGGGCCCAAAGCGATTTAACCGGGTGCTCTCCATAGAGAGTGCTCCGATGGTCTGATGGTGCAACAACATGGGGACGCAGAGCTGAGAGCGGAATAAGATCGTGGAATTCGGGCTTTCGTAGCGAGGATCTTTGGAGACGTCCGGAAGGAGCTCGTGTCTCCTCGAGGCAATGACCGCGGGGATGACGCTGTGTAAACCCTGCAGCCCCTCTGGTTTAAGGTCGACCCTCGCTTGACGCATCCGATCCAAGAGCCCGGGGCGGATCGCCGATTGGGTCCGTGAGCGGCCGATCCAGCCGGAAGCCAACTCGTCGTAGTAATAAACGGAGCATTCTTCCACTCCAAAGAGATCGGAAATGGTCTCCACGATCAAGGGGAGCAGGGCCTTCAGTTGCAGGACCGAGGAGAACGAGACACTGATTTCGTGAAGCTTGTTTCGGAACTTGAGCTCCTGGCCGCGCTCGGCCTGAACAGAGAAATCCCGTACCACCGCAGCCAGATAGGAGAGGGCTGCGGAGAGCAAGGTCCCCTCGGCCGGAGGACAGCCTCCCGGCGCTGCCTTACCGATCGCGAGTACCCCCACGGCCTCTCCTTGTTCCAACAAGGGAAGGGCCAGGACTGAGCGCATCTTTTGCTTCGCTTCTCGGGCCTCTCCCAGCCCGAGGTCCTGGGGGGAGAGGGATAGGGAATCCCGGACCTCAACCGGCCTTTTCTCAAGAAAACTCTTTCCAACCGGCCCCTGGCCTGGCCGTAGTTTGGCTTCGATATTGGGGACATTAGGGCAGCCCCGGGCAGCCCGGACTCGCAGGTGGTCCCCGGCCTGTTCAGCCACGAAAAGCAAGGCGGCATCGCAGTCGCAGAAACCGGAAAGGGTTTCCAGGAGATGGTCGAAATGATAGGGATGGACCAGGGACTTCCTTAACAGGTTGCATTCCGAGCGGAAAAGGTTCAAACGCTCGGTACCGACCTCCCGCATACTGAGGATGTGGGAAGCAGAATCTCCGGTGTCGGAAGGAAACCCAGAGAGGGTCACCCGATAGAGGGTTGGCCCAGAGAGCCATTCAAAAGACAGGGGACCGGGATCGGCCTGGGCGAACGCGGCCTTAACCTTTTCCCCGACTGCGGGGAACACCGCTGCTATCGGGCGGCCGGCGAGGGGGGCGACGTTTTTGAAGGCGTTCTCGGCCGAGGCATTGGCTTCCAGGATGATCCCTTCCCGGGAAAGCAAAATGAGAGGTTCAGGCAGATACTGGAAAACGTTCGTGGTCATGGTCCCTTTCCGATCCCCTGCGGCCGCTTGCAAAGCCGGACGAAGACCTCCACGACCTTGGGATCGAACTGACCCCCGGAGTTCCCGAGGAGCTCGGCCAAGGCCTCCGCCTGAGTAAAGGTCCTGCGGTAGGAGCGTTCGGAGGTCATGGCATCGTAGGAATCGGCCACGGACACGATCCGGGCGAGGAGCGGGATCTGCTCCCCCCGCAGCCCGTCGGGATATCCTTTCCCGTCGTAGCGCTCGTGGTGCCAGCGAATGGAGGGCACGATGTCTCCGAACCCGGCCAGGGGTGAAAGGATCTTGGCGCTGACCTGGGAATGGCGTTCGACGACCTGCTGGTGCTCTTTGGAAAGGGTCATTGTGGGATTGGTGAAAATGGCATCGGAGTATCCGATTTTTCCGATATCGTGAAGCAGGCTAGCGAGCTCCAAGCGTCGCATCTCGGGATCCGGAAGCCCAAGCTCCGCTCCGACCTCCAAGGCATAAGTTTTAACCCGGTCGGAATGACCTTTGGTCGAGGGGTCCCGGGTCTCTATTGTCCTGACCAGGCTCTGGACCACGCCCAGGAAAAGGGCCTCTAAATCGGCATAGAGCCTGGCGTTCTCAACCAGGACCGCGACCTGGCTGGCCACGGTGGTCAGAAGTTTGAGGTCTCCGGAGTCGAAGGATTTGCGATCCTGCTTATCCCCCAGGCCCAGGACGCCGATGGTGCGTTCCTCCACGCGCAAGGGAACCAGGAGGCGGGATCGGCCCTTGAGCTCGGGCTGCCCCTTGGTCAGGGAAAGCTTGGCCTCTCTCTGGACGTATTCGCATTTTAGGGCCGCTTCGTAGCCTTGGGAAGCGATGACCTCCAGGCCGTTGCCCCGCTGGGCTGGTCGGTCCTTGCCGTTGACCAAAACCAGATAGGCCTTCCGAGCCCCGACCACGGCCGCGGTGGCCTCCAGCAGTAAACGACAGCGCTCTTTGAGCCCGATGGCCCGATGGACGCTTTCTCCCAGGTCGAAGAGCAGGGAGAGCTCCTCATAGCAGGAGGCCACCTCCGAAGCGAGGCTTTCGATCTCCGTGCTTTGTCGCAGCAAGTTCTGGGCTAGATGAGAGAGCAGGTCGGCTATCATTATCAACCGGAGGGGGTCTTGAGGATCCGGACAGCATCCCGCTACAATACACGGAGTTCTGATCCCCAGCTTGACCGGGGAAGCGAACAGGGACTGCTTGGGAGGGCAGGTTCCGAAAACCGGGCGTCCTTCCTCACGGGCTTGACGGACGAGTTTAGCAAGGGCTCGGGCGGATGCTCCGTTTAACCGGGATGGCACGGATTCAGCCGCTTCTGCTAAGTGGACCGCCTTGCCCCTCGAGGGATAAACGAAAAAGGAGGCTCCTGTGATCCGCGAAAAGCCGGCCAGGAAAGCGCTCAGCCCGGCCTTGTGCCAATCCATTTCCTTGATTTCAGCCATAGCCAAACATGGTTGACTTATAATTTTACTGGCTTTTGCTGACAAAGTCAAGGCCTAAAACCTGGCGGCCCATCTTTTAAAGAAAGATAATGTTTCAAAATATCCCTGGCCAGTTCAAGGGTGCCTATCAAGATTTTCGTAAGACAACAGGGTGATAGAGGAGAGAGCTACACGGAGGAGGTCTTTAGACATAAGAGGAAGCCCCCTGAGGTCAGGGGGGCTTCCTGAGGACGAGGAGTTTTAAACATTACCGAAGGTTATCTGGAAGCCTGGCCTTACGGTTTCGCCGCGAGCTTCGCAAGCTTCCCCCGAATGGCGGCGGCATCCACAGCGTTGGGTGAGAGATGGAGATGGGCCTCATATTCCTCCCTGGCTTCGGTTATCCTGCCGTGCAATCCTAAGGCGACTCCCAAATGGTAGCGGACCTCCGGGCTATTCGGCTTGAGCCGCACGGCTTAGCGCAGGGCCTGCGCGGCTTCCGAGAAACGGCCCAGCTTGCCCAGGGCGAGGCCGAGGTTGTAGTGAACTTCAGAAAAGGAGAGCCTCAGGCGAATGGCCTCCAGGAACTCTCGAACTGCTGACGCAGGGCAGGCAAATGATGGTGGACTTCTCTCAATATTTGGAGTACCCTTATTTGATGAGTGACTGTTCTAAACGCGTGATTTTCTCTTCGACCTGCTCCCGATCCTCGGCCTGAGGAGCGTAGGCGAGATAGAGGCGGTATTCGCGGATCGCCTCCTCGGTTCTACCTTGGACCTCTAAGAGAAGGCCTAGATTGAAGTGTGCTTCAGGGATGTTAGGTTGGAACCGCAAAGCCTCGTTCAGGGCTGCCTCGGCATCCTTGGTCTGGCCCATCAACCCTAAAACCACTCCCAGGTTGTGGTAAGCCTCTGCGTGATCCGGCTTAAGGTGAATCGCTGTTTGGAACTCGTTCACCGCCTCGGAAAGGGCTCCTGTTCTCCTATAGGTCAGGCCCAAGTTGTTATGAAAATCGGCCTTATCGGGTTTGAGATGGATGGCCTCTCGAAATTCGCTCAGCGCCTCCTGGGTCCTTCCCGTCTTCCATAGGGTCGATCCCAGATTGTTATGGGCCTCGGCATAGCTGGGCCTTATGTGCAATGCCTGACGGAATTCGGACTCGGCTTCGGGGTAACGCCGTTGTGCCTCAAGCGCTGCGCCCAGGTTGTTGTGGGACAGAAAATAGTCCGGTTTGAGCCAAATGGACTCCCGGAGTTGCTGTTCGGCCTCGGAGAACTTGCCCTGGCTCAGGAGAGCATTCCCCAGGTTGTTTTTCCCGAGATAGCTGTCCGGACTCGTTTCCACGATGACCCGGGCTACGCTCTCCTCGGTCCTCCAGGCAGAATTCCAGAAGAAGGTTCGGAGCCCGAACAGAACGAGGACCAAAACAATGAGTCCGGCCCAGACCGGGCGGGTCCATCCCTTGGCGTGGGCATAGAGGACGCAGACCCCCCAGCTTCCCAGGACACAGGCCCCGACCGACGGCAGATAGAGCCAGCGCTCAGCCAGGATCACTCCGGGGATCGGAATGATGTTGGCGACCGGCACAAGACTGAGCAGAAACCACGCTCCCCAGAATCCCGCCCGGAGATGCCGTCTGAAGGCCCAGATCACAGCCCCAAAGGTCAGGCCCAAAAGCCCAGCCCCTAAGAGTACCTCGCCGTCACGGAAGCTCTGGGGAACCGTGACCGCGTGCAGGGGGCTAAGCCTCAAGGGAAAGAGCAGCAGACCGAGATACCGGACATAAGCCTCCAGCATCATCAGAAACGTCGTGAAGGCGCTCCCACCCCACCATTCCGTGCCCGCGGCCTGCCCCCCGAGGATCCTTCCGCGATACATCCAGTAACCCAGGGCTACCATCAGGAAAGGGAGAAGCCCGACGATCTTGGATTTTAGATCTTGGATTTTAGAATTCCTCTTTCCCAAGCCGGATCCCTCGTAAACAATCAGCAACCCCAAGAGGATTAACCCGGTCTCTTTGGAAAAACAGGCGGCAAGATAGCTGATCAAAGATCCCAGATACCAAAGAAGTTTTCGCTTTCCCTCCCGATACCTCCCATACATCCAGAAGCCGGCCAACCCAAACGCGGTCGCCAAAAGATCCGAGCGCCCCAGAAACGCGATCACGGCTTCGGCATGACCGGGATGTACGGCGAAGATCGCCCCGGCCAGAACGCTTGCCCAGCGGCTTCGAACCGTCTCCCACGTTAGAAGCATCACACCCCCGATGCAAAGGAAGTGCAGGAGGAGGCTCGTCAGATGATAGCCGAAGGGGTTGAGCTTCCAGAAATGGTAATCCACTGCCAGGGAGAAAGCCATCACCGGCCTTTGACCGGTCAGGGGGTAAATGGTTCCTTCCGCCACCGCTCCCTGGGACTGAAGAAACCGGCCGGGAGGCCACAGGCTCCTGATGACGGGATTTCCCACGATGAACTCCACGTCGTCCCAGACGAAGCCATTTCGAAACATCGGCCAGAAGGCCACGAGACAGAGGAGCGCAAGGCTGGACCAGCGGAGAAACAGGTAAACCCGGTCACGGGCCATGGGCTCCTCCGCTCCGTTGCTCCAATTCCGAGATCCTGGCCTCGACCATGGCCCGATCCCCGCCTTCCGGAGAGTAGGCCAGGTAGAGCCGGTAAGCCTTCGCCGCCTCCCAGGCGTTGCCCTGGGATTCCAAGGCGAGGCCCAGGTTGAAGTAAGCATCCGCGAAATCCGGCTTCAGACGAACGGCCTCGCGAAGGGCCTCCTCAGCTTCTTGAGGACGGCCCAATCGGCCCAAGGCGAGGCCGAGGTTGTAGTGAACTTCGGAGAAAGAGGGCTTCAAGCGAATGGCCTCCCGGAACTCCCGGACCGCGCCTTCCAAGTTTCCCTCCTTACCGTAGACCACGCCGAGATTGCTGTGGGCCTCGGCATAGCGGGGATTGATAAGCAGGGCTTCGCGGTACTCGGCCTTGGCCTCTTCCCAACGCCCCTGCATGCGGAGCGCGGTTCCAAGGTTGCTGTGGGCCAGGGCGTAGTCCGGCTTCAGCCGAATGGACTCGCGGAACTGGGCCTCGCCCTCGACAGCCTTCTTCTGGTTCAAGAGCGCATTCCCTAAGTTGTTCCTTCCCAGCCAGCTATCCGGGCTGGTCGCGACGATCGTCCGGGTGACGCTTTCCTCAGTCTTCCAGGTGCCGTTCCAGAGGAAGGTCCGAGCAGCCATCAAGGCGAAGGCCAAGGCCACCAGCCCGATCCAAGCCGGCCGGACCCAGCCTCGGGCCCGCGTCGTCAACACGCTAAAACCCCAGCCCGCCAGCGCGCAAGCGCCCACCGAAGGTAGATAGAGCCAGCGCTCCGCCACGATCATCCCCGGGATGGGGATGACATTGGCCACCGGAAGGAGGCCAAGGATAAACCAGCCCGCCAGCCAGCCGATGCGGGGGGCTCTCCTCAAGGCCAGCCCGGCCCCGATGAGCGTCCCCACGAGGAGGAGGGCACCCACCCAAACGCGCCCGTCCCAAACGTTCCTCGGAACGGACACGGTGTGCAGCGGGCTCAAGGTCAATGGGAAGAAGAACAAGCGCAGGTAACGGGTGTAGGCTTCGAACATCATCAGGGTGTTTTTCTCAGCGCTTCCTCCCCACCATTCCGTTCCCGAAGCCTGGCCTCCGAGGATCCACCCGCGGAAGAGCCAGTAGAACAGGGCGATCCCCCCGAAAGGCAGGAGCTCCAGGATCCGGCGCACCCTCCTCCCTCCGGGTCCGGCCCCGAAGGCTTCGCAGAGGATGAGCACACCCAGCAACATGAGCCCGGACTCCTTTGAAAAACAGGCCAAGACGAAGCATGCGAGGGAAACGAGATACCACCATATCCTTGGCCAGCCGTTCGTCGTATTGTGATTGAGGAAGGCCCAGGTCGCGATCAGCACGAATAAGGTCGCCAGCAGATCCGAACGACCCAGAAACGCGATCACCCCTTCGGCATGTCCGGGATGAACGGCGAAAAGAAACCCGGCCAAGAGGCCCGCCCCGAGGCTCCGGCTCATCGAGCGGACCAAGAGGGCGACCCCGACTACGCAGAGCAGGTGCAGGATGAGGTTGCTCAGATGATACCCGAAAGGGTTCAGTTTCCAGAAGCGGTAGTCCAGGGCCAGCGAGAAGGCCATCACCGGCCTTTGACCGGTCAGGGGGTAAATGGTCCCTTCAGCCACCGTTCCCTGGGACTGAAAAAACCGTCCGGGAGGCCACAGGCTCCTGATGACAGGATTTCCCACGATGAACTCCACGTCGTCCCATACAAACCCATTGGCAAACATCGGGATGTAGACGGAGAGGGCCAGGAGACAGAGCAGACCCCCGGCCCAAAGGAATCTTTTATCCATGGGGCGATCCATAACCATCAATGCTTTTGGAGCGAATTTTTCAAGGAAAGATTTAAGGTAACCTCCAAGCCACAACCGCTATATCTTGTGGTGGTCTGTAATTTGCCTCATAACGAGGTCAGACAAAGCTCAGTTACGTCTGTTTAACCGAATCTCACTCGAAGAGGGGGAGGTCCGAAAACGCTCCGAAATCCGGTAGGGGTTTCCGAGGCCTTCCCGAGGTGTTCACGCCGTGTTCACGCGCTTGCATCGCCTTTTTCCGACTCCTACCCCAACAGGTTGTGGTGGTAACCATTTATACCGCTCACCTCACCTTTTCGGCACCTCCGGAAACCCCGGAAGAGCCTCATTTTACAAAAGGTTCGATCCTGTTCTTAAAAGAGTTAATGATACCTTTAAGTGCGAAGTCATGTCAAGGGCAGGCCATCGAGCCAAGGTAAGGAAAGCCAGTGGAATGTTCCTATTGCTTAAGATAAAAGAAAGGAGCCCCCCATGTTTCGGGGGGCTCCTGGGATAAAGGTTTTTGAAGTTAGCGGACGACCACGACCTTCTTGGTCGTGCTGTAATTCCCAGCTTCGAACCGTACGAGGTAAACGCCCGCAACCACCTTGGCGCCGCTTTCGTCGCGTCCATTCCAGCGCGCCGTGTGGTAGCCGGCGGGGGACTCGGCGTCCACCAGAGTCCGAACCGCCTGGCCAGCCACGTTGTAAACTACCATGCGGGCATGCGCCGGTGCGGAAAGCTGATACTCAAAGCTTGCGTCCCCGCTGGTCGGATTCGGTTTAGGGCCGAAGGCCGCAAAGGAGGTCGGAGTCTTGGGCAGGTAGGGCGATTTCTCATCCCACACCCCAGAGGCCTGGATCCCGAACCAGTGCATGATGGAGTCCACCAGGATCGGCCGGGTCGAGGGCGAGGCGCCCTCCGTAAGGGCTCCGATAGGGACTACGTTCAACAGGGTCTTATAGACCCCGCTGTCATAGCCGATCATCGTGCCGGCGGTGCCGCGCGGGTTGGCGCGGAAGAACCGGGTCGCGCTCGTGCCCACGGCCAGGGAATCGAAGTCCGAGGTCCCGGTGTCCGCCATCGTGAAGCCCGTGAAGGCCGAGAAGTAGGCCAAGCCCGTCACGCCCGTCATCCCGTGGATGTAGTCCCCCGTGGTGTTGTTGTAGGTGTAATGGAAGTAGGGGTTCAGATTCGCCATCAAGCCTCCGCCAGCCGTCGCCCAACCCACGTCCACGTCCTCCATGTAGTTGCGGCCGCCGGCGTTGAGGTAGTTGATGATCTGGGTCTCGCTGTAGCTTCCGGTCTTGAGCGGAAAGTTTGCCGTATCCGTGCCGGACATGGAGGTGACGATGGTCCACACCGAGCGGTAGCCTGAGATCGAGGGGAGGCCCTGAAGGGTCGTGGCACTAGGATAGAACTTGCCCTTGTACTTCTTGGTCCACAGGGCGTTCACGATGCGCTGGCCGCTGTTATCGTCCCCGGCTCCCCAAACATAGTAGTCCGTGCCGGTGGTGTCGGGCAGGTTGGCGTTGAGCGCGAAGTTGATGTCCTTATGGAACACGCCATTGATGAGGGTGTGCAACACGAAGCCGACGGGCTCATTGACAGGCACCGAGGGGCTGACGCTGACGCGGTAGGCCGGGGTTTGCCGGGTCATGGCCCCCACCGCCATCGTGCCGAAGCTGCCGGAGGAGTCCAGGACCGTGGCGTAGGCCGAGGCCGAGCGCAAGATGGCCGTGACATTAGTGGCCGAGGCCACACCATTGTTCTTGAGAACGACCACGATGCTGTCGGTCTCCCCGGGGTCCAGGTAGCCGTTGTTGTTTCCGGAAGGGCCCGGATCTTTGACCGTAGCACTCTTGTAGATCAGGTTGGCGGTGGTCACGGCAGGGGTGGAGTCGATCGCAGTGAGGGCGTTCACCATCCCCCAGCCGTAGTTGTTGTTGGGTCGGGTTCCCCAGCCCGTACCCCACCGGGCGCTTTGGGTTAGAATCCTCCAGTACTGCCTTGGAGTGAGCGTCCAGTTCTTCTGGAACATGATGGCGAGGACCCCGGCCACATGCGGGCAGGCCATGGACGTTCCGGACATCGTGGTCGTGCCGTTGTCGCTGCCGTAGTACGCGGAGACGATGGACGTGCCCGGGGCATTGACATCGGGCTTGAGCCGCGAGTGGGTGGTGACCCAGAGGGAATCGAGGAAGATGCGGGTGGAATCGTACCAGCCCCCGCTGGGTCCGGGACCGCGGCCGGAATTCGCATAGATTGCATCCCCGCTGGTGACATTGCCCACCGCAAAGACGCTGGGGTAATCTCCGGGAGAATAGCAGGAATTGGCACCACCGCCGGAGTTTCCGGCTGCGAACACGCTGAGAGTGCCCAAGGACTTCAGATTCTCTACGGATTGAATGTGAGCAGTCACCCCCTGGCTGGCGTAACCCCAGGAGTTGCTGATCACCACGGCCCCGGAGTCTTTGCCGGCCAAAGTCGCATACCACTGGTAGGCGGCCTCGGCCTGTCCGGAGGTTCCGCTGCCGGCCGAGTTCATGGTTTTGGCCCCGGTGATCGTTGCCCCCTTGGCCACGCCGATGGTATCGTTGGTTCCCGTGACAAACCCGGCCATCGATCCCATGGTGTGGGTGCCGTGGCCGTTGTCGTCGTAAGGAGTCGTGTTTCCGTTCACGGCATCGAACCACTGGTTGGAGGCGCGGACCCGACCGGAGAAGGCGTTCTGAGTCGGGCGGAAGCCGGTATCACAGTGGCCCACGACCACGCCCGTGCCATCGTAGCTGCGTAACCTCCAGCAGGTATCAGCCCGCACCCGGTGGACGTTCCACTCGCAGGTGAGGACCTGCGGCGGGTTTTCCTCTTTCTGGGCTATGATGTGGGTCTCGGCATCCATCTCGATCAAGGCCACGTCCGGCCGCTCGGCGAGATGGTACACGATCTCCTTGGTCACCTTGCAAACGATGTTGTTCGCGACCCAGAAGGACTGGATGTCCTTCACCCGAGGGGCTTCTTTCTCTTCGATGTCATTCTTTTGCACACGGTGCAAGTAGCCCAGGATGTTGGCCTGGGTCTCGGCGGCCACGTCCTGCAGACGCTTCACCATCTCCGCCTTCTGGGTCGGGGCGTAGATGGAGAGGTCCGCGGTCACCGGGGGGTAGATCATGACCGAGACCAGGTTTCCAGGCGGCGTCTTGTCCAGAAGGGTCGCCAATTCTGGCTGGATCTTAGAGCTCCCTGCCCAGACCTGCGTCCCTCCGAGCAAACCGAGGATCGCCAGTCCGATCAAAATTTTGCGGTACATCATGGAATTTATTCCTTTCCTTTATGGGTTACAACCCAAGCCCCGGCCTCCTTGACGTGCAGTTAACGCAACACCTCCTTTCCAACGGAAGGACTGCCCAGCATCTTAAAGCCTCGTGTTTTCCTGAGTCGCCTTCTGGCACGATTCCCAGGAGCCTCGGTCCAATTCGCTGCTGAGCCTATATTATATGGCTAAAAGAGGATTTTGTCAAGGGGTTATTTTAAATTCTTGCCTGGAAAGCCGATCTCCCTTCCGATAGACGAGCAGCCTGCTTTAACGGGCAGCTCCCAGAGAAGAGAAAGCCCCGCTAAAGATGCGGGGCTTTCTCTTTAGAGTGAGAGTTTAAGACTATCTGACCACCACGGCCTTCTTGGTCGCGGTATACGTCCCGGCCTCGAAGCGCACAAGGTAGACCCCGGCCGAGACGCGCTTGCCGCCATCGGCTTTGCCATCCCAGACCGCCTGATGAGCTCCGGCTGGAACCGTGCCGTGCACCAAGGTGCGGACGAGCTGGCCGGCCAGGTTGTAAATCTTGAGGCTGGCCTTGGTCCCTGCGGCCAACTGATAGTTGAAAGTCATCGCCCCGTTGGTCGGGTTGGGCCGACCCACCTGGAACTCGGTGCGGAGCGGAAGAGCGGGATTCCCGGCCTCCACGCCCACCGTGGCGAAGACACCGAACCAGTGCATGACCGTGTCCACGTAGGCTTCCTGGGTGTTCCCGCCGTTGTTGATAAGTCCGTGCAGCAGGAAGGTTGCGGCGATGTCGCGGTATTGCGGGCTGGCGTTGATGTTGCCGACCAGGCAGGTATCGTTCCGAGCGCTGGTATAGCGCATGAAGTTCACGCCCGTGCCGGTCTTCTGGATTCCGTCCATGTCGCAGGAGTTGTTGAGTCCGCCGGTATCCTTACTGCTGTAGTTGAAGGTGAATGCAGAGAACGGCGAGCCTGCGATACCATTCACAGCAGAAATGGTGTGTTCGATGTCCATCGCAGCCAGGTAAGTTACGCCCATCTGAGGTGTATACACCCGGCCGTAGCGCGGGCCGGTAGCATCAAGCTGAGCGAACCCATACTCCGGGGCCTGGACGTAAAGTCCGCCCGTAGCGTAGGAGGTCGTCAGGAAGTTTCTCAGCAGGGTGTCATTTCGGGCCCCGACTGGGAAGCTGTCGGCCACCGGGTAGTCCCAGGTCGCGGTCCCGCCGAGTCCGGGCATCAGCGCGAAGAGAACCTGGGGGTTGGGCCGGGTGAGAGCCGGAAGCTGACGGTCGAAGATCCACCACCCTTTGTAACCTTGCCTCTGGAGGATGGTCATCCAGGTGATGGCGTCCTTGTTGTCGCCAAAGCCCCAGACAGCGTAATCAGTTCCGGAGTCAGGCAGGTTGGCCGTGATCGGGAACCCGGCATTGTCCGAGACCGGCCCGGAGGCAGTCCAGTACACAGTGAAGGGGAGTTGCGACCAGCAATCCATTCCCGAATTGCACTGCACGCGGAAGCTGGCCGTGGCCGAGCCGCCATTGGCCGGGATGTCGCCGTAGTTTGCCGCGCTGTCCACGACCGTGGCATAGCCGGAGAGGCTGCGCAGGATTCCGCTGGTGGCGGTAGCTGGGGCAGTACCCACGTTCGTCAAGGTCACGCGCACGGTGTCGGTACGGTTCGGGATGAGCGCGTTCTTGGGGTTGACCACGGTTATAGCTGAGGCGATGATCTGCGGCGCGGCCGCGAAGTCGAGGTTGCCGGTCACGACCAGGGCGTAGGGCTGAGGTCCCATCGGGCAGTTGGTGCCTGTGACGCGGACCACCCAGTTCCCAGCGGCAGGAGCGCGGCGGCGGCAGATCTCCTCCACGTTGCGGCTGTCCGCTGTCCCGCCGGTCTGGGACTCGCCATTGGTCAGGACGTTCCCCTTGTATTGATTGGCGCTCGGGTCCGTGAGCAGGAGGTCCAAGTTGTTGACCAGCTCGGGTGTAGTGGTCAGTGCGCCCGGATAATCCGTCCAGACCAGGGCCACTTTGATGGGCGATCCGGCAAGAACCGGAATGGTATAGTCGCGGTACTCTCCGGTCCCGAGCCCGGCCTGCTCATCCACCACCCAGAAGGGGTTGTTGGAGGTGGTTCCGGTGAAGTGCAGGGTTTTCCAGAGGTTGATCCGTCCGAAGCCGTAGTTGTTGTTAGGATAGATCTGGGCTGTGGAGTCCCCGGAGTTCACCAAGACCGCCTTCATCAACGCTGCGGAGGGGATGAAAGCGTTGCCCGAGTTAGCCGTCCCGGAGGGATACCAGCCCTCGGTGAAGTACTGCCGGACCAAAGCGCAGTGTCCGGCCGCATCCGGTGAGGCCATCGAGGTCCCCTGCATCCCGACGTAGCTGTTCTGGGTTCCGGACTGGGCCGAGTACATCCCCGAATACAAGGTTACCCCGTCGCCCGGGCAGCAGATCGTGGGCTTCATTCTGCCGTCGGCCACTGGCCCGCGGCTGGAGTAAGAACAGATGGTGTTCGCTCCGGACCCGTTCAGGGTCGCGCCCACGGTTACGATGTCCTTGGCCGTAGCCGGGGGATCCACCGTGGAGCCTCCGGCCCCGCTGTTACCGGCTGATACGAACAGCAGGAAGTCCTTGTGGTCCCACATGAATTGGTCGTGGGACTGGGCCCCGGATTCATACTGACCGTGGGTTCCCCCACCCCAGGACTCGGAGAAGATGCGGCAGGCCCCGCCGGCGTTGCCGGTATAGGCAGGTTGCCACATGTCGAAGTAAATCATGGGAACCACGAGGGTTCCGCCGGCGATCCCGATGTCCACAAAGTACTCTTTGGCGTAAGGGGCCATCCCGCAGTACTGGTTGCGGCTTCCGGAGTTGACCGAGTCGTTCCCACAGAGGGTCCCGCAAGTGTGGGTCCCATGACCCGATTCGTCCCCGAACCCATTTTTTGAAGCTTCTAAGGATCCAGCTTTGTAAGCGATGATCTTGCGGTGGGTGGGGTAGTCCCCGAAAGCAGTGATCGGATGCGAGGCATCGTAGAACGCATAATGGGACGTATAGACCCCGGTATCCGAGTGACCGGTGACCTGTCCGGTGCCGGTCAGCCGGGTTCCGCCGGTGTTGTTGGTCCCATTCACATACCAGATCTGGCGGGTGTTCGCGGTGTTGTCCTGCACGGTCCACTGGGCCATGGCGTTCATGGTGTGCATCTGGGCGTGCGGCTCGATCCAGCGCACCGCAGGAAGGCGGGCGATCGCGGCAAACTTCGCGGCATCCACCTTAGCCCGGATGCTGTGACACCAGTTGGAGCTTGCCGCCTCGATGATTTCCACGCCGAAGTCATTCTTCAGGTCCTCCATGGTCTCCTGGGCGTTTTCGCCACGAAACAGAATGATGTTTACCTCCTGATTCCCAGGTTTGGTCGGCAAAAACGAGGCCAGCTTATAGGCCGGCTGGAAAAGACCCACGTAGGATACGCCGTCCACGACAGAGATCTGCGCCTTGGAGGCGTCGCTCATCCGCACGAGGTAGGCGTAGTTCGGGATGTACTCCAGGATCTCGGCCCCGCGGGAGGTGAGATCGCTCCGGATCGCCTCGGTGATCGGGCCGTTGAACTGAACGAGGTAGTAACCAACGCCACCCTTGTAGCCTGTGATCTTGAGATTCATCGGCAGGACGGGCTCGCCCTTGCGGGTGTCAAAGGTGTAGCCGTTGAGGTTGATGGTGGTAGGGTTCTGGTACATCTCCGGGGTGATGGTCCCCGAGACATAGGCCTGGTGCAGGCCGAAGGACAGGCCCTCCTCCCGGACGCTCGCCGAAGGGACCGGGGAGCTCGGAGACGAGGTGTGCGGGATGGGCGAATGCAGGGCAGCGAACGCTGGCGAAATAGCCAGGAGGGCCACTCCCAATATCGCCCAGGTGCGTCTGGAAAGCATTAAGTTCCTCCTCATGTGCTCAAAAGATTAAAAGTGAACTTCGCCCGGACCGCTCGCAAAAAGACCTATACAACACCTCCTTTCCAGAAAGCACAGGTTTGAATTTAAACGGTCAACCGTCAGTCCCGAATCAGGATGGACTCTTTTCCGCCCGGGTAGTCTCAGAAAATATAGTATAAGGCGAAAACAGAGGTTTTGTCAAGCGGTTATTTCAGAAAACTCATTTTCTGGCTGACTGGGGTCATCCTCCTCCCAACGCTCCGCGCTTCTGGACTGCAGCAAGCCGCGAGAAAAGGGCGGGAAAAGCGTTGAAAAAAGCGTCAGAAGAGCGTCGGAAAGATGTTGGAACAACCCCGGAAAGCCCTTTCTAATCCTTCCTCCCCCTTGATTTATGATAGGGTTATGTGGCATACTATGAATAAAAGGCACTTAAGGATACTTGAGGTGCATGCGGCGTACAAGGTTCAGAGATATAGAGCTTATGGCAAGGTGAACTTGGGGCTGGAGGTCCTGGGTCTTCGCCCGGACGGTTACCACGAGGTGCTGACCGTGCTGCAGACGGTCTCCCTCGCGGATGAGCTGACCTTCGAACCGTCCCGAGGGCTCTCTGTGACCTCGGACCATCCCGGGGTTCCGTGTGACGGCCGGAACCTGGTGATTCAGGCCGGAAGGGTCCTCCAACAAAAATTCGGCATCCGGAAGGGAGCCCGGATCAAAATCACGAAGCGCCTTCCCGTAGGCGGGGGCCTGGGGGGGGGGTCGAGCGATGCCGCTTGCGCCTTAGCCGGGCTGTCCGAGATGTGGAATTTAAACCTCGAATTGGAAACTTTAGAGAAGCTCGCCCGCGAGCTGGGATCCGATGTGCCCTTTTTCCTGAGAGGGGGAACTTGCCTGGGCAAGGGTCGGGGAGAGGTCTTGGAGCCTCTGCCACCCCTGCCTGACTGTTGGGTTGCCTTGATCTTTCCGGGATTCGGAGTTTCCACAGCCTGGGCCTACAAAAACTTAGAAAAGAAGACCAAGGGGTTGACAAATTCCGGGGAATATATTAAAATAATCGTCTCTTTTTTGAAATCCGGCCAGATCCAGGAGGTGGCCAAAGCTCTCTATAACCGTTTGGAAGAGGTCGTCTTTCCCATCCATCCGGAGTTGGCAGGGCTTAAGCGGGGTCTGATCCGTGCCGGCGCGATGGGAGCTTTGCTCTCGGGAAGCGGATCTGCGGTGTACGGATTATTTGGGGAAGAGGTTCGAAGCAAGGCTCTGAGCCCGCATCTGGAAGTTCCGGCACGGGTGGAAGTGGTTCGGCTCCGGCAGGCCAGAGGTTGGGAGCGAATCTCGGAGTCCGGTTAGACATTGAGGTTGTTAGCGGTGTACACAAAGCCGGATTTCCCCTTAGGCAAATGGGGACAGGAGGGCGAGATGGAAATCACCGAGATTAGGGTTTCGATCACGAACGACAAGGATGCACGCCTGAAGGCCTTCGTCAACATCACCTTCGATCATTGCTTTGCGGTCCGGGGGATGAAGGTCATCGAGGGGCCGAAGGGATTGTTCGTGTCCATGCCCAGGAGGAAACGGGCCGACGGATCGTCCCAAGACATCGCCCACCCCATCAACAACGAGATGCGCTCCAAGCTCGAGGCCGCGATCCTGGCGGCCTATCAGAAGGAAGTAGAGCGCGCAGGCTTTGTCGAGACTCGCTCAGCCCCAGGCCGGAGCGAGGAAACCCCCTCGGGCCCTGAACCTTGAATCCCGGGTCGTCCTCAGAGCAGAGCTTTATGTCAAGCTTCGGGGATCGTCCAATGGCAGGACAGGGGCCTTTGGAGCCTCCGATCCAGGTTCGAATCCTGGTCCCCGAGCCAATGAATCAGCCTTTGGAATCCTGATGCGCAAGGGCCAGATGCGATGAGCTCCGCCGGAGATCAACTCAAGGTCTTTACCGGGAACGCCAGCCCGGAGCTGGCCAGGAAGATCTGCCGGCATCTCCGGAAGCCCTTAGGGCAGGCCCGGGTGACACGTTTTCCGGACGGGGAGATCTGGGTGAAAGTCGAGGAGAACGTGCGCGGAGCGGATGTGTTTGTAGTCCAGCCGACCTTTGCCCCGGCGGACAACCTGATGGAGCTTCTGATCATGAGCGATGCCCTGCTCCGGGCCTCGGCGCGGAGGATCACGGCGGTCATTCCTTATTTCGGATATGCCCGCCAGGAGCGCAAGTCCGAGCCGCGGGTTCCGATCTCGGCCAAACTGGTGGCCAACCTGATCTCCTCGGCAGGCGTGAACCGGATCTTGACCATGGACATGCACTCCGAGGTCATCTCGGGGTTCTTCGACCTTCCGGTGGACCACCTGTTTGCGGCTCCGGTGCTCATCGGGTACTTTCTCAAGAAGCGCCTCAAGAACTTCGTGGTCGTGGCCGCGGACACCGGCGGGGTGGTGCGGGCCCGGGCCTTTGCGAAACGCTTAGGGGATCTGCCTTTGGTGGTCATCGATAAACGCCGGCCCGAGCCTACACAGGCCGAGGTGATGAACGTCATCGGCGAGGTTCGCGGGAAGAATGCGGTGGTGGTAGAGGACATCATCGACACCGCTACCACGATCGCCAAAGTCGCCGAAGCCCTCAAAGCGAACGGGGCCAGGAACATCTACGTGAGTTGCACCCATCCGATCCTGTCCGGGGATGCGGTCCGAAAATTGGAGGCCAGCCCGATCAAGGAAGTTGTGGTGACGGACACCGTGCCTCTTCTGCCGGAGAAACGCCGGAAGATGATCACGGTGCTTTCCGTGTCCGAGCTCTTCGCTGAAGCGGTGCAGCGAATCCACGAAGAGCGCTCGGTGAGCTCGCTGTTCATTTAGGTTCGGCAAAGAGAAGGAGGTTTTTAAAAAAGTTTCATGGCCGAGGTGAGAGTAGAGGCCCAAATCCGGAGCGGAACCGGAAAGCAGGAGGCCAAACAGCTGCGGAATGGAGGGTGGGTTCCCGCTGTGGTTTACGGCCTGGGAGAGCCGGCCCTGTCTCTGAAGCTTCAAAAGCAAACCTTTCTTAAGGCGATCAAGGGAAAGGCCACGGAGAGCGTGGTCGTGGACCTGGTCCTGGAGGGGGTCGGGAGCCCGACCAAGGCCTTGGTCCGGGAGGTTCAGGTGGACCCGGTCTCGCGGGCGCTCCTGCATGTGGATTTCCAAAGGATCTCCATGACCGAGAAGGTCACCTTGGCCGTCCCCGTCGCGCTGACGGGAATACCGGAGGGGGTGCGCACGGACGGGGGGATTCTGGAGCATGTGCTCCGGGAAGTGGAAGTTCGCTGCCTGCCCTCGGCGATTCCGGAGGCGATTACGGTGGACGTCTCGAGCTTAGGGATCGGGCACTCCGTTCACGTGAGCGACCTTTCGATCACCGACGTGGAGATCCTGACCGAAAAAGACCGGGCGATCGCCACGGTCGTCCCGCCCACGGCCTACGAAGAGCCCCAACCCGGGGCTGTGCCCTTAGCCGAGGAGCCCAAGGAGCCGGAGCTGATCAAGAAGGAGCGCAAGGAGGGAGAGGAGGAGGAAGCCGAAGGCCCCGCCCCTAAGGAAGCCAAAGAGGAGAAAAAGGAGAAGACCAAAGGATGAGGATCCCGACGTGGAGAAACCACCCATGACACAGTCCATTCCCGGAAGCCAGAGGCTCTATGAGCTGGGGTTGATTTTGTCCTCTCAGCTCGATGAGGCTTCCCAGGAGGCGAAGATGGCTAAGATCCAGGAGGTCTTGGATGCCGCTGGGGGCCAGGTGGAGTCCGTGGACAAATGGGGCCGCCGGGGGCTGGCGTATGAGATCAAAGGAAAGCGGGACGGCATCTACCTTTTCGTGCGTTTCCGAAGCCCGAGCCCGGCCCTTCGCGAACTGGACCGTCTTTTCAAGTTGGATGAGGGCATTCTGCGGCACATGATCGTCGTCGCCCAGGGCGAAAGCGGGGGGACGGCCGAAACGCACGCTTAGGAGAAAAAGGAGGTAGCGATGGCAGACCTGCGCTTGCCCAGCCTGAACCGTGTGACGCTCGTCGGACGCCTGACCCGGGATCCGGAGCTGCGCTACATCCCCAGCGGAGCAGCAGTGATATCCTTCCGTATCGCCGTAAACCGTCGCTACAAAGCTCAGAACGGGGAATGGAAGGATGATACGACTTTCGTGGATGTGGTGGCCTGGCAGGCCCTGGCCGAAAGGCTCAACGAATCCTTGAAAAAAGGGAGCCCGGTGCTGGTGGAAGGCCGCTTGGCCAGCCGCCAATGGGAGACACAGGATGGACAGAAACGGAGCACCGTAGAGGTGCGGGCCATCGCGGTCCAGCACTTGGAGCGGATGGGACCCGAGGGGAAAGAGGCTGAGGAGGCCCCGGCCGAGGACATCGTCCCGGAATCCAAGGGGCCGGGGGGGCCGGCAGAGGACGCGGACATTCCGTTCTGAGCCCGGGGCTTAAGGAGGGACCGAAAGAAAGATGATCGAGCGAGAAGCCAAAACGCCGATATTTCGAAGAAAGAAGGAATGCAAGTTCTGCGGAGATAAGGTCGTCTTCGTGGACTACAAGGATGACAAGCGCCTGCGGCGCTTTATAACCGAGCGGGGCAAGATTATCCCCCGGCGGATTACCGGAACCTGCGCCCGCCATCACCGCCAGTTGACCCGGGCCGTGAAGCAGGCCAGGATCCTGGCTCTCCTGCCGTTCATCTCGGAACACTATCGCTGATAGGAGACCATGAAGATCGTCCTCTTGAAACCCGTGGATCGCCTGGGAAAGCCCGGGGATATCGTGACCGTGAAGGACGGTTACGCCCGAAACTACCTCCTGCCCCAGAGGCTGGCCCTGCCGGCTACCTCCGGAGGGGTGGCCCGGTTTGAGCAGGAGAAGAAGCAGGAGTCCCAGCGGGAGGTCCGGCGCATCCGCGAGGCCGAGGAGCTGACCAGCAGGCTGGCTCTGGTCTCGCTCACGGCCGCGGTCCAGGCCGGGGAGGACGACCGGCTGTTCGGGTCGGTCTCGTCTCAGGATGTCGCGGATCTTTTGGCCAAGGAGGGCTACGACATCGATAAGCACAAAATTTTGCTGGAGGAGCCGATCAAATCCCTAGGGGTGTACACGGTCCCCATCAAATTGTACAAGGACGTAGTTGCCGAGGTCAAGGTCTGGGTGGTTAGGGAGTGACGCATTTTCCAGAAGCAAGAAGTCTGGGATAAAGGGTGATATGGTGAGAGGAAGACTTTCCGGGTAGGCGTCCCGATAACTTGGGGCCCATCTTCATTTTGGAAAGAGGCTTAAGGGGCGATTTATGGATCGCCTTTTTTATGCCTTTTAGGTTCATTGTTTTGTGGAGTGTCGAGTCTATAGTCCACCGTTCACAGTTGTCGACTTTTCTTCCTGCTGCGCGGCCCTTATTTTTTTGATTGGACCCCCCCAAAAACCCCTTGACTTTTCCGGGGGATTCCCTTATAATGTAAGGTCAGAAATTCCCGGGTTCGAAAAAGGCAAACCCCGAGCAATCGGGGGGCGCAAAGCTGTGGGTCCCGGATGTCAACGGGACGGCCGAGCTGCCGAAGACAAGCGCGTGGACAGTAAAGACCACTTGCCCAAGGTTCGGCAGTGGTTTTTCCTTTGAGCAAACCGGATTCGTAGGTCAAACCGCAAGACACAGAGGAGGAAGGCATGAAGCGTTGGTTTGTGTTTGGGTTCATGGTGCTGGCCCTGACCGCGATGGCGCAAGCGGCCCCGGACAGCGGTCGTAAATTAACAGCGAGAGTGTATATCCCGCCCGAATGGTGGCGCCAGGAGTCCCTGCTCCAGCTTTTGAACGAGACCGACGTCATCTACGTCGAGACCCACCAGTACGTGAATGTGGTGATGACCGAGGACCAGCTCAACCGGTTTGCGGCCCTGGGCCTGCGGACCGAAGTTCTCCCCACCCCAACGTCTCCAATTCCGATGAACTTCGGCTACTTCTTCAAGTATGCCCAGGTCCGGGACACCCTGCGCCTCTGGACCACCCGTTATCCCTCGATCTGCCGCCTGGATAGCGCCGGGCCGTTCTACGATTCCACATCCGCCCGGCGGAACATCTACTTCCTGACCGTCGCCAACCCCCTGACAGGAAACACCAAGCCGGAGGCCTTCTTCAACGGGGCGACCCATGCCCGGGAGCCGTTGGGACAGGAGGCAGCCCGGCGGTATGCCATGTGGCTCTTGCAGAACTACGGCACGGATTCGCTGGCCACCTGGCTGGTGAACAACCGTCAGATCATCTTTGCCCCGGTGATGAACCCCGACGGCTACGTGTACAACGAGACCTACAACGACGTCAACGGCTGGCGCAAGAACCGGCACTTCATCAGCGGGGCGGACTGGACCGTGGACGTGAACCGGAACTACGGGTACAAGTGGGGCTACGACAACAACGGCTCCAGCGGGACCCGCGGAAACGAGACCTACCGCGGGCCGTCCCGATTCTCTGAGCTCGAGACCCAGAAGATCCGGACCCTGTTCATGGCCCACAAGATCCGCACCGGCTGTGACTTCCACACCTACGGCCACTACAACATGTGCCCCTGGGGATATGACTACCCTGTTCCCTTGCCGGATTCGGCGATCTACTTCGAGATCCTGGACACGGTGAATACGAACAATGGGTACGGAGCCAGCCGGACCGGCGAGATCAACCCCATACTCTACGCCGTGAACGGGAGCAGCGTGGAGTGGGAGTTTGCGGATACCCTGGAAGGCGGAGTAAGGAAATTCGTCGAGCACGCGATCACCATCGAAATGGCGACCACAGGGTTCTGGCAGGGCAACACCGATTCCACCTACATACGCACAGAGTTTAACCTGAACCTCCCCGGGATGAAGTATGAATCCAAAGTGGCCGGGGCCTACTTCTACCGCCGAAACATTTACATCGCCGATACCACCAGCGGAAATGGGAACGGGCGCCTGGATCCCGGAGAGACCTCCGACCTCTGGTTCTCGGTGCGCAACCATGCCGTGTCCGTGGCCGATACGGCCAAGACGATCACCGGCGTGCTGCGCTCCCTGGATACGGCGATCGTGGTCACCGGCTCCAGCGGCAGCTTCGGGACCATCGCTCGCGTCTCCACCGGAAATAACAGCGCCAGCAAGTTCACCGTGCACTGCAGCCGGGGCGCTCCCCAGGGGAGCTGGAAGAAAATCCGCCTGGAGCTGACCTTCCTGGACGACGGCAACTCCATCATGCAGCCCATCACGGACAGCATCCAGATCGGGAACACCCCGGTGGCGGTGGCCGAGCTTCCCAGCCCGGATGCGCTGGTTCCGTTTGCCCTCTATCCCGTGCGCCCGGATCCCATGGCCGGGAATGGGACGATCCGTTACTCCCTGACCCGGGAAGGCGAAGCCTCCCTGGTGGTGTACAACGCCCTCGGCCAGGTGGTCCGGACCCTGGTGAACGGGAGGGTCTCTGCCGGGCTTCACGAGGTAATCTGGAACGGTCGGAATGAGGACGGCAGGTCTGTGGCTCCGGGGGCCTATTTCCTGCGCTACCAGGCGGGCGGCCAGGAGGCGGTGGGCCGGCTCGTGGTCGTGAAGTAAGGCAAAATTCTAAAGAGCGGGCTTGAGCATTGAGGTTCCCCCGCGTCTCTCATTTTGAGAATGGAGCCCTTTTTAAAGGAGGTGAGGGAGGAGTTTTGAAGCGGTTTGGCGGAGGCCGGGAGAGAGACATTTCAAAAAAGGAGAGTGAACGATGAGAGTTGGAATTGGTGTTTTCCTAACGCTTGCCCTCGCTGGAGCGTGTTTCGCCGGAGTGATCGACGGCAACTTTGCGGGCAAGCTCCAGGGCCTGCCGTCCGGGACCACGGTCCGGGCCTGGGTGCACATGGCCGATCAGGTGAATACCGACGCCCTGGTGCAGGAGCTTCTGGCTCGTGACGCCGGGCGCGAGGAGCGGCACTACGTGGTCGTCTCCGCCCTGATGAAGAAGTGCGAGGAAAGCCAGGGGAGCGTGCAGGCTTACCTGCAAAGGGAGAAAGCCGCAGGTCGGGTGACGAGCTTCCGTTCGTTCTTCATCGACAACAGCCTCGGGGTGGTCGCCGAGAAAGAGGTCATCCAGGCCCTCGGGGACCGCACGGATGTTGCCATCGTCTATGAGGACCTGCCGGTCGAGCTTATCAAGCCCGTGGCAGTGGGCGGTGGCCGTAGTACTACTTCCAAGGAAATTGGACTTACCGACTGCCGTGCGGATTTGGTGTGGGCCCAGGGCATCACCGGCCTTGGCCGCCTGGCTTATGATATGGATACCGGTACCCAGGGAGATGATGCCGGAACGGGCGGCCACGTCGCCCTGAGGTATAAATGGCGCGGGGCGCGCATGAACGGCGGAACCCTCAAGGAATCCTGGTTTAACGCCCTCGGAACCCAAGCCAGACCCCTGGACACCTATGGTCATGGAACCCACACCATGGGGACCATCCTTGGATCCAATGCCGCGGATACCGTGGGCATGGCCCCGGGCGCCCAGTGGATATCGGACAATACCATCAACCAGGGCGTGGGCAGCGCTTTTGACACCGACGTGAACTACGGCTACAACTGGGCCGCGGACCCGGATTCCAACGTCGCCACGACCTACGATGTGCCCGACGCCTGTAACAATTCCTGGGGGATCAACAGCGGTTTCACCGGCTACTCTGACTGTGACCCTCGCTGGAACACCGCCATCTGGAACTGTGAGAACGCGGGATGTGCCATTGAGTATTCGGCGGGCAACGAAGGCGCAGGCGCCTCTTCGCTCCGCAGTCCGGCCAACGTCTGCAGCACCGGTGTGCATCAGGAGACCCGCTGCTTCGCCGTGGCCGCCGTGGACGGAGCCTCGGGCTGGCCCTATACCATCGCCGACTTCTCCAGCCGCGGACCCTCGGACTGCCATTCCGCCGTGATCAAGCCCGAGGTCGCGGCCCCGGGCGTAAGCGTACGCTCGACCTACAACAACGGCGGCTACACCACGATGAGCGGGACCTCGATGGCCGGCCCCCACGTGACCGGGGCGATGATCCTGCTCCGCCAGTACGACACCGATGCCACGACCGATACCATCAAGGATGCCCTGTATCAGAGCGCGCGGGACGAGGGAGCCACCGGGAACGACAACACCTTCGGGTGGGGCTTCATCGATGTCAACGCCGCCCTCGCCTTGATGCCCCGCCAGCCGAGCCTGGCCCATCGGGGCTACTGCATCAAGGACACGGTCGGGAACGTGAACAACAACGGTCAGGCGGACCCCGGGGAATTGGTCTTCCTGCGCGACAGCATCTGGAGCGCGGGCGGCCGTCGGGCTACGGGAATCACGGGTCACTTAAGACTGAAGAACCCCGCGTACGCCTATCTGACCATCTACGATTCCATCGCGACCTTCCCGGACCTGGACAGCGTGGGCGGTACCACTCGCCTGGGTTGGGCAACCACGGATATGTACCAGCTTCGCGTGTCCAGCAGCGTCCCGGCCGCGGATACCTTCATTCCGCTGGTCCAGACCCTGACCTGTACAAAACCCGGGGGCGGGACCTACACGGTGAGCAACCTCTTCACCCTGCGCCGGGGCTACACCCCGGTGGCCGTGGAAGCCGAGCCGCCGATCACCAAAGCGTTGCCCTCGGCTTATGCCCTGCGCGAGTCACGGCCGACCGTGATGAGCCGCCAAACCGAGATCACGTACGACGTGCCGCAGGAGAGCGAGCTGTATTTGGTCGTATACAACCTCTCGGGCCAGGCCGTTCGGACCCTGGTGTCCGGGCGGCGGCCAGCAGGGAGCTATGCCATCACCTGGAACGGGACGGATGACGTGGGCAACCGCGTTCCAAGCGGCATTTACTTTATTCGTTTAACATCCGGGACTTTCAGCGACTCCAAGCGAGTCGTGGTCGTCCGATAGAATTAACCTTTATCAAGGGGGAGGCCCTATGCCTCCCCCTTTTTCAGTTTGTGCCGTTTAACCCGTTGGACTTTTTTCTATTATGGTGTTCATCTCGGTTTTTAGATGGGCTTCTATGGGTGGATGCCAACCGCGAGAAAGTAGCAGGAAAAGGGCGGAAAACCCTCCAAAAACGCCCCTTTTCCTCAGAGACGGCTGCGGAAACGGTAGCAACCAACCTTTCTCCGTAGAAAACCCTTGACTGCAATCTTATTTTGTGATAAAATTTTATGTTTAACCCTATGTTCAACATCATCCGCAACTTCTGCATCATCGCCCACATCGACCACGGCAAGTCCACCCTGGCGGACCGTCTCCTGGAAGCCACCCACACCTTGGAGGCTCGGGAGATGCGGGAACAGGTTCTGGATGCGATGGACCTGGAGCGGGAGCGCGGAATTACGATCAAGGCTCATTCCATCCGCATGCGTTACCGTGCCCAAGACGGCCAGAACTATATTCTCAATCTGATCGACACCCCGGGACATGTGGACTTCTCGTATGAGGTCTCCCGCAGCTTGGCGGCCTGCGAAGGTGCGATCCTGGTTGTGGACGCCACCCAGGGGGTCGAGGCCCAGACCATCTCCAACCTTTACCAGGCCGTGGCCGCCAACCTCGTGATCATCCCGGTGATCAATAAAATCGACCTGGCCTCGGCCGAGGTGGAGAAGGTCAAACATCAAATCCTGGAGCTGGTGGGCTGCCCGGAGGAGGAGATCCTCGTGGCCAGCGCCAAGGAGGGCATCGGCATCAAGGAGATTTTGGAGCAAGTCGTCCAGAAGATTCCTCAACCCAAGGGGAATGCTCAAGACCCGCTCCGGGCTTTGATCTTTGACGCCGTCTTTGACTCTTACCGCGGTGCGGTGCCGTATATCCGAGTGGTGGACGGGGAGATGAGGCCCGGGATGTGGATCTCCCTGTTTTCCAATGAGAAGCGCTACGAAGTGGCCGAAGTCGGGACCTTCCGCCTGAAGATGGAGCCCAAGGAGACGCTTTCTGCCGGGGAAGTGGGCTACGTGGTCGCGGGAATCCGGGAGCTGTCCGAGGCCCGGATCGGGGACACGATCACCGAGGCCGAACGGCGCTGTGCGGTCCCCCTTCCAGGATACAAGGTGGCCAAGCCCATGGTATACTCCGGGCTCTATCCCACGGACCCTGGAGGGTACGAACCGTTGCGCGACGCCCTCCTGAAGCTCAAGCTGAACGATGCCTCCCTTTCCTATGAGCCGGAGACCTCCACCGCCTTAGGGTTTGGTTTCCGCTGCGGATTTCTGGGCCTCCTTCACCTCGAGATCGTCCAAGAGCGATTGGAACGCGAATTCGACCTCTCCCTGGTGACCACCGTCCCGACCGTGGCGTGCCGGGTGGTGAAAACCGATGGCTCCGTGGAAACCATCGAGAACCCCAGCTGGCTTCCTAGCCCCGGGCAAATTCAGGCCATCGAGGAACCCTTCGTCGCGGCCAAGATCTTGACCCCTGCGGAGTATATCGGGAACCTGATGAAGCTCTGTTTGGAGCGGCGCGGAATCTATAAAACGATGGAATACTTGGACCCCAATCGGGTTTTCCTGTCCTACGAGCTTCCGCTTTCCGAGATCCTGTTCGACTTCTATGACAAGCTGAAATCCGTCTCCCGGGGCTATGCCTCGCTGGATTACGAATTCAAGGACTATCGCAAGTCCGAACTGGCTAAATTAGACATCCTGATCAACGGGGATCCGGTGGATGCCCTGTCTGCGATCATTCACCGCGAGAAAGCCCTGGAATGGGGCCGTTCGTTGGTGACGAAATTGCGCAAAATCATCCCACGGCAGCTCTTCGAGGTGGTGATCCAGGCGGCGGTCGGAAGCCGGGTGATCGCCAGGGAATCGGTCAAGCCCCTGCGAAAGAACGTGACCGCCAAGTGCTACGGTGGCGATATCACCCGCAAGCGCAAGCTCCTGGAAAAGCAGAAGGAAGGCAAGCGGCGGATGAAGCAGGTGGGGAACGTGGAAATCCCCCAGGAGGCATTCTTGGCCGTGCTCAGGGCCGGAGACTGATGCCCATGGCCCTTTCCTTCTTCAGGAGAAAGCCCAAGCGGTCGCTCAAGGCCATTGGCAAGGAATACCTCGAGGCCTTCCTGTTCGCCCTGGTCCTGGTCATCTTCGTAATCAAGCCCTTCATCGTGGAGGGCTACGAGGTGCCCACGGGCTCGATGGAGGAAACGATCTTGGTCGGGGAAAGGCTTTTGGCAGCGAAGTTCTTCTACGGCGTCAGGGTTCCGTTCACGGATCGCTGGCTCTATTTCTGGCAGGACCCCCAGCGGGGAGAGGTCGTGGTCTTCAAATATCCGATCGACGGGCGGAACTTCATCAAACGCTGCATTGGGCTCCCCGGGGATACCGTGGTCATCAAACATAAGCGGGTGTACGTGAACCGCATACCATTGGACGAGCCTTACATCGTTCATTCGGACATCAACGAGCTCCCGGGATACAATCCCGAGCGGGTAGACCGGGAAGCCTTTCAAGAGACCTGGGAGGAGAGGAAGTTCCTGAACTCTGCGTTCGTGCGGGATAACTTCGGCCCGATCATCGTGCCCAAAGGCTGCTTTTTTATGATGGGGGATAACCGCGACAACTCCGCGGATTCGCGGTTCTGGGGGCCGGTGCCGCGAAGCCATCTGCGGGGCCGGGCCCTGTTCATCTATTGGTCCTGGGACCAGACGGCTCCGCACCCAATCTGGCAGATCTGGCATAAAATACGCTGGGGCCGGTTTCTGCAGGTCCTGTGGGTGAGGGGGGCTTGATGGGGGACTGCGGGAGGGGAGCGGGCGCGTCCTCCGCCCAGGCTCCACCCTGCCTCCACCCTGATTACGCTCTATCTACACCCCTTATCGTCCCTTGAAAGGATATCCCCTTGTCTAAGAAGCTCAAGAAAGAAAATCGGAGCGAGGGAAAACGTCCTCAAAAGAAAAAAGGATTCTTCCGCGACTGGTCAGAGTCCATCCTCTGGGCCGTGGTGTTGGCGATCATCATCCGGATGCTGTTCATCCAAGCCTTCAAGATTCCCTCCGGCTCGATGGAGGACACGCTCCTCATCGGGGATTTCCTCTTGGTGAACAAGGTGATGTATCCCCGCTCTGTGGCAGGATTGATCCGGGACATCCCCTTCTTGGGAAACCAGATTGCGGACGGAATCGTTTCAGGAAACAACGCCTCATGGACTCGCAAGCTGATTATCCCGGGGATTCGTAAGCCCCACCGGGGAGATATCATTGTCTTTAGAGCGCCGCACGCCCCAATGGATTTCATCAAGCGCTGCATCGGAGTGGAGGGAGACACGATCCTCATCAAAGATAAGCGTGTGTTCGTCAACCGACAGGAGCTGTTAGAACCCTATGTGGTTCATAAAGATCCCCCTACCCTGGCCTTGGACTCCGCGGCCACGGCCGAACTCCTCTTGGCTGGATATCAGCGGCTCTGGGAGGAGCGGCGGTTTCTGGACCTGGGTACGCGCAGAGATTACATGGGGATCCGGGACCAGTTCGGGCCGATCGTAGTACCCAAAGGGAACTGCTTCATGATGGGCGACAACCGGGACAACTCCAACGACTCGCGCTACTGGGGGCCGATGCCTATCGGAAATATCAAGGGAAGGGCGATGGTCATTTATTGGTCCTGGGACTCTCCAGGGTCGGACCCGACCTATATGTTCTGGAAAAAAATTCGCTGGGGAAAGCTGTTTACGCCAATTTGGTAACCGTAGAGGCCTAAGTATGGCTGGGCTTTATTTTCACATTCCGTTCTGTTTGAAAAAGTGTCCCTACTGCGGATTTGCTTCTGGAGTTGAAGCGGCAGGCGAACGACAGCGGTTTCTCCAGGTTCTCAAGCGGGAGATGGAAATCTGGGCCGCGGACTGGAGGGATCTCCCCTTCCATACTCTGTATCTGGGTGGGGGGACCCCGAGCCTCTTAGAGCCCACGGAGGTGGGAGCTATTCTGGAACAAGCCCGAAAGTGCTTTGCGTTAGATTCTCTCGTCGAAGTTTCCATCGAAGCCAATCCTGGAACAGTGAGCCTGGATAAACTCAAGGGACTTCGAGAGGTAGGGATAAACAGACTATCGCTTGGATTTCAAGCGTTCCAAGATGACCTCCTTCAGAGGATCGGACGGATCCATTCGGTTCAGAATGCTCTCCAATCTTTTTATTGGGCCAGGGAGGCGGGGTTCGGTAACCTCAGCATTGATCTGATGTTTGCACTTCCCGGGCAGACCTTAGAGGAGTGGGAGGATTCACTGTGCAAGGCGTTTGAGCTAAGACCAGAACATATTTCGCTTTACGGGCTTACCTTGGAAGCAGAGACTGCTATGAAGAAATGGGTTGACTCTGGACATGTGCATCTTCCCGGAGAAAAGATAGAGGCCCAAATGTATGAACGGGCCGGAGAAATTCTGGGACAGGCTGGCTATGAACATTACGAAATCTCTAACTTTGCCCGGACGGGATTCCGGTCCAGGCATAATTCAGGATACTGGTCCGGGGAGCCCTATCTGGGCCTTGGACCATCTGCACACTCGTTTAGGGGAACTCGCCGTTGGGCGAATGCCTCCTCGTTCAGGGACTATGTAGACCGGGTGGCCTTGACAGGCAAGGCCGTGGTCATGGAAGAGAGCCTGACTCTTGAACAGCAGCGCCTGGAGAGAATTTTTTTGGGATTTCGCCAGAAGGAAGGGATCAGCCTAAACGAGTACGAGACAACCTTCGACGAGAGCCTGGAAACCCGCTTCCGGGAGAGGCTGCCCAGCTTTCTGAACCAGGGCTGGGTGGTCAAGGAGGCGGGCTCTCTCCGGCTTTCGGAGCGTGGCATGGCCTTGGCCGACGCGATTTTAAAAGACTTGGGATGATTTTTCAAGGGAAACCCTTGACAAAAACTGGATTTGGCGTTATCTTTTATAGATTTCCCTAGGATTTCTTTATAGGATGAAAGGGATCCCTTGATGGCTGATCAGGAACCAGATAAGAACGTAAGCGAGGAAACCGTGGGCCAGGTCACGGGGGCTCCCAAGGAGCCGAGCCTTGAGGAAAAACATCGGGCCCTGGAAGAGGATCTGGCCAAGGTCAAGGCGCAGCTAGAGGATAAGCATGACAAGCATCTGCGGGCGGTGGCGGAATTGTCCAACTACCGCAAGCGGGTCCAGAAGGAGCGCGAGGACCTGATGCGCCTGGCCCGCGAGGACCTTGTCCTCAAGCTGGTAGACGTGCTGGATAACTTCGACCGTGCCTTGGTCGCGGCCAAGACGATGTCGGACTTCGACTCCTTTCACAAAGGGGTAGAGCTGATCCTGAAGCAGATGAGCCAGACCTTAGAGCGAGAGGGGCTTGTGCCGTTTCCCTCCAAGGGCCAGCCGTTCGATCCCACGAAACACGAGGCTGTGATGATGGTGGAAACGAACAAGCATCCCCCGGGGATCGTGGTGGATGAGATCAGCCGGGGATATACCCTGGGGGACAAAGTGGTTCGTCCCGCCCTGGTGACAGTCTCCAGGGAGAAGAGCAGGGGTGAAGCTCCCGCCGAGGTTCCCTCAGGGCCTGCCGAGGTCCGCACCGAGCTCGGCGAAGATCGAGAGGACGAAGAGGAAGCGTTGTCCACGGAATAAAACCAAGTGTCATAAAGACGATGGAAATTTTTGTTCAAAGGAGGGCTACGAAACATGGCAAAAGTCATCGGAATTGATTTGGGAACCACGAATTCATGCGTGGCGGTTATGGAGGGAAGCGAGCCGGTGGTCATCCCGAACCCCGAGGGCGGTCGGACGACCCCTTCGGTGGTGGGATTCCTGAAATCCGGGGAGGAGGTCGTGGGCCAGGTGGCCAAGCGCCAGTCGATTACTAACCCGGACAACACCGTCTATTCCATCAAGCGCTTCATGGGCCGGCGGTATTCCGAGGTCGAAAGCGAGATGAAGCTCGTCCCCTATAAGGTCATCGAAGGGCCGAACGGGGACGCCCGGGTGGAGGCGGGAGGAAAGCTCTATTCTCCGCCGGAGATCTCGGCCAAGATCCTGCGCTATCTCAAGAACGCCGCCGAGCAGTATCTCGGGGAAGAAGTGAAGCAGGCGGTGATCACGGTCCCGGCATACTTCAACGACAGCCAGAGGCAGGCCACCAAGGATGCCGGTCAGATTGCTGGCCTGGAGGTCTTAAGGATCATCAATGAGCCCACGGCGGCTGCGTTGGCCTACGGCTTGGACAAGGGGCATCCTCATAAGATCGCGGTCTATGACTTGGGCGGAGGGACGTTCGATATCTCGATTCTGGAATTGGGAGAAGGCGTGTTTGAGGTTCGCTCCACCAACGGGGACACACACCTGGGCGGGGACGACTTCGACCAGAAGGTCATCGACTGGATGGCCGACGAGTTCAGGAAGCAGTACGGGATTGACCTCCGGCAGGATAAGATGGCCTTGCAGCGCCTGAAGGAGGCCGGGGAGAAGGCCAAGTGCGAGCTCTCCTCCACGATGCAGACTAACATCAACCTGCCGTTCATCACCGCGGACGCCTCGGGGCCAAAACACCTTGACTTGACCCTGACCCGGTCTAAGCTGGAACAGCTGGTGGATGACCTGGTAGAACGCACAGTGGGACCCTGCAAGCGGGCTCTGCAGGATGCCGGGCTCACGACCGAACAGGTGGACGAGGTCGTTCTGGTGGGCGGGCAGATCCGGATGCCCAAGGTGCAGGAGACGGTCAAGAAGCTGTTCGGCAGGGACCCGCACAAGGGCGTGAACCCGGACGAGGTCGTGGCCGTGGGTGCGGGTATCCAGGCCGGGGTCTTGACCGGGGCGGTGAAGGACGTCCTGCTTCTGGACGTGACCCCGCTGTCGCTGGGCATCGAAACCCTTGGCGGGGTGATGACCAAGCTGATCGACCGCAATACGACGATCCCGACCCGCAAAAGCCAGATCTTCTCTACCGCCAGCGACAGCCAGCCCGCGGTTTCGATTCACGTCCTCCAAGGGGAGCGCGAGATGGCCATGGACAGCCGCACTCTGGGGAGGTTCGATTTGGTCGGCATTCCGCCCGCTCCCCGGGGAGTCCCTCAGATCGAGGTGACTTTCGACATCGATGCCAATGGTATCGTGCACGTCTCGGCCAAGGATCTGGGCACCGGAAAGGAGCAGTCCATCCGGATCACGGCCTCCTCTGGGCTCACCAAGGAGGAAGTCGAGAAGATGACTAAGGAGGCCGATCTGCATGCGACCGAGGACAAGCAGAAGCGCGAGATGGTTGAGGCCAAAAACCAGGGAGACTCCCTGCTCTACACTACGGAGCGGACGCTCAAGGAATACGGGGACAAGGTCACGGCCGAGGAGCGAAGGGCGATCGAGGAAGCGATGCGCGCCCTTAAGTCCTCGCTCTCCACGGACGACCTGGTGGCCATCAAGCGCGACACCGAAAACCTAGCCAAGGCCTCCTACAAGATCGCGGAGGCGATGTACGCCAAGTCCGCGGGGCAGCAAGCCGGCACAGGGCCGGGAACGGGATTCGCCCAGCCCGAGGCGCCCAAAGAGGAGCCCGAGAAGGAGGAGCCCAAGGGGGGCAAGGAAGGACCGGTGGATGCCGAGTTCAAGGTCGTGGACGAGGACAAGGACAAGTAAAGCGGGAGATAGGACCCAGGGAACCGGAAACGGGGAAGCCTATCAGGCACCCTGTTTTCGGTAACCGATTGCCCGTCTGCTCAGACCAGAATTATGCCTACCAACACCAAGCGGGATTACTATGAGGTCTTAGGCGTTCCCCGGGAGGCGACCGAGGACCAGATCAAATCCGCCTACCGCACCCTGGCCAAGAAGCACCACCCGGACCTGAACCGCGACCATCCCAAGGAGGCCGAGGAGAAATTCAAGGAGCTCTCCGAGGCCTACGAGGTCCTGATGGACAAGGAGAAGCGGGCCCGCTACGACCAGTACGGACACGCCGGGGTCGACCCGTCGTTCGGATCGGGCGGGTTCGACTTCCGCCGCGACTTCACCCACACCGACGACCTGCGGGACATCTTCGGGGACCTGTTCTCGGGGCTAGGTGGCGGAGGGACTGTCTTTGATGCCTTGTTTGGGGATGCCCTCGGAGGACGAACTAGGACCGCTTACCGCAGGGAAGCAGCCAGGCAGGGGTCGGACCTGCAGGTGCGTCTCGCCCTTTCGCTGGAGGAAATCGCCCAGGGAGTTGAGAAGACGATCAAGCTGAAGCGGCTGGACCGCTGCGAGACCTGCGGAGGAAGCGGAGCCAGGGTTGGGACAGGGGCCAAAACCTGCCCGACCTGTCACGGCTCGGGCCAGATCAGGCAGGTGTCGCGTTCCTTCTTCGGGCAGTTCGTGAACGTCTCGACCTGTCCGCATTGTCAAGGGGACGGAGAAGTCCTCGCCACACCTTGTCCACAGTGCGGAGGGGAAGGTCGGATCAAAAAGGAGATCACGATTACGGTGAAGGTGCCGGCCGGAGTGGCAAGCGGCAACTACATCCCGATCCGGGGCAAAGGGAATGTAGGACCCAAGGGCGGGCCGCCCGGGGATGTATTGGTCCATATTGAGGAGAAGGAGCACGAGATCTTCGAGCGGCGGGAGGACGACATCATCTGCCAGGTACCGGTATCCTTCAGCCAAGCGGCCTTGGGCGCGGAGGTGGAGGTTCCGACTTTGAACGGGAAGGTCTCGATGACGGTTCCGGCAGGTACGCAAAGCGGAAAAGTCTTCCGGCTTCGCGGGAAGGGGATCCCGCACCTCTCAGGAAGAGGAGCCGGGGACGAGTACGTGGAGATCGTGGCTTGGACGCCTACGAAACTCTCGGGCGAAGAACGGAAGCTTTTCCAGGAGCTCGGAAAGCAAGAGAATCCGAAGGTTCCGAAGGCTCAGAAGGGCCTGTTCGACCGAATCAAAGACGCTTTTGGGGGATAAGCAGGAACCCCGGCCTGATGGACGCCTTCTATTGCCCGCCTGAAGAGGTCCACGGGGAGAGGATAGTCATAACCGGGGAGGAGGCACATCACCTGATGCGGGTGATGCGGCACCGGGTCGGGGATGTTGTCGCGGTCGTGGACGGCACGGGAGGGGAGTATGACGCCTGCGTGGAAACCCTTTCCCCGGAACGGGTAGAATGCCGGATCAAGGCCCGAAGGAGACGCACGGCTGAGCCCATCGCCCAGGTGGTCCTGGCCCAGGCCCTGGCCAAGGGGGCGCACTTCGACTTCGTCGTGGAGAAAGCCACTGAGGTGGGGGTGGCAGGCATCATCCCGATGACCACGGAGCGGACCATCGTGGCCCTGGAGGAAGAGCAGAGGAAGGAGCGCTGGAGGAAGATCGCGATCGCGGCGATGAAGCAGTCCGGGCGCTCTGTCCTGCCAGGTATCGAAGGGGTAAGCGGGTTTCGGGATGTGGTGCTGAGGGCCAAGGAGTACGATTTAGCCCTGATAGCCTGGGAATCCGAGAGGGAGAAACTACGGGACTTGATGAAATCCGCCAGGAGCGTAAGAAAGGTGCTGGTCCTGGTGGGGCCTGAGGGGGGATTCAGCGAAGACGAAGTTAACTTTTCACGTTCCAAGCACTTGCGTACCTTCTCGATGGGAACGAGGAAACTCCGGACAGAGACTGCGGGAATTTTGGCCGTGTCCTTGGTCCTACACGAACTTGGAGATCTTGGGTAAGAGACTGCAAAGAAGATGATTATGGGAGGCTCACTTGAGGTTTTAAGGACCGCATCAGAAGGTTTGAACGCCCAATGCACGAGGCAATCTCTCCCTGATCCCTCCCTGATTCCTCCCTCACCTTAAAGGCAGGCCTTACCTCATTCTCCCGTAGGGAGAATGAGAAAACCGATTCTCGGTCCTGCTCTGAGCCGGGGATGCCCGAGGAGTTGACGCAGAGGAAGTTTTGGACTGCCTGTTCTGTAAGATCATTGCCGGGGAAAGGCCCTCCCGAGTGGTGTATCAGGATGAGTGGGCCTTCGCTTTCGACGACATCCATCCCCAGGCTCCGACCCATGTGCTCGTGGTGCCCAAGAGGCACATCGCTTCCCTGGCTGAGATGACGAAAGAGGATAAAGCCGTGGTAGGGCACCTATACTGGGTGGCTCGGGAGATCGCCAGGGAGCGGGGAATCGAGGCCGGGGGCTACCGAACGGTTATCAACACCAACCGGGGAGCGGGACAGACGGTCTTTCACCTTCATCTTCATCTCCTCGGGGGAAGAGCCTTCCAGGGAAAAGAGATGAAAGGCAGGGGAGAAGCTTGAACGGACTGGATATCGTCCTTCTCATAATCCTCGCAGTGTTCATCCTGTTAGGGTTCAGGAAGGGGCTGCTCAAAGAAATCGTCGGCTTCATCGGCCTGGTGGTCGCGTTCTGGGCTGCGATGAGGTTCACCAAGGCCGCAGCCGGGCTCGTATCGAAGTTTTCTTTGCCCGCCCGGGAGGCGGTAGCCTTCCTGGTCATCCTGGTCGGGGTTTTCCTCCTGTTTCAGCTGGCCGGATTCCTGCTCCGGAAGCTCATCAAGGCTTCGCCCTTAGCCATCCTGGATCGCTTGGGCGGAGTGGCCTTAGGCTTGCTAAAAGGAGGGCTGCTCTTGTCAATTTGCCTCTTGGTCCTGACCTTGGCTCCCCTGTCCAAGCCCTGGGCCGAGAAGGTGGAAGGGTCGTTCGCGGCGCGCGGGGTGAGGCAGGTGGCTCCGCTGGTTTATCAGGCCACCAAAGCCATCGGGCCTGGTCTGCATGCCTTATACGAGCATTTCATGGCCAAAGTTGATGAGCCGACCCGGAAGCAGGTGGAGCAGGTTCATAAGATGATCGATGAAGGGGCGAAAGTAAAAGCGGGTCTGGACACGCTAAAGAGGCATCTGGACAGCCTGTCGAGCAGGAGACAAGACAGTCCCAAACCACCACCTTCTCATCCCCAGTAAAGCTTACGTCATGGACGCGCACGCCTTAGAGGTCCTGGAATTCGACAAGGTAAGGCAGATGCTTTCCGGAAAAGCTGCCTCGGTCTTGGGAAAAGAGGCGGCCCTTTACATCCTCCCTGAGACCGACTTGGAAAGCGTCCGCGAAAGTCAGGCCCGGACCGCGGAGATGCGAAAGCTGATCGCGTTCGGGGAAGGCCTGGGCCTGGATGGAATCAAAGATATCCGGGAGCCGCTTCTGCGGCTCAAGGCGGAAGGAGCGAGCCTCGCTGCGAAGGAGCTCTGGGACGTAGCCACCACCCTGGCAGCAGGCCGACGGGTGAAGAGGGCCGTCCATTCCAAGAAAGAGCATTTGCCCCTGCTTCTGGAGGTTTCCCGGCCGATCGCAGTCTTTGAGGATATCGAAAAGGCCGTGGAGCACGCCCTGTCCCTGGAGGGAGAGGTGCTGGATCGAGCCAGCGACGCGTTGAAGAAAATCCGCAGAGAGAAGCAAGTGGTCAGGGGCCGGATCCACGAGAAGCTCACCGCGATCCTCTCCTCCCAGGTCGGGGCCAAGGCTGCCCAGGAAGCGATCATCACGGTGCGGGAGAACCGCTACGTCATCCCGGTAAGGGCCGAGGAGCGGAGCAAAATCAAAGGCATCGTGCACGACACCTCTTCCTCGGGCGTCACCATGTTCGTGGAGCCTCTGGCCACGGTGGAACTGAACAATAAGCTCAGGGAGTTGGAGCTCGCGGAGAAGCACGAGGTGGAGCGTATCCTGGCAGAGCTTTCCGGACGGATGCGCCAGAACCTGGAGGAAATCCAGCGTGATCTGGACATCCTGACCGAACTGGATGTGCTCTATGCCAAGGCCAGTCTGGCGGATTCGCTCCAGGCCTTTGAGCCCGTCCTGGACCCCAAGGGTCGGATCAATCTCAAGGCCGGAAAGCATCCACTCCTGCTGAAAGCGCTGGGCAAAGAAAAGATCGTGCCCTTAGACCTCTCCCTGGGCGATGGATTCACGGCTCTGGTGGTCACAGGGCCGAACACGGGCGGCAAGACCGTGGCTTTGAAGACCGTGGGGCTTCTGGTCCTGATGGCCCAGGCCGGAATCCCGGTTCCGGCCAGTGAGGGGAGCGTGCTTGGGATGTTCGAAAACATTTATGCGGACATCGGAGACGAGCAGTCCATCGAACAATCCCTCTCCACTTTTTCCTCTCATATCCGGGAGGTCGCCAAGGTACTAAAGGAGGCCGATGAGCGTTCCTTAGTGCTTTTGGATGAGATCGGCGTGGGTACGGATCCCAACGAGGGCGCGGCCCTGGCTATGGCGGCCCTGGATGAGCTGAGCGACCGGGGAGCAAGGGTCGTGGCCACGACGCATTATGGGAGCCTCAAGGTTTTTGCGCACTCCCATCCCCGGATGGAGAACGCCTCGATGGAGTTCGACCGCGAGACCCTGGCGCCCACCTACCGGCTTGTGATGGGCGTTCCGGGTGGAAGTTACGCCATGGAGATCGCAGAACGGCTGGGGCTTTCCTTGGAGGTCATCGCAGAGGCCAAGAAGCTGGTCAGTCAGGAGGGACTCCGGCTCGGAGAGTTAATCCAAAATCTCGAAGAGAAGGTGCGCCAGGCCGGGGCGGAACGGGAGACCTTGGAAACCAAACGCCGCGAAGCTGAGAGGGACAAACTATACTACGAAGCCAAACTCCGTGAGGCCAAGGAGGAAGCGAAGGAGATTAAAAAAAGGTCCCAGGAGGAGGCTCAGGCCCTGCTTCGCGAAACCAAGCAGCGGTTAGGAACCATCATTGCCAAAATCCAGGAAGAGCAGGTCACTCAAGAGGACATCGCAAGGGCGAAACAGGCATTTGCCGAGGAGGAGAAAAAAGTAGCGAAACAACAAATGCCGGAAGTCCAGGAATCTATAAAGCCTATCGAGAATCCCCAGGTCGGGGAGAGAGTCTGGGTCCAAAGCCTGAACCGGGAGGGCACCCTGATCGCCTTTTCAGGCAAGAAGGCGCGAGTGGAGGTTGGCGGAATTAAGGTCGAGATTACCCTCTCCTCTCTGTCCCGCCGGGAGGCGAAGGGTGAAGAAGCCGGGAAGGTCCGCGTGACCTTTAACCGCGACCGCTCCTTTTCCCCGGAATTGATGCTCTTAGGGTTGAGGGCCGACGAGGCCTTGGAGAGACTGGACCAGTATCTGGATGAAGCCGATCTTGTAGGGGCGAAGCAGGTGCGGGTGGTCCATGGAAAGGGGTCCGGGATCTTGCGCAAAAAAGTGGGGGAAACCTTGGAAAAGGATCAACGTGTAAAAGCCCACCGTCTAGGGGAGTGGGATGAGGGGGGAGCCGGGGTCACTATTGTGGAACTGACATGAAGACTAACAACGAAAAACGCGAAGACCTGCAGAGATCATTGCAAGCCTGCCCACTCTTCCGGCGGGGCAAGTTGGACGCAGAGCAGGAGGCCTGGATTCAGTCGGAGGGGCTTTACGAGGTGCCGCTCTCGGCTTTGGAGCTGAATCGGAGAAGCCTGAATGCCCTTCGGAAACTCAAGGTGAAAACGTTAGACCAGCTTCTCGCTACCCCGTCGTCCGCCCTGTTATCGCTGAAAAATTTCGGCAAGATCTCCTTGGGGCTTCTTCGGGAGGAAGCCGAACGGTATCTGTGTCGAAAGAAGGATCTGCCCCTTCCCCCGCCCGGCCCCAGCCGCAGGATGATCGAGAGGAACACCCAGAGGACCCAAAAGATCGTCAAGCTGTTCTATGGCCTGGGAACCTACGCGGCAGTCGGGCGGAAGCTAAACCTCTCTCGGGAGCGGGTACGGCAGATATTGGAACGGGGTAGAGAGCGGCGCTGGATCCTCTGGGAGCCGGCCTCTTCGGCCCGACGAAAAGCTTTGCTCCGGGAGTGGAACCGGGGCAGGGTCAAGCAAGCCCTGAAGGAGTTGGGGAGCGTGGAGCAACTGAAGAACCGCTACAATCTGAAGCGCTGGGAAGTGAAATACTTGATGCAAGCTTACAAAGTGAATATGAACGCCTTGAGGCAGAAGAGTCGGACCGAGAAAACCTTAGCCGAGTACAAGGCCTGCCGCAAGGAGTTCGGGCACGACCCGTCCTCGACCGAACTGTTCCGTGCCCGGCGCTGGAAGCGACTCTTGCCCCGGATCCGCAAGATCTGGGGCTCGCTGGAGAACTTCCGGCGGGAGCGGAGGATCCCCATCCCCCAGCGGGGAGGGTTCTGGACTCCGGAGCGGACCGAGGCCTGGCGAAAGCGCATGATCGCGGAGGGGGACCATCGCCGACGGCTGAGGGGTGAGGTCCTGCTACGCTATTTGAGAAGACATGGGCTGGTGGGGATCGGTCAGGTGGAAAAGGTTTTAGGGGTCAGCTATTCTACAGCTCAAATGACCCTGGACAGCTTGGTGGCCAGGGGAAGAGTACGCATTTCTGCGGGAAAGCGCGGCCGGGTTTACAGCCTGGCGGGTCGCGGGTAACGGGGGCGTGCGTTTTCCCGATCGTCTGATCGAGGAGATCCGGGAGCGGAACGACCTCGTGGAAGTGGTCACGATGTACGTTCCCCTGAAGCGGGCCGGACGGAATTATACAGCTCGTTGTCCGTTCCATGCTGAAAAGACGCCGTCGTTCATGGTAAATCCAGAGAAGCAGTTCTACTACTGCTTTGGATGCGGCGCAGGGGGAGACGTATTCAGCTTCTTGAAGCAACACGAGAAGATGGAGTTTTCGGACGCGGTCCGCTTTCTGGCCAAGCGGGCCGGGGTAGCGCTCCCCAAAGAAACAAATGGAAGGGTCGAGGAAACAGAAGTCCTTTACGCCGCCAATGCCTACGCCGCCCGGTTCTTTCAGACAAACTTGAAAGGAGCGCAGGGCAGTGAGGCTCGCGCGTATCTAACCCGGCGAGGAATTTCCGAGGAGGTTGTGGAAACTTTCAACTTGGGCTATGCCCTGCCCTCCTGGGATGGGCTGCTCAAGGCCGCGCTTGCGGATAACCATCAACCCCGGGCCCTGGAGAGGGCAGGCCTCGTCCTGGCCCGCGAAGGCAAGGAGGGATACTACGATCGTTTCCGCCATCGTCTGATGTTCCCGATCGTGAACCTCTCGGGCAAGGTCGTGGGCTTCGGAGGACGCCGGCTGGACGAAAAAGAGGAACCGAAGTATCTGAACTCCCCGGAGACAGCGATCTATCAAAAAGGACGAGGGGAACTTCGGCTTCTCTACGGCCTTTATCAGACCAGGGGCGCAATCCAGGAGGCAAAGATCGCAGTGGTGGTGGAAGGCTATCTGGACTTCCTGACCCCTTACCAGGCCGGGGTCAAAAACATCGTGGCTACCATGGGCACAGCATTCACGCCGGACCAGGCCAGACTTCTGGGGCGGTTCGCGAACGAGGCGGTGTTGTTCTACGACAACGACGAACCCGGGCAGGCCGCGGTGGTCCGGGCCTTCGAGGCGCTCCTGGAATCGGACCTGGACGTTTACGTGGCAACGCCCCCTCCAGGGATGGACCCGGACGGCCTGGCCCGCAAGGAAGGAAAAGAGGGTCTGGAGAAGGCCATCGGTGAGAAACGGGACCTGATCGACTTCGAGTTGGATCGGCTGTCCAAAACCTGCGACCTGGGGAGCCCGGCGGGAAAATCACGAGCCATAAAAGCGGTCCTGGAGCTTTTGGCGAAGATCAAGGACGAGATCCGGCAGCGGGCTTATCTTCAGAAGCTGGCCGGGAAGATTGGGCTCTCCGAGGAAGTGCTCGCCCGGAGCCTGGCGAAAAGGTCGAGTAGGGCTCAGCCCGAAACCGCGCCCAAGGTGAAGAGCCAGCGAGAGGTCTCCCTGGAGCGTGAGGTCCTACGGCTCCTGGTCAAAGAGCCCGGGAGGTTCAATGCGGTTCGAGAACTCGGCGAAGCTCCCTTCAGGGATCCGGCCGCCAACGAGGTCTATGCTCTGCTCGCCCAGGGGAAGAGGCTGGATTTCGCGGGTTTCATGAGCCAGCTTGAATCCGAGGAAACCCGACAGATGGTGGCTTCCTGGGCCTTCAAGGAGAAGGAAGAACAGGAGGAGCGGTTGTTTGAGAAATGCTTGAATGAGTTGAAAGAGCTGCGGAAGAAGGAACACTCCCAGGCCCTTCTTCGCAAGATCGCCGAGGCGGAACGGGCCAAGGATCAGGCGGTCGCCCGCACCCTGACCTCGGAATACCAAGGCCTGGTGAGGAGGGACGAGAGAAAATGAATCGGGCGATGCTCAAAAAGCGAATCAACAAGCTCATCGCCATTGGCAAAGCCAAGAAGCTCATCACCTATCAGACGATCAATGAGATCCTGCCCGAGGACATCATCTCTCCGGACGAGATCGACAACATCATGATGATGCTCCGGGAGATGGGCATCGAGGTGGTGGATTCCGAAGATCAGGTCGCCTCTGCCAAGGCCAGAGGCCGAAGGCGGCGCAGGGAGCCCGGACCACCGGAGCCCATCACCCGTTTCGATGACCCGGTGCGGACCTATCTTCGAGAGATCGGGCGGGTTCCGCTTTTGGACCGGGACCGCGAGACTGAGATCGCCATGCGGATCGACGCCAACAAGCGGGAGGTCGTGCGCTTGGTCTTCTCCTGCAAGTCCTGCATGAGGGAGTTCCTCGAGGAGGTTCGCCGCGTCGAAAAGGGCAAAATTCCCCTGGAGGATTTTATCCAGATCGACCTTGGGGGATGGAGTCCACGATACTCCGGATGGCGAGAGAGACAACGAGCGCTGGCCCTGATCCGCAAGGCCCGTCGCTCGACCCAAGAGCTGGAACGTCTGACGCGCAAAATTCGGGACAGCATGAGCGAGCGGCGCCGAGAAGCGATCCAGGCGGAGATCTCGGAGAAACGGGAGGAGGTAGCCACTCAGATGGCTGCCCTTCGGCTCCACCCCCGGCTGTTAGAGGGAGCCGTGACCAGGCTCCGGCAGATGGTTCAGGAGACTGAGATTCTTTTTGACGAGATACAGACTTGCGAACAGGAGATCGGAAACATATTGACGGAGCGCGAGTCTATCGCCAAAAAGCGGAGACGGGATCAGCAGAAGAAGCTAAGGCCCCGCCTCCGCGAGCTGGAAGCTCTGCGTAAGGAACGCGCGGCGAAAATCGGCGTGGCCAAGCGCAAGATTCGCAATCTCGAAGTCGAGGCTGGCCGATCGATTTCAGAGATCCGTCAGATCCTGGAAACCATTGCCGACCATGAAGAGTCTGTGCAGAGGGCCAAGCGGGAAATGGTCGAAGCCAACGTGCGGCTAGTCATCTCCACGGCCAAGCGCTATGCCAACCGCGGCCTGGAATTCTCGGATCTGATCCAGGAGGGAAATTCCGGATTGATGAAGGCCGTGGACAAGTTCAACTACCACAAAGGATACAAATTCTCGACCTACGCAACTTGGTGGATCCGTCAGGCGATCACCCGGGCGATTGCAGATCAGGCGAGGACCATCCGGGTTCCTGTGCACATGATCGATGCCATCAATCGGGTGGTCAAAGCCTCGCGCAAACTGGTCCAAGAGTTGGGCCGGGAACCGAGCCCTGAGGAGATAGCTGAGCGATTGGAGATGCCCTCGGACCGGGTGAAGGCTATCCTGAAGGTGGCCCAAGAACCCATCTCACTGGATAAGCCAATAGGAGAAGATGAGGATAGTCACTTCGGAGACTTTGTGGAGGATCCTGCGGCCTCGTCTCCCTCCCGATCTGCGGCCTACCTCTTGCTCCAAGACCAAATCGAACAGGTTCTCGGAACCCTGACCAAGCGGGAGGAGCGGGTGATCCGGCTGCGCTTCGGGATTGGAGATGGATTCCCCAGGACCTTGGAGGAGGTCGGGGTGATGTTCAATGTAACCCGGGAGCGTGTCCGGCAGATCGAGGTCAAAGCCCTGCGTAAACTCAGGCATCCCAGCCGGAGCCAGAAACTCAGGGGGTACGCTGAGGGAGTAGGATAACTTTTCCCTCAATTTGGTTCTTTGACTTGAAAAACATATCCTGGTTTCGCTCGGAATTTCCCATCATCAGGCGCCTCACCTACTTAAACCATGCCAGCCATGGGCCGATGAGCCTCAGGGTGAAGCGGGCAGTGGAAGGTTTTCTCGATAGCCAGATGCGCACCGAGCACGCCCACGACGAGGCCTCGTTCCGAAAAATGGATGAGTGCCGAACGATCTTAGCCCGCATGCTCGGATGCGAACCGTCAGAGATCGGCCTGGGATATGACACAAGCTACGGGCTCAACGTTGCCGCCCACGGCTTGGATCTCCGGAAGGGAGACGAGGTTCTGCTCTCGAACGTTGAGTTTCCGGCGAACGTCTATCCCTGGCTGGCACTCCGCAGGAAGGGGGTCAAGGTAAAATTCTTCAAGGCCAGAGATGACTTAGCGGACTTGAAAAGCATTTTAAGCGGCCTCACGGGACGCACGAGAATCCTGGCCCTATCCTGGGTGCAGTACTTCAACGGGTATCGAGTGGACCTCAAAGCCACGAGCGACCTCTGCCACCAGAGGGGGATCTTCTTTGTAGTGGACGGGATTCAAGGCTTGGGGGCGATGCATTTGAACGTGAGGCAGATTGGGGTGGACTTCCTCTCCGCGGGCGGGGCCAAATGGCTCCTCTCGCCGCATGGGTCAGGCTTTTTCTTCGTCTCCAAGCGAATGCTGCCGAAACTCAAGCCCGCCTTTGCCGGGTGGCTGGGGGTGGACTGGAAAACGGATTGGGGGAACCTGCGAGACTACAAGCGGAAGCCCTTTCCGGATGCCCGCAAGTTCGAATTGGGCACACATCCCTATCAGGACATCTACGGCTTCCGGGAGGCCCTCGGCATGCTTTCCGAGATCGGGATGAAAACAGTGGAGAGAAGGATCCTGAGCCTCACCGGAAGGCTTCTGGATTACCTCCGCGAAAGTCCTTACGAGATCAGGAACTCGCTTGACCCCAGACACCGTTCCGGGATCATATCCTTCACGGGAAGAAGGGATAAGGATCTGATGGAGGCCTTAAGGCGCGAGAAAATCAGCGTGTCCTACCGCGAGGGTGGGGTACGGGTTTCGCCGCATTTTTACAATAACGAACAAGAAATCGATCGCTTGATTGCGGTCTTGAAGCGCGAAGCTTGAGGAGGTGTGTTTTGAAGAATATTCTCTGCATACTGTGCTTAACCGTTCTGGCTGGGTGCTTCAATAGCCCGGTGGAGATCATGCCAGTCCCGGGGGGAAGGCCTGTGCCGCCCCCCATCGTGCTCGTAGTGAACAATCCCTCCACTAGCCTGAACCAGGTCCAGACGACCTGCAGCGTAAAGTCCTCGGACGGCCGTACTACCTACGGGAGCGTCCTCGGAACGCTGGCTACGGGCGGAGCCAACGACAGCACATCGGCCGAGACGGACAGCCTGACCGTAAACCTTCCGGCCAATGACCTCTACCGCATGGAGATCGAGCTTGTGGTCCTGGGGCCGAACGACCTCAACCGCTCCGGGATCTGGTCGAACCTGACCTATCTCCCCCCGGGCGTCCATCGGTTAGTTTTCTCTTACATCCGGTTTTCTCAGCTTGATGCGGTGGGCTGCACGGGTTATCTGGGGTCGGTGGCCGTGAACCTGAGGTAGAAAAAGGGCCCTTAGCTCAAGGGTAGAGCAGCGGACTCATAATCCGTCGGTCCTGGGTTCGAATCCCAGAGGGCCCACCATGGCGTTATCAGATTTTGGATTTTCTAAATTCCTGCTGCAGAGGCTTGTAATCCAAAATCTAAAATTTTGCTTGCATTTAAGTCCTCAACTTCGCTATAATGAATGATCATTCTGATATCGCAGAAGCCGTTGTTCGGGTGCGCGAGCGCATCGCCCTCGCTGCCCGGAGGAGCGGACGGAAGCCCGAGGACGTCCTGCTCGTAGCTGTGAGCAAGACCGTACCGGCTGCAGGAATCCGGGAGGCCATCGCCGCGGGGATCACGGAGATCGGCGAGAACCGGGTTCAAGAGGCCGCTGAGAAACATCACGAAGTACAGGGACCCGTCCGCTGGCATCTGGTGGGTCACCTGCAGACCAACAAGGCCGGGAAGGCGTTGGAGATCTTCGATTGGATCCATTCCATCGATTCCCTGCATGTAGCTCAAGCCGTAGGGAAGCGGGCGCAGGAAAGGGGCAAGGGGATCCCGGTGCTCATGGAGGTGAACACCTCCGGGGAAGCATCTAAATACGGCATCACCCCGAAGCGGGCGCTGGAGGAAGTTGAGCAGATCGGGAGGATCGAAGGGATTGAGGTGAAGGGCCTGATGACCGTCGGCTTGTTCGGACCCGAGAAGGAGGTGCGGGGCTGCTTTCACACCTTGAGGGAACTGCGGGAAGAGATCACCAGGCGCGGCTTTCCCGGAGTCACGATGGAGCACCTCTCGATGGGGATGACCAGCGATTTCGAGGCAGCCATCGAAGAGGGTGCGACGATGGTACGAATCGGCACGGCGATCTTCGGAGCGCGAAGTTAAGGGGGAAAAATGGCAAAGGTCACACCGCTGGACATTCGCAAGCAGACGTTCAAGAAAGCCATGCGGGGCTACGAGGCCGGCGAGGTTCAAGCCTTCCTGGAGATGCTGGCCAAGGAGTTCGAGGAGCTGGCCCGGGAGAATTCTGCCTTGGCCGAACGCATGGCCGGGCTGGATGCCCAGATCGAGGATTACCGGAAGATGGAGAAGGCTCTCCGGGAGACCATGCTCGCGGCCCAGCAGACTACGGAGGGGATCAAAGAGAATGCCCGGACCGAGGCCGACCTTCTGCTTCGGGAGGCCCAGCACAAGGCTGAGGGGATCGTGGCCGAGGCACGCCATAAGGCCCAGGTCCTCCAGCGGGATGTGGCCACCCTGGAACAGCAGCGCAACGCCTTCATCGCCCAGTTCAGGAGCCTGGTGGAATCCCAACTTAACCTTCTGGACGAGATGTACTCCGGCAAGTCGACGGCCGCTCCACAGTCTCCCAAGGCTGAGGCCCTGGAGGAGGACTTTTAATGGAGAAGTCCAATCAGCCCCCGGTGGCCAGGCTTCGTATTCACGTGACTCCCAAGGCCAGGCGGGAGGAGGTTTCGGAGATCCGTCCAGGCGGCGTGATCGGGGTGCGCGTCACCGCCCCTCCGGTCGAGGGCGTGGCCAACGCCCATCTGATCGCGTTTCTGGCCGAGGTCCTGGGCCTCAGGCGGCGGGCGGTCCGGATCGCCCACGGGGAGCGCTCGCGTGAGAAAACGATAGAGGTCGTAGGCCTCAGCCAGAGAGATGCCGAAAAGGCGCTCTGGGCGATGAGCAAAGAGGCGCGATGTCGGAGTTGAGGAAGCGGATCGAGGAGACCGCTTCCACGCTCAAAGCGAAGGTCGCCACTCGCCCGGCGATTGGTTTAATCCTGGGAACCGGAATGGGGGGGCTGGCCCAAGACATCGCCGTGGAAGCCGTCATCCCCTACGAAAACATCCCCTATTTCCCGGTCTCCACTGTGGAGAGCCATGCCGGAAAGCTCATCTTCGGCAAGCTCTCCGGGAAGCCGATCGTGGCCATGCAGGGGCGGTTTCACCTCTACGAAGGCTACTCCATGGAGCAGATCACCTTTCCGGTCCGGGTGATGAAAGCCTTGGGGGCCGAGATCCTGGTGGTCTCCAATGCCTCAGGGGGGGTGAATCCGCTGTTCAAAAACGGAGATACCATGGCCATCGTGGATCACATCAACCTCTTGGGCCAGAACCCACTCATTGGGAAAAATGATGAACGCTTGGGGCCGCGGTTTCCGGATATGTTCGAATGCTACGACCGAAAGCTCCTGTCCCAGGCCGAGGGCGTGGCCCTTGAGGAGGGGATCCCTCTGGTCAAAGGTGTTTATGCGGCGGTCACCGGCCCCAATCTCGAAACTGCTGCCGAGTATCGCTATCTGCGCATCCTCGGAGCCGATGCTGTGGGCATGTCCACGGTCCCGGAAGTCCTGGTGGCGCGACATTCGGCGATGAGGATCTTAGGGTTTTCCCTGATTACGGATATGGGCCTTCCCGATGCCCTGAAGCCGACCAAGATCGAAGAAGTACTGGCCATAGCCCGCGAGGCCGAGCCCAGGCTTCGCCTGCTGATCACGAGAACGATGGAGAGGATCGCATGAGTGTCCTGGTCGTGGGCTCCGTGGCCCTGGACAGCATCCGGACCCCCTTCGGGCACGTGAGCGATGCGATCGGGGGATCGGCGACCTACTTTTCGGCCAGTGCGAGCTTCTTCAGCACGCTCAAGGTCACGGCCGTGGTGGGGGAAGATTTCCCCCTCCACGAGCTCGACTTTTTAGCGGACCGCGGCGTTGACCTTCGGGGGTTGGCGGTGGTTTCCGGCCAGAAGACCTTCCGCTGGCAGGGAAAATACGACTACGACCTCCACGATGCTGAGACCCTCAAGACCGAGCTGGGCGTGTTCGAGAACTTTCATCCCAAGATCCTGGAAGCCTATCGCGATGTGCCCTATGTGTTCCTGGCCAACATCGACCCCGAGCTCCAGCTGGAGGTCCTTAGCCAGGTTCGCAGGCCCAAACTGGTGGCTTGCGACACGATGAACTATTGGATCGAATCCAAGCGACCCCAGCTTTTCGAGACCATGGCCCGGGTTCAGGTCATGGTCCTGAACGACGCCGAGGCCCGGCAGCTGACCCAGGAACCCAACCTCGTGAAGGCGGCACGCGCCATCCAACTCTTCGGACCCAAGATCGTCATCGTGAAGAAGGGTGAGCACGGAGCGCTGATGTTCTACGACGAATCCGTGTTCTCGGCACCCGCCTATCCCATGGAAGAGGTTGTGGATCCTTCCGGGGCCGGGGACAGCTTCGCCGGCGGCTTCGTGGGCTCGCTGGCCCGCAAGGGGAGCACGGACGAGGCCAGCGTGCGCCAGGCGATGATCTACGGCAGCGTGATGGCTTCCTTCTGCGTGGAGAACTTCGGCATTGAGAGGTTCAAGACCCTGACCGCGGAAGAGATCGTAAGCCGATTCCGGGAGTTTCAGAAGATCTGCCATTTCGACCCTCTGGATGTGCAGTAGACAAGGCATTATGTACAAGCCCGTCCTCCAAGCGTTAAATTTCCCCCAGCTCGAAAACGGGATCCTCCGCTTCTGGCAGGAAAGCCGCGCCTTCGAGAAGCTCGTTCGGAAGCTCGCCCAAAACCCCAAGCGCTGGGCTTTCCTGGACGGCCCGATCACGGCCAATAACCCGATGGGCGTGCACCACGCCTGGGGCCGGGCCTACAAGGACATCTTCCAGCGCTACCGGGCGATGAAGGGATTCAATCAACGTTTCCAAAACGGGTTCGACTGCCAGGGGCTCTGGGTGGAAGTGGAGGTGGAAAAGGAGTTGGGGTTTACCTCCAAACGGGACATCGAACGTTTTGGGGTCGCGGAGTTTGTCGAAAGGTGCAAGGAGAGGGTGCACCAATATTCCAAGGTGCAGACAGCCAGTTCCATCCGGATGGGAATGTGGATGGACTGGGGCGATTGGGATACTTCCCGCAGCGATCCGGATTGGCTCCGGAAGTCTCACTCTTATTACACCTTGGCCGAAGAGAACAACTATACCATCTGGTTCTTCCTCAAGAAATGCCACGAGCGGGGCTGGATCTACAAGGGGCACGACGTCATGCCCTGGTGCTCGCGGTGCGGCACGGCGATCTCGGACATGGAGATCGCCACCGAGGGCTATCAGGAATTGACCCATCCCGGGGTCACCCTCAAACTGCCCATCCTCGGACGGGACAGGGAGTTCCTTCTGGTCTGGACGACCACGGCCTGGACCCTTACGTCCAACGTGGCGGTCTCCGTGCATCCGGAAAAGACCTATGCCAAGGTGAAGCAGAACGACGAAGTCTATTATCTCGCCAAGAGCCTGACGAGCCAACTTAAAGGGAGCTACGAGGTCCTGGACGAGCTGCCGGGGAGCGGGATGGTGGGCTGGCGCTACCGCGGCCCGTTCGACGAGCTTCCAGCCCAGCAAGGCATCGAGCACCGTGTGGTGGCCTGGGAGGAGACGAGCGAGGAGGAGGGCACGGGGCTCGTGCACATCGCGCCGGGCTGTGGGAAGGAGGACTTCCTCTTAGGAAAAGAAGAAAGCCTGGCCGTGGTCGCACCCCTGGATGAGTTCGGCATTTACCTCGCCGGCTTCGACTGGCTCACGGGCCAGGATGTCCAGAAGGTCGCCCAGCCGATCATTGAGGATTTGAGGCAAAAGGGCATTCTTTACAAGGCCGAAGACTACACCCACCGTTACCCGGTATGCTGGCGCTGCGACAGCGAGCTCATCTTCCGTCTGGTGGACGAGTGGTTCATTTCGATGAAGGAGCTGCGCCACGAGATCATGGAATCCGTGGAGCAGGTCGAGACCTGGATCCCGGCCTTCGGAAAGGAACGGGAGCTGGACTGGCTCAGGAACATGTCGGATTGGTGCATCTCCAAGAAGCGCTACTGGGGCCTGGCCCTGCCGATCTACGAGTGCGCCTGCGAGAATTTTGACGTCCTCGGCGGGCGGGAGGAGCTCAAATCCCGGGCCGTGGAGGGCTGGGAGGTATTCGAAGGCCATTCTCCCCACCGCCCGCACATCGACGCGGTCAATATCGCTTGTTCCAAGTGCGGCAGTAGAGTCATGCGCATTCCGGACGTGGGCAACCCTTGGCTGGACGCCGGGATCGTGCCCTATTCCACGGTGCGCCCGACCCAGGAGCGGAACGACCCCACCAGGGGATACCCCTTCGACAGAAGCTATTGGTCGGAGTGGTTCCCAGCTGACTTCATCACCGAGTCCTTTCCGGGCCAGTTCCGCAACTGGTTCTACGCCATCCTTGCGATGAGCACGGTCCTGGAGAAGAAGTCCCCGTTCAAAAAACTCCTGGGCTTCGCCACGCTCAAGGACGAGCACGGCGAGGAGATGCACAAGTCCAAGGGCAACGCCATCTGGTCCGACGAGGCCGCGGAGAAGATGGGCGCGGAGGTGATGCGCTGGTTGTTCGCCGGCCACAACCCGGAGCTGAACCTGAACTTCGGGTTCGCAACCGGGGAGGAGGTCAAGCGCAAACTCCTGACCCTCTGGAACGTGTATTCCTTCTTCGTGACCTATGCCGAGATCGACGGGTTCAAGCCAGGAGGGAAATCAAACCCGCCCCAGGCCCGCCCGGTGCTGGATCGCTGGATCCTCTCCCGCCTGCACGGCCTGGCCCGGGACGGAGGCCGGCATTACGAAGCGTTTGATACGGTTGCGATCGTGCGGCAGGCGGAGGCCTTCTTAGAGGCTCTCTCCACCTGGTACGTCCGGCGCTCCCGAAGGCGGTTCTGGAAGTCCGAGGACGACCAGGACAAGCGGATGGCCTATGAGACCCTCTACGAATGCCTGGTTGTTCTGATCAAACTCTTGGCCCCCATCCTGCCTTTCCTCACCGAGGAGATGTACCAAAACTTGGTGCGCTCGGTGGACGCCGGAGCTCCGGAGAGCGTGCACCACTGCGAGTTCCCGGTTAGCGACCAATCCCTGATTGCGCCCCAACTCGAGGAAGCGATGGCCTTCGTTCGGCGGGTTGTGGCCCTGGCCCGGTCCCTGCGGAACGACCGTCAGGTCAAGGTCAGGCAGCCTCTGCCCATGCTTGTGGTCAGGGCCGAAAGCGAAGTCGAAAGAGAGGCCCTGTCCCTTCTGGGGGAGATCGTCAAAGAGGAGTTGAATGTCAAAAGCCTGGAGGTTCGCCCAACCCTGGAGGGCTTCTGGACCTACACCTTGAAACCCCGCTACGACCGTCTGGGTCCGAAGTTCGGCAAGGAGGCCAGGGCAGTGGGCGAGGAGCTCCAGACCGTTCAGGCGGAGGTCGTGGTCAAACTGGCCAATGGGGAGCTGGCGTTCATCGAGATGAAGACCGGGAAGGTATACCGGGACGACGTGGAGATCTTGAAAGTCGAGAAGCCGGGATGGGCCCTGAAGGAGGAGGACACCCTGGCCCTGGCCTTGAACCTGACTCGTTCCGAGGTCCTGGAGGATGAGGGCTTTGCCCGGGAGTTCGTCCACTTGGTCCAGGCCATGCGCAAGGAAGCCTGCTTCCAGGTCACGGACCGGATTCACATCCGGTATCAGACCACCGAACGCCTGAGGCAAGCGCTGGCCCGGCAGAGGGAGTACGTCAAGCGCGAAACCCTGGCCCTGACCCTTGCCGACGAAGACGGGCAGGGGGACATCGTGAAAGAGCAAAACGTGAATGGGGAGAAAGCGATGATCATTTTGTCACGGGAGGGAGGGGGGTGACCCACGTGTTTTCCAAAAAAGAGCTGGAGAAGTTCGAGAAGAGTCTCTTGGAGGAGCGCAAGCGCCTGAACGGGATCCTGGACGTGATGAAGAAGGAGATTTTCGAGCGCTCGACCAAGGATTCCTCGGGGGATCTCTCGGCCTACTCCTTCCACATGGCCGATCTGGGGACCGATGCCATCGACCGCGAGCGGGAGTACATGCTGGCCTCCAGCGAGGGGAAGCTGCTGCTCGAGGTGGACGACGCCCTGCGGAAGATCTACGAGGGGTCCTACGGCCGCTGCGAGAAGTGCACCAAGCCCATCGAGAAGACCCGCCTGGAGGCGATGCCTCACGCCCGGCTGTGCATGAAGTGCCGCAAAGAGGAAGATGGGGCCCGTGAGGCCCGGCAGTCCCGATAGCGATCGGGACCACCGGCTGCCTCTGCTCTTTGTCACCGGCCTTCTCTGGACCCTCCTCGACCAGCTCACCAAGGCCCTGGTGGCTTCCCGGATGGCCCTGGGGTCCTCGCTTCCCATCTTCGGTGATGCCGTTCGCCTGACCTATATCCGCAATCCGCAAGGTGTGTTCAGCCTGCATGTGGGCTCGAATGAGGTCTTTCTTTTTTTCTCCCTCGTTGCCATCCTGCTTATCCTTTTTTACTACTTCAAAGTAATAGGCCATTCGACCTGGAACCGTCTGGCCTTTTGCCTGATTTTGGGCGGGGCGATGGGGAACTTTATTGACCGGCTCCTCTGGGGCGAAGTGCGGGATTTCATTGATGTGAACGTTCCGGATATTCATATCGGGACTTTTCATTTGGACCGCTGGCCGGTGTTCAATGTGGCGGACAGCGGGGTGACCATTGGGGTGATCATGTTGCTTTTGGGGGTGGTTATATGGCGAAGGGGTATTTCATCCGAAAGTGAGAACGCTCCGACTGAAAATGATCAAGGTCAATTATGAAAAGAGCATTTCGATTCTCGGTATAGTATTAAAGGGAGTTCCTTTATGGGAATAAAAATTTATCAGATTGATGCCTTCACGAAGAAACCGTTTGCCGGGAATCCGGCGGGGGTTTGTCTGCTTCCCGCTCCGCGGGAGGCGGCCTGGATGCAAGACGTGGCCCGGGAGATGAATCTATCCGAGACGGCTTTTCTGGTTCCCCGAGAGGATGGCTACGACCTCCGCTGGTTTACCCCGGCGGTGGAAGTGGACCTCTGCGGGCATGCGACCCTGGCGAGCGCCCACGTGCTCTGGGAGGCTGGCTTGTTGGCGAAGGACAAGGAGGCGCGGTTTCACACTAAAAGCGGTCTGCTCACGGCACGGAAGGTGGGGGAGGAGATCGAGCTGGATTTCCCGGCCACGCCGCCGACCCCTTCCAGCGCGCCGGAGGGACTAAGCGAGGCGTTGGGGGTGGTTCCTAAATCCATCGGCAAGAGCCGGTTCGACTACCTCGTGGAGGTGGAATCGGAAGAGAAGGTCAGAAGGCTCAAGCCTGATTTTGAAAGGCTCACGCGGATTGAAGTTCGGGGCGTAATCGTCACGAGCATGGCCTCAACGCAAGGATTTGACTTCGTATCGCGGTTCTTTGCACCGGGAGCAGGGGTGCCGGAGGACCCGGTGACGGGCTCCGCGCACTGCACGCTGGGGCCGTTCTGGATGGAACGCTTGGGTAAGCAGGAAATGGTGGCCTATCAAGCCTCAGCCCGGGGAGGGATCGTGCAAGTTCGCGTAGAGGGGGATCGGGTGAAGCTGGGCGGAGAGGCGGTCACAGTCTTTCGCGGGGAGCTGGCGGATGTTTAAGTTTCATTGTGAAAAAGGGAACACCCACTATATATTGGGGTCAGGAAGCCCAAAGAGGGTGGGGAGGACGTGAAATGGGCGTGATGTGGGCGTGAAATAGTCGGAAACCCCTTGGGTTTTTGGCCCTCTTTCAGCCCTCCCTCTTTTGGGAACAGGTTTTAGTTAAACAGGCGTAACTGCGTGTTGTCGGCACTCGTTAAGAGACAAACTTGGGGAGACCACTATATGTAGTGGCTGCCTCGGTTAAGCTGGATGAAACAAATTGACTTTTTTTTCAGCCGGACCTCTTGACAAATTGGAATAAATCGCCTATATTCTTAGGTATAACTGATAGGAAGATAATGCCAAAAAGGGCCTTTTGGGAAGAAAGGAGTTGATCTTCATGGCACGGAAGATCGTATTGCTGATGTTGGCTGCGGCGCTCATGGCGGGCTGCGGCAAGAAGATCCGCACAGGCGGGACCCCAGGAGGGTCCCTGGTCGTGGGGGTCACGGACGAGCCCTCCACCCTGAACCCCTTGTTTTTGTCCCCGACCGCGACCACGGGTCAGGACATCGCCGGGAAGCTGTTCCTCTCCCTGCACCGTTTGAACGACAAGATGGAGATCGTCCCGGACCTGGCCGAGAAGTGGGTGTTCGCCGAGAACTTCTCGTACGTGACCTACTACCTGCGTCCGAACGTGAAGTGGAGCGACGGAATCCCGGTGACCTCGGCCGACGTGGTGTTCACCTTTGAGAAGATGAAGGACCCCAAGACGGGGTACCCCAATGCCCACGCCCTGGACCTGATCCAGAAGACCGTGGCCCTGGACAAGCACGCCGTGCGGTTCTACTTCAAGCAGGTCTATGCCGACGAGCTCTTGGACTCCGGGATCCTGGTCCTGCCCAAGCACGTCCTGGAGAAAGAGCCGGACCTTGCCAAGGCGGCCTTCAACACCCAGCCGGTCACGGACGGGCCCTTCCGCCTGGCCCTGTATCTGCCTGGAGACCGCATCGAGCTTGTGGCCAACCCGGAGTTCTATTACGGACGGCCGTATTTCGACAAGATTATCTTCAAGTTCTATCCGGACCAGGTTACGCTGCTGGCCGACCTCCAGGCCGGGAAAGTGGACTTTGCGCCCGAGCTCCCGGCCACGGAGTTCGCCAAGCTCAAGGGCGACCAGAGCCTGACCTTGATGGAATCCCCGTCCGCCTCTTACACCTACATCGCCTGGAACCTTTCCAGTCCGATCTTCTCCAGCCCCAATGTGCGCAAAGCCCTGACCCTGGCCATCGATCGCGAAGCCCTGGTCAAGGATGTCCTGGCCGGAAAGGGCCAGGTGGCCTCGGACCCGATCCCGGCCAATTCCTGGGCCTTCAACCCGGAGGTCAAGCCCCTGCCCTATGATCCGGGTCAGGCGAAGGAGCTTCTGACCAAGGAGGGGTGGGCGGTCAAGGAGGTTCAGAAGCCCAGGGAGCGCACCAAAGATACCCTGCTCGTCAAAGGGAATCGGCCCTTCGAGTTCTCCCTGATGACCAGCCAGGGGAACCGGGTCCGCCAAGTGATCGCCGAGCAGATCAAGAAGGACCTGGCGCCCCTGCGCATCAAAGTCATCGTGGAGGTCGTGGATGCCGCTACCTTTGCCCAGCGGGTCCTGGACAGGAAGTACGATGCCATGATCATGGGCTGGTCCACGGGCCTCAAGGTGGATCCTTCCCCGGTCTGGCACACGCCCAGTGGAGACGGGCAGAAGGGGCGGTACAACTTCGTGGGCTACTCCAATCCCAAAGCGGATACCCTGATGGATGAGGCCATGGCCAAATTCGACCGCCGACGGGCCAAATCCCTGTGGCAGAAATTCCAAGCCCTGATCGCCGAGGATAATCCCATCACGTTCCTCTATTCACCCACGAAACTCTCCGCAGTTTACGCCAAGGTCCAGGGGGTTAAGCCCAGCCCGATCGGGCTCATGGCCTCGGTGGACGACTGGTGGGCCCCCAAAGGCGATGCCCGCCTGGTGGAGAACCGCGTGTTCGCCGCGGTGACCTCTCCCCCTGAGACTGCGAATGTGGACCTCCAGGCGAGCCTGCTGGCAAAGGCCGAGAGCACGGCTACCGCACGCGCGCGGCGCGATTCGATCCGAGCCCTTGCCCAGGTGGACACCACCAAGCCCGTCGTACAACCGCCGATCGTAATAGCCAAAGTGGACACCAATGTCAAGCCCCCTCCGGTGGAGCCGCCCAAGGTGGAGACCCTTGCTACGCCGGAGATCCCGCCCACGAAGCCGGAGCTCATCCAGCTCTCAGCCCCGTCCTTTCCAGATGCTGCGCGCCAAGCCGGCGTTTCGGGAATGGTTTTCGTGAGGGTTACGGTCGGTCCGGATGGCAGCGTAAAGGATGCCCGAGTCGTGAAAGGCAATCTGGGCTATGGCTGCGAGGATGCCGCGCTGGCCGCTGCGAAAAAGAGCAAGTTCAAACCCGGAACCAAAAACGGCCAACCGGCCGAGGATGTCGCCACGATTCCATTCCGATTCGGGGAATAACACAGCGTTCGAAAGAGGAGGAGCCCCGATCGATCGGGGCTCCTTCTTGTTTTTCGGGGCTGACCCTCTTGCCTAAGCGTAAACCTCTTGCATTGCCCTAAAGAGGGTTCGCGCCGCCGCTTTCTTTCTCTGTCTTCTCACCTGCTCACTTCCTCTTGCTGGCTCCCGGCGCCAGGGGCTTGCTTCCGCCTTTGCACATAGGGCAATCCTCTGGAGCGAAGGATTCCACGACCTGGCGGTAGAGAGAGAAGATCGGGAGCCCGAATCCGGGGTCTTTCTCGCTGCGGTCGATCAGGACTCCGATCCCCTGAAGCTTGCCTCCGCCCCGTTCCACGGCGGCGATCGTGTCCATGACCGATCCCCCGGTGGTGAGCACATCGTCCACCACCAGGACTCTCTCTCCGGGAACGAGGGACATGCCCCGAAAGAAGCCTCTTCCTTCAGGACTCTTTTCGGCATAAAGGGCCCGCGTGCCGAGGTGCCGGGCCACGGCGAAGGCCAGGATGATCCCGCCGGTGGTCGGGCCCACCACCACGTCGATTTCGCTCCTCTGAAAGTGTTCTGCCAACGCCGCGCCGAGTCGGTCCGCATCGTGAGGGTACTCCAGGATCCGGAATTTCTCAAAGTAATAGGCGCTGTGGCGTCCGGAGGCCAGGAGGAAGTGTCCTTCCAGGAGGACGCCCCGCTTCTTCAGCAAGGCCTCGATGTCGGTTCGGCTAAGCTCCGGCATTTTCCATCTCCTTGAGGATGGCTTGTGCCGCCTCCCTGGGATTCGGGGCCGTGAGGATGGGTCTCCCCACTACGAGGTAGTCCGCGCCTCGGCGGATGGCTTCGCCTGGGGTGAGCACACGCTTCTGGTCGCCCATCTCGCTGCCTTGAGGACGAACGCCAGGGGTGAGCACGATGAACTCCCTTCCGCAGGCCTCCTTGATGGGAACGATCTCCTCGGGCGAGGCCACGACCCCGTCCAAGCCCGCACTGGAGGCCATCCGAGCGAGCATCAGGACCTCCTCCTCCAGGGTGCGGTTCGTCTCTCCCATTACGTCTTTCAGGCTGGCCTCTGTAAGAGAGGTCAGGACGGTCACGCCCAGGATTTTGGGTCCGGGACGGCCTTTCTCCTCGGACCAGTTCCAGACGGCCTTGGCCGCGCACTCCATCATCTCGAATCCTCCCAGGGCATGGACATTGAAGAGGTCAACGCCCAGGTCGCAGGCTGCCTGGGCGGTGCGCTCCACGGTGTTGGGGATGTCGTGGTACTTGAGGTCCAGGAAGACGTTAGCCCCCGTTTTCTTTATTGCCTCCACGGCCCTGGGCCCGGCCGCGGTGAAAAGCTGGTTCCCCACCTTGAAGAAGGAGACGGTCCCGCCCAGCTCCCGGAGGGCTTTTTCTTCCTCAGCGAGCGTGGCCACATCCAGGGCTACGATCAGCCGATCCTTTGCCGACATGCTCACCTCAATGCTTGGATTTTCACCCGGCCGGTTTTCAATAGGCCGATTTCTTTGGCTGCGCCGTAGGAGAGGTCGATGATGGCCTGGGTGAACGGGCCCCGGTCGTTGATGCGCACGATGACGTGCTTGCCGTTGGCCGGATTGGTGACCAGGACCCTGGTGCCGAAGGGCAGGGTGCGGTGGGCGGCGGTCAGGGCGTACTGGTCGAAGACCTCGCCGGAGGCGGTCTTTTTCCCATGGAACCCGGGGCCGTAGTAAGTGGCGTCGCCCTCCTGCTTGTAGTCCCCGGGGACCACGATAGGCTCTTGGGTTCCGCTCTTCATCACGGGCCGCGGGGCGCAGGCGGCCAGGCCCAAAGCGAGGGATATGAAAGCCAAGGATTTCACGTTCATCCGTTCATTACGCAGCACATCGTGCTAAAAATGGTAGCAGAGCGAGGGGGAAATTGTCAAGAGGGAAGAGGGGCTCTTCCTGGATATTCCCACCTTGACAAATTTCCACGAAAAAGAGTATCCTTGTAATAGAGGACGAACCGAAGAGAAGGGAAATGAAACGATTTCTGGTACGGTGGCTGATCAACGCCCTGGCCTTCATCGTGGTGCTTTTTTTGGGCCTGGTCACAGCAGACAGCCTATGGGCCGTCCTGGTCGCGGCCCTGGTCTGGGGACTCCTGAACGCGTTTCTGAAGCCCCTCCTCGTGCTCCTGACCCTGCCCCTGAACCTTTTGACCCTGGGGCTCTTCACGCTCATCATCAATGCTTTTCTCCTGGCCCTCACGGCCTGGCTGGTCAAGGGATTCGAGGTGGGGGACTTCAAGTCTGCAATCCTGGCCGCCCTGATCATCAGCGTGGTGAGCTTTTTTCTGTCCTGGATGGCTAGAGAGAAAAAATGAAGAAGCGCATCCAGAACCTGATGGAGCAGATCTGCGAGGAGGAGCTGGAAAGGCTCCTCACCCAGCACTCGGAGTACTGCCGCTGCGATGCCTGCCAGACGGATGTCCTGACCCATGCCCTGAACCACCTGCCTCCCCGCTATGCGGACAGCGAGCTGGGTCGGGCCGTGATCACCGTGGAGGGGAGCTACGAGCAGGTTCGGGCCAAGGTGGTCGTGGTGCTGCTCAAAGCCCTGGAGCTGGTCAAGAGGCATCCTCATCACTGAGGGGAGGGTTTGACGGTAAAGCAGTTAGACGATTTGGCTGAGCCGAACTATCAGAGGCTTTTCAGGGAGGGTCGGTTCGAGGAGAGGATCGCAGAGGGGCTTCAGCTTCTGCGGTCCTGTTCGCTTTGTCCCCGCAGATGCGGCGTGAACCGTCTGGAGGACGAACCCTCCGGGATGTGCGGGATCGGGCGCCGGGCCGAGGTGGCCTCCTACAACGCCCACCACGGCGAGGAGCCGCCGATCTCGGGATGGGCGGGCTCGGGCACGATCTTCTTCTCACATTGCAACCTGATGTGTGCCTACTGCCAGAACTACCCTATCAGTCAGTTGGGCGAAGGACGCCAGGCGAAGGCCGAAAATCTGGCCGGGATGATGCTCTCGCTTCAGGAGCAGGGCTGCCACAACATCAATTTCGTCACCCCCTCCCATGTGGTCCCGCAGATCCTTGAAGCCCTTGCGCTCGCAGCCTCCCGTGGCTTGCGCCTTCCCCTGGTGTATAACTCCAGCGGCTACGATTCATTGGAGGAGCTTTCTTTACTGGACGGCATCGTGGACATCTACATGCCGGACAGCCGGTACGGAGACAATGGGGAAGCCGCGGAATATTCAGGGGTCAAGGACTACGTGGAAGTCAATCGCGCCGCCTTGAAGGAGATGCACCGCCAGGTGGGCGATCTCATTTTGAATGCGGAGGGCCTGGCCCGGAGGGGCCTTTTAGTCCGACACCTCATTCTGCCCCACGGTTTGGCGGGGAGCGAAGAGGTTCTGAGGTTCCTTGCCGAGGAGGTCTCCCCCCGGACGTATCTCTCCTTGATGGCCCAGTATTTCCCGGCCTACAAGGCCGTGAAGGAGGAACGCTTGCAGAGGAGGATCACGGCCCGGGAGTATGAGAGAGCCGTGGAGCTAGCCGAGCGCTACGGCCTAGACCACGGCTGGATTCAGGAACATGCCTGATGCCCTCAGGCAACCATTCTCCTTGACAGGGAATCCTATTTCATGGTACAGTTAAACCCTTATGCGTAATGTCTTTTTCCTTTCCGCAGCCTTGCTCTGGGCCTTGGCCAGCGCGCCTGAAGCACTGACCCTTCCTTCCTTGGACTACGAGGCAGGCCCGGGCATCCAGGCTCCGCTCGGAGGATGGAACAAGGCCCTGGGCGCAGGCCCCGCCTTTGCCTTGAGAGTCGTTCATCCCTGGAGGCCCAAGGTCGCTTTTGGGCTTGGGGTCGGCTTCTCGCAGCTCCGGGGCAAAGCGGACCGGAACCTCATTTACCAGGGCGTCCCGGTCACGGCCCGGGCAGGATACCGGTTCCTCAGGATGCGCTCCCAGCAGGACCTCTGGGCCTGGGCCGGAGCCGGCGCCCAGTGGAGCCAGGTGACCTTGTCCGGAGGCAAGGAGACGAGCAGCGATCCCGTGGTCGAGGCGGGCCTCACCGCAAGCTTCGTGCTCGTACCCCAGCTCAGGATTTTCCTGGAGACCGCCTACCAGGAAGTCTTCGCATCCCGACAGCACGGTCGGGGAGTGGGTTTAGGTTTGGGTCTGAGGTACGGGAGATGAAACGGCATTTTACATTATGTATTTTATTATTCCTCTTCGGCTGCGGGAACCGCCAGCCACTCTTTTACCACCTTTCCCAGGACTATGTGCCGATCGGCGCAATCGGCACGACTTGGACCTACGATTTGTCCGTAAACGGAACCAACATCGGGAACTACACCATCGGGGTGGACAACGATACCCTGGTTGTTGCGCTGCGCCACGGCACCCAGGTGGAGCAGGGGGCCCGGACCGGCTACTGGTTTAAGGACGAGGAGGAGTTTGCGGACTACCTCCAGGAGACCGTCTTCGTAAACGAAGGAGACGTGGTGGTTGAAGAACGCTGGCTGACCCGCCTCAAGCTGCCCCTGGTCAAGGGAAGCAATTGGTCGGATACCTACCAGAACCAGGTCACAGCCTATGGCCAGCCCATCTATCGCTGGAGCGAATCCAGAGGGCAGGTCCTCGGGACGGAGACGGTCACGGTTCCCCTCGGGACGTATGCCGAAGCCTACAAAGTCCAGCGCTACCGCGCCACCTCCACGACCTCGGCGCTCTTTTCTCCCCTCGGGGATACGGTGAACGTGACCGAGTGGTACGCCCCCAACTTCGGCCTGGTCAAGCGGGTCAAGGGCGATACCACCTGGGCCCTCAAGGACTACCAGCGGGAATAGGTCCTTCTTTGCGCTGAACCTCTTTAGACCCCCAGAAGGGGTTTTTTTGTTAGGGTCTTGACAAAACCCAAGAAAGTTTAGTATATTTATGCGTCCTTTTGGGGAAGAGGTTGAGAAAAATCCCGGGGAAATGAATCAGGGAGGGTGTTAGAACGTGGCCTATCTCATCACCAGGGACTGCACGGGCTGCGACATCTGCCGGCCGGAATGTCCCGAGGACGCGATCAAGGAGAACCATCCGATCTTCTACGTGGAGCCGCGGCGCTGCAACGACTGCGGGGTCTGCGCCGAGGTCTGCCCGGTGGGAGCCTGTCTCCCTGAGGAGGAGGCCCTGCACAGCTTCTACGGGTATGGAGAGGACGACAGGTACTACCGATAGAGGAAAGGTCTTCCCAAAGCATCCCGCTTCCCTGAAAGGACGGGATGCTTTGCTGTCTGGGGACCTATTCCGTCCCTCCGGATGTTATGAACAATGATAACGCGGAATGTTTAGGATGAACCCTTCTCATGGCCATTGACCCGGTCTGCGGCATGGAGGTCTCGGAAGCCGAGGCCGCGGGCACATCGGTCTTTCAGGGAAAGACCTATTATTTCTGCGCGGCCTCCTGCAAAGAGCGCTTCGACGCCGATCCCCTGAAGTTCCTGTCCACGGACCAGGCCTGCCCCCTGCCTCCTCCCATTCCGGAGGGGGAACAGCGGGTGGACATCCCGGTGCGGGGCATGACCTGCGCCTCGTGCGCGATGACCATCGAGGAAGGAGTGGGGAAACTCTCCGGGGTTTCCCAGGCCAGCGTAAACCTGGCCGCGGAGAAGGCCACGGTGGCCTTCTCTCCCGGTAAGGTAAACCTTGCCGGCATCACGGCAGTCATCCGGGACCTGGGCTACGAGCCGGTCCTGGACAAGCTGACGATCCCGATTGCGGGCATGACCTGCGCCTCCTGCGTCGCGACCCTGGAGAAAGCATTGTCCCGGGTAGCGGGCGTGACCCGGTCCCAGGTCAATCTGGCGACCGAGCGCGCGACTGTTGAGTTCGTGGCCGGGGCCACAGGGCTGACTGAGCTCCGCAAGGCGATCCTTGACACGGGCTACAAGCCCCTGGACGTAGTTGAGGGCTCCCGCGACAGGGAGCAGGAGGCCAGGGAAAGGGGGGAGCGGGACCTGCGCACGAGGTTCATCGTGAGCGCGGTCCTGGCCGGCCTCATCTTTCTCATTTCTCTTCCACACATGGTGGGCCTATCCCATCTTCTCCACGCCTCACCCCTCACGCCTTACGCCTTACTCATCCTGGCCACGCCGGTGCAGTTCTGGGCGGGCTTCAGGTTCTACCGGGGGTTCTTCAAGGCTTTGAAGCACGGCACGGCGGACATGAACACCCTGATCGCGGTGGGCACGTCCGCGGCCTATTTCTACAGCCTGGCTGTGGTCCTCCTTCCCGGATTCTTCTCCCGATCCGGATATGGAGCCGCAGTGTATTTCGACACCTCGGCCGTGATCATCGCTCTGATCCTCCTCGGACGCTGGCTGGAGGCCAAGGCCAAAGGCCGCACCTCCCAGGCGGTCAAGCGGCTCATGGTCCTGGCGCCCAAGACGGCCCGGGTCCTGCGCGGGAAGGAAGAGGCGGATGTGGCCATCGAGGAGGTCGTGCCCGGGGACCTGGTCCGGGTGAGGCCCGGGGAGAAGGTTCCGGTTGATGGTGTGGTCACTCTTGGCTCCTCCAGCCTGGATGAGGCGATGCTGACCGGAGAGAGCCTACCTGTGGATAAAGGAGTCGGCAGCCGCGTATTCGGCGGGACCCTGAACAAGGTCGGGAGCTTCCTGTTCCAGGCCGAGAAGGTGGGCCGGGACACGATGCTCTCCCAGATCATCCGTTTGGTGGAGGAGGCCCAAGGCTCCAAGGCCCCGGTCCAGCGCCTCGCGGACAAGGTGGCCTCGATCTTCGTGCCCATCGTCATCGGGATCGCGGTCCTGACCTTCGTCCTCTGGCTCATTTTCAGCCCGCCTCCGGTCTTCACCCACGCCCTGCTGGCCTTCGTGGCCGTGCTGATCATCGCCTGTCCCTGCGCCCTGGGTCTGGCGACCCCGACCGCGATCATGGTCGGGACCGGGAAAGGGGCCGAGAGCGGGATCCTGATCAAAAGCGGGGAGGCCCTGGAGAGGCTGGAGAAGGTCACGGCCGTGGTCTTCGACAAGACGGGCACCCTTACCAAGGGCCAGCCCAAAGTGGTCGAGGTGGCCGGTTTCGGGATGGACGGGAACGCGGTGCTCTCCCTGGCCTCTGCCGTGGAAAAGGGCTCGGAGCATCCCCTGGGCGAGGCGGTTGTGGAGGAGGCCAAGAATAGGGGGATTGCCGTTCCCGAGGCTTCGAAGTTTGAAGCGATAGCGGGAAAGGGGATCCGGGCCGAAGTCGGAGGTCAGGCGGTTGCAGTGGGCAAGCCGGAATGGTTAAAGGAACTGGGTGTGGAGGTTCCTTCCGAGGCGCAAGCCACGATTGCGGAGTGGTCAGGCAAAGGAAGCACGGCCATCGGGGTTGCCTCGGATGATAAGCTGCAGGGCCTGGTGGCGCTGGCGGATGTGCTCAAGAACGAGGCTCACGCCGCGGTCAAGTCTCTCAGCAAAGCCGGACTGAACGTAGTGATGATCACCGGGGACAGCAAGGGGACGGCGCAGGCGATTGCCCAGGAGGCCGGGATCGAGCGGGTGCTCTCCGAGGTCCTGCCCCAGGACAAGTCAAGGGAGGTGAAGCGCTTGCAGGGGGAGGGGAAGGTGGTGGCCATGGTCGGGGACGGGATCAATGACGGCCCGGCCCTGGCCCAGGCGGATGTGGGGATCGCGATGGGTTCAGGCACGGACGTGGCAATGGAGGCCGGAGACATCACCCTGATGCGAGGAGACCTGAGAGGCGTAGCGCGAGCCATTGCGCTCTCCCGAAAGACGATGGGCACGATCCGCTGGAACCTCTTCTGGGCCTTCGCCTACAACGTGCTGGGGATCCCGGTCGCGGCGGGCGTGCTTTATCCCTTCTTCCATATCACTCTCTCCCCGATGATCGCGGCCGGGGCCATGGCCGCGAGCTCGGTCTTCGTGGTCACGAACTCCCTGCGCCTGAGAAACGTTCATTTATCCTGACCCTGAACCCGCCGAGATATGGTCCCCACGGCCTTAAGTCCAAACCATGAGCATTCCGCGTCCCTTCAAGCCGGACGCCACATCGAATATCTCAGCATCGCTTGGACTTCTCTGGAAGCAACCATCGGCATCGCAACCGGTTTATTGGCTGGGAGCGTTGCCCTCATCGGGTTCGGGGTGGACTCCATCATCGAAGTGGCTTCCAGTTCGATCCTGCTCTGGCGCTTGAGCGATCATCCCCGGGCCGCAGACCGCGAGGAGCTGGCCCAGCGCCTGGTCGGGGTCGGGTTCCTGGCCCTGGCGGCTTACATCGGGTTCGGCGCGCTCCGCAATCTCATCGCGCACGAGCCGCCGCGGATCAGCTCCGTGGGCATCGCCTACGCGGCCGCCTGCGTGATCGTGATGCCGCTCCTGGCGCGCGCCAAACGCCGCGCCAGCGCCAAGCTCAACAGCGACGCGCTCCACGCCGACTCTCACCAGAGCGACATCTGCGCTTACCTCTCCGTCATCCTGCTCGTCGGACTTGCGCTCAACGCGCTTTTTGGCTGGTGGTGGGCTGATCCAGCAGCCGCACTTGGCATGCTTCCGATCATCGTCAAGGAAGGCATTAGCAGCTTACGCTGCGAATCCTGTGCTCATCACCGCAACCCCTGAGGGGGTCTTCAAGCGATCATACCGTTTATCAAGGAGGTGATTTTCGATGGCGATTGACCCGGTCTGCAAGATGCAGGTGGACCCGGCCAAGGCTCCGGCCAAGAGCGATTACAAGGGCCAGACCTATTACTTCTGCGCCCCGGGGTGCAAGAGGGAGTTCGATAAGAATCCAGAGAAGTATCTGGGCGCTAAGAAATAAGCTGGCTTTTCTGAATTAAAAGAGGGGCGCACTTTCGTGCGCCCCTCTTTACGTCGTCATCCTGAACTTGATTCAGGATCTCGTAGAGTTTTGGGTGGGACCGCTACGGATTGTGGCCGGCCAAGAATTTTAAAAAATCTTCGATTCAAAAAATGGGAGATCGTGGGCTAAGCGCGTGAACGCGGCGTGAACACCTCGTGAAGACTTCGGAAACCCCTCCCGGTTTTCTGAGCTTTTGCGGAGCTTCCTGGGATTATGTCTACTTTAAGCTTTTGCCCGTTTCTGAGCTTTGTCGTACCTACTTATATGAGAAAGTGGAAAAAGGGCTCTCATCAGGGATCACCTTCCGGCATGAGGGGGATGGGGGAGATGCTCCCCCATCCCCGGGGATAGATCAGCGAGCTCCATCTTTTTGGACGGGCGCCGAATGCTGTTGGGTATGTAATAGGTGAAAACTGTAGCATTTGCTACACCCCTGAAGGATATGGTATAATAACCGGCTTTTTAAAGGGCTAGCGATTGCCAAACGACTGGTTTAGAGTAATCATTTATTGTATTGATAAACCTTAACTTATAAATCAGACTTTAAGCTCCATGCTAAAATGGAACAAGGCTTGCCTTGAAAGCGTTTAAGTTAGGAGAAGATATGAGGAATGGTATCATTTTCGCAGCCCTCCTTTTGGGCCTGACGGTCCAGGTCTGGGCCCAGAGCCCTGCCCGGCCTGCGCTCAAGCTCTCCGATCTCCTCGCAGAGGCCAGGCAGGAGAGCCCGGAGATCCTTGCGGCCAGGGCCCGAGTCCAGGCCGCGAAGGCCAGACTACCTTTGGCCACGAGCCTTCCGGACCCGATGGGGATGGTGGAGCTGGACAATGCGGGGTTCAAGCAGTACACGGTCGGAAGAGACATGGGCAGCCAGGTGATGTATTCCGTGACCCAGGACATCCCGTTCCCGGGCAAGCTCATCGCCCAGAGGCATGCCGCGGGCCGGGAGGCTGACCGCTCCTCGGCTGAGCTAAAGGCCGTGGAATGGGACGTCCTGACCCGGCTCAAGACCGCGTATTACGACCTCGGGTTCGTGTACGAGTCCCTGGACATCCTGGATGAGAACCGCAACTTGCTGGACCAGTTCGCCAAGACCGCGGAGGTGAAATACAAGACCGGCTCAGGAATACAGGCCGATGTGCTCAAGGCCCAGGTGGAGCTGGCTAAGGTAGAGGAAAAGCGGATCGGCTTAGAGCAGAGGAAGACTGCTCTGGAAGCCCAGATCAGGAGCCTTCTGGCCAAGCCTTCGGATGAAAGCCTGGGGAGGCCTGAGAATATAACGCCGAGCTTCGATAAATCCTACGGCATGGTGGAGAGCCTGGCCCTGAGAAACAACCCTGATCTCCTGGCTCAGAACAAAGGCCTGGAATCAAGCCGGGCCCAGGTGGCCGCAGCCAAGTATGGGTATCTTCCAGACCTTTCGCTGACCGCTGGCTACGGCTATCGGGGCCAGCTGGACCCGATGGTAAAGGCCGGGGTGGGGATCAACATTCCGCTCTGGGCTATCGGGAAGCAGAGGAACGCGGTGAAGGAGGCGCAATCCAACCTGGGCGAAGCCAAATACTCTCAGGAGGCGATGAAGCAGAACGTCCTGGCCAGGATCGGAGAAGGGTACAGCGCTGTGACCAAGGCCCAGAGATTGGCCGACCTTTACGGGAAGACGATCGTACCCCAGGCGGACGCGGCGCTCCAGTCCGCTTTTACCAGCTACAAGGTGGGCAAGATGGACTTTCTTGACCTGCTCACGGACTTCACCACGCTCCTGGACTACCAGTTGCAGGCCAGGGAGCAGGAGACGGAGCTGGCCAAGGCCATTGCCAGCCTGGAGCAGGTGACGGGTGTGGATTTATCAGGGAAGTAGGAGGAATTAATGACTAAGAAGACAAGGATTACCGTTCTGATTATCATAGGGTTTGCAGTTATTGCGACCGGGGTGATGATCGCAGGCTGTTCAACTCGTCGCGGAGGCGCGAATACCCCTGCGATGTACATCGCAGGAGACCTACGAATAGGGGTCAAGGTGGAGCCCGACCCTCCGCGAGAAGGAGAGAACACGTTTAAAATCTATGTGGCGGATACGAACAGGAAACCGGTGACGGATGCCAAGGTAGCCTTCAAGGTCGAGATGTCCACGATGGGCATGGGCGGAGGAGAAGTCCAGGCTCAGGGTGTTGGTAAGGGTGTTTACGCCGGGAAGGCCTCCACGAGCATGGCCGGTACCTGGCACATGGCGGTGACGATTGCACGGCCAGAACAGGAGCCTGGAGGCATGGGGTTCGAGGTGACGCCCGGAAAGAAGGGCGTGGTCGGTGAGGGCGAAACGGCGAAGGAGATGGCTGGGGGAGAGAAAAAAGCGCTCTATCATTGCCCGATGCACCCGAACTACACCTCGGACCGGCCCGGGGACTGCCCGATCTGCGGGATGAAGCTGGTGAAGTCCGAGGAGCAGACCTCAACCCAATCCATGCCCGCGGGAGCGGTCTCGATCACACCTGAGATGCAGCAGGCGATCGGGGTCAAGACCGACACGGTGGCCCGGCGGATGATGACGAAAGAGATAAGGGCCGTGGGCAAGGTGGTCTATGACGAGAGACGGATCGCCTCGGTGAACACCAAGGTGGGCGGCTGGATAGACAAACTGTATGTGGACTACACCGGCAAGCCCGTAGCCAAGGGGGAACCATTATTTTCCATCTACAGCCCGGACCTGGTCTCGGCCCAGGAAGAGTACCTGACGGCCGCGAAGACGGGAGGGGAGTTAGCCTCCTCGGCCAAAGATAGGCTTAAACTGTGGGACATCTCGGATGCCCAGATCCAGGAAATTACACGGACCAGGAAGGCAGTCAGAGCCCTGACCATCTCCGCTCCCACGGACGGGTTCATCGTGGAGAAGAACATCCTGGCCGGGAAGTACGTCCAGCCCGGAGAGGAGCTTTACAAGATCGCCAGCATCTCCACGGTCTGGGTCGAAGCCTCGGTCTACGAGTACGAGTTGTCTTTCGTGAAGGTGGGACAGAAGGCCCAGGTCGCGCTGACGTACAACCCCGACGAGTCCTTTCCGGGCAGGGTATCTTATATCTACCCCTATCTCGATCCCCAGACCCGCACGGCCACGGTGCGGATCGAGCTCTCTAATCCCAAGCGTAAGCTCCTGCCCGAGATGTACGCCAACGTGGTCCTGACCAAGGACCTGGGCGAGAAGCTCACCGTGCCTGAGGATGCGATCATGGACACCGGGGAGAGGCAGATGGCCTTCATCGCTCATCCCGCTGGGTACTTTGTGCCCAAGGAGGTCAAGGTCGGGGCCCGGAGCGGGGGGTACTACGAGGTGCTCTCAGGCTTGGAGGCAGGGGATGTGGTCGTGACCAGCGCCAACTTCCTGATCGATGCCGAGAGCCGGTTGAAGTCAGCCTTGAATCAAAAGTAAAGAGTAACAAGAGTGATCGAAAAGCTGATCGCCTGGTGCGCGAGGAATAAGTTCGCGGTCCTGGTCCTGGTCGGGATCGCCACAGCCTGGGGGATCTGGGCGATCCACAACGTTCCCCTGGACGCGATCCCTGATCTCTCGGACACCCAGGTCATCGTGTACTCCCGGTGGGACCGCAGCCCGGACATCGTGGAGGACCAGGTCACCTATCCCATCGTCACCGCTCTCCTGGGCGCGCCCAGGGTCAAGGCCATCAGGGGGTTCTCGGACTTCGGTTTCTCCTACATCTACATCATCTTCCAGGACGGTACGGACCCTTACTGGGCCCGGAGCCGGACCCTGGAGTACCTGTCCAAGATCACGCCCCGGCTTCCGGAGGGCGTGCGCACCGAGCTGGGGCCCGATGCCACGGGAGTGGGCTGGGTCTACGAGTATACCTTAGTAGATACTTCAGGGAAATACAACCAGGCCGAGCTGCGCAGCTTCCAGGACTGGTACATGCGCTACTACCTTCAGTCCGTTCAGGGCGTGGCCGAGGTGGCCTCGATCGGAGGGTTCCAGAAGCAGTACCAGGTGAACCTCGACCCCAATGCCCTGCTGGGTTACAAGATCCCCATCGGCCAGGTGGTGGACGCGATTCGCAAGGGCAACAACGACGTGGGCGGACGGTTGGTGGAGTTCTCGGGCGCGGAGTACATGGTGCGGGGCAGGGGCTACGCCAAATCGGTTGCGGACATCGAGAACATCGTGGTCGGGGTGAACCCCCAGACCGGCACGCCGATCCTGGTCAAGAGCCTGGGGCGGGTCGCCCTGGGGCCCGACATCCGCAGGGGGATCGCTGACCTGGACGGGACCGGGGACGCGGTGGGCGGGATCGTGGTCATGCGCCAGGGGGAGAACGTGCTCAAGGTGATTGACCGGGTGAAGACCAAGCTCAAGGAGGTCGAGCCCTCCCTGCCTCCGGGGGTCAAGGTTGTCACGACCTACGACCGCTCTGAACTCATCAATAGCTCCATCGCCACGCTCAAGGACACGCTCCGGGACGAACTGGTCATCGTCTCACTGGTCATCCTCCTCTTCCTCTGGCACATCCCCAGCGCGCTCATCCCCATCCTGACTCTGCCGATCGCTGTGATCATGGCATTCATCCCGATGCAGGCCATGCACCTCACGTCCAACATCATGTCCCTGGGCGGGATCGCCCTGGCCATTGGGGCCATGGTGGATGCGGCCATTGTGGTCGTGGAGAACGCCCATAAGAAGCTGGAGCGCTGGCAGAATGAAGGGCGGAAAGGGGATTACAAGGAGGTTCTCGTCAAAGCCATCCAGGAAGTAGGACGGCCCTCCTTCTTTTCGCTCTTGGTGATCGCGGTCGCGTTCCTGCCGGTGTTCACCCTGGAGGCCCAGGAAGGAAGGCTGTTCAAGCCCCTGGCCTTCACCAAGAACTTCTCCATGGCCATCGCCGCAGTGCTGGCCATTACCCTGGACCCGGCCATCCGGCTCTTGTTCATCAGGCTGGACGACTACAAGTTCCGTCCCAAATGGTTAGCTAAGATCGTAAACGCGATCCTGGTCGGCAGAATGCATAGCGAGGAGAAACATCCCATCTCCCGGTTCCTGTTCAGGGTCTATCAGCCGGCCGCCCATTTTGTGCTGCGCTTTCCCAAGAGCGTGATCCTGACCGCTTTGGTCATCGTGCTGGCCACGATCCCCGTCTTCTTCAAGTTAGGCTCGGAGTTCATGCCGCCCTTGAACGAGGGTTCGATCCTGTACATGCCGACCACCCTGCCGGGGATATCGGTCACCGAGGCCCAGAGGCTGCTGGTGGCCCAGGACAAGATATTGAAGAGCTTTCCAGAGGTGGAGCGGGTTTTCGGGAAGGCCGGGCGGGCCGAGACTTCGACGGATCCGGCCCCGTACTCCATGATGGAGACCACGGTCATCCTGAAGCCGGAAAAGGAATGGCGGAAGAAGCATCGCTGGTATTCCTCCTGGCCCATCGGCCCGGTCAAGGGTCTCTTAGGGCACATCTGGCCGGAGACCATCTCGTGGGAGGACCTAGTCAATGAGATGGATGCGAAGATGCATTTCCCGGGAGTCAGCAATGCCTGGACCATGCCGATCAAGGCCCGGACCGACATGCTCACCACCGGGATCCGCACCCCGATCGGGATCAAGATATCGGGCGCGAACCTGGACACGATCCAGGTTCTGGGGGAGAAGATCGAGAGGATCATCAAAGAGCTTCGCGGAACCCGCAGCGTGTACGCCGAGCGGGTCGCGGGAGGGTATTTCCTTGATTTCGATCTGAAGCGGGAGGACCTGGCCCGGTACGGACTCAGCGTGGACGACGCCAACATGGTTATTATGTCCGCGGTGGGCGGGGAGAACGTTACCACGACCGTAGAAGGCCGGGAACGTTACTCCGTCAACGTGCGCTACGCCCGGGAGCTGCGCGACGATGTAGACAAATTAAAACGAGTCCTTGTACCTACGCCGAGCGGGGCCCAGGTTCCTTTGGCCCAATTAGCCGATATCCATCTCTCTCTGGGGCCCTCCATGATCCGGGACGAGAACGGGATGCTCTCGGGCTACGTGTACGTGGACCTCGCCAACCGGGACATCGGGAGCTACGTTCAGGACGCCAAACAGGCCGTGGCCAAAGCGCTCGGCAAGCATACCGGTTATGCCCTGGAGTGGAGCGGGCAGTACGAGTTCATGCAGCGCGTGGCCAAGCGCCTGCTTCTGGTCGTGCCGATCACCTTGCTCATCATCCTGATCCTCTTATACCTGAACACCCGGTCCCTGTTCAAGACGTTTCTCGTCCTCCTGGCGGTTCCCTTTTCGGCGGTCGGGGCGATTTGGCTGCTTTACTTCTCGGGCTATCACATGAGCATCGCGGTCTGGGTCGGGATCATCGCCCTGCTGGGCCTGGACGCCGAGACCGGGATCTTCATGCTCCTGTATTTGGACCTGGCTTTTGACGAAATGAAATCCCAGGGTCGGATGCGTTCTCTGGCCGATTTGAAGGAAGCCATCATCCACGGGGCGGTGAAGCGGGTGCGGCCCAAGATGATGACCGTAGCCTGCCTGTTCTTCGGGCTCCTGCCGATCATGTGGTCCGTGGGCACGGGCGCGGACGTGATGAAGCGGATCGCCGGGCCGATGTTCGGGGGCATCTTCACCTCGTTCCTGATGGAGCTTCTGGTCTATCCTGCGATCTACCTTCTCTGGAAATGGCACGTAGAGATGAAACAGGGTCGGGCAGCATGGATTCTCCGGGACCCGCCGCTGACAGCGAATCCATGAGGACGTAACTTTTGTCCCCTCCAGAACGTTCTGATGAAGAGGTTGGCTGATGGTCGTGCTCTTCGCAAACGAAACTTCCGATAAGCAATTAAATTACTAACATTCAATCAAAGGAGATGGAAAATGATCAAGAGGACATTTTGGCTGACCACCATCCTGGTCTTGGCCCTCTGGGGGCTCTCTAAGGCCGAGGAGAGCCCGGCCCTGCAGAATCCGGTTAAAGCGACGACAACCTCGATCGCCAAAGGAAAGAATCTGTTCAAGAAGGACTGCGCCACCTGCCACGGCCCAAAGGCGGACGGCAATACCTCGACCGGAAAGGCCCTGAACCCGCCGGCCTCTATCCTTACAGACGCCACTTGGAAGCACGGAGGATCAGATGGGGAAATCTTCATGACCATCACCAAAGGGGTCACGGGAACCGGGATGACCCCCTGGGAGCAGAGCATCTTGGAAAAGGAACGCTGGAACCTGGTGAACTACATCAAGTCCCTGGGGCCGAAGAAAACCGAAGCCACGACCAAAGCGGCCAAGGTGGTCTACACCTGCCCGATGCACCCAGAGGTCGTCTCGGATGTGCCCGGGAAGTGCCCCAAGTGCGGGATGAACCTGGTCAAGAAGGAATCTTAAAGAAGACCTATCTTCGGGCCGGCCAGAAACGACTGTCGGCCTGCAGAACGCAATCTTAAGGAAAGAGGCGCCTATCAAGGCGCCGCTTTCCTTCCTTAAAGCCCCTTGACATCCCTGCGCTATTCTGTTATCATAATAAAAGTATATTTTCAAGGAGAAATAAACGATGACTTTTCATAGGCGATTTCCCTGGGTGTTCATGGTCATCCTGGGGAGTTTTCTTGTAACCGGGGTTTACGCCGCGAAGGCTCCGGATTTCAGCCTTCAGGACATGAAAGGGAAGACCTTTAAGCTTTCGGACCTGAAAGGAAAGGTCGTGATCCTGGATTTCTGGGCGACTTGGTGCGGGCCGTGCCGGATGGAGATCCCGGACCTGAACGCGATCCACAAGGAATACAAAACCAAGGGCGCTGTGGTCGTGGGCATCGCCCTAGACGAGGGAGGGAAGGCCGACCTCGTGAAGGGGATGAAGAAATACAAGCTCATCATGGACTACCCCGTACTCATCGGCGAAGGCAATTTCAAGAATAAGACCTTTGCGGCTTTTGCGGAGGCGGCCGGGATTCAGATCGAGGGCATTCCGACGACCTTTATCTTGGACAAAGAGGGCAACATCGTAAATCACTACGTGGGAGTTCAAGAGAAGAAGGTTTTCGTCGACGAGCTCAATAAGATCCTTGCTCCCCAATAAACCGTTCGGCCAGCGGACGGACACTTAGTTCGGAAGAGGAATGAATCCATCGCAAGACGCCCAACGCCGTTTGATCGGTGAGATCCTAGTGGAGATGGGTTATACCGACCTCCGTTCCATCAACGAAGCCCGGCGGGCCCAGATGGTCCATCCCGAACGGCGGCTGGGTGAGCTGTTGGTGGAGATGGGCTACATCAAGCCCGAGCAATTGAGCGTGGCCCTTGCCCGCCAGACTCAAAACCAAAGTCCGAGTCAGAACGTCCGTTGAGGTCGTAAAATTCGAACGCCCCCCAAGACGGGGGGCGTTTTATCTTTCTTTAATGTGGCGGAGGGCGAGGGATTCGAACCCCCATGTCCCGCGTAAACGGGAACGGCGGATTTCAAGTCCGCTGCACTACCATTATGCGAGCCCTCCTAACCATTTATGATTTCAAAGACTTACAGAGTTCCTTTGCTTTTGGTAATATTCAGAAGTGTCCAAAAAGTGTCCGCTCCTAGCATCCAAACGCTGTTTTAAGAGGGCTACAGCCTCTCGCTTGCTTTGGGGTGCAGAATGGGCATACCGTTGAGTAATCACAATGGTCGAATGCCCAAGGAGCTGCTGTACAGTTATGATGTCAACTCCGGCAGCTACCAAGTGGGAGGCAAAGGTGTGCCTGAGGTCGTGGAAGCGACAGTCACTTATCCCAGCCTTTTTAAGGGCTTTGTCCCACGAGCCCCTGCAATTTATTTTATAGGGTCGCCCGGTTCTATCAGAAATGAACACGGCGTCCTGGGCAGCATTTTTCTTAATGGCTCTCAGGGTCTCCCAAAGGGTTTCGTTCATAGGAACCTTCCTAACCTTGCCACTCTTGCTATGAAGGATTGTTATAACCCTCTGCTCAAAGTCAACCTGGCCCCAGGTGAGAGTCAAAATTTCCCCCAGCCGCATCCCGGAATTTACAGCTGTAACAACGATAGGCCGTAGAGAATCAGAACAGGCTTCCAGAAGTATTCTGATCTCCTCCTGAGTCAAAATCCGCTCTTGGGTGTTTTCTTCCCGGAAGAGCTTAACCTCTTTAACCGGGTTAGAAAAGGTCTTTCTCCATTTTATTGCCATTGTATACATGTGCTTGAGGAGTGCGAGCTCCCGGTTAACTGTAGCGGGTTTAGCTTTTGCAGAACGCTTTATCTTGTACTTCTCAATGAGAAAGGGAGAAATGTCGGATAACATACGGTCTCCAAAGAAGGGGAGGAGGTTCTTAAGAGAGACTTCATCCCTTTTCCATGATCGTTTGTTTGCGCGGGAGTATTCCATGTAGGTTTTTGAGAACACGTCAAGACGCACATCCCCGCGCTTCCTTATCTGATAGCGCCCCTGAACAATCTCACTTTTCCGTACTGCTAGGGCTGCCTCCGCATCCCGCTTGTTTTTACTAACGCATTCCCGGATGCGGCGTCCCTGGTAGTAGTAGTCTATGTAGTAATTATTGAACCGCCTGATGATCCCCATTTTCCCCTCCTCTTAACTCAAGAATTGCTCCACCTTAATCTCTAAGGCTTTCGCTATTCTGGCGAGGGTTGAAATGCGGGGTTCAACTTCGCCTTGCTCTATTCTTATCAGCGTGCTCCGTGGAACCTTGGCCAGGGCTGAAAGCTGATACTGGCTAAGGGATTTTTTCTCACGGATTGATTTTAAACGTCCTCCAATATTCATGTCTTAATAGTAGCATAAGTGGGACTACTTTGTCAAGTAGCATTCTGGTTATTTATGAAAATACGGTTGAACACCCTCAATAGGGCTTTCCCAGCCCGGGGGCGGGCACGGGGATCACCAAAAGGCCTCCCAGAGGGGCAGAAAGGGGCCTGGGCGCATCCAGGGGGGAATCTATGCCCAAAACCCCACCAGAGCGCCCAGAGGGCCTAAAATCAAATCCCGGACTCTACCGTCGTTTGGTCTCCCATGGAGGTTGGAAAGTGAGGTTCGACTCGGGCATCAACCGCCTCCGTTTTATAGATCAGGAATGAATATTTTAGTTGGTTAAATACCTGGATTATGCCCCCTTGACTCTCCCACCCTTTTCGGGTATAATGCACGCATAGGGGAATGGATCGCCCTCCTGATATCTACGGGAATCGGGACCCTGGGGGCGTGGATGCTCTACGTCCTGACCCTGCACCCGCCGACGGCCTTAATCGTCACCATCCTGGCCGTCTATACGCTGGCCCAGATCGCATATAAGAAGTTCTGGCAGCCTTATGTCTTGGGGAAAAACCCAGACCCCGGAATACTTCCGACTTCTCCGCCATGACCTACGACCCGGACAAGACCAAGAAGATCGTCGGCCAGGTGGTGGCCTGGGCGACGACGCTGGCTACGATAGGGGGATGGCTCCTGACGCATCTTCCCAAGTAGCCTCCCGACAGATAGTATTTCTCATTCAACGGCCCGCTCGGATAGAGGGCCGTTATTTTTCCCATAAGCGGGCTTGACTTTTTAGCCGGGTTGTGCTATGTTTATCGGGTAAGCCGATAGAACTTCCTTAAGGGGGGAAATGTGAAAAGAGCATCGGGTCTTTTAGCGTTTCTTTTATTCATTTCGCTTGCCTCTACCCTTTTACTGACCTGCGGAAAAAGTTCACCCACCAGCACATCGCCTCAGCCCCTGGGACTCGAAGACACCGTTTATATCACCAATACGGGGGATAAGTTCCACCGTGGCGATTGCCAATACGTTCAAACCTCAAAGATTCCCATTAAGAAAAAAGATGCTATAGCACAGGGCTATACAGCGTGCTCCGTCTGTAAGCCTTAATAATGCAAAGGGGAACCGAGTATGTTTAAAATAAAACGCTGGTTAGTAAGTCTGCTTACGTGGATTCTTTTGTGTGTGGTTGCGGCTCCTTCCTTTGCTGTCCACGTCAGAGGATATACCAGGAAGGACGGAACCTATGTGTCCCCTCATGAGCGCCGCTCATCCAGCCGTAGGTCGCCCTATACTCATGGGGGGCAGAGGCACAGGCACGGGAGAAAAAGCGGGAGATAAACTTAACAGGAGTATTTGAAATGATGAAAGGGATGCGGACAGGGCTGACGTTCTTGGCGGTGTTCGTTCTCGCCGGGGCGGTGGGTTTCCTTAACGCACAAACCCAAACAGTCCCTGACACAGGCAAGGCTCCAAAAGTAGCAGGGCCAGATACAAACAAGGTCCCGAATTCGGTAGTGAAAACCGAGGAAAAGCACCTTCCTATTTGGGTTAACGAGGCAATTCGGCTGGGTCTGAGCCAGAAAGTTCGTCCGTATGCACTCGCAAACAAGTTCATGGGGGTTTCGGGGGGAGATGAGGGTTCATTCACGACGCCATTTTTGCGGGTTCAAATTGCGGCTTCCGATGCAAAAAAGAAGTTCATGGTATTTGGACCATCCGATGTGACAGAGGAGATGCTCGCCCCCGTTCTGATCGTGACGGTCTATCCGATCTTTGGCGAAAAATTCTCTGACACACATCGTTCGGCAGAGCATGTGGTAATTAAGAAGCAAAAATCGAACGATCCGGCAGACGCCATTCAGCCGACCACTATCAAGCCTTACGACGTTACCCAGGGGACTGCGGGTGGCGGGACGATCACCAAGCAAGGGCTCGTGGCTACCTTTCCATTAAATGCACTTAAGGAGGGATATGAGTTTTTACTTATTTACGAGCAGGCACCCATGACAGGCAACAAGTTCTATTTTTCTATTACTAAGGAAATGCTTTACTGGACGATGCGGTATTAGGTGCGAGTAACAAGAAAGAGAGGATGAAATGGACGAATCGACGATTCAGGCGCTACAATTTCTCTTGGTTGGGTGTGGCTGGTTAACGTCCGCAACCATCGGGGCCTTGATCGGTCGCGCGAGTGGTAATGTTGGCTCGGGCGCGCTCCTGGGAGCTTTTCTGGGACCACTTGGCTGGTTAGTTGCCGCTTGTATGAAGGATGATCGACAAGACGAAGTGGCTCTCCTTCGTAAATCCGTAAAGCGGGATGGGAAGTGGGTTCTAACCATGATGAAATGCCCGCAATGTGCGGAGGTGGTTAAAGCCGAAGCTCTTAAATGCCGATTTTGCGGGCATGAATTTAGACCGGAAAGCCTAAAGCTCGTAAGCAATCCTTCCGTTTCGGCGACCTTAAGGACTACCCCTCCACCTAAAGAGTGAGTGTAGAATGAAAAAATGGCTAATTTTATTCTTGGGGTTTCCTTCGCTTGTTTTTTCGCAAGGTATTACACACCCCGACACGGCAAGGGTTAAATTAGAGGTTTCCGCAAAGGAAGAAATAAAGGGCGAAATTACCAGTTATTTCACCAGAGAGTTACGGGCGATTAAGGATGTTACTATTGTTGATGATAACCCAGATTGGTTAATTTCTGTTGTTGCTTTAGAAAACAAAGTGAATGATGGAGTCTCCACCGGGTTTACCCTTTCTGCCGTTATTCTAAGACCAATTAAAAAGAACATTTTTGAATGGGATATGGAGACAGCAGCCCGAAAAGGGAAATTGACACCGGGTCAAAGAACAATTATAGATACTTTTATATCTGATGGTTACCATTTTGAGAGTCATTTATTAAGGGTAGGCCCTACAAGTGACCTAAAAGAGATGTGTCAAGAGATAGTGGCTGATTTTGACGGCAAACAATTAGAAGATGGGCGTAAGATGAAGCAAAAGTGGCTTGATTCTATTACCCCCAAGGTAAAATAATCAAATTAGACAAAGGAGTACCGAATGCTTAAAAGAAAATGGAGGTTAGTCGGTTTTATATCTTGGATTCTGTTATGCGTTATTGTAGCTGCCTCCTTTGCTGTTCATGTTAAGGGGTATACCCGGAAAGACGGAACCTATGTAGCCCCTTATGAGCGGAGTGCCCCTTCCCATTCCAAAGGGTATACCAGCAAGGAACACACCAATAAGTCACCCGTCGCTATTGCAGAGCCGAGAGATAAGAATGGGAGAATCAAACGCAGTGAGGAGGCCAAACGGGAATTCATGCGGATGACCGGGTATCCCTACGGAAGGCCCGGCTATGTCGTGGATCACATCATTCCTTTAAAGCGGGACGGTAAGGATGACCCGTCCAACATGCAATGGCAGACCATCGAAGAAGCCAAAAAGAAAGACAAGTGGGAGTAGGCCAACCAGAAATAACAGATCATAATAGGAGAGGGACAATAAAATGGGTTTTGCAGACCAATCAACCCAACAGAAGTTTCCCTTCAATTTTGATAGGATGTTTGATGGATTAGTCTATATAATACCACGAATCGGGTTTACCCTTAAATCCCAGGATAAGGTCATTGGTCGTATAACGGCAAGTGCGCCAATGTCCGCACTTTCCTGGGGTGAAAATATTACCATTAATGTCGAAAAAATTGGCGATGACTCAACACTCGTGGTTATAGATTCGGGGCTCAAGCTCGGAGCTAACTATCAGGGCCAACATCGGCATCAAAAGAACTTTGACAAGATTATCCAAGGGTTAAGTGGATACCTTCAGGAATCCACCCAAAAACAAAGTGGAGAAAGTGACGGGGTTGTTAGCAGTAACAATGAGGTGGCGGGCCGACACACCGAATCCGGGGGTAGACCTGCCGAAATAAGTGGGAAGGGTAAGAAAAAGAAAAGTCATTGGGTATTGATTTTGGTCGGTTTACTCTTAGCGAGTTGTGTCCTGTGTGGGGTAATAGGTGGGATATTCTCTAACAAATTGGAAAAGAATAGGATTAAGAAAGAAGCGGCGGTGGCCGACTCCAATGCAATCAAGAAAGCGATGGTTTTAGAACTTGAAAATAAAATGAATAAAGCCCTTTCAGTAAAAGTCATTAGTAAATCTGTACATTCTTCCTATGATAGTAAGGTAGACATTACTCTCAGTGTTCGTAACACATCGAACAAAACCATTGATTCCTTCGATGGCTACTTAGAATTTTATGACCACTCCGACACTCTCCTAAAAAGATTCCTTATAAGTGAAATGGGGGGGATTAAAGAGGGTCTCAATATCAAGCCCTATCATACCCTCATTCTTAAAAGGGAGGTAATTACCAATCTGCCCCCGATAGTCACCAAAGATACGGAGGTAGATTGGAAGATGATGACGTTTGCGGTAGGTCCTTTGAACCTCTTGAAAGTCGTTTGGAGGCCCGCTGATATTTTATGGAAGGATGGAGCCTCCATAGAGATACCTCTTGGAAGCAGAGACTTCGATCCTTGAGAAAAGAAGGATAATTATGGAAGAAACAGTAAATCCGTTTAGACCACCTTTGATAACATTCTATTTAGACTGGTCAGGACTCATATTTATCTTTGGGGTCCTATTGATATTTGGTATTTGGATGCGGGTGAAAACACCCTTCCGGGGCGAAGGAAATCACATTTACCCCGAGGAAGCCGTGAAATGGGCTTTGAGTCTGAGAAAGGGCCTTTGGAGCCAAGCAATTGTTACAGGGGTATTTGCTCTGATTTATGTAGGTAGCCATTTATTACAACGTCATTTCGCAGCCTTTCTGATTTCTATTTTCAACCTCTTACTATATGCCGGATGTGTGACTCAGATAGCCTTGCAGGTCTGGATCACAGTCTGTTGTTTCGACTTAGCTGAAAATATGGGACATAAAAAGCATCTATCCTTTTTGGCATTGTTCGGACCATTGGGATGGATTTATGCGGCGATTTATTTAGAGTGGCAACGGAAGCGGTATTCTTGGGCCAGAGAGGACGCAGCAATACGAGAATTGAATCGGAGAATATCGGGTTAGAATTCAGAATATTATTGGTTAATGAAAGGAAAAGGAATGGATTTGAACGCCGAATGGGAAACAGAAAGGGTAGTTATTTGTGATAAGACTTATGCTTATTTTGATGCAATCGGAATGAAAGAGGCATTAAAAACGCCGGAAGGGATACTTCTTCTTTACGATTTCTGGAAACAATCCGACATTTGGTTATCTCGTCGGAATTGGTATAATGATTCGGATGATTATTTATTTAAGGGATATGGGGAAATGGCAAAAGAACCATCTCCTAACGTTTATCTTCGGGTCTTTAGTGATTCAGCCATTTTAAGCATGGATAAAGAATACCCATTAAAGACATTTTATAAAATAGTTAATCATTATATGGAACATCTTAAGACGGCAGCGAAGTTACCATCCTATTGTATCATCAATAGTGACAAAGAAGTTAAGCCCCCAACTGATTCGGCAACTGGAGGTTTACCCATTGATGATAAGCATATTCCCTATTTCATAAAAATCGCTGGAATAGGGCCAGCTTGGGGAAATATATTCTTAGCTCTACCTAAGCTTGAAAAACAAAATGCCAAGGTTTGGCATGATAAATATAAAATGTATTGCATCGGGGAAAATAATATTGTTCCTCCTTATAGGAATAAAGGGGGAATACCTATTAAAGGTATAAATGAAAAGGGTCAGAAAGTAACCGTTTATCTCCATGCTTTAGAATAACCCATCTTCAAGGTTCTGGAAAAAAGGAGAAGAAAATGGCTTTGATACCTTGTCCCGAATGCGGGACCCAAGTTTCAGACAAAGCAGTTTCCTGCCCTAAGTGCGGTCATCCTCTTTCTTTAACTCAAAAGAGCGCCAGTGAAGGGCCGATCCAACCAGCAAAGACTTTAACTAAACAGGCTACTCCTACAGGGAGTCCCAAAAGGGGTTTCAATCCGGTCAAAATAATTGTAGGGGTTCTCGTCTTAGCGTTGCTCATCATTGCCGGAGTTGTCGGTGTCAATTATTACCATTCTAAGCAGGAGGAGAAAAAGCAGATAGAGGTCCAGCGTCAGGCCGAAGCTCAAAGAGCGGAAGCATTGAAAGTCAAGCAACAGGCAGAGGAGCAGAGACGGATAGTTGAGGAAGAATTAAGGAAGCAGGAGGAAGCTAAGAGGCAAGAGGAAGCTCAAAGACGGGCCGTTGCATATAAACAGATAAGAGTCGGAGACTGGAAGTTCAAGACGAACTTTGGCGGGGGATTAACCCTACAATACATCACCCTCACAAATCCAACCACCTACTCATTTAATTTCGTGAGATACGAGTTCTTCGATGCCACCGATGGTATAACTAAAATCACATCCAGCATCGGCCCATTGTTGGCAAATCAGTCCCAAACCTTTAATATAGATCAACGTGTCGAGGGGCTTTGGGAACATAAATATGGTATCCGTATCACTGGCGGAACTGTAGTTGAGTGAATCAGAGAACAGTAAGGTTTAAGCAAAGGGAATAACAAAAGGGAGGGTTACAATGGAGAGACGATTTCTGAATGCTTTATTAGATCATGAGGGACGTCCAGGCGCCTTTGCGACTAAGTGGGAAGGATGGGTCAATCCCCGTCATCGTGCAACCCTTGATGGTTTACTCGGTACTCGAATTAACAAATCCCGTGCCGAAGGGTTCATCGATAAAGTTGAGTCACAGATGGGTGTTTACGTATTCCTTTATAAGGCTGGCGAAGAGAGTTTTTACGTGTGTTACGTCGGTCGGGCACGGGAACTCCTGCCAGAAACAAAGAAAATGGCAGATTATTTTAAGATGTGGAGAGATCCCCAGATGCTTATTACCGCCGTTTACATATCGAACCAGAAAATGTGCGAGGAATATGAAGACGACCTCATCCGCTATTACTGCCCACCGTGGAATAAGAAGTTCCATAAATGATCCGCGCAATGCCGGATTGGAGGTGAATCAATAAGTCGAAGCCCCTTACAGAAGGCCCCCAGGAAGGGCAAGAAGGCCCCGCCAGAGCATTTTGATTATTGAGATAGGAGATAGGGGGAGGACCTTTATAGGGGAACGAAGGGGGCTTGGATCGGGTTTTCAAAAAGTCTCCCAAAAGTCTCCACCGCCAGTCTCTTTTCATAGCTTTCGGTATCTTTCGGTAACTATAAAAACAGGGCCTAAAGAGAAACCCTCCTCATGGAGGGTTTTTTCTTTTATTAAAAATGCTGGCTGAGCCATATTCCGGGTTAATATGACTCACCGTAACCCCGTCTCCAGGGTACGGCTGCCAGCGATTCTATTTTAACTTAAGATACGGCTGTAAGTCAAGGCCTAGAAAGGTGACCTCCGCTCACCGTAGATTAACGACCTTACTTTTCGCCCCATCCTTCCTAACCACGAAGTAAATCCCACTATGCTCCATCCGGTCGACTCGGCGCCCAAGAAGATCGTAGATCCCGGGCCTTAAGCCAGAGGCAGCCTTCTTGGCCTCTATCGGTCCCTCCTCCACCCCGTTGGGAGTGAACGTCCCGGTAAGGTAAGCATCGTCCACGCAGGAGCTGTCTCTCGCGTCACCATTCGCTCCGATGATTATCGAGCTCAACGTATCCCTCACCCGGAGAGAGTCTCCCGTCTTCAGGACAATTGTCATTACGTCCCCATCCAGGATATGCCAAAGTGTGTCCTTGTGCAGAGTGGAATCCGTTATCCCCGTCTCCCACGTCGTTGGCCCCCCAGGATTGCTGTCCCTGCAGAACCCCCTTAGCGTCACCCAGAAGTTCCACAGTGAATCGCCACTTAAAAAACTCAGCATTTTGACCTTCACGTTAAAATGCACCTGATAGGTTCCCGGACCGTGGACGGCGGGAACATTCAGTAAGTTCTTCGTGGCCTTCATGGCGCTGTTCCTGGGAAAGCGTAGGCTGTGACTCGGCGAGACAAAGTGAATCGAGTCCGCTGGAAACAGATACGGGGGAATGCCACCTGCAAAATCTTCCCAACCCCAGACGTACCTCACATTGTAGGAGACGTAGGTGCTCTCCATATCGGCGAAGGTCGTGAGGGTGTCTGCCGCATAAGCGGTTGCGCTCATCACGAGCACTGCGATCACCAACAGGAACTTCTTCATTGCTGACCCTCCTTGATTAAGAGGTGGAACGTGCTGGTCAAAAATTCCTCCGGCCTACTGGCCTAGCTTGCTCATCATTGGTCCTACTCTGGTGTTCTCCGTATCCTTTTCCCAGGTTCTAGAGCCTCCTAACTTCTTATCTTCACCTTCTCCTCAGCCCCTCTGCTTCCCTGCTCCTCACCCGCTGATCTGAGGGCGTTCATAGTGACTTAAATTGAAGTCTC